>Ga0209455_1000063_pt1 | contig 333019 bp, 302 predicted proteins | sample AraplaCol_mCL_r2_FD_184275 | JGI IMG/M metagenome (GOLD analysis project Ga0209455, IMG submission 184275) | Arabidopsis root microbial communities from North Carolina, USA - plate scrape CL_Col_mCL_r2 (SPAdes) (version 2) | ecosystem: Host-associated > Plants > Roots > Endosphere | place...
TAGTAATGCCACGTCGATCACTCCAATTCCCCGCTCAATGTCGTGAGCAGGATTGTGTCTTAAACGTGGGTCAGATTCGTTTGCAAATTATGCGGCGAAGTGGGTCAGATTTCGCTGCAAATCAACATCATAGATCACACTAATAGCCACCGCATAGAATATCTGCTCCATGAAGCCAAACACCATACCCAACGCCGAATCACATGACAAGCTTTGCGCTGAATGGCTTTTATGTGGTTCTTGCACGTCCAAGAAAATGTCGACTATAGCGCGTACTGCAGCGCAAAAAATGATGGCGATGCAACCACCTGCGCAAGGCTAGAGGGCAAGTTTGTTCAAATAGCTTGCCTGTACAAGGGCAAGGATTGCGGTGCTATCTACTTCTTGGATGATGGTACCGAGATTACGTCAGTAGAGCTATGGGGGCAGTGGCTACACACCCATATATCATCTATTTTACAAACGCGAGCGGCAGGCGAAAATAGTCGCCAGCCACCAACCACAACCTCCCGCACCTGGACATTTACTGATTGATGTGCAGGTCGTTCAGCACAAATCGGATGTGATGCAAATACTGAAGGTGCTGGTAGGCAGCTACTACAACGATGGCCCCATTAAGCTTGCGCCAGATGCGCTCACTGCAGAACAGACGAAAGGCCGCCAAGGCCGCACTATCGTCTTTAACATCAAGCTCAAAGATGCGTTGCTTTCCTACCTGCGTACTCCGCCGCCGCAAGGCGTGCCGGTTCGATTCCGGCCCGAGGCACCATTCTTTACATTCCAAGAAAAGCTCAGCGCCGGAATCTTCCAGGTTCGATGATGCGCCGGGTTAGCGGCAGAGCGCGCTCACCGGATTTTCCCCCTTCGCCGTGATGACACCCAAGCGATACGGCAGCTTGATGTAGTCATCCACACGCACTGCCGGGTCATTGCCCTGGAACAGGTATTCGAGCGGCCGGCAGGGATCGATTGTCATCGTTTGATCGGCGTTCGTCCGAACCATTTCACCGTGCGAGATCCCCTCCGACCACGACTGGTCGACGTTATCGCGGCTGGCGAAAGTGTTCATGGGCGCGGAAGAGAACGGCTCCCACTTTCCACCCAAGCCTTTGCTCTTCCAGATGCGGAAGTAGCGCCCTTTCGGCGAAATGGCCTCCACCAGGGTGATGTAGGTATCCGTGTTGGCAATCTTATAGGTATTGCTCGCCTCGAACAGACCCTCCGTTTTTTCGGACAGGACAGCGACCGTGTTACCAAAGCCGTTCGGGAACCGGCTTATATCGGTTTCAGACCGCAGCAGACGCCCATGGTCATCGGTATTGAACAGATAGCATTTTTTGTCGTCGCAGATCACCCAGAAATCCAGCCAGCCATTACCTCGCGGTTGCTTGATGATGTCGGGGGCGACCGGAAAGAACGGTTTGGGCGCGCTCCAGGACATCGGATCATTAATATCGTTCGACGTTGAATACAGCGGATCGCCGCCCTGATAAACGAGATACCAGGTCTTCTGCGGAGCAAAATAAAATACTTGTGGCGCGGCGCGATAACCCGGCCCGATCGCGGATTTGGCAAGCGGGATTATTTTCGCGGACGATGCGTCCGACCACTTGCCAAAGCTGGTGTACGCGAGTCCCCAACCAGCAGAACCGGCGGTCGTCATGAATACGTGATATTTGCCGTTCGCGTAAACGATCGAAGGATCTTTTACCGCGTAAATCGTTTGGCTTGGATCCGGTTGAGGCGATATGAGCGGCGCGCTCGATATCCAGTTAAACGCCGCCTTTGTGGGCGCCAGCGCCGGAGTGCGATCTGAAATCGCATTGATCCCACTGCATCCTGCCAAGGCAGTCATTACGGCTAACCCGAGAATGTATTTTCTAAATTCCATGATGTACTTGTATGCTCTCGACAATAAATAAAAACCGTCGATTGTATGCCCTGTCTGAATCTCGGGAATGCATGTTTTTCGCGAATCTGGTCAATGAATTTGACCAGCCAGAACGACTGCCCCTCCGCTACGGGAAGGGGCTGCCCGACGATCACCAGAGGTGGTGCACGTGGGGAGCGATCCGCTCGCGGTACAGTGCGCGCAACTGATCCATCACCGCCGGCGAAATGGCGTCCAGCGCGCTGGCCTGGCTGTTCGCGATCGCCTGCGCGGCATTTCTGGCGCCCGGGATCACCGTGCTGACGCTGTGCTCCATCAGGATCCAGCGCAGCGCGAATTGCGCCATCGTCGCGCCGCCCGGCACCAGTCCGCGGATCTGTTCGACGGCCTCGAGCGCGAGGTCGTACGGGACGCCGGCAAACGTCTCGCCCTTGTCGAACGCTTCCCCCTCGCGGTTGAACGCGCGGTGATCGTCCGCGGCGAACGTCGTGCTGGCGCTCATCTTCCCGGTCAGCAGGCCTGACGCGAGCGGGACGCGCACGATCACGCCGACGTCGCGCCGCGCCGCTTCCGCGAAGAACAGCGTGGCCGGACGCTGGCGGAAGATGTTGTAGATGATCTGCACGGTGGCGACATTCGGGTATTCAATGGCCTTCAGGCCCTCTTCGACCTTCTCGACGGAGACGCCGTAATGGCGGATCTTGCCGGCTGCGACCAGGTCGTCCATGGCGCCGAAGACGTCCGGCTGATAAAAGACCGGCGTCGGCGGGCAATGCAGTTGCACGAGGTCCAGGCAGTCGACGCGCAGGTTGCGCAGCGAGCGCTCGACGAATGCCGTCAGGTTGGCCTTCGTATAGCCTTCCGCCACGTGGGGCGACAGGCGGCGCCCGGCCTTGCTGGCCACGAACGGCCGCTCGCCGCCGCGCTCCGCGAGCACCTCCGCGATGATCTGTTCGGAACGGCCGTCGCCATACACGTCGGCGGTATCGATGAACGTGACGCCATGGTCGAGGGCCGCATGCAGCGCCCCCTTGGCGTCCGCCACGCTGACCTCGCCCCAGGAGCCGCCGATCGCCCAGGCGCCGAAGCCGATTTCCGAGATTGCCGCGCCGGTGCGGCCCAGTTTTCGTTGTTGCATGTCTTTCCTTTTTAAACCATCAGTTGTCCACCATTGACTTCGATGATCTGCCCGGTGAGATAGCCGGACAGTTCTTTCGAAGCGAGAAACAGGTATGCGCCCACGCACTCTTCCGGGGTGCCGGCGCGCGCCATCGGGATCGTGCCGACCTGGGCCGACAGCAGGTCGGCGGGCGTGTAGCGGTCATGGAAGGCTGTCTGGATCACCCCCGGCGCGACGGCGTTGACGCGGATACCGTCGGCCACGAACTCCTTCGCCTGCCCGCGCGTGAGATTGCTGACAAAACTCTTCGCTGCGGCATACAGGACCGCCCCCTGGCCGCCGCCGTTGCGCGCGGCAATCGACGTTGTGTTGATGATGAAGCCGCCGCCGGCCTGCCGCAGGTAGGGCACTGCCGTGATGCTGGCCTGCCACACCGAACGGGCGTTGAGATCGACGACCCGGTCGAAATGCTCGGCCGTCGCCGCTGCCGTCGGGATGCGGCCGAGCATGTTGCCGCCATTGTTCACGATGCCGTCGAGGCCGCCAAGCAGGCGGGCGGCCTCGTGCACGACGCGCTCGGTGTCGGCCAGGTCGGCCAAGTCGCCGTGGACGACCACGGCACGGTCCGCTGCGCCGGCGGCGACGCGCTCGGCGCCGGCGCGGTTGGCGCCGTAGTGGATCGCCACGCGGGCGCCCTGCCCGAGGAAACCGAGCGCAACCGCTGCGCCGATGCCGGCCGAGGCCCCCGTGACGAGGATGCGCTTGCCGGCAAGGTCCGGGATGTTGAGTTCGCTGCGAGAGGACATGGCATGGTCGAATGAGTTGGCGAGCCGTCTTTATACCGCCCAGCCTTGCCGCAGTGCTATCATTCGCAGATGAGCCGTATTCATCGCGGCGATGATTCCCTCTCAACCATGTCCCTGATCGATCGCGTCGATTTCGCCGACCTGCGCCTGTTCCTCGCCATCGTGCGCACGCGCAGCTTCAAGGCGGCCGCCATCCAGCTCGGCCTGTCGCCCTCGGCAGCCAGCCACGCCATGCGCCGGCTGGAAGCGCGCCTCGCCGTGAAGTTGCTGAACCGTTCCGCGCGTTCCGTCACCCCCACCGCGCTCGGCCTCGAACTTGCCAAGCGCCTGGGGGACGGCTTCGACGCGATCGGTGCGGCGCTCGGGCTCATCGACTCGGCCACGCCGGCCCATGGCGAACTGCGCATCAACGTGTTCGCGGACGCGGCCCATCTGTTGATCGAACCGGCGATCGTGGCGTTCGCCCGTGCCTATCCCGACGTACGGCTGACCGTCGTGGTGGAAGACCGGCCCATCGATATCGTCGAAGAAGGCTACGATGCCGGCGTCCGGTATGGGGATTACGTTCCGGAAGACATGGTCGCCGTGCCCCTGAGCGGCCCCCAGCGCTGGGTCGTGGCGGCGGCCCCGGCGTATCTGGCCCAGTACGGCGAGCCGGCGCATCCCGACGACCTGGCGCAACACCGCTGCCTGCAACTGCTGCTCGGCGATAACTCGGCCTACAAGTGGGAATTCGACATCGACGGCGAGCGGCGCCGGATCCGTGTGCCGGGACCGATCACGATCAACGATACGGCCACGACGATCGCCGTGGCGAAATCCGGCGCCGGCCTGGCCTATCTTCTTGAATCCAGGATCGCGGGCGAACTGGCCGAGGGCAGCCTGCGCATCGTGCTGGATGCGTTCGCCGCGCGCGGCGAGCCTTTCCACATGTACTACAGCAGCCGGCGCCACGGTCATCCAGCGCTGCGCACCCTGATCAACATCATCCGTGCCCGGCAGTCCCTGCCACCCGTCGGCTAAACCGCAGAGCTGCCTACGCCACGCCGAACGGCGCTCCCTGCGCACGGGGCACCATAAATCATTGCCGGCAATGCTCATTTTCATAATTGCTGGGCAAGCCGGCAAGATTGACAATGAGGCGATTAACCGGGGATATTCGATGGATAACCGTTTGGACGCCTGCCCCTCCGCAGTTCACGCGACACGCGATGACGGCGCAGCCCAAGGCCCGGCTGTAGCACCGCGCTACTATCGGCCAGAACTCGACGTCCTGCGTTTTATCGCCTTCATGTTCGTGTTTATCACCCACCGGAATGACCTGTCGCCGATTGATCCGGCGATGCATCCCTGGCGCTACAATTTCTCGCTGATCGGCGTGTACGGCGTCCCGATCTTTTTCTTCCTGAGCGCCTATCTCATTACCGAATTGCTCCAGCGCGAGCAGCAACGCACCGGAACCATCCACATCCGTGCGTTCTATCTCCGGCGGATGCTGCGTATCTGGCCGCTTTATTTCCTGGTTTTTTATGGACTGGCGCTGCTCAATCTCTATTTGCCAGGGGTGGGTGCAGCGTCACCTGCCAAGTGGGCGGCATTCAGCCTGTTTGCCGGCAACTGGTACATCACGTTCAACGGCTGGATTGAATATCCGGTCAATCCCATGTGGAGCCTGTCGGTGGAAGAACAGTTCTACATCGCCATTCCATTCATCATGATGCTCGGGCGCCGCGCCCTGATCGCCTTTAACCTGGCGCTGATCGCCGTCAGTTATTGCGTCATCGCTTACTATGCGCAGCACGTGACGCCGGGCTTCAGCGGCGAATGGACCAACAGCTTTGTTCAGTTCCAGTTCTTCGCCGGCGGCATGCTCACCTCATTGATCTTGCGCGGCCGCGTGCCTGAATTGCACCCGGGCCTACGCATCATCGGGCTGGGAATCGCTACCGGAGTATGGTTGATCGCTTTCATGGTGTTTGAGATCAAGGCGGACGATCCGCGTTCGACCGTGGCGCAAAGCCTGGCTGGGTGGCCGTTGGTGCTGGCCGGGACGACGCTGTTCCTGCTTAGCCTGCTTGGCACTCCGGCGCGCTTCTTTCCGCGCCCGCTAGTCTATCTCGGCCGGATTTCCTATGGCCTCTACCTGGTCCATATCTTCTTCTTTTACATGGTGTTTATCGTTTGGCGGCCATGGCTGGCACGAACGCTACAGCACTGCGGATTAAGTGGCTGGCAAGACGTGGTTGCGCCGCTCATCGCCTTCACATCGACCGTTTTGCTCGCTTCATTGTCCTACCACTGGTTCGAGCGTCCCTTCCTGCACCTCAAGCAGCGGTTCACCTTCGTCTCCTCACGGGACTAGCAAAAGCAGCGGCTGCGGCGTCCCGCATGGACCTGGATACGCAACAGCCGCAGCCCCCCCTCCATCGTCCGGCCCCCCCCAGCCCCAGCGATATCGATTTCGATATTGATGGCGAAAATAAAGTGATTGGTTTCTTGGCAATCTAAAGGATGCATTTGCCAGATAATGAAATGTTACCGCAACCATTTTTAACGCCGCTAACATTTCCCATAACATTGAGACACGAAAGGCCGTGGAGATGATGAACCGAGCAGGAGTTGCTGCCCTGGCGCTCGCGTGCGCGCTGTCGGCGCCGGCGCTGGCGCAAGACGATCAAATGACCCCGATCGCCACCCCGGCCCAACCGGCCGCGATTACCCTGAACACCGGCGCGCTGCCCGGCGCCGCGGCAGCGGAATCCTGGCACCGGCAATACCACAGCGTGTTCGCCCGCAACGTGACGGTGGCCACGCTGACGCCCTTCCTGCCATCCGCCGCCAAGGCCAGCGGCGCGGCCGTCATCGTCGCGCCCGGCGGCGGCTTCCGCACCCTGTCGATGGAGAACGAAGGCTGGCAAGTGGCGCAAGCGCTGGCCGACAACGGCGTGGCCGCCTTCGTGCTGAAGTACCGCCTGGTGCAGACGCCGGCCGACCTGGACGGCTTCGCCCGCTCGATGGCGGAGATGTTCTCGGCCACCGCCAAGCGGCCGCCGGCGCCGCAAGATCCGGCCGCCGCCTACGGCCCGCAGATCGCCGACGCCCGCGCCGCCTTTGCCCTGGTGCGCGCCCGCGCCGGCGAATGGCACGTCGATCCGGACCGCGTCGGCATGCTGGGCTTTTCGGCCGGCGCCATGCTGACCATGGCAACCACGCTGTACGGACAGGACGCCAAGCCCGCCTTCATCGGCAACATCTACGGCCCGCTGGCGGCGGTGCCCGCGCCCGCGGACGCGCCGCCGCTGTTCGTCGCGCTGGCCGCCGACGATCCTTTCTTCGGCCAGGCCGGCTATGGCCTGATCGACAGTTGGCGCAGCGCGCATCGGCCGGTGGAACTGCACTTGTTCGAGCAGGGCGGCCACGGCTTCGGCATGTACCGCAAGACCACCACCAGCACCGGCTGGTTCGACAGCTACCTGCGCTGGCTGGCGATGCACGGCTACCTCCAGGCCAGCAAGCCGCATTAAACGCATCACTACAACTCAAATAAATTTAACACCACCAAGGAGACCTTATGCATACACCATTTCAGCGTAGTTTGATGCAACTGGCGGTCGCCAGCGCGTGCAGCGTGCTGGCCATGCCCGGCCACGCCCAGCAAGTCCAGGGCGGCGGCGACACCGGCGCCGCCGCCACCACCGATGCGCCGCAGGTGGTGGTCACAGGCATCCGCGCGTCCATGCAGTCGACCCTGAACCTGAAGCGCAACTCGGACGGCATCGTCGACGGCATCGTGGCCGAAGACATGGGTAAATTCCCGGACACCAACCTGGCCGAATCGCTGCAACGCATTTCCGGCGTGTCCATCGACCGCAACAACGGCGAGGGCCAGAAGGTCACCGTGCGCGGCCTGGGCCCGGACTTCAACCTGGTGTTGCTGAACGGCCGCCAGATGCCGACCACCGACCTGAGCGACCTGTCGGGCCGCTCGTTCGACTTTTCCAACCTGGCGTCGGAGGCGATCTCGCAACTGCAGGTGTACAAGACCGGCCGCGCCGACAGCCCGAGCGGCGGCATCGGCGCCACCATCAATGTGGTCACCGCCCGACCGTTCGACAATCCGGGCCTGCATTCCAGCGTCGGCGTCAAGGGCGTCTACGATACCTCGAACGACCACGTGCCGGACTCGGTGAAGGGCAAGCGCGTGACGCCGGAAGTGTCGGGCATCTATTCCAACACCAGCGAAGACGGCCGCTTTGGCGTCGCCATCAGCGCCAGCTACCAATCGCGCGACTCCGGCTTCAACCGCGCCGGCCTGTTCAACGGCTACCAGGGTCCCTACCTCGGCTCGGCCGTCATCGACGGCCAGACCCTGCCGCAACCCGGCCAGCCAGGCTCGCAAAACATCACCAATCGCCCGGCGCCGGACGCGCTGTATTCGATCCCGCAGAACATGAACTACAACGTTGCCGCCGTCCAGCGGCAACGCACCAACGGCCAGTTGACCTTCCAGTTCCGCCCGGTCAAGGAACTGACCACCACGCTGGACTACACCTATTCGGAAAACAAGATCCAGACCAAGCGTAACGAGCTGAGCGTGTGGTTTGCCCAGACGCCGACCTCGACCAGCACCTGGCCGAGCGGCCACGTGGTCGCCCCGCTGACCTATGCCGAGGTGTATCCGACGCCGCAGGATATCTCGGTGGTGGGCAGCGACTTTGCCACCAAGACCGAAAACAAATCGCTCGGTTTCAACACCACCTGGAAAGCCAGCGCGCGCCTGAAACTGGAGTTCGATGCGCACCACTCGACGGCCGAGTCCGGCGCCGACAGCCCGTTTGGCACGGAAAACGCGCTGTCCAACGCCAGCTTCAGCCGCGGTCCCGCCAAGCTGGACCTGACCCACGAATTGCCGATCCTGAGCATGCCGGCCGCCGACCTGGTCAAGGCGCCGATCCAGGCGGCCGGGTCGTGGTTCCACAACGGCTACGAGAAGTCGACGATCAACCAGGCACAGGCCAAGGGCAGCCTGCAACTGCTGGAGGCGTCCAACCTGAACTTCGGGCTCGGCTTTACCGACACGACCAACCGCTCGACTTTCTCCAACGTGCAGAACAACACCTGGGGCGGCGCGACCAAGGCCTCGGACTACCCGGCCAGCCTGTTCCAGGCCAATTCGCTGCCGTCGTTCTTCAGCAAGCTGGGCGGCGCCAACTCGCCGGACCTGTTCGCCACCCTGTACACCTTCGACTTTGCCACGGTGCGCCAGGTAACCGCCAACGCTGTCGGCAACCAGGCCGCCTACCTGCCGAATTTCGCCAGCGCCGACACCGACCGCACCCTGCAGGAAAAAACCACGTCCGGCTATCTGTCGTTCGATACCGACTGGGATACCGCGATCCCGTTCCGCTCGTCGGTCGGCGTGCGGGTCGAGCGCACCAAGGTCAAGTCGACCGCGCAGGTGTTGCCAGCCTCGGCGGTGGTGTGGGTGGCGCAGAACGAACTGCCGCTGACCTTCGGCGGCCAGGCCTTCAGCAACACCGACGCTTCCTACAACAACGTGCTGCCGGCGATTAACCTGGATGCCGACCTGCGCAGCGACATGAAACTGCGCGCCAGCGCAGGCACCACCATCGGCCGCGCCCGTTACGACCAGTTGCAGGGCGGCCTGACGCTGGGCACCATCGCCAACGTGTTCAACGGCGGCAGCGCCTCGGTCGGCAACCCGGCGCTGAAGCCGGTCAAGTCCAAGAACCTGGACCTGTCGTGGGAATGGTATTACGACCAGCAGAGCGTGCTGTCGCTGGCCTACTTCCACAAGACGCTGGATAACTACGCCGGCCAGACTCTGATCACGCAGACGCTGTACGACCTGCACACGCCGATCGGCGGCGCCTACTACAAGGACGCCCTGGCGCACGGCTGCACCGCGGCCGACACCAACTGCATCCGCAACTACATCCTGGGCAATTACGATGGCCAGCCGGGCGTGAAGAAAACCGGCGTGAAGGGCGATGGCATGTTGGACGGCACCATTACCGGCCTGCCGAGCGATCCGCTGCTCAACTTCCAGACCACCACCTACGCCAACCAGAAGTCGGCCAGCGTCAGCGGCGCGGAACTCAACGTCCAGCACATGTTCGGCCAGAGCGGTTTCGGCGTGCAGGCGAACTACACCTATGTGCACTCGCCGCTGAAGTACAACAACGCCGACGTCAACGACCAGTTCGCCATTCTCGGCCTGAGCAATTCCGCCAACGTGGTGGGCATCTTCGAGAACAAGCTGTGGTCGGTGCGGGTGGCTTATAACTGGCGCGACGAGTTCCTGGCGTCGACGGTGGATGGCAACGGCCGCGCGGCGCCGGTGTACACCGACGCCTATGGCCAGGTCGACGTCAGTGTCGGCTACAACTACAACAAGAACCTGAGCTTCCAGTTGGAGGCGATCAACCTGACCGATGCCACCCAGCGCCAGCACGGCCGCACGGCGGCAGCGACCCTGAATGTGACGCAAGCCGGACCGCGCTACATGCTCGGCGCCCGCTACAAGTTCTGATGGTGGGCCCGCGCAAGCGGGCCTGCGTCCCCGAACCGCCACCGCTCACGGTGGCGGTTTTTTTATGGCCTCGCAAGCGCACGCCGGCGCATGCTTTGATATGGGCTCAAACCAGCGCCCCTTTGTGCGCATAAGCTGTAAGCTTTCTGCCACACGCGCGCCACCATGACCATCATGTTCGACAGCCACAAGTATGCGAAACGCCTGACCGAGGCCGGCATGTCGCCTGCGCTGGCTGACATTCAGTCGGAGATTGCCGGCGACATCATCAAGGAATTGATCGCCCTGGATTCCAAGGTCGAGCGGGTCAAGCTGGAACTGGAGGCGAAGATTGCCGACTCCCGCGCCGAACTCATCAAATGGGTGGTCGGCATCGGCTTGCTGCAATCGTCGCTCATCACAGCCTTGCTGCTAAGGCTGCTTCACTGATCAGCCCATGCTCGGGCGCTTGGGCGAATAGGTCCAGCCGGGGACCAGGTAGCGCATGGCCATCGCATCATCGCGCGCAGTGGTGGCGACCTGCTTGTACAGCGCGTGCGCGGCATGGATGCGGTCCATGTCCGGCTCGATGCCCAGGCCCGGCTTCTGCGGCACCTGCACCGCGCCGCCGACGATCTGCAACGGTTCCCTGGTCAGGCGCTCCTGGCCTTCCTGCCAGATCCAGTGGGTGTCGATGGCGGTGATCTGGCCCGGCGCGGCAGCGGCGGCATGGGTGAACATGGCCAGCGACACGTCGAAGTGGTTGTTCGAGTGCGAACCCCAGGTCAGGCCCCACTGCTCGCACAACTGCGCCAGCCGCACCGAGCCCTGCATGGTCCAGAAGTGCGGATCGGCCAGCGGTATGTCGACCGCGCCCAGCAAATGCGAATGCGCCATCTGGCGCCAGTCGGTGGCCACCATGTTGGTGGCGGTCGGGATGCCGGTGGCGCGGCGGAACTCCGCCATGATCTCGCGGCCGGAATACCCATCCTCGGGACCGCAGGGATCTTCGGCATACGCCAGGATGTGGCCCTGGCCGCGGCACAGGTCGATGGCTTCGCGCAGCGACCAGGCGCCGTTCGGGTCCAGCGTCACGCGCGACTCGGGGTAGCGCTGCTTGATCGCGGCCACCGCCTCCATCTCCACCGCGCCCGGCATCACGCCGCCCTTCAGCTTGAAATCGCGGAAGCCGTATTTTTCCACCGTGGCCTCGGCCAGTTCGACGATGGCGGCCGGCGTCATCGCTTCCTGGTTGCGGCGCGCGTACCAGCCGGACGCGCCTTCGCCGCTCAGGTAAGCCAGGTCGGTGCGGCGGCGGTCGCCGATGTAGAACAGGTAGGCCAGCATGGGCACGCTGTCGCGCTGCTGCCCCGCGCCCAGCAGTTCGCACACCGGCACGCCCAGGTGCTGGCCCAGCAGGTCCAGCAGCGCCGCTTCCACCGCGGTGATCACGTTGTCCAGGCGCAGATTGATTTCGTGCGGCTGCTTCAGCACTTCCGCCTCGGCCGCCGAGGTCACCTGGTGGTGGCCGCCGATGGCGGCGCGCAAGGCGTTCAGGGTGCGGTTGTAGCGGCCGATCTGGGTGCCCACCACCAGCGGCGTGCAGCGCTCCAGCGCCTGCAGGATGCCGGCGCCGCCCGGCACTTCGCCGATGCCGGTGTGGCCGGCGCTGTCCTTCAACAGCACCAGGTTACGGGTGAAGAACGGCGCGTGCGCGCCGCACAGGTTGAGCAGCATGCTGTCATAGCCCGCCACCGGGATAACCTGCATCTCGACGATCACCGGGCTGTTGCCCGCTTGCGTAGTTTGGTCCATGCTTTTTGGCCTTTGTCTTGTCAGCGATAGCGGTACAGTTTGACGCGCTGGATGGTGAAGATGTCGCCGTGCAGGCCGATGTGGCGGCCCTGGTGGGTTTCGTCGCCGTTCATCCAGCGCCCCTCGTGCCAGCGGCCGTTGTCGTACGTGCCTTCGACGGCTTGCTCGATGCCGACCATGGCGCCATCGACGCTGCCGAACACCACGGTCAACCCTTTGCCCGCGACGATGAATTCATCGTCGCCGGTCTGTATCACCAGGCCGCCGCGGTTCTGCACTTCCGACATTTCCGGCTTTTCCCACGGCGCCTTGAAGCTCACTTCCAGCGTGTAGCCGCCCATGGTAACCTTCTGCGGCGTGGCGTCCACCACGCCCTCGTACGACATCGGCGCCTTGAAGCCGTGCGTCCTGCCGGCGCCCTGGTACTGGTTGATCACCGGCGCCAGTTGCTTCAGCACGCGGTAGGCCTGCGGCAGCGAGAACTTGCCGTTGGTGACATCGTCGATGGCAAACGACGAGAAGCCGAAGGCGTCATGCTCGCCGATCGAGTAGAAGGCGTCGGCGCCCGCGTCGGCGCGGTCGGCCTGGTTGCCCTCGGGGACGAACAGCGGATTGTCCGGGCGCTTGAACTGCTTGGCCCAGTGCAGGTAGTTGGGGAAATAGGTGTCGATGGCGATCACGTCCACCGCCGGCGCGCCGGCCTTCCAGATATCGAACAGGTGCGGCAGCGGGCCGGCGCTCGGATATTCGCCGGGGCGCTTGCCGGGCCGGTTCAGCGCCACGTTGACGTACATCGGCAGCGCATATTCCGCCTTGCCTGCCCTGGTCAGCGCATCGACAAAGGCGGCGTAGTACCAGGCCTGGAACATCTCTTCGGCGGCGATGGTGTCGCCGAAGACTTCCGCCCAGGTGCCGGCGGCGCGCCCGCCGTGCGACTCCCAGGCGGTTTTCACGCCCGGCTTCAGCGTGTCCCTGTGCGCTGCCAGGTAGGCGGTCAGCGCGGCCGGCACCGCGCCGCGCCAGGCGGCGTTGGCGGCCTCGCTGTAGTCGCGCACTTCCGGCAGCATGCCGATCTCGTTTTCGACCTGCACCATCAGCACCGTGTGCTGGCTATCGGTTTGCTTCAGGTGGGCCATCAGCGTGCGGTAGGCGGCGCTGTCGGCGGCCAGCGTGGCCGGCGCGAACGGCGTCAGGATTTCCTGCGCCACGCCGGCGCGCGTGCGCGCGCGCGGGAAGCGCTGGCTGTCATGCTTGACCCAGGCCGGCACATAGGTCGACATGGAATTCTTCCAGGCGCCAAACCACAGCAGCACCACCTTGGTGTCGTGCGCGCGCGCCTGCTTGAGCACGCCGTCCAGCACGGTGAAATCGAAATGGCCTTCGGTGGGTTCGATCTGGTCCCATTCAACCGGGGCCAGGATGGTGTTCAGTTCGGCCGCTTTCAGCGCGGGCCACAGGCGGTCGAGGTAGTCAAGGCTGGACGCCGACGAGTTGTGCAGCTCGCCGCCCAGCAGCAGGAAGGGACGATCGTCGACCATCAACTGGGTGGCCGTGCCCTGCTGGCGCAGGTGCGGCGGCGTGGCGGCGCCGGCGGCGCCCCAGCCCAGCAGGGACAGGACGACTGCGCAGGCGGCGGCGCGTGTGCGGCATCTTGATAGCATCATGACGCTCCTTGAAAAAAACCGCCCCTTGCGGGGCGGTGAAAAAGGTCCACCCTGATGAAGGGAGACGGCGGACCCAGACGATCAATCAAAACTTGAAGCGCAGGCCCAGCTCGAAGGTGCGGCCTGGTTTGTACTCCGAATACGTGGCGTTCCCGTACTGGAAGTAGGTGCGGCGCGAATCGTTGTTGAGGTTGACCACGTCGAAGGTCACCGTCGGCCAGCCATCGCGGTCCAGCACTTCCGCCAGGTCCACGCTCGACGAGAAGTCCAGTTGCTTGTAGTCGGCCGCGTACTGGTAGGCGCCGGTGATGCTGTTCGCGTTCGGACCGTACACCGGGTAGTCGCCGTTCGAGAAGGTGTGCGACAGGCGGGCCATGTAGCCATAGTTCTCGTAGTAGACCGAGAAGTTGTTGGTACGGTTAGGCACGCCCTGCGCCACCACGTCCTTGCTGCCGGCGTGCTGGTTGATGAAGGTCGCCGTTTCGTTGATGCCGAAGCCGCGGATCGGCAGGAACTTGTCCAGCGGCTGCACCCAGCCCAGCTCCAGGCCGCGGATGCGCAGCTTGCCTTGCGCGTTCTGCGGCTGCGACATCAGCACGGTGGCCTGGTCCGGACCGCCGCGCGCGTTCAGCGCGGCCTGCTGCTGCGCGGTCAGCGTGTCGTAGGTGATGCCGTAGGCGGCCAGCGCGTTGAACGGCAGGGTGACCTGCGGGTTGATGGTGAAGCCGTCGATATTCTTCTGGAATACCGTCAGGCTGACATAGCCTTCGCGGCCGGTGTACCAGTCCAGGCCCAGGTCGATGTTATCCGAGATGAAGGGCTTGAGGGCTGGGTTGCCGATCGAGCCCGCATCCGCCGACACCGAGGTGAACTGGGTGTTGGGGCGCATCGAGTCCGGGTTGGCGCGGGTCATGCTGCGCGAGATGGCGGCGCGGGCCACCACGTCGCTGCGCAGGTTCAGCGCCAGGGTCGCGGACGGCAGCGTGTTGCTGTAGGTGTTATCCAGGTAGACCCACTGGTTGACGTTCGGGTACTTGCCGCCGTTTTGCAGGGTGGCGTTGCGCGGATCGGCAACCGAAGTCAGCGAACCGACTTCCTGGCGGGTGCGCACATAACGCACGCCGGCGTTGTAGCGCAGCGGGAAGCCCGCCACCTCGTTCTTGCCGTTCGCTTCCAGGAACAGGCCGGTGGTCTTCTCGTCGATGTAGCCCGAGCCGGCGCCGGTCGACGAGGCGCCGCTGGCCGGCGCATTGTCGAAGTAGTACTGGTACTTGGAATCCTGGGCGAAGCGGGTCCAGTCCACGATCGGACGGCCGTACGGGCCGGGCACGATGTAGCTGGCCAGCGCGGTCTGCGGGATCAGCGAGCCGCCGTAGGTCAGCGGCGTGGTGGCGCCGCTGGTGTAGCCGGTGCCATAGCCCGGATACAGGGCGGCGGCGCTGGCGCCAGGGGTCGAGGCGCCGTTGCAGGGCGGCGCGCCGTTCGGTCCCAGCAGGAACACGCTCGGGTTGTTGCCGCAGGCGGCAGCCTGCCAGGCGGCCGAGTTGTCGGTCGCGCTGATGCGGCGGCTGATGTCGTCATAGGCCACACCGCCCTTCAGGCTGAACTTCTCGTCGCCCCAGGTCAGGTCGCTGTGGAAGCCCTTGGTCTCGGTCTGGCGGAATTCGTTCTGCACGTTGAGGCGGCTGCCGACCCAGGTGTAGTTGTGCGGATCGTTCAGGTCGATGTTCGGCGTGACGGTCGGGATGCCGCCGTTGTTGACGAAGGTGGCGGTGACGCCGGCGCCGGTCGGGGTGCTCAGGTAGACGGTAGGCGCTTCGTGGCTGAACTTGCTGCGCGTGTAGTTGAGCTGCGCGTCCAGCTTCAGGGCCGGCGTGATCTGCCATTCCATGCCGGGGTTGACGCCCAACAGGTTGACCTGGTCGTGGCGGTAGCCGTGCTCGAAGAAGAACGAGGTGTTGGCGAAGGTGCCGCCGGTGACGGTGCAGCCGGCGCTGCAATCGCTCTTGTCCACGGTTTCGTTCAGCGGGATCATGCCGCCGTTGCGGACCGACCAGTCATAGTCCATGCGCGTCATCTTGTCGTCGCGCTTGCTGTACATGCTGTCCAGGTAGAAGTGCAGGGTCGCGGACGGGCGGTACTCGGCGCTGAAGATGGCGGCGCCCTTGTCCTTGGTGCCGAAGTAATCCATGGTGCGGCCCAGGCGCGGGATGATGGCGTTGTCCAGTTGCTGGATGCTCAGGCCGGGATTGTTCGCCAGCAGGAAGGCCTGGTTGATCGGCGTGCCCGCCACCAGGCCGGCGCCGGCGCCGACCGGCACGGTGGCCGGGATGTTCCAGCTACCGTCGCCGCCGCTGGTGTTGCGGGCGCCGGTGTTCTGCGCGGCCGACAGGTTGGGATTGGTGAAGCCCACGGTTTCCCAGCCGGTGGTGTGGGTTTGCTGGCGCGACAGCGTGAAGCCGCCCAGGATGCCCCAGTCGCCGAAGGTTTTGCTGGCCAGCAGCGAGCCGCGGCCGCCGGCCTTGCTGTCGATGGCTTGCTTGGTGCCGGTGATGTTGGCCACCACGTAGCTGCCTTCCTTGTCGAACGGGCGGGCGCTGCGCATGTTGACCACGCCGGCGGCGCCGCCTTCGATCTGGTCGGCGGTCGGGCTCTTGCTGACGGTCAGCTTGGTGAACAGATCGGTGGGCAGCAGGTCGAGGTCGACCTCGCGGTTGGTGTTGGCGCCGTCGATCGGGCCGGACGAGGCCACCGCGATCGGCGCGCCGTTCAGCAGGATCTTGGTGAAGCTGGAGCCGAGGCCGCGGATCTGGATGGTCGAGCCCTCGCCGGTGACGTCGCGCGACACGCCCACGCCCGGGATGCGGGCCAGCGATTCAGCGATGTTCTTGTCCGGGAACTTGCCGATGTCTTCCGAGTTGATCGAATCCTGGAAGCCCACGGCTTCCTTCTTGTCCTTGGCGGAGGACAGCAGGGAATTGCGGTAGCCGGTGACCTGCACCGTGGTCATCGGGGTGTCGTCCTGGGCGGCCGGTGCGGCCGGGGCGGCGGTCTGCGCATATGATTGCGCAATCATTCCTGCCATAACGGTGAGGCCCAAAGCCACCTGGCGGCGAGCGCGGCGGCCATGTCGTTGTTTTACCTGCATTTTCCTGTGTCTCCTTGAGGGAACCGTCAGTTCCTGGTTGCGGAACGCCCCATTTTCGGCGAAATGGTTGCGCGATCATTTGAGTGTAAAAGCCCGGCAAAGCCCTTGTCAACACAATTTGCAGCAAAATGTTATGCGCAACCATTTTTCACCACAGTATGTTGCCAAATGGAAATCTGCGATAATACGGCCTGCTATCCCCGGTTCAGAAACATTGTCGATTGATCATGCAACACGACCATTCCCTCTATCTTGCGCAGCACGACGACCCGCTCGCCTTCTGGGACCAGCGGATACGGGCCAGCCGCTGGCTGATCGTCAAGACCCTGACGCTGGGCGCGCTGGCCGCCGTGCTGGCGGTGCTGGGACAGGGCTGGCTGGAGAGCGCGGCGCCGCTGTTCCCCATCATCAGCCAGAACTACGGCGTGTGGCAGGCGGCCTACCTGGCGGCGCTGCTGGCCATCTTCCTGCTGTGGGCGGCCGCCATGCTGCAAAAGGTGCACCTGCTACAGCACAGCAAGCAGGGCCGCGACAAACAGTTGCGCATCGAGGAATACAACGCGCGCCTGGCGCAGAAGAAGGAGGAAGCCCGGTTGCGCCGCGAAGAACGCCTGCGCGAGCAGGCGCAGGAGCGCATCGCCCCGCCGGTGGCCGGCAATGCCCGCAGCAACAAGTTCGACTACTGACTCACTCGTAGCGCAGGCAATCGACCGGCAGCAGGCGCGACGCCCGCCGCGCCGGGTAGAAGCCGAAGAACACGCCCACCAGGCTGGAGAAGCCGCACGCCACGATCACCGCCTCCAGCGTGATGAAGACCTCGAACTTGCCGGTGGCCGTGATCCCGGCCGCCGCCCCGCTGGCCAGCAGGATGCCGAACACGCCGCCCACCAGGCAGATCACCACCGCCTCGGTCAGGAATTGCAGCAGCACGTCGCGCGGCTTGGCGCCGATCGCCATGCGGATGCCGATCTCGCGCGTGCGCTCGGTCACCGACACCAGCATGATGTTCATGATGCCGATGCCGCCGACCACCAGCGAGATCGCGCCGATCAGCCCCAGCAGCGCGGCCAGGCCGGCGCTGATCTTCTTGGCGGTTTCCGCGAACGAGGCCAGGTTATCGATGTGGAAGTCGTCCGGCTCTTCCAGCTTGATGTGGTGGCGGTCGCGCAGCGTTTCGCCGATGTCCTGGATGGCGTCCTGCAGGTTGCCGCCCGACTTGCCCTGCGCGACCACGTAGTGCACATTGCCGGGGAAAGGCATCTTCACCAGCCCCGCCGCCGCGGCCGTGATGGGGATGATCACGTACTCGCTCAGGTCGCCGCCGTCCACCTGCTTGCCCTCGCCGTACAGCACGCCCACCACCTGGAACGACACGTTCTCGATGCGGATGTACTTGCCCAGCGGGTCCTGCTTGTAGAAGAACTGGTCGGCGATCTTGTGGCCGATCACCACCATGCGCGCCGAGGCCCGCACGTCGGCGTCGCTGAAGGCGCTGCCCTGGTCTATCTTCCAGCCGCGTATCTTGAACATGGACGGCGTCACCCCGTGCACCGTCTTCGACGCGCTCTCGTTGCCCACCGCCAGGTTGAAGCCGCCCTGCAGCACCGGCGCCGCGCCGGCCAGCGACGGCAGGCGGTCCAGCGCCATCGCGTCCTGGATGGTCAGGGCCGGCGCCGCGCCGTTGCGCAGGCGCTGCTGCTGCGCGCGGTCGCCGCCGGGCGAGACGAACAGCATGTTGGTGCCCAGTTGTTCGAGCTGCTTGGCGATGAAGCGCTTCATGCTGTCGCCCACCGCCAGCAGCAGCACCACCGAGGTGATGCCGATGATGATGCCCAACATGGTCAGCAGGGTGCGCAGGCGGTTGGCCATCATTGAGCGGAACGACTCCACCACGATCTGCAAAGGATTCATATCGTTTATACCGTTACGGGTTCATGGCTCAGCGCCAGTTGGCGCAGCCCTTCGGCGGACGGGCCGTCGTACAGCACATGGCCATCCTTCAGGCGCATCAGGCGCTTGCTGTAGGCGGCGATGTCCGGCTCGTGCGTGACCAGCAGGATGGTGATGCCGCGCTCCTCGTTCAACTGCTGGAAGGCGCGCATGATCTCCACGCTGGTCTGGGTGTCGAGGTTGCCGGTCGGTTCGTCGGCCAGGATCAGCGGCGGATCGCCGACCAGGGCGCGGGCGATCGCCACCCGCTGCTGCTGGCCGCCGGACAACTGGTTGGGCGTGCGCCTGGCCATCTCCTTCAGCCCCACCCGCTCCAGCTCCACCAGCGCCTTGGCGTTGGCCTTGCTGCGCGAGACGCCGGCGTAGATCAGCGGCAGCGCCACGTTCTCCTGCACGCTCATGCGCTTGATCAGGTTAAAGCTCTGGAACACGAAGCCGATGGTGCGGTTGCGGATGGTGGCCAGTTGCGCGCGCGACAGGCTGAGCGTGTCCACGCCGTCCAGGAAGTAGCTGCCGCCGCTGGCCTGGTCCAGGCAGCCGAAGATATTCATCAGGGTCGACTTGCCGGAGCCGGACTGCCCCATCACCGCCAGGAAGTCGCCGCGCGGCACGGCCAGGTCGATGCCGTGCAAGACCTTGGTCTCCACGCTGCCGGAAAAATAGCTCTTGGTGACCTGGCGGATATCGATCAGGAACGCCGGCGCCGTCACTGCATGCCTTCCGGGCCGCCGCTGTTGGCGCGGGTGATCACCTTGTCGCCCTTCTTCAGGGCGCCGCCCACCACCTCGGTGTAGCGGAAGTTGGACAGGCCGATGCGCACGTCCATGGGTTCCGGCTGGTTCCTGGCGTCCAACGTGTAGATGCGGAAGGAGCGCGCCAGGTCGGCCTTGGTGCGGAAGGCGGCGTCGTCTTCCTGCTGCGCCTCGGCGGCCGGCGGCGCCGACGCCGCGGCAGCCTTGCCGGCCTTGGCGTCGGCCGCCTCTCTGGCCTTCTTCAGGCGCTCGGCTTCCTCGTCGCTGAGGCGGAAGCGCAGCGCCGCGGTGGGGATGCGCAGCACGTTCTGGCGGTTGCCGACCAACAGCCGCACCTGCGCCGTCATGCCGGGCTTGAGCAGCTCGTCCTTGTTGTCCACGTCCAGCACCACGGTGTAGGTGACCACGTTCTGCGCCACGTTGGCGGCCAGGCGGAATTGGCGCAAACGCGCCTCGAATTCCTTGTCGGGATAGGCGTCCACCACGAAGCGCGCCTGCTGCCCTTCCTTGAGCGCGCCCACGTCCGCTTCCGACACGCTGGTGTCGATCTGCATCTTGGTCAGGTCGCGCGCGATCTGGAACAACTGCGGCGTGGTGAAGGAAGCGGCCACCGTCTGCCCCAGGTCCACCGTGCGCTTGATGATCACGCCGTCGATCGGCGAGCGGATCACGCTGTTGTCGAGGTCCGCCTGCGCGCGCGCCAATTGCGCCTGCGCCAGTTGCACATTGGCCTGGCCGACGTCGACCTCGCGCTTGGACTGGTCCAGCGCCAGCGGCGAGATGTAATTCTGCGTCACCAGCGTCTGGTTGCGCTGGTAGGTGGCCTGCGCCAGTTTCAGGCTGGCGCGGGCCGAGGCCAGTTGGGCATCGGCCTGGCGGATCTGCGCGTTGAAGATGGTCGGGTCCAGCTTCAGCAGCACCTGGCCCTTCTGCACGTGGTCGTTGAAATCGGCCTTCAGCTCGGCCACCGTGCCCGACACTTGCGAGCCGATGTTAATCAGCGCCACCGGGTTGATGGTGCCGGTGGCGGTCACCGTCTGCGTGATGTTGCCGGTCTCCACCGTCGCAGTGCGGAAGCGCGCCGGCTCGACGACGGGCGCCTTGGTCTTGGAATAGTAGGCGGCCGCGCCGCCGGCGACCGCCAGCAGGCCGACGGCCAGCGCGATCTTTTTCTTGGTCAGAAGAGCCATGGTGTGCAGTCTGTTCCCTGGTGAGACCCGGCCACATGCGGATCGTGCGGCAAGTATCATGCAGATTTGCAATAAAAGCAATTCCATCCGCGGGCGCTTTTCTCTCCCCATGGAGGCAGAACGGCATCACCGACTTGCGGGATGCGCGGCGCGGCGTTCATCCCTACCATGGCGTTGTCAAAACTTCACTCACAAGGAAACCACCATGTCCACTACCGCCTCGCCTTCCCGCCGTACCGCCATCCTGGGCAGCGCCGCTGCCGCCGCAGCCGCTGTCGCCACGCCGCTGGCCAGCGCCGCCGGCAACGTCAAGGTGCAGAAAAGCGCCAGCAGCATCACCACCCGCGACGGCGTCGAGATCTATTACAAGGACTGGGGGCCACGCAACGGCCAGCCAGTGGTGCTGAGCCACGGCTGGCCGTTGAGCTCGGATAGCTGGGAATCGGCCGCCTTCTTCCTGGCCAATAACGGCTACCGCGTGATCACCCACGACCGCCGCGGCCACGGCCGCTCCAGCCAGCCCTGGGACGGCAACGACATGGACCACTACGCCGACGACCTGGCGCAACTGATCGAGGCGCTGGACCTGCACAACATCATCCTGGCCGGCTTTTCCACCGGCGGCGGCGAAGTGGCGCGCTACGTGGGCCGCCACGGCACCGGCCGGGTCGCCAAGCTGGGCCTGATTTCGGCCGTGCCGCCGCTGATGCTGCAGACCGCCGACAATCCGGGCGGCCTGCCGATCGCCGTGTTCGACGGCATCCGCGCCGGCTCGATCAAGGACCGCGGCCAGCTCTACCTGGACATCGCCTCCGGCCCGTTCTACAACTACAACCGCCCGGGCGCCAAGCCGTCGCAGGGCATTATCCAGGCCTGGTACGCGCAGGGCATGCAGGCCGGCTTCAAGAACACCTACGATTCGATCAAGGCGTTCTCGGCAACCGACTTCCGCGCCGACCTGAAAAAGTTCGACAAGCCGACCCTGATCGTGCACGGCGACGACGACCAGATCGTGCCGATCGACGCGGCCGGCAAGGCGGCGGCGGCCATCGTCAAGCACGCGCAACTGCTGGTGTACGCCGGCGCGCCGCACGGCCTGACCGAAACCCACAAGGATAAATTCCACGCCGATTTCCTCGCCTTCGCCCGCGCCTGAGCTGTATCCCGGTTCCATCGGCGTGGCTAAAAAACCGCCTGCGGGCGGTTTTTTAATGGTATGGTTGGCTCACCATGATGGAACTTTTCTCTCCGCCGGACAACCCGGCCCTGCTCCACTACGGTATCTACTCGCCGTGGCTGGTCCTGCTCTCGATCCTCGTTGCTATCTTCTCATCATGGATGGGTTTACAAGTTGCGGGCCAGTCACAGTCGGCCCGCACGCGCGGCCTGCGCGCCGGCATGCTGGCCAGCGGCAGCCTGGCGCTCGGCTGCGGCGTCTGGGCCATGCACTTCATCGGCATGCTGGCTTTCGACCTGTGCACCACGGTCGACTACGACCGCGGTATCACCCTGCTATCCATCCTGCCCAGCCTGGCCGCGTCCGGCGTGGCGATGGCCATCATCAGCCGCCAGCGCCTGAGCAATGCCTCGCTGGTGTGCGGCGGCGTGCTGGTCGGCGCCGGCATCGGCGCCATGCACTACACCGGCATGGCGGCGCTGGAGACCACGCTGGCGCTGCGCTACGACCCGCTGATGTTCGCGCTGTCCATCGTGGTGGCGGTGGTGCTGGCCACGCTGGCGCTGTGGATACGCTTCGGCCTGCGCACGCTGCAGATCGGCCTGCCCAGGGGCGCGCTGGGACCGATCAGCGCCACCGTGATGGGCTGCGCCATCGCCGGCATGCACTACACTGGCATGGCGGCCGCGCGCTTCGTCGGCCAGTTGCCGCCTGGCGCCGCGTCCAGCTCCCCCAGCACCTTCCTGGCGCTGGCCATCACCCTGATCACCGTCACCATCACCGTGGCCGTGCTGTCGGCCAACGCGCTGCTGCGCTACCGCGAGATGTATCACCAGCAAGGCGAAAGCGAGCGCTGGATGCGCGCCCTGCTGACCACCACCGTGGACGGCGTGGTGACCATCGACCGCGCGGGCGTGATCCACGAATTCAACGCCTCGGCCGAACGCATCTTCGGCTGGACGCGCGAGGAAATCCTGGGCCGTAACATCCGCGTGCTGATGGCCGACGCCGAGCGCTCCGAGCGCGACGGCCTGCTCAGCTACCTGCACACCAACAACGACGCCATCCTCGGCAAGGGCAGCGAGGTGATCGCCCTGCGCAAGGATGGCAGCACGGTGCCGATCCGGCGCGCGCTGGGCCACGCGCGGCTGGCCGAGCGCGACCTGTATGTGCTGTTCATTACCGACATCAGCGAGCGCCGCGCCATCATGCAGGCGCTGCGCGACAGCGAGCAGCAATTCCGTTCGCTGATCTCCAACATCCCCGGCATCTCCTTCCGCAGCAGCGTGGCCTTCGACGCGCCGCCGGTGTTCGTCAGCGACGGCATGGAGCGCCTGGCCGGCTACCCGGCCGGCGCCTTCGTCGGCAAGCACCGCACGCGCACCCTGGGCTCCCTGATCTGCGATGCAGACCGCGAGCGGGTGGCCGCCGAGATCACGCGCAGCATCGCCAGCCTGTCGGCCTACCAGGTCGAATACTGCCTGATGCACGCGGACGGCAGCCGGCGCTACATGTGGGAGCATGGCGCCGTCACCCCGGACGAAAGCAATCCGGAAATCCGCTGGATAGACGGCGTGATCCTCGACATCAGCGAGCGCCACCAGATGGAGGCCGAGCTGCGCCAGGCGAAGGAAAAGGCCGAGCAGGCGGCCGCCGCGCGCGCCAGCTTCCTGGCCAACATGAGCCACGAAATCCGCACGCCGATGAACGCCATCCTCGGCTTCACCGACGTGCTGCTCGACACCCGGCTGGACGAGGAACAGCGGCGCCACCTGGACACGGTGCGCAAGGAAGGCCGCTCGCTGCTGCGGCTGCTGAACGAAATTCTCGACACCGCCAAGCTGGACAAGGGCGCCATGACGCTGGAGCCGGACGACTACAGCTTGCTGGCCCTGATCGACGAACTGGCGTCCACCTTTGGCAGCAACGCCCGCAGCAAGGGCCTGGCCATCGACATCCGCTACGATCCGGCGCTGCCGGCCTGGCTGCACGGCGACGAGCTGCGCATGCGCCAGGTGCTGGGCAACCTGCTGGACAACGCCATCAAGTTCACCGCGGCCGGCAAGGTCAGCCTGCGCGCGGGCCTCGAACAGGGGCAGTTGCACATCGCCGTGCAGGACACCGGCATCGGCATCGCGCCGGAACGGCTGGAAGCCATCTTCGACCCGTTCACCCAGGCCGACACCTCGATGACGCGCCGCTACGGCGGCACCGGCCTGGGCACCACCATCAGCCGCCAGTTGATCGGGCTGATGGGCGGGCGCATCTGGGCCGAGAGCACGCCGGGCGCCGGCACCACCTTCCACATCATGCTGCCGCTGGAGCCGGCCCGCAACGCGCCGTCGCAGAGCGGCGAGCGCAGCGCCTATCCGCTGCCGCCGCTGCATGTGCTGGCGGCGGACGACGTGCCGCAAAACCTGGAACTGCTGTCGCTGCTGCTGGCCAAGCGCGGCCACACGCTGGAACGGGCCACCGACGGCGCGCAAGCGCTGCAGATGTCGGCCGCCCGCCACTATGACGTGATCCTGATGGACATGCAGATGCCGCTGATGGACGGCCTGGCCGCGACCCGCGCGATCCGCGAGCGCGAGCAGGCGGCGGGCGGCGGCCGCGTGCCCATCGTGGCGATGACGGCCAGCGTGCTGGCGGCGCACCGCAAGGCCAGCATCGAGGCGGGCATGGACGGTTTCGCGTCCAAGCCGGTGGACTGGCAAGCCCTGTCGCACGAAATCGCGCGCGTGCTGCACCTGCCGCCGCTGGCGGCGCCGGTGCCGTCGCCGGCGGCGGTTGAAGCGCCGCGTCAGCGGGTACTGAACCAGAAAGCCGGCCTGCACCGCTGGGGCGGGCAGGAAGCGGTCTATCAACAGGCGCTGCAGCGCTTCGTCGCCGACTACAGCGGCGCCGCGGCGACACTGGGCAAGCTGCTGTCGACCACCGGCGGCATTCCGCCGGGCGCGGCGCAACTGGCCGAAGCCCAGGCCTGGTGCCACAAGGTGCGCGGCGTGGCCGCCAACGCCGGCCTGGAACAACTGGCCGCCACCCTGGTCGAGATCGAAAGCCTGTGCATCACGGCGCAAGCGGGCGCCATTGCTGGCACGGCAAACGAGGAGGCCGCACCGGCCGCAGATGTTCCCGGCAGTGCGGCAAGCCCGGCTGCCGATATTACGGCCGCTGTCGCCGCCGGCGAGGCTGTCGACGCGGCTGCGGCTGCAGGCGATGGGGCGGCCGATGCGCTGGCGCAGGCGCAGCGCGCGCTGGCGGCGCAACTGGAGGCGGCGCTCAGCGCCATCCATGCGCTCGCCCCGCCGCGCGGCGGCATCCGCGACGGTGCGCCTGATGGCAACCGTCCTTTGCCTGCCGGTCCCGCTGCCGCCGGCATCGCCGACGCAGCCGATGCCGCCAATGCAGCCGGCACTGCCGCCGATGGCGCGGCGCGCGCCTCCGCCGCGGCGCGCTTCGATTCCGCCGCCGCCCACGCTCACGCGGCCACGCTGCTGCCGTCGCTGCAACGCGGCGCCATCGACGACGACGCGCTGGCAAAATTGAGCGGCCTGCTGACCGGCGCCCCACCCGCCAGCATGCGGCAACTGCAAAACCTGCACAGCGCCCTGGACGACTTCGACTTCCCGCAGGCGGAAAGCGCGTTGCGGGAGCTGCTGGCAGGCCTGGCCACGGAGCACGCATGAACACCCTACCATCCAAGCTGCCGCACATCCTGATCGTCGACGACGAGGCCAACAACCTGCAACTGCTGCGCCACATCCTGCAGGACCAGTACCGCCTGCTGTTCGCCAAGGACGGCGCGCGGGCGCTGGAGCTGGCCCGCAGCGAACTGCCCCAGCTCATCCTGCTGGACGTGATGATGCCGGGGATGACAGGCTACGAAACCTGCGCCAAGCTGAAGCAAGATCCGCACACCGCCGCCATCCCGGTCATCTTCGTCACCGCGCTGAACGACACCGACGATGAACTGATCGGCTTCGACATGGGCGCGGTGGACTACATCACCAAGCCGGTCAGCCCCGCCATCGTGCGCGCCCGCGTGCGCACCCACTTGTCGCTGGTGCGGGCGGAGGAATTGAAAAAGACCCGGCTGGAGATCGTGCAGCGCCTGGGCCTGGCCGCCGAATACAAGGACAACGAGACCGGCCTGCACGTGATCCGCATGAGCCACTACGCGCGCATCCTCGGCCTGGCGCTGGGCATGTCGGCGGAACAGGCGGAAGACTTGCTGCACGCGGCGCCCATGCACGATGTCGGCAAGATCGGCATCCCCGACAGCATCCTGCGCAAGCCGGGCGCGCTGGACCCCGGGGAATGGCAGATCATGCAGACCCACGCCCGCATCGGCGGCGAGATCATCGGCCAGCACCAGAGCGGCATGCTGGCCATGGCCTACGACGTGGCCATGACCCACCACGAGAAATGGGACGGCAGCGGCTACCCGGCCGGGCTGGCGGGCGAACAGATTCCGCTGGTCGGCCGCATCATCGCCATCGCCGACGTGTTCGACGCGCTGACTTCGGCCCGTCCCTACAAGGACGCCTGGCCGGTGGACAAGGCGGTGGAATACCTGCGGGCCCAGCGCGACCGCCACTTCGAGGGCCGGCTGGTCGACCTGTTCCTGGAACAGATGCCGGCGCTGCTGGAAGTCATGGAGCGCTGGGCGGAGCGCTGATCAGGCGACCAGGCGCTCGTTGCGCGCGGCCAGGCGCGCCATCACGCTGACCGCGTGATCGATCTGCGCCCTGGTGTGGCCGGCATTCATCATGAAACGCAAACGGGCCTGGCCCACCGGCGCGGCCGGGAACTGGATCGAGTCCACGTGCACGCCTTCGGCGCGCAGCTCCATCGCGTAGCGCTGGCAGGTCTCGGCGTCGCCGATCAGCACTGGCAGGATGGGCGTGTCGGTGCAGATGATGGTGTAGCCCAGCGGCTGCATGCGTTCGATGAAATAGCGCTGGTTGTCCCACAGGCGCTGGCGGCGCTGCGGTTCTTCTTCCAGGATGTCCAGCGCGGCCAGCAGCGCCGCGGCCTGGTCCGGCGGCGGCGGGCAGGTGAAGCCGTAGGCGGAGCTGGTCAGGCGGATCACGTCGGCGATGTCCTTCTCGACCGCCACGAAGCCGCCGATCGAACCCAGCGCCTTGCTCAGGGTCCCCATCTGCATGATGTTGGGGCTGTAGCACTGGAAGTGCTCGGAGGTGCCGCCGCCGTGCGCGCCCAGCACGCCGGTGGCGTGGGCGTCGTCGATGTACAGCAGCGCGCCGTAGCGCTCGGCCAGCGCCACCAGTGCCGGCAGCGGCGCGATGGTGCCTTCCATGCTGAACACGCCGTCGCTGACGATGATGGGCGTGGTGCCGTCGGTGGCGCCGGCCTGCAGCAGCGACTCCAGGTGGTCCATGTCGCAATGGCGGTAGTTGTAGCGCAGCGCGCCCGACATCTGGATGCCTTCGCGGATCGAGATGTGATTGAACTCGTCCGAGTAATAAGCGTACTTGTGGCGCTTCTTGGCGCGGAAGCCATGCAGGCGCGCCAGCGTGGCCGCCTTGACGATGGACGACAGCACGCCGATGTTGGTCATGTAGCCGGTCACGAACAGCACCGCGTCGCTCTTGTGCTTGAGCGCGCCCAGGCGGCGTTCCAGCTCGCGGTAGACTTCCAGGTCGCCGCCCAGCAGGCGCGACTCGCAGTTGCCGACGCCGTAGCGGTCCAGGCCCTGCTTGGCCGCCGCCACCAGGCGCGGGTGGTTGGCCAGCGCCAGGTAGTTATTGGTGCTGAACGAGACTACCGTTTCGCCCTGGGCCACGAAGGTCGGATCGGGCAAGGTGCTGTGTACCGAAGTGTCGTGATAGATGGGGTGGTGCTTGAGCCAAGTGGCGATGTCGCTTAAGTCGTGCATGATGGTTGAAGCTTGAAGCCGAAAAAGATCAGCTCATCATAGAACGGCGAAGCTTGCCAGAAGCTTGCTGGCAGATTACGGATCGGAAAGTAGTTTTTTTGATCAGGCCGGCGCCAGCGGCAGCACGATGCGCGCCACCAGCCCCGGCGCCCCGTCCTCCAGCACCAGCGCGCCGTCGTGCGCCTTGGCGGTGGCGCTGACGATGGCCAGCCCCAGGCCATTGCCCGGCAGGTGGCGGCTCTTGTCGACCCGGTAAAAGCGCTGGATCACCTTGTCCCGCTCATCGTCGGGGATGCCGGGACCGTTGTCGTGCACCGACATCGCCGCGCGGCCGTGGTGCAGGCCGGCCCGCACGCGGATGGTGGAGCCGGGACCGGCGTACTTGATGGCGTTGTCCAGCAGGCTGGCCAGCGCGCTGGCCAGCAGGTTGCGGTCGCCGTCCACGAACAGCGAGGCCGGCGCGTCCACCGTCAGGGCGATGCCGGCATCCTCGGCGATGGCTTCGTACATCTCGCCGATGTCGCCCACCACCCGGCCCAGGTCCAGGCGCTCGAACAGCCGGGCGCGCACGCCCGATTCGGCCTCGGCGATCTGCAGCAGGCGCTCGAACAACCGGATCAGGTTGTCGATGTCGTCGATGGCGTCGTGGGCGGCGGCCGACAGCGTGGGCACCGTCATCTCGTGGCGCAGGGCGTCGTCCAGCCGGCCGCGGATGCGGCTCAGCGGCGTGCGCAAGTCGTGGGCGATGGCGTTGGACACCTGGCGCACGCCTTCCATCAGCAGCTCGATGCGGTCCAGCATGCGGTTGATGTCGCGGTTGAGCAGCGCGAATTCGTCGTGGCCGCGCACCGGCACCCGGCGGCTCAAGTCGCCCTGCTCGATCTGGGCGGCGGTGCGGCGGATCTGCCCCAGCCGCGATTCGATCACGCTGCGGAACAGCACGGCGCCGGCCACGGTCAGCATCAGCGACACCAGCGCGCCGGCGCCCAGCGCGCGCCAGATCACCTCGCGCACCGCCTCTTCCTCGCTGAGGTCGCGGCCCACGATCAGCAGTTCGCCGTCGGCCAGCACGCGCAGGTAGAGCCGCGCCGGCGCCTCGCGGCCGTTGCGCAGCACGTGGGAATTGACCAGCTCGGGCGCGCCGCCCGCGCTCGGCCAGGAGCCGAGGTTGCCGGCCACCGGCAGGCCGGCCGGATCGACCAGTTGGTAGATTTCGCGGTCGCTGTCGATGCCGTCGCCCAATTGGCGCCGCACTTCCGCCGCCAGCGCCTCGCGGTGGCCGCCGCCCACCTTGTCCAGCAAGCGGTCCGACTGCGCCTTGATCTTGCCGTCGATGTTCTGGTCGATCACGCCGATGGTGCCGCTGTAGAACACCACCGACACGGCAACGATGGAGGTGATGCCCAGCAGGCCGTAGCCCAGCACCAGCTTGGCGGCGATCGAGGTGCGCAGCTTAAACAAGCGGCGGCTCCGCCTCGTCCGGCGGCGTCACGCCCATGCGGTAGCCGACCCCGCGCAGGGTGTGGATCAGCATGACCGGGAAGTCCTTGTCGACCTTGGCGCGCAGGCGGCTGATCTGGACGTCGATGACATTGGTCTGCGGGTCGAAGTGGTAGTCCCACACCGATTCCAGCAGCATGGTGCGGGTCACCACCTGGTTCTCGTTGCGCATCAGGTATTCCAGCAGGCGGTACTCGCGCGGCTGCAGGGTGATGACCTTGTTGCCGCGCGTGACGCGCAGGGTGCGCAGGTCCAGCCGCAGGTCGGCCACCTGCAACTGGGTGCTGTCGGCCGCGCCGGGCGTGGTCCGGCGCAGCAGCGCCTCCACCCGCGCCAGCAGCTCGGAAAAGGCGAAGGGCTTGGACAGGTAATCGTCGGCGCCGCCGCGCAGGCCGGTGACGCGGGCGTCGATGGTGGTCAGCGCGCTGACGATGATGACCGGGGTCTGCTTGCCCAGCGCGCGCAGCTTGTCGACGATGGACAGGCCGTCGATACGGCCGGGCAGCATGCGGTCGAGGATGATGATGTCCCATTCCTCGCTGGTGGCCAGGTCCAGCCCGTCCGGGCCGTTGGCGCAGGCGGTGACCAGGTAGCCCGCTTCGCGCAATCCCTTGCAGATATAGTTGGAGGTTTCGGCTTCGTCTTCGATGACCAGGCAGCGCACGGGATGCTCCGTAGTTCTAGTGGTGGCGGTATTCTACCTTGAAGCGCGGCCCTTTCCAGCCAATTCGCGGTACAAGGCATGGTAGTTGTCGGCCATGCGCTCGGCGGTGAACAGTTCCCAGTAGCGCGCCTCGGCGCGGCGGCCCATGGCGGCCGCCAGTTCCGGGTTCTCCCACAGCGTGCGCATGGCGGCGCCGAAGGCTTGCGCATCGTCGGGCGGCACCACCAGGCCGGTGTCCTGGTCGATGTTGATGTAGGTGGTGCCGGTGCCGATCTCGCTGGAGATCATGGGCTTGCCGTACATCGCGCCTTCCAGCAGCGAGATGCCGAAGGCTTCCGAGCGCAGGTGCGAGGGGAACACCATGGCGTAGCTCAGTTCCAGCAGCGCCACCTTGTCTTCCTCTTCCACCGCGCCGATGAACATCACGTGGGTCAGCCCCAGGCGGGCGGCGTGCGCCTTCAGTTCCTGCTCGATGGGGCCGGCGCCGACGATCACCACCGGGTAATCGACATTGGCCATCGCGTCCAGCAGGATGTGCAGGCCCTTGTAGTAGCGCAGCACGCCCACGAACAGGAAGAAGCGCTCGCCGCAGCGGGCGCGCCACCTGGCCTTGACCGCTGCCGACGGCTGCGGATAGATGGCCTTGTCCAGGCCGTAGGTGATGGTGCGCGTCTTGTGCGCGAAGCGCTTGAGCACGGGCGAGGACGCCAGGTAGTTGGGCGAGGTGGCCACCACCGTGTCCACGCTGTTGAGGAACTGGCGCTTGAGCGGGGTGTACACGCGCAGCAGGGTCTTCTGGCGCACGATGTCCGAGTGGTAGGTCACCACGCTGGGCTTGTTCACGCGCGCCATGAAGTGGGCCAGGTCCATGAAGGGCCAGGGGAAATGGTAGTGGATCACGTCGGCCTCGCGCGCCAGGCGCGCCAGCTTGCGGATCGCCGCCAGCGAGAAGCCGGTCGAGGCGATCTCGAAGTCCAGCGGCACGCGGTGCACGGTGTGGCCCTCGATGTCGATTTCGGCCGGGCCGCCGCTGCGGCTCAGGGTCAGCACGTCGTTGCGCACGCCGAGGCGGCCGGTGCCCACGCACAGTTGGCGTATCACCTGCTCGATGCCGCCCCAGGTGTCGGGGTAATAAGTCTTGTAGAAATGGAGGACGCGCATGGGATTCAACGGGACAGGACTTGGCGGTACACGGCGACGGTGCGCTGGGCCGCGGCGTCCCAGGTCAGCTCCAGCGCGCGGCGGTGGCCGGCGGCGATGCAGCGCGCCCGCAACTGCTCGTCGCGCACCAGCGCGCTCATGGCGGCGCCGATCTCGCCGGCCGACAGCGGATCGAATTCCAGCGCCGCGCCGGCCGCCACTTCCGGCAGCGAGGTAGTGTTGGAACAGGCCACCGGCACGCCGCAGGCAAAGGCTTCCACCAGCGGCAGGCCGAAGCCTTCGTGCAGCGAGGGGAAGATGAAGGCGCCGGCGCCGGCGTACAGGTGGCGCAGGTGGCGGTCGTCGGTCAGTTGGTCCAGCCACACCACGTTCTCGCCCTGCTGCTGCGCGGCCTTGATGCGCCTGACCAGTTCTTCGCTGCGCCAGCCGGGCGCGCCGACGATCACCAGTTGGCGCGCCGCCCGCAGCACGGGCGGCAGCGCCAGGTAGGCGTCCAGCAGGCGCCCGACGTTCTTGCGCGGCTGTAGCGTGCCGACGAACAGGAAGTAGCCGGGACGCAGATTGTGCTTGCCCAGCGTGATGTCGCGCTCGTTGACGTCCGGCTGGTAGAACCATTCGGCGCGCACGCCGTGGTGCACCACGCTGATCCTGTTTTCATCGACGCCGAAGCACTCGACCAGCTCGCGGATCGAAAAGCGCGACCCGGTGATCACATGCTGCGCCTTGCGCGCGGCCTTGGCCTGCAGCCAGTTCTTCAGCTTGCGCAGCTTGGGGCTGGCCCACTCGGGATGGGAGATCGGCAGCGCGTCGTGCAGGGTCGCCACCACCGGGCAGTCCATGCGCACGATGCGGTAGTCGGTGGCGTGGAACAGGTCCAGCGGCGCCGCGCCGCGCTGATCCCTGTGCAGCACGGCCCGCGTGCTCAGGTGCACCGAGGACGGCAGCAGCAAATCGCCCAGGGTCGCCACCGGGAAGGACACCGGCAGCGCGCGGCCCAGCTTGAGCTTGCCCTGGTCGCCGGGCGGGGCAAAGGAAAACGGCAGCACCGCCGCGCCGGCGTGCGGCAGGTGTTCCAGCAGCGCGCGGCTGTAGACGCCCAGGCCGTCCAGGCGGCCGCCGGTCAGCGCCGGCTCGGCCGTGGTGACCGAGAGGCCGACGCGCAGGATGCCATCCACGCTCATGGCGCCTCGTACATCCAGCGCAGCGTGTCGGCCAGCGGCACGGTGGCGATGGGACCGGTCACGGCGGCCAGGCGGCGGTTGTCGCCGACCAGGCGCACCACTTCGTTGGCGCGCACGAAGGCCGGGTTGACCCGTACATCGATGTCATAGCCGGCGATGTCGGCCATCATGGCCAGTACCTCGCCCAGCGAATAGCCGTGGCTGGAGCAGATGTTGAACACCTGGCCGACCGCGGCCGGCGCGGCCAGCAGCCGGCGGTAGCTTTGCGCCACCATGCGCACGTCGGAAAAGTCGCGCCACACATGCAGGTTGCCCAGCTCGATGTCGGGCGAGCGGCGGCGGAAGTGGGCGACGATTTTCGGCAGCAGGAAGTTCTCGTGCTGGCCGACGCCGGTGTAGTTGAAGGGGCGGGCCAGGATCAGCGGCAGCTTGTCCCGCCACAGCCGCGCCATGTATTCCATGGCCAGCTTGCTGACCGCGTAATCGTTGGCCGGCGCCGGCGGCACGTCTTCGTGGATCAAGCCGGCGTCGGTATTGCCGTAGACGTTGGCGCTGGAGGCCAGCAGCACGGCCGACGGCTTGCGCGCCAGCGCGGCCAGCGCTTCCAGCAGGTTGCGCGTGCCGGCCACGTTGACGCGGTAGATTTGTTCGGCGTCGCCGTGGGCGACGAAGGCGATGGCGGCCAGGTGCACCACCACGTCCGGCTGCACTTGCCGCACCACGGCGGCCAGGCCGGCGCGGTCGTTCAGGTCGACCGCGTACTGGCGCTCGCCGGCCGCCTGGCCGGGGGTGATGGTGCCGTGCACCTCGTAGCCGGCCGCGCGCAGCTCCTGCTCGACATAGCGGCCGGTGAAGCCGGTCAAGCCGGTGATCAGGGCGCGTTGGCCCGTGCCTTCAGCGGCCATGGGTTTCCTTACTTAGAAAGAGAAGCCGGCTTGATTGCGGCGCAGGTCGGCTTCCACCATCATCTGGCACAGTTGTTCCAGCGTGGTCGACGGTTTCCAGCCCAGTTCCTTGTGGGCCTTGGCCGGGTCGCCGATCAGCAGGTCCACTTCGGCCGGACGGTAGAACTTGGGATTGACGCGCACCAGCACCTGGCCGGTTTTCTTGCAGGTGCCGACTTCGTGCTCATCCTTGCCGCTCCATTCGAGCGCCACGTCCACCGCCTTGAAGGCCATGGTGACGAAATCGCGCACGGTCTCGGTGCGGTTGGTGGCCAGCACATAGGTGTCCGGATGGTCGGCCTGCAGGATGCGCCACATGCCTTCCACGTATTCCTTGGCAAAACCCCAGTCGCGCTTGGCGTCCATGTTGCCCAGCTCGAGCACGTCCAGCTTGCCGAGATGGATCTTGGCCACCGAATCGGTGATCTTGCGGGTGACGAACTCGCGGCCGCGCAGCGGCGACTCGTGGTTGAACAGGATGCCCGAGGAACCGAAGATGCCGTAGGATTCGCGGTAGTTCACGGTCATCCAGTGGGCGTACAGCTTGGCCACGCCATACGGGCTGCGCGGGTAGAACGGCGTGTCTTCCTTCTGCGGCACGGCCTGCACCTTGCCGAACATCTCGGAGGTGGACGCCTGGTAGAAACGGATCCGGGGATTGACGATGCGGATGGCTTCCAGCAGGTTGACCGGGCCGATGCCGGTGATTTCCGCGGTGGTCATCGGCTGTTCGAAGGACACGCCGACAAAGCTCTGCGCCGCCAGGTTGTAGACTTCGTCCGGCTGCGCGGTTTGCAGCAGGCGGATGCTGGAGCTGAGGTCGGTCAGGTCGTATTCGACCAGCTTCAGCTTGGGATGCGACTGGATGCCCAGCTCCTCGATGCGCCAGAAATTGACCGAGCTGGTACGGCGGTAGGTGCCCGTGACTTCATAACCTTTTTCCAGCAGCAGTTCAGCCAGGTAAGCGCCGTCCTGGCCCGTGATGCCCGTGATCAGGGCCCGTTTTATTTTCTGCATGGTGTATCCAAATCGTGGTTCATTTTAAGTAGCCCATCATTGTAACAGAGCGGGGGGTGCGCACTTCTCACCAAAAATTGCGTTTTACATCACTTACAACTTGTTACAGTGGAAATAAAAAAGCCGGCCCCGCGGCTGCGGGGACCGGCTTGGCCGGGACGGCGTCGCTCAGGCCTTGCGCTGGGCGACCGCGTCCACCACGCAGAGCGCGGTCATGTTGACGATGCGGCGCACGGTGGCCGACGGCGTCAGGATGTGCACCGGCTTGGCGCAGCCCAGCAGGATGGGCCCCACCGCGATGCCGTTGCCGGCGGCCGTCTTGACCAGGTTGTAGGCGATGTTGGCCGCCTCGATGTTGGGCATGACCAGCAGGTTGGCGTCGCCGGTCAGGGTCGAACCCGGCATGATCTTGTTGCGCAGCTTGGAGTCGAGTGCGGTGTCGCCGTGCATTTCGCCGTCCACTTCCAGCGACGGGTCGCGCTGCTTGATCAGTTCCAGCGCCGCGCGCATCTTCTGCGCCGAGGCGTTGTTGGACGAACCGAAGTTGGAGTGCGACAGCAGCGCCGCGCGCGGCGACAGGCCGAAGCGGCGCATCTCGTCGGCCGCCATGCAGGTGATCGCGGCCAGCTCGTTCGGGTCCGGGTTTTCGTTGACGTGGGTGTCGACCATGACCAGTTGGCGCTCCGGCAGGATCAGCACGTTCATGGCGGCGTACACGCAGGCGCCCTCGCGGCGGCCCAGCACCTGGTCGATGTAGTGCAGGTGGAGCTGGGTGGTGCCGAAGGTGCCGCAGATCATGCCGTCGGCATCGCCCTTCTTGATCATCATGGCGCCGATCAGCGTATGGCGGCGGCGCATTTCCAGCTTGGCGTATTCCTGGGTCACGCCTTTGCGGGCGGTCAGCTCATAATAGGTGTGCCAGTAGTCGCGGTAGCGCTCGTCGTAATCCGGGTTGATGACGTCGAAGTCCACGTTCAGCTTCAGGCGCAGGCCGAACTTGGCGATGCGCGCTTCCAGCACGGCCGGGCGGCCCACCAGGATGGGGCGGGCCAGCTTTTCATCGACCACCACCTGCACCGCGCGCAGCACGCGCTCTTCCTCGCCTTCGGCGTAGACGATGCGCTTGAGTTCCAGCGGCGCCTTCTTGGCCACCTGGTACAGCGGCTTCATGAAGGTGCCCGAGCGGTAGACGAATTGCTGCAGGCTGTCGGCATAGGCTTGCAGGTCCTTGATCGGACGGGTGGCCACGCCCGAATCCTCGGCCGCCTTGGCCACGGCCGGGGCGATCTTGATCAGCAGGCGCGGATCGAACGGCATGGGGATCAGGTATTCCGGGCCGAACGACAGGTTGCTCACGCCATAGGTGGTGGCCACCACGTCCGACTGCTCGGCGTGGGCCAGCTCGGCGATGGCGTGCACCACGGCGATTTCCATCTCGCGCGTGATGGTGGTGGCGCCGCAATCGAGCGCGCCGCGGAAGATGTAGGGGAAGCACAGCACGTTGTTGACCTGGTTCGGGTAGTCCGAACGGCCGGTGCAGATCACGGCGTCGCCGCGCACGGCCTTGACGTCTTCCGGCAGGATTTCCGGATTCGGATTGGCCAGCGCCAGGATCAGCGGGTTCTTGGCCATGGCCTTGACCATGTCCTGCTTCAGCACGCCGCCGGCCGACAGGCCCAGGAAGATATCGGCGTCGGGAATGACTTCGGCCAGCGAGCGGGCCGAGGTGTCGCGCGCGAAGCGCTCCTTGTCCGGGTCCATCAGCTCGGTGCGGCCCTTGTAGACCACGCCGGCCAGGTCGGTGACGAAGATGTTCTCGATCGGGAAGCCGAGGTCGACGATCAGGTCCAGACAGGCCAGCGCGGCCGCGCCGGCGCCCGACACCACCAGCTTGCACTGCTTGATGTCCTTGCCGACCAGGGAGATGCCGTTCAGGATGGCGGCGCCGACGATGATGGCGGTGCCGTGCTGGTCGTCGTGGAAGACCGGGATCTTCATGCGCTCGCGCAGCTTGCGCTCGATGGCGAAGCATTCCGGCGCCTTGATGTCTTCCAGGTTGATGCCGCCGAAGGTCGGCTCCAGCGCAGCGATCACGTCCACCAGCTTGTCGGTGTCGGTTTCATTGATTTCGATGTCGAACACATCGATGCCGGCGAATTTCTTGAACAGCACGCCCTTGCCTTCCATCACAGGCTTGGCGGCCAGCGGGCCGATGTTGCCCAGGCCCAGCACGGCGGTGCCGTTGGTGATCACCGCCACCAGGTTGCCGCGCGCCGTGTACTTGAAGGCGTTGGCCGGATCGATGACGATCTCTTCGCAGGGCGCGGCCACGCCGGGGGAATATGCCAATGCCAGGTCGCGCTGGTTGGTCAGTTGCTTGGTCGGGGTTACGCTGATTTTGCCCGGGGTCGGGTGCTCGTGGTATTCCAGCGCCGAGAGGCGCAATTGTTGACGAATTGCTTCTTTTTTCTCAGGGGACGAATCCATGCTGTACTGCCTTCCTGTATATGCGATCTGAATAACCTGGAATTTTATCAGACCAGATATGGCATAAAACTAGGTATTTTCACGCACGGCAAGAAGGCCAACGCGCATTTTTTCTCACGCCAGGCCGAAGTTAGCCGAATTTTTGGCGCGTTGCACCATGGATAAGCTCAACATAATCAATTTTCCTCGGCAATTTATATAGACTATGAATTTCTTAAAATAGATTGGAATTTGCGATATTTCACCATGCGGTTTGGCGGCCGCGCCGTTTCGGTTAAGCTGATGTTGTATCCCGAACTGGAGGAAGCCGCCATGTCCGCCCTGATCGTTCCCGCCACCGTCCCCGAACCCGCCGGCGCCACGTCGCAGGGCGCCGCCTGGCAGCAGTTGCTGCGCTGGCAGGAAAGCGGGCAGTTGCTGGCCTTCGTGTATTCGCGCTCGCAAGGCGGGCTGGTGCAGACCGGGCGCGGCCGCCTGGCCGAACTGGGCCACGACGCGGCCGCCATCGAGGCCGGCGACTGCCGGCTGTACATCGTGCTGACCGGCGCCGCCTACGAGGCCGGGCCGCAGGTGTTCTTCACGCCCAATTCGCTGAGCCGCTTCCACCTCAACGGCGTGGCGGCCCGCCTGGCCAACCGCGACTGGCTGTTCCTGTCGGATGAAACCCTGCCGGCGCTGGGCGTGGCAGAACTGGTCAAGCGGATACAATAGCGCATGCTTTCCGAATTCGATCTCATCCGGCAGTACTTCCAGCGTCCCCACCACGCCAGCCGCGCCGCGCTGGGCATAGGCGACGATTGCGCCCTGATCGCGCCCACGCCCGGCATGCAGACCGCCATCTCGTCCGACATGCTGGTCGAGGGCCGCCATTTCTTTGCCGGCGAAGACGCCGCGCGGCTGGGCCACAAGGCGCTGGCGGTCAACCTGTCCGACCTGGCCGCGATGGGCGCGCGCCCGGTCGGCTTCACGCTGGCGCTGGCCCTGCCCGAAGCCAGGCGCGAGTGGCTGCAGGGCTTCGCGCACGGCTTGTTCGCGCTGGCCGACGCCTTCAACATCGAGCTGATCGGCGGCGACACCACCAGGGGCCCGCTCAACATCTGCATCACCGTGTTCGGCGAAGTGCGCGCTGACCAGGCCCTGCGCCGCAGCGCCGCCCGGCCCGGCGACGACATCTGGATTTCCGGCACGCTGGGCGACGCCCGCCTGGCCCTGGCCGGCTACCGCCAGGAAGTCGCACTCGACGCCGCCGCGCTGCAGGCCGCGGCCGTGCGCCTGCACACGCCGGTGCCGCGGGTGGAACTGGGCGTGGCGCTGGCCGAACAGGGCCTGGCCCATGCGGCCATCGATATCTCGGACGGCCTGGTCGGCGACCTCGGCCACATCCTCGCGCTATCGCAGGTGGGCGCCACGCTCAACCTGGACGCGCTGCCGGCCGGCGACCTCCTGGCCGCCCGCGACACGGCGCTGCGCCGCGCCTACACGGCGGCCGGCGGCGACGACTATGAACTGTGCTTCACCGCGCCGGTGTCAGCGCGCGCCGCCATCATCGCGGCCGGCGGCGCCGCCGCCACGCCCGTCACGCGCGTGGGCAGCATCACCATCGACCGCGGCCTGCGCCTGGTCGATGCGCAGGGCCAGCCGCTGGACCTGCAACTGCAGGGCTACGATCACTTCGCTTCCTGAAGCGTCTGCAGCGCGGTGGCGTCCTCGCCCGGCTGCCCCACCCGCTTGCCGCTGCCGTGCATCAGCCAGTAATGGTGGAAGGCCAGGCGTATGTTGTCGCGCAACTGGGTGTCGTCCCAGGGCTTGGTGTAAAAGCGGTAGATGGCGCCGCGGTTGATCGAGTCCAGCACCGCTTCCAGCCCCGTGTAGCCGGACAGGATGATGCGTATGGTCTCCGGGTACATCTCCTTGACCTTGCTGAGGAATTCCGTGCCGCTCATCTGCGGCATGCGCTGGTCGCACACGATCACCTGCACCGGGTGCAGCGCCAGCAGCTCGAACGCTTCGGTGGGCGTGGCGGCGGTCAGGATCTGGTAGCCGTCGCGGCGGAACAGCCGGTGCAGCGAGGACAGCACGTTGACGTCGTCGTCGACGATCAGCAGGGTTTGCGCCGGGCGGTCGGCCGCGCCGGGCGGCGGCGGCAACTCGCGCCCCGAGCGCACCAGCTCGCTGAGCAGGCGGGCCTCCAGCGGCCGGCTGAAGAAGAAGCCCTGGATCTCGTCGCAGCGCGCGCGCCGCAGGTATTCCAGTTGCGGCCGCGTCTCCACCCCTTCCGCGATCACCTGCAGCTTGAGGCTGTGCGCCATGCTGATGATGGCCTGCGCAATGGCCGCGTCGTTGGGATTGCTGGTGATCTCGCGCACGAAGGCGATGTCGATCTTCAGCTTGTCGATGGGGAAGCGCTGCAGATAGGCCAGCGAGGAATAGCCGGTGCCGAAATCGTCGATCGCCACCTTGATGCCCTGCCGCTTCAGGCTGCCCAGCACGGCGATGGTGCGCTCGGTGTTGGACATCAGCGCGGTCTCGGTCAGCTCCAGCTCCAGCAGTTCGGGCGGCACCTTGTGCTGCGCCAGCGCGCCCAGCACCACCTGCTCCAGGTCGCCCTCGACGAACTGGCGGCTGGCCACGTTGACCGCCACCCGCACCGGCCCGGTGCCGTCGCCCAGCCAGGCGGCGATCTGGCGGCAGGCGGCGTCGATGATCCAGGCGCCGACGCGCACGATCAGGCCCGTGTCCTCCAGCACCGACACGAACTCGGCCGGATACACCAGGCCGTAGCCGGGCCGCTGCCAGCGCAGCAGCGATTCCACGCCGGCGATGGCGCCGGTGTGCAGGTTGACCTTGGGCTGGTAGTGCAGCGCCAGCTCGCCGCTGTCCAGCGCGCGGCGCAGCGCCAGTTCCAGGTCCAGCCGCGCCAGCACCTGCACGTTCATGCCGGCGGTGAAGAAGCGGTAGCCGTCGCGCCCGGCCTGCTTGGCGCGGTCCATCGCCGTGCCGGCGTACTTGACCAGGGTTTCGGTGTCGGTGGCGTCGTCGGGGTACATGGCGATGCCGATGCTGGCACTCAGCGCCGCCTGCTGGCCGCCCAGTTCGAACGGCTGGCGCAACGCCTCGCGCACCTCGTTGGCGGCGTTCACCGCGTCCTGCTGGTCGCGCGGCATGGTCAGCATCAGCGCGAACTCGTCGGCGCCCAGGCGGCCCACGGTGTCGCGGATGCGCACCCGCTGCACCAGGCGGTTGCTGAACTGGCGCAGCACTTCGTCGCCCAGCCCGGTGCCCAGCGAATCGTTGATGTTCTTGAAGCGGTCCAGCCCGATCAGCAGCACCGCGATGCGCCAGGACTTGTCCTGCGCCAGCGCGACCGCGTCGGTCAGCGTCTTGTAGAACAGCGTGCGGTTGGGCAGGCCGGTCAGGCTGTCGTAGTGGGCCATGTGCTGCAGCAGTTCCTCGGCCTGCTTGCGCTCGCTGATGTCGCGCGCCACGCCCAGCATCACGGTGGCCTCGCCCGGCCGCTGCAGCAACTGCCAGTACAGCTCGACCGGCACGGCGATCAAGTCGCGCCGCATCAGTTCCAGCTCGGCCAGCTCGGGCGCGCGCGCCGCGCCCAGCGCCGCATCGCAGGCGGCCAGCCGGGCGGCCTGCGCGCGCAAGTTGTCTTCCGTGCCCAGGCCGAGGCGGCTGGCGGTGCGGCCCAGCATTTCGGCGCGCGGATAGCCCAGCATGCGGCAGGCGCCGTCGTTGACGTCCACCAGTTCGCTGCTGTCGGCGTCCAGCAGGAAGATGCCGTCGGCCGTGGCGTCCATCGCGCTGCGAAAGCGCTGCAGCTCGGCGGTGCGCTCGCGCACGGTCTGCTCCAGGCGGCTGTTGTACTCGCGCTCCTGCCGGTGCAGCAGGCGCATCTCCAGCATGTTGCGGATGCGGGTCAGGGTCTCGACCGGGTCGAAGGGCTTGCTGATGAAATCGCGCGCCCCGCTTTCGAAGGCGCGCAGCTTGTGGTCGGGCTGGGCGGTCACCACCAGCACCGGCAGCCAGCCATCGCTTTCCTGCGGCTTCAGCGCGTCCATCACTTCGAAGCCGTTCATGCCCGGCATTTGCAGGTCGAGGATGATCAGGTCGTAGCGGTGCTCGGCGTGCCAGGCGGCGACCACGCGCGGATCGGTGGTGGAACTGACGGCCTGGTAGCCGGTGGATTTGAGCAGGTACTCCAACAATTCGACATTGACCGGCTGATCGTCGACGATCAGGATGCGGGCGTGGTGGATGTCGGTCTGGCTAATCATGGCGCCTCCGTTGGGGGTCCGCAGGCCAGCGGGGTTGTGGCTGGCCCGGTCCGCTTCTTGTGAGAAAGCATACCAGCCTTCCTGAAGCTTGGCGCACAGATGTGTATCGTTGCGATTCAGGCACATTTGGCACACCACTGGCATCGATTGCGAACTGCATGGTACAGTCACATCACGCCCTAGCCTCAGAAGGAGAATGCCATGAGCAACAGCGACACCATCCTCGAACTCGCCGCCAAAGTCGGCAAAGCATTGCAAGACAAGGGCCTGATCTTGACGACCGCCGAATCGTGCACCGGCGGTGGCATTTCGCAAGCCATTACCGAAATCGCCGGCTCCACCGGCTGGTTCGATTGCGGCTTCGTGGCCTATTCCAACGCCTCCAAGACCGAACTGCTGGACGTGTCGGCCGCGCTGATCGCGCAACTGGGCACGGTCTCCGAAGAAGTGGCGGCCGCCATGGCGACCGGCGCGCTGGGCGCCAGCAACGCCCACGTCGCGGTGTCCACCACCGGCATCGCCGGCCCCACCGGCGCGGTGCCGGGCAAGCCGGTCGGCACGGTGTGCTTTGGCTGGGCCAATGCCGATACCGTGCACACCGAACGCCTGGTGTTCAGCGGCGACCGCCAGGCCGTGCGCGAGCAAACCGTGATCCATGCCTTGCAGGGACTGCTGCGTTTCATAAACTAAGTCGCGGTTGCCTTCGCGTCACAAAACAATTACTCTCGTCGCATTCGAGCGTTTCGGGAGTCATTGATGCAAAACACGGTACATTTCATCCTTCAAGGTAAGGGCGGCATAGGCAAGACGCTGGTCTCGACCATCCTCGCGCAGTGGATCGCCAGCAAGGACGTGATCGAAGGCCAGCAAGCGCTGCGCTGCTACGACACCGACCAGGAGAACTCGACCTTCACGCGCTACAAGGCGCTGAACGTCAAGCATGTACCGGTGATGACCGACAGCCGCACCATCGATCCCAAGCGCTTCGACGCGCTGATGATCGACATCCTGGAAGAGGAAGGCAACTGCGTCATCGACAACGGCGCCAACACCTTCTCGCCGCTGATGGGCTATCTGATCGAGAACGACTGCTTCTCGCTGCTCAAGGAATCGGGCCGCAAGGTCTACATCCACACCATCGTCGGCGGCGGCGACACGCTGCACGACACGGCCATGGGCTTCGTCTCCACCGCCAAGTCCACCGACGTGCCGCTGGTGCTGTGGGAGAACGAGCACTTCGGCCTGCTGCAATCGGCGTCCGGCAAGCAGTTCACCGAATCGCAGACGTATGCCGACAACGCGGCGCGCGTGGTGGGCCGCGTGGTGCTGGCCGCGCGCAATGCCGACACCTTCGGCGCCGACCTCAAGAAGATGAACACGGCGCGCCTGACGGCGGCCGAGGTCAGGGAAAGCGACAAGTTCAACCTGATGGAAAAGCAGCGCATCAAGGTCGTGTTCCGCGACCTGTTCGAACAACTCGACAACGTGCAGTGGTAAGCGGCCATGGATCAGCACAAGCTGCGTACCCTGGTGTTTGAGAAAACCGGCGTCAAGCTCGGCATCGACGATCCGGTGTTTGCGCTGGTGGCGCTGAACGAGGCGGTGCTGGAAGAGGCGGTCGAACGCCACATCGCCGCCATCGACGCCGCCTCGCTGGAACTGGCGCAGCAGGCGCGCCTGGCCGGCGGCCTGCCGGCCGTGCACGAAGGCAGCAGCAAGGCCGCCGTGCTCGACGCGTCCAACGAGGCGGCCAGCGCTGCGACTGGCGGCACCGCGGCGGCGAACGCGGCGGGGCATGGCGCCGCCGCGCCGCACGCGTCATCGCACGCCAGCGCGCACGGCGCCGCACACGCGGCCCAGGCTGCCACTGCGCCCGAGCCGCCCGCCCCCTACGCGCCGTCGCCGGCCAGCGGCGCGGTCAAGCCCATCGCCACGCAATCGGCCGCGATCTCGCCGCGCGAACTCCGCCTGCTGGCCGCCGCGGCCGGCATCGCCGTGCTGAGCGCGCTGATCGTGCTGGGCGGCCAGGCCGTGTTCCAGAAGCCGCCGCCAGCGCCCGTCCTCCAAGCCAGGTCGCTGACGCCGGAGCAGACGCAAGCCCTGCAACGCGCTGAAAAACTGGAGCAGGCCATCCAGAAACTCGACCCCAAAGTGCGCGCCCAACTGCAAGCCGAGCTGCAGAAATAAGAACCATGCCGGGCTGGTCCGCCCGGTTTTTATCTGCTAACATGTGAACATCTATTCACACGTTGGTCATAATGAGCTGCCTACACGACTATGCCGATTGCGATCCGCAGATCGCGCAACTGGCCGATCTGTTTCATCTGCTGGGCGACCCCACGCGCTTGCGCATCGTGCTGGCCTGCATGCCGCAGCCGATCGCGGTCAGCGGCATCGCCGCCACCCTGGATTTGAGCAGTTCCCTGGTCAGCCACCACCTGCGCCTGCTGCGCGCCGCCCGCATCGTCAAGGCCGAGCGCCAGGGCAAGCAGGTGTTTTACTCCGCCGCCGATGCCCACATCAGCGGCGTCCTCAACGATATGCTGGAACATATCGCCGAACCTTCCACCGGAACCGAAGCATGAGCAAGCACCACGACCACGATCATCACGACCATGATCACCACGGCCACGATCATCATGATCACGACGGCCACGACCATGACGATCACGACCATGGGCACAGCCATGCGGCGCCGGCCAGGGCGACGCGCGGCGGCCATCACCACGGGCATGGCCACGATCACGACCACGGCCACGGACACCATCACCACCACGGCGATCCCAACACCATGGGCCGCGCCTTTGCCATCGCCATCGTGCTCAACACCGTGTTCGTGGGCGTGGAATTCTTCTACGGCTTCCTGGCCCACTCCACCGCGCTGATGGCCGACGCCGGCCACAACCTGTCCGACGTGCTGGGCCTGGCGCTGGCCTGGGGCGCCGCCATCCTGGCCAGGCGCGCGCCCAACAAGCGCTATACCTACGGCCTGCGCAGCACCTCCATGCTGGCCGCCCTGTTCAACGCCATGCTGCTGATGGCGGCCTGCGGCGGCATCGCCTGGGAAGCGGTGCTGCAACTGATCCATCCGGACGCGGTGGCCGGCTTCACGGTGTCGGTGGTGGCGGGGATAGGCATCCTGATCAACGGCTTTTCGGCCTGGCTGTTCATGTCCGGCTCCAAGGACGACATCAACATCCGCGGCGCCTACCTGCACATGGCGGCCGACGCCGCCATCTCGCTGGGCGTGCTGATCGCCGGCGTGATCGTGCGCTACACGGGCTGGAACTGGCTGGACCCGCTGGTCAGTATCGCCATCGTGGCCTTCATCGTGGTCAGCACCTGGTCGCTGCTGACGCAATCGCTGCGCATGATGCTGGCCGCGGTGCCGGACAATGTGGACCGCGCGGAAATCGAGCGCTTCCTGCGCGCCCGCCCCGAAGTCAGCGACGTGCTGGACCTGCACATCTGGTCCATGAGCACCACCGAAACCGCGCTGACCGCGCAACTGGTCACGCCGGCCGGCTATCCGGGCGACGGCGCGATCGACGCCATCAGCAAGGCGCTGCGCGAGGAATTCGCCATCCAGCACAGCACCCTGCAGGTGCGCCTGGGCGCCAGCAAGCAGGAGTGCTGCCTGCTGCGGCCCGCGCCCTAGTCGTCCAGGCCGGCGTACAGCGCGGTGCTCAGGTAGCGCTCGCCGAAGGAGGGGATGATGGTGACGACGATCTTGTCCTTGTTCTCCGGCCGCCGCGCCACCTGCAGCGCCGCCCACAGCGCGGCGCCGGCCGAAATCCCCACCAGCAGTCCCTCCAGCCTGGCCGCCTGGCGCGCGGTCTCGAAGGCGTCCTCGTTCCTGACGCCGATGATCTCGTCGTAGATGTGGGTATTCAGCACGGCCGGCACGAAGCCCGCGCCTATGCCCTGCAGGGGATGCGGTCCCTTGCTGCCCTTGGCCAGCATGGGCGAGGCTTCCGGCTCCACCGCCACGCAGCGGAACGACGGCTTGCGCGCTTTGATCACTTCGCCCACGCCGGTGATGGTGCCGCCGGTGCCGACGCCGGCCACCAGGATGTCCACGCGGCCGTCGGTGTCGTCCCAGATTTCTTCCGCCGTGGTGCGGCGGTGCACCTCGGGATTGGCGGGATTGTTGAATTGCTGCGGCATCAGGTAGCGCCCATCGGCCTGCGCCAGTTCGTCGGCGCGGCGGATCGCGCCCAGCATGCCTTCGCTGCCCGGCGTCAGGATCAGCTCGGCGCCGTAGGCGCGCAGCAGCATGCGCCGTTCGCGGCTCATGGTGTCGGGCATGACCAGCGTGCAGCGGTAGCCGCGCGCGGCGCACACCATGGCCAGCGCGATGCCGGTGTTGCCGCTGGTCGGTTCGAGGATGATGGTGTCGGGATGGATCTGCCCCGCTGCTTCGGCCGCTTCTATCATGGCCAGGCCGATGCGGTCTTTGACGCTGTGGGCCGGGTTGCAGTATTCGAGTTTGGCGAGGATCTGGGCGCTGGCGCCCCGGGTCAGCCGGTTCAGCCGCACCAGGGGCGTGTGGCCGATCAGCTCAGTAACGTCGTTGGCAATCTTCATGAAGACCTCCGAGCGGGGTAGGAGCTGCCAGTCTACCCCATCTGCCCGGCTTACTTCACGTCGACCAGCTCCACGTCGAAGATCAGCGCGGAATTCGGCGGGATGCCGCTGCCCGGCGCAGGACGCGAACCGTAGGCCAGTTCGGCCGGGATAATCAAGGTGCGCTTGCCGCCCACCTTCATGCCGACGATGCCCTGGTCCCAGCCCTTGATCACGCGGCCGGTGCCCAGCACGAAGTCCAGCGGCTCGCCGCGCGGATAGGACGAGTCGAACATGCGGCCGTGCATATTCTTGGCCAGCGGGCGGTACAGCCAGCCCGAGTAATGCATGTAGACGGTGGCGCCGGTGGTGGCTTCCTTGCCGGTGCCGATCTTGGTGTCGGTGACGATCAGTTGTTCGGCGGCGGGGCCGGGCTGGGCCGAGCCGACCACCACGGGCGCGGCGGGCGCAGGCGCGGCAGCTTCGGGCTGCTGCGCCTCGGGCGTGGCGGGCGGGGTTTGCGCCTGGGCGGCGGCAGCGAACAACAGGGCGATCAAAACAGAACTGCGCATCATGTGATTTCTTTCGACGAGTCGGTAGACAGCTCGCAATGATAGCAAACTAGCCGGCGTCCGGAACGGATTCCTGGCCGGATTTCAGCGCCGCGTCCGCCAGCACGCGCAGCGCGTGGCCGGCCGCCACCATGCCGAAGGTGGCGGTCACCACCATGGCCGAGCCGAAGCCCGCGCAATTCAATCCGGTGACGCCGCCGGCGCGCTCGTCGCCGTCCACCGCGCACACTTCGCCGGTCTCGGGGAACTTCAGCGGCTCCATCGAGAACACGGCGTCGATGTGGAACTTGGTCTTTTCGCCGCGCGGGAAGCCGTACTGGCTGCGCATCACCTTGCGCACTTTTTTCAGCAGCGGTTCCTGCTCGGTCTTGGCCAGGTCGCGCACCGAAATCTGGCTGGCGTCGGTCTTGCCGCCGGCGCTGCCGATGGTGACCACCGGGATGGCGTGGCGGCGGCACCAGGCCAGCACCGCGGCCTTGGCCTTGACGCTGTCGGTGGCCTCGATCACGTAGTCGTACTTGCCGATGCCGATCATCTGCTCCAGGTTGTCCGGCTCGACGAAGTCTTCGATCTGGTGGACCTGGCAAAAGGGATTGATCTGCGCGATGCGCTCGGCCAGCGCGCTGATCTTGGCCATGCCGATGGTGGCGCTCAGGGCCTGGATCTGGCGGTTGATGTTGGACTCGGCCACGTTGTCGAGGTCGATCAGGGTCAGTTGGCCGACGGCGCTGCGCGCCAGCGCTTCCACGATCCACGACCCCACGCCGCCGACGCCGATCACACAGATGTGGGCGTTGCGAAAACGCTGCAATGCATGGGCGCCGTACAGCCGCGCGATGCCGCCGAAGCGGCGGTCGAAGTCGACCTCGTTAAAATCTGGGGGTGTCATGCTAGTCATCCCGCCATTTTAACGGACGCGCCGGCCGCCGCCGGATTCGCAAGCTGGTATGCTTGTCGACTTTATAAGGCCAGAAGAATGAAGCTCAAACCGCCACTGACTGCCCTCCTGCTCGCCTGCTGCCTGACGCCGACCGCCTGGGCCTGCAAGCTGAGCGCCTCGGCGTACGACCTCAAGGCCTTCTGGGAAAAGGACAATCCGCGCAAGGTGGTGTTCCTGGGCGAGGTGGCCACCGTCACCGACACGCCCGGCGACAAGCTGCTGCACGACCAGCGCATCCAGTTCCTGGTGCACCGCTGGTGGGCCGGACAACCGCAACCGAGCGTGAACGCGCGCGGCGTGGTGACCAAGCCGACCGGCGACGATTGCGACAGCGCCTGGGACTTCGCGGTGGCGTCCGGCCAGGAATGGCTGGTGGTCGGCTACGAGGAAACCGAGGATGGGCAGCGCGTGGTGCGGCCGTCCGCCCTGCTCAGCCGCCAACTGGACGGCGCGCGCCTGCCCAAGGAAGTCACCGACCTGCTGCAAACGCCGGCCTTCACCGGCATGAAGCTGGCGCCGACCCGCAAGGCACTGCTCAAGGCTGGCTGGCGGCCGCGCCGCACCTACCAGAAGCTGGACGCGAAAGCGCTGGCGCGCGCCACCGCCGACACCAAGGTGTTCCTGAAGGCCGGCTACCGCGAAGTCGAGATCTGCGCCGGCACCGGCCTCAATCCCTGCTATTTCAACTACGTGCGCAACAAGGCCTGCCTGCGCGTGGAAACGGTGGGCGCATCGCCGGCCAGCGCCATCGTGATCGGCGCCGACGCCGAGTGCCCGCAGCGCCTGCCTTGACCTGGCGCCGTTGACCGCCGCCGGGCCACGCTGCGACCCTGAGGGCGGAAATCTTTTAGAATCATCGCCTGACCCAGACAACCACGCCATCCCATGAGTAACGCCCTGTTCGACACCGCCCCCGACTTCAGCCAGCCGATCGCCGTGCTGAAGCACTGCCACGACCGCATCCGCAAGCAACTGCAGACGCTGCAAAAACTGCTGGCCCATTTGCCCAAGCACGGCGCCGACGCCGACGCGCAACAGGCCGCGCAAGCCGTGCTCAAGTACTTCAACACCGCCGCCCATCTGCACCACGAGGACGAGGAGCACAACCTGCTGCCCATGCTGCAGGCCACCGCGCGCGGCGCCGACGCCACCCTGCTGGCGCAGCTCGCCCCCGCCATCCTGGCCGATCACCAGCAAATGGAGCAGGACTGGACTATAATCAAAACGCAACTTGAACAAATTGCCAATGGGAAAAGTTCAGCGCTGTCGGCCGAGGACGTGACGCGCTTCTGCGACGCCTACGCCGCCCACATGACGGTGGAGGAAGGCGACATCGCCCCCATGGCCAAGCGCCTGTTCAGCCCGGAGCAAATGGCCCAACTGGGCAGCGCGATGCAGGTACGGCGCGGGATCACCCCCGACCTGCCCCAGAGTCAAGTGCCGGAACAACAAGCGGCGCCGGTCGCCAACACGGTGGCCGACGGCGTGGTGCTGGCGGACTTGCGGCTCGATTACGGCCGCGCCAGCTTGACGGAAAACGATGTGCTGGACGATCCGATCGCCCAGTTCGGCAAGTGGTTTGAAGAAGCCATGCATGCGAAGGTCAACGAACCGAACGCGATGAGCGTGGCGACGGTGGACGCGGACGGCAAGCCCAGCTCGCGCATCGTCCTCATCAAGCAATACGATGCCCGCGGTTTTACCTGGTACACCAACTACGACAGCCTGAAAGGCCGGCAACTGCGCGCCAACCCGCACGCCGCATTGCTATTCTTCTGGAGCGAGCTGGAACGCCAGGTGCGCATCGAAGGCACGGTGGTGCAGACCTCGGCCGAAGAGAGCGACACGTATTTCTACAGCCGGCCGGTGAAGAGCCAGATCGCCGCGATCGCGTCGCAGCAGAGCGCGCCCATCGCCAGCCGCGAACAGATGGAAGCCAATTACGATGCGGCCGCGGCAGTCAGCGGCGCGCATCCGGTGCGGCCGGAACACTGGGGCGGCTACCGCCTCGAACCGAGCCGCATCGAGTTCTGGCAGGGACGCCGCTCGCGTTTCCATGACCGGATCGTGTACGTGAAACAGGCAGATGGAAGCTGGGTGAAAGAGCGCCTGCAGCCGTAAGCAGACCGTCCGTTCGGTAGCCCCCGGGACCATCGCTGCGATGGAGTTTTTCATTCTGACTCGGGAGGTTATCTTGTTCGTACAGAATCAACTCAGCAACTGGGTCTCGGGCATCCGCCAGCAACTGACGCTGCCGCTGCGGCTGGAATTGTGGAACGGCCAGCACGTCGATTTTTCCAGCGAGGCGCCGCGCGTCACCATCAAGCTGCCCAATATGTCGTCCGCGCGCTACCTGCTGACGCCGTCGCTGTCCAACCTCGGCACGGCCTACGTGGAAGGCGCGATCGAAGTGCGCGGCAAGGCCAAGGACATGATCGCCGTGGTCAACGCGCTGGCGCGCAGCACCCTCAAGGCCGAGGGCAAGTTCTCGCGCCTGGTGCGCACCATCAGCCACAACAAGCAGAAGGACGCCGAGGCCATCCGCTACCACTACGATGTGTCCAACGAGTTCTACCAGCAGTTCCTGGACCCGAACATGGTGTATTCCTGCGCCTATTTCGAGAACGGCGACGAGGACCTGGCCACGGCCCAGCTCAAGAAGATCGACCACATCCTGCGCAAGATCGACCTGCGTCCCAACCAGACCCTGCTGGACATCGGCTGCGGCTGGGGCGCGCTGGTGATACGGGCGGCGCAGAAATTCCAGGCGCGCTGCGTCGGCATCACCTTGTCCGAGAACCAGTACGCGCTGGCCAGGGAGCGCGTGCGGGCGGCCGGGCTGGAACACCTGGTCGAGATCCGCCTGCAGGACTACCGCGACGTGCAGGGCCAGTTCGACCGCATCACCAGCGTCGGCATGTTCGAGCACGTGGGCACCAAGCACTTGCCGGAATACTTCGGCATCATCCACCGCCTGCTGGCGCCGGAAGGCGTGGTGATGAACCACGGGATCACCACCACCGACCCGGACAACGGCGAGACGCCGTATGGCGGCGGCGAGTTCATCGAGAAGTACGTGTTCCCGCATGGCGAGCTGGCGCACATCGGCAATGTGCTCAAGGCCATGCAGCAGGGTTCGCTGGAAGTGTTCGACGTGGAAAACCTGCGCAAGCATTACGCCCGCACCTGTTCGGTCTGGACCGACAACTTCGAGGCCCAGGCCGAGCGCGTGAAGGCGCTGGCCGGCGAGAAGCGCTACCGCATCTGGCACGTCTACCTGGCCGGTTGCAGCTATGGTTTCGAGCAGGACTGGATCAGCCTGTACCAGATCGTGGCGCGCCGGGCGGCGCAGCGCACGCACAACCTGCCGTGGTCGCGCAACTACATGTACCCGTCGGTGGAAAAAACCACCAGCTTTGGCGACGGCCAGTACGCGGTGGGACAGGATGGCATGCCGGCCTTCGCCGTGCTGCCAACCGAACCCGCCGTCGTTCCCGCGCAGGCGGGAATCCATGCTGACTAAAGGCGGACGCGCAGGCGGGAACCCATGCCGACTAAATGCGGACGCGCCATGGGTCCCCGCCTACGCGGGGACGACAGCTACTTTAGCCGGCTGGCGTAGGTCTTGCGGAACTTGTCCACCTTGGGCGCGACCACGAAGGCGCAATAGCCCTGCAGCGGGTGCTGGCGGAAGTAATCCTGGTGATAGTCCTCGGCCTTGTAAAACGGCTGCGCCGGCGACAGTTCCGTGACGATGGGCGCATCCCACACATGGGCCATCTCGGCGATGACCTGGCGCGCCGTGGCTTCCTGCTGCGGCGACTGGTGGTAGATGACGGAACGGTACTGGGTGCCAACGTCGTTACCCTGGCGGTTCAGGGTGGTCGGGTCGTGGATGGTGAAGAAGATTTCCAGCAGGTCGCGGTAGCTGACCACGCCGGGATCGAACTGCAGCCGCACCACTTCCGCATGGCCGGTGTCGCCGACGCACACCTGTTCATAGGTGGGATGGGGCACGCTGCCGCCCGAGTAGCCGGACTCGACCTGCGTGACGCCCTTGACCTCCCGGTACACCGCTTCGGTGCACCAGAAACACCCGCCGCCCAGTATCGCGGTTTCGGTATTGCCAGCCATGACTCCCCCTTGCGTAGAAGACTCACCCACCCAGAACCTCACTGTAACGCAATCCGGGGTAATCCGCTATCGCGCCGCATTCTTTGGCATAATGGCTAAAAGTCATACACCTTACCCATGCACACCACCGCTCCCCGCGCTGCAGAGCGCAGCTTCGATACCGCCCATTTCCGCCAGGCGCTGGGCCAGTTTGCCACCGGCGTCACCGTCATCACCACCCGGCTGGCCGACGGCAGCTTCCGCGGCCTGACCGCCAGCTCCTTCAATTCGGTGTCGCTGGACCCGCCGCTGGTGTTGTGGAGCCTGGCCAACACGGCCAACAGCATGCCCATCTTCACCGGCAATTCGCACTACGTGATCAATGTGCTCAACGCCCAGCAGGCCCACCTGGCCAAGCGCTTCGCCACGCGCGGGGTCGATCCGTGGGAGGGCCTGGAGTACGAGCTGTCGCGCACCGGCCAGCCCATCATCAAGGGCGCCTCGGCCTGGTTCGAATGCCACAACCGCAGCCGCTACCCGGAAGGCGACCACGTGATTTTCGTCGGCGAGGTGGAGCTGTGCGCATTCTCGCCCTCGCCGCCGCTGATCTTCCACAGCGGCCAGTTCGGCAGCCTGGGCTAAAAACGGAAATTGGTGTCGCTCTTAGAAAAGCCGGCGCCGGGACGAGGGCATAGAATGCTGGCAGCATTCTTCACCATAACGAGAGACCACTATGAGCCACGCCCGCGCCCAATTCCACTGGGATGACCCTCTGCTGCTGGACCAGCAACTGACCGACGATGAGCGCATGGTGCGCGACGCTGCCGCCGCCTACTGCCAAGACAAGCTGCAGCCGCGCATCCTCGACGCCTTCCGCCATGAAAAGATGGACAGCGCCATCTTCCGCGAAATGGGCGAGCTGGGCCTGCTGGGGCCGACCATTCCCGAACAGTACGGCGGACCCGGCCTGAACTACGTGGCCTACGGCCTGATCGCGCGCGAAGTCGAGCGCGTGGATTCCGGCTACCGTTCCATGATGAGCGTGCAGTCCTCGCTGGTGATGGTACCGATCTACGAGTTCGGCACCGAAGCGCAAAAACAGAAATACCTGCCCAAGCTGGCCAGCGGCGAATGGATAGGCTGCTTCGGCCTGACCGAACCCAACCACGGTTCCGACCCCGCGTCCATGGTCACCCGCGCGCGCAAGGTGCCCGGCGGTTACGCGCTGACCGGCGCCAAGATGTGGATCACCAATTCGCCGGTGGCCGACGTGTTCGTGGTCTGGGCCAAGGACGATGAAGGCGCGATCCGCGGCTTCGTGCTGGAGAAAGGCATGGCCGGCCTGAGCGCGCCCGCCATCCACGGCAAGTTCGGCCTGCGCGCCTCGGTTACCGGCGAAATCGTGATGGACAACGTGTTCTGCCCGGAAGAGAACGCCTTCCCGGACGTGCGCGGCCTGAAGGGACCGTTCACCTGTTTGAACTCGGCGCGCTACGGCATCGCCTGGGGCGCGCTGGGCGCGGCCGAAGCCTGCTGGCATACGGCGCGCCAGTACGTGATGGACCGCTCGCAGTTCGGCCGCCCGCTGGCCGCCAACCAGTTAATCCAGAAGAAGCTGGCCGACATGCAGACGGAAATCACGCTGGGCCTGCAGGGCTGTCTGCGCCTGGGCCGCATGAAGGACGAGGGCACGGCCGCGGTGGAAATCACCTCGATGATGAAGCGTAACTCCTGCGGCAAGTCGCTCGACATCGCCCGCATGGCGCGCGATATGCTGGGCGGGAACGGCATCTCGGACGAGTTCGGTATCATCCGCCACATGGTCAACCTGGAAGTGGTCAACACCTACGAGGGCACGCACGACATCCATGCGCTGATCCTGGGGCGGGCCCAGACCGGGATTCAAGCCTTCCAGTAAGGACGAAAAAAAACCGCTGCCTCGGCAGCGGTTTTCGTTTGCGGCTTGCGCTTAGAAGTTCAGCCCCTTGAAGGCGTAGCCCACGCTGAAGTTGACCGCCAGCGGATCGAGACGCACGTCCTGGGTCTGGCCGGTCGAGTAGTGCGCGGTGGTCTTCAGCTTGGTCTTGATGACCGACGCATCCAGGAACCACTTGTCGTTGATGCGCACCGTGCCGCCGATCTGGTAGCTGGCGGCCCACTTGTCGTCCAGCTTGAAGGTGACGCCGGGACCGCCCGGATTCAGCAACGCGGTCAGCTCGCCCGAGCCGCGCTCCTTCTGGAACATGGCATAGGTCACGCCCAGGCCCACGTAGGGACGCACCACCGAATTGGCCGGCAGGAAGCGGTACTGGATAAAGGCGGTGGGCGGCAGCACTTCGGCGGTCGCCAGCTTGCCCGTGCCCTGGATCGCGCCCGCGCCGGTCAGTTCGTGCTTGTACGGCAGGCCCAGGTCCAGTTCGGCCGAGATGTTATCGCGGATCATATAGCCCAAGGTGAAGCGCGGCTTGGTATCCGAGCCCACATCGGTCTTGGTGCCCGGCAGCGCCGGCGCCGAGACATCGCCCGAATCGACTTTCGGCGTGATCTTGTTGACGCCCACCGTGCCCAGCCAGGTGCCCTGCTCCTGTTGCGCCGAAGCGGCCGAGGCTACCGTCATTGCGGCGGCCAGCGCCAGCAGTTTTACCGTTTTCTTCATATCGTCTCCTGAATGTATGTGTTGGTCCGACGACTGATTACAGCCAGCCCTTGATCACCATCTTCTCGGCCACGTAGCGGGCCAGCAGCAGATTGTTGAACGGGGTCGGATGGACCGTGTCAGCGAAGGAATAGTGGCTCACATCACCAGAGATCAGATTGCCGGCATTGCAGACCAGCGAGCTGCCCAGCGGATTCTTGGCGGCGCTCAGGTCGCAGGCCGGGGTGGTCACATTGGTCAGGCCATAGGGGCCGGGATTGGTGGCCTGGTCGTGGCTGACCGCAAACACATCCACCAGCAGCACTTTCGATTCGCTGCCCAGGCCGCTGCTCAGCGCGGTATTGAAGGCGCTCACCATGGCATTGATCAGCGCCTGGGTCGACGCGTCCTGTGCCCGGCCGGACGGCGTGGTGGCCACATCAGGCAGGTTATTCACCACGATGTAGTTGGCGCCATTGGCGATCAACTGGTTCTTCACCAGCGCCACCAGGTCGGTGCCGGCTTGTCCCATGGCGGTCACCAGGTCGCTGCCGTGAGCGGCGGCATAGTCTGCGCCAGCCTTCTGGCCGGCGGCGGTGGCGTCGGTCGTGGCCTTGGCCACGATGGGGCCGTAGACGGTCGGCGACGCGGCGGTGACGAAGCCGGCCTGCACCGCGGCGCCGATCGCAGCCTGGGTGATGGCGGTCTGATCGCCGCCCTGCGCGGCCGCGGTCTTGGCCGCCAGGCCGATCGACAGCGCGGCGGAGGCCGGGTCGGTGGCGCCTGCGGCCAACTGGCCCACCAGGCTGGTGACGTAAGCGGTGTTGCCGGCCGCCGTGCCAGCCGCGGTGGCGGCGGCGCTCAGGGCGCCCAGTTGGAACAGCACGTCGTTACCGCCAGCCATGACCAGTACCAGTTCGTCGCCCTTGAACTTGCCGCCGACGGCGGCCAGATGGTTGGCGATCTGGGTGGTGACCGGGTAAGTCAGTTGCCCCAGCGCGACGCCGGTCAGCTTGTTGCCCGGGCCGACAGGATTAGTCACACGGGCGCCGCCCTGTGCATAGCCGTAGCAGCCGGGGTGGGCCTGCACCGGTACGTAGAAGCCCAGGTTTTTATCGCCGTCCAGGCCGGTCACGGCTGGGCACGGTGCGGCCAGGCCGATCTGGGCGGCGATCAGCTCGGTCCAGTTCTTGCCGGTCAGCGCAGGATTGATGGTGGTGTTGTCGCCGTTAATAGTAAATTTGCCGCCCTTCAGTGCGGCCACGGTGCCGACCGCATAGGTGCCGACGTCGGACAGGGAATCGCCGAACGATACTTGGGCGCTGTATTTGACTTTGAGTGTTTGATCGCCGGGTTTGGGATCGCTGCTACCGCCGCCACAACCCGCAAGGACGGCCAGAGCCATTGCAGTTACTGCAAGTTTTGTATGACGCATGTTGTCTCCTGAAAATATATATTCTTGTTTACAACGAACGGCCGTGCTATTCGTGCCCAACTAATATGCCAGCCTTGCCTGGTCTTGTATAGAGCAGCACGCCTAAAAAGCGGGGTTTGTGAGCAAAAAAGAACGCTTGCTCGGCAGTGTTTAATACAGATCAAAATGCCGCTTAGCGGCTGGGGGCAGAATCGAGGTAATTGCGTGCTTCTCGCAGGCAAAACGGCGCAACCAGGCTGACGTGGTAGGCCTCCCGCACCGCCTGCGCGGCCGCCGCAGCGCTGCCCGTCCGGTTCAGGGCGGACTGGTACATCAGGGCCTTGGCGGCGGCAAACTCGGCGCGCGAAGTCAGGTAGGGCGCCGTCAAGGACATATCATCCACATCCAGCACCGTCAGCAGCGCAGCCGGCATGCCGCGCGCGCTGAAATACGCTGCGGCGTCTTTCGTGTTGAAGTATGGGACCATGGGATCGGCGTCGCCGCCGCACAGGAACAGCGGCACGCCGGGCGTGTAATTGCGCAGGTCATTCTGGTACAGCCACTTGCGCAGCCCTTGCGCCGGCGCGCAGTCCAGCGCCGTCGCGCCGGTGTTGCAGGGATGGGCCCGCAGGTCGGCCAGGTAGCTGTCGCGGTAGCTGGTCCGGATCAGGTGGTCGGCGCCGAAGAAGCTGGCGTAGCCGGGCGCCTGCGGCAGCGAGTCGGCCGCGAACAGCACATCGTTGGGCAGTTTGCCGGCCGCCACCAGGTCGCCCAGCCCTTGCGCGCCGGGCAGCAGGGTCTCGATGCCGCTGGCGTACTGGTCTTCATAGACTTCGTTGGGGCTGGCGTAGATGCCGGCGCCGGCGCGCTGGGCCGCGGTGATCAGCATCGGCAGGAAGGCGGCCGCCCCCATGGTGGGCGCGCCGTTGAAGATGGCGTCGCCAAAGCGCAGCAGCGCGTAGGGGCCGGACAGCGCCGCCGCCGCCGTCACGCTGAACTCGGCGCCGTAGCTGGTCTGCATGGCGCGCTGGGTGGCCAGCGCCACGTAGCCGCCCTGCGAATAGCCCATCACCATCAGCCGGCTGCCGGCACCGGTGTGGATGGCGCCGAACACGCTGCGCGCGGCGCGCAGGGCGTCGATCATGTCGGCCGACTGCTGGGCCGCGTCCAGGTAGGGATGGTAGTTCAGGGTCGAACCCGCATAGCCCGCGTAGTTGGGCGCGACCACGATGTAGCCCTGGGCGGCAAACATGGCGGCGATCAGGCGCGGCTCGCTGGCGGACAGCCTGGCCATGTCGGTGGCCTTCAGCACCGAGGTGCCGTGGGCATACAGGATCACGGGCCGCGCGCCCTGGCAGGCCGGCGCGCCGCCGGACGGCACCATGATGGCGGTGCTGGCGGGCGTGTCCGCGCCGGCGGCGTCGATGGTGTGGTATTGCACCGTGTACGCGGTGACCGCGCAGGTGGGATTGCCGGTGATCGAGCTGCCGAAATTGAGCGCGGCGTCGACCAGGCCCTTGAGCGTGGCCGCGTCCACCGTGCTGACCGTGGCGCCGCTGGCCAGGGTCACCGGCACAGGCGCCGGCTGGCCGATCACCTGGCCGCGCAACTGGGTCACGGGCGGCACGGGCCGCGGCGCGATGTCGCCGCCGGGGCCGGCATCGCCGCCACCCGCGCACGACGCCAGCACTACGGCCACGGGCAGCATGGCCAGCTTCAGGACCAGGCGGGCGCTACGCATATCGCATCCTTGCAAGACAGCCGGGCGAGCTATTCGTCCGGCAATCTCTGTATCTTAATGGATAAATCCTGCAAGAAAAGCGCCTGGCGGCGCAAAAATTTATACCTATTTTTGCAGCAGGGTCGCGATGATGCCGGCCGAGCCGAACACCGAACGGCGCAGGCGGTCGTTGACCCCCACCCAGTCCGCGTCCCGCGGCGGGGTTTCGACCAGGATCAGGTCGGCGCCGGCCTGGTCCATGTCGCGCAGCGCGGCATACAGGCCGTAGGCATAGCCGGCCGGATCGGCCGGCAGTTGGCGCTGCTGCGTCGCCAGCGGCAGCGGCGGCAGCGCGTGGCGGATCAGCGCGACCCGGACGCCCTTGGCCTGCAAGGCGTCCAGCGTGGCGCGCAATTCATCGGCCGGCAGCATGGTGACCGGCGTGCGCGGCGCGTAGTGCGACTCCAGCGTGCCGGACGCGCGCGGCGCGGCTTGGTCGGGCGCGGCCGGCAGCATGCCGATCACGTCGGCGATCTGCTGCGCGCTGATGTGGCCGGGACGCAGCAGCACCGGGCCGTGCGTGGCCAGGCGCGACATGTCGACGATGGTGGATTCGATGCCGACCTGGCTGGGGCCGCCTTCCAGCACCGTGCCCAGCAGCGCGGCCGAGCAGGCTTGCGTGCCTTCGGCGGTGGGACCGTCGTCGTGCGCGTCGAGGCCGAACTCGTCGCGCACGTGCTGCGCGGTGGTCGGGCTGACGTTGCCGAACTTGTTGGCCGACGGCGCCGCCACCCCGCCCTGGCCGCCCTTGAAGGCGCGCAGCAGGGCGATCGCCACCGGGTGCGCGGGACAGCGTATGCCCACGCTGTCCTGGCCGGCGGACACGGCGTCGGGGATCTGCGGATGGCGCTTGAGGATCAGGGTCAGCGGGCCGGGCCAGAACGCCTGCGCCAGCTTGCGCGCCGCGTCCGGCACCTCGGTGGTCCAGTAGTCGAGGTCGGCGCCCGGCGCGATGTGCACGATCACCGGGTGGTCGTGCGGGCGGCCCTTGGCTTCGTAGATGCGGGCCACGGCGGCCGGGTTCTCGGCATCCGCGCCCAGGCCGTACACGGTCTCGGTCGGGAAGGCCACCAGGCCGCCCGCTTCCAGGATGGCTGCCGCTTCCGCGATCTCGGCCTGGCTGGCGACGGCAGCCGGCTTCACGGCGCGATGCCCAGGATGGCGCAGGCGGCGACCAACTGCTGCTGCGCCTGTTCCAGCGTGGGCGCGATGAAAGTCAGGTGGCCCATCTTGCGCGCGCGGCGCGGATCGTCCTTGCCGTACAGGTGCAGGTTGGCGCCCGGCAGGGCCAGGATCTCGTCCCAGGCCGGCTCGCGCGGCGTGTCGCTGTCGCCCTCGAACCAGACGTCGCCCAGGATGTTCAGCATCACCGCCGGCGAATGCTGGCGCACGTCGCCCAGCGGCAGACGGGCCATGGCGCGCACCTGCTGCGCGAACTGGCTGGTGACGCAGGCGTCGATGGTGTAGTGGCCGCTGTTGTGCGGGCGCGGCGCCATTTCGTTGACCACCAGCGAACCGTCGGCCAGCACGAAGAATTCGATGCACAGCACGCCCACGTAGCCCAGCTCGGCCACGATGGCTTGCGCCGCCTTCTGCGCCTTCAGCGCGCATGCCTCCGACACGTTGGGGCCGGGCACGGTGGTGGTGAACAGGATGCCGTCGCGGTGCACGTTCTCGGCGATCGGATACACCACCGATTCGCCGTCGTGGCCGCGCGCGGTCAGCACCGATACTTCGTACGCCAGCGGCAGCATCTTCTCCAGCAGGCAGGTGACCTGGCCCATGGCGTTGAACGCGGCCTGCACGTCCTCGCGCGATTTGACGCGGACCTGGCCCTTGCCGTCGTACCCCATGCGCACGGTTTTCAGGATGCCGGGCAGCAGGTGGTCGTCGATGGCGTCGATGTCGGCCTGCGAAGCGATCACTTTGTGCGGCGCCGGCATCACGCCCGACTTGGGCGCGCAGGCGACGAAGAAGCTTTTCTCGGCGATGCGGTCCTGCGCCACCGACACGCCGTGCGCGTTGGGCGCCACGAACACCGATTGCGCCAGGCGCGACAGGCTGTCGGCGGGGACGTTTTCAAATTCCGTGGTGACGGCCTGGCACTGCGCGGCCAGCGCGTCGAGGCCGGCGGCGTCGCTGTAGCCGGCGTTGACCAGGCGCTGCGCGACCTGCCCGGCCGGGCAAGCGTCCGACGGCTCCAGCACGGCGACCTGGTAGCCCATGGCCTGCGCGGCCTGGGCGAACATGCGGCCCAGTTGGCCGCCGCCCATCACGCCCAGCCAGGCGGACGGATGCGCTTGCGGCAGGAGGGGCTTCAACTTCGATTCACTCATTATTCAAGCGGCAGTTTCATGGCCTTGGCGGCCTCGGTTTGCGACACGCGGAAGGCTTCCAGCTTGCCGGCCAGTGCGTCGTCGGTCGACGCGATCATGGCCACGGCGGTCAGGGCCGCATTGGCGGCGCCGGCCTCGCCGATGGCGAAGGTCGACACCGGCACGCCCTTGGGCATCTGCAGGATGGACAGCATGGAGTCTTCGCCGCGCAGATACCTGGACGGCACCGGCACGCCCAGCACCGGCACGATGGTCATGGCCGCCACCATGCCCGGCAGGTGGGCCGCACCGCCGGCGCCGGCGATGATGGCGCGCAGGCCGCGCGCACGCGCGCTCTTGGCGTAGGCGTACATCTCGTCGGGCATGCGGTGCGCGGAAATCACCTGCGCTTCGAACGGCACGCCGAACTGCTTGAGGATGTTGACCGCGTTCTGCATCACGTCCCAGTCCGAGGACGAGCCCATGATGACGCCGACCAGTGGCTTGTTCTGATCGCTCATGCTCAGGCCTTCAGCTTTTCGCCGGTCAGGCGTTCGATGGCTTCAAAATACTTGGCCTGGGTCTTGGCGATGACGTCGGCCGGCAGCGCCGGCGCCGGCGCGGTCTTGCCCCAGTCGGTCAGGGTTTCCAGATAGTCGCGCACGAACTGCTTGTCGAACGATGGCGGCGAGATGCCGGTGGCATAGGAGTCGGCCGGCCAGAAGCGCGAGGAATCGGCGGTCAGCACTTCGTCCATCAGGTGCATGACGCCGTTTTCGTCCAGGCCGAATTCGAACTTGGTGTCGGCGATGATGATGCCGCGCTTGGCCGCGTATTCGGACGCCTCGGTGTACAGCTTGATGGCGACGTCGCGCATCTTGGCGGCCAGCTCGGCGCCGATGCGCTGTTCCATTTCCTCGAAGCTGATGTTCTCGTCATGCTCGCCGATGTCGGCCTTGGCGGCCGGGGTGAAGATAGGCTGCGGCAGCTTCTCGGCCTGCTTCAGGCCGGCCGGCAGCTGGATGCCGCAGACCGCGCCGGTGGCCTGGTAATCCTTCCAGCCCGAACCGATGATGTAGCCGCGCACCACGGCCTCGACCAGGATGGGCTTGAGGCGCTTGGCCACCACCGCGCGGCCTTTGACCTGCTCCACTTCGTCCGGCGCCACCACGGATTCGGGGGCGATGCCGGTCAGGTGGTTGGGGACGATGTGGCCCAGCTTCTCGAACCAGAAGTCGGTCATCTGGTTCAGCACCATGCCCTTGCCGGGAATCGGTTCATTCATGACCACGTCGAAGGCCGACAGGCGGTCGGAGGTCACAATCAGGATTTTGTCGTCGCCGACGGCGTAGTTGTCGCGCACTTTGCCGTGACCGAGGAGTGGCAGGGACTTGATGGAGGACTGGTAGAGGCTGTTCATAGCAGGAATGTAATGAAAAAGCAAAACCGGCGGAGAGGTATCCCTCGATCGCCGGTTGAAAGAGCCGGGTTAATCCGGAGGACTAACCCGTTATTTTACTTCACAATCTGGGCCAGCTCGCCGGCGGCGTAGCGGGCCGCCATTTTTTCCAGCGGAATGGGCTTGATTTTCGACGCCTGGCCTTCGCAACCGAAGGCCTGGAAGCGCGCGCGCACCACTTCCTCGGCGGCGGCGCGGGCCGGCTTGAGGAAGTCGCGCGGGTCGAACTTGGACGGGTTCTGGAACATGAACTTGCGCACGGCGGCGGTCATGGCCAGGCGGATGTCGGTGTCGATGTTGATCTTGCGGACGCCGTGGCGGATGCCTTCCTGGATTTCCTCCACCGGCACGCCATAGGTTTCCTTCATGTCGCCGCCGAATTCGCGGATGATGGCCAGCAGTTCCTGCGGCACCGACGACGAGCCGTGCATCACCAGGTGGGTGTTGGGGATGCGGGCGTGGATTTCCTTGATGCGGTCGATGGCCAGGATGTCGCCGGTCGGCTTGCGGGTGAACTTGTAGGCGCCGTGCGAGGTGCCGATGGCGATGGCCAGCGCGTCGCACTGGGTCTTGGCCACGAAGTCGGCGGCCTGGGCCACGTCGGTCAGCAGTTGTTCGCGGGTCATGGTGCCTTCCGCGCCGTGGCCGTCTTCCTTGTCGCCCTTCATGGTTTCCAGCGAACCGAGCACGCCCAGTTCGGCTTCCACCGTGACGCCGATGGCGTGCGAGAACTTGACCACTTCTTTCGACACTTCCACGTTGTATTCGTAGGAAGCGACCGACTTGCCGTCGGCCTGCAGCGAGCCGTCCATCATCACCGAGCTGAAGCCCGAGCGGATGGCGGCCATGCACACCGCCGGCGACTGGCCGTGGTCCTGGTGCATGACGACCGGGATGTGCGGGTACGCCTCGATGGCGGCGTCGATCAGGTGGCGCAGGAAGGCTTCGCCGGCGTACTTGCGGGCGCCGGCCGAGGCCTGCATGATCACCGGCGCGTTGAGGGCGTCGGCGGCAGCCATGATGGCCTGCACCTGTTCGAGGTTGTTGACGTTGAATGCCGGGATGCCATAGCCGTTTTCAGCAGCATGGTCCAGCAGTTGGCGCATGGATACGAGGGACATGGTAATACTCCAAACAATAAAAAACCTGTCACCGCCCGTCGCTCCCGCGCAGGCGGGAGCCCATACATCATCTGCCACTCAGGCGCAGCATGGATCCCCGCTGGCGCGGGGACGACGGCCGGGATTAATTAAATTCGCCGACCTTTACGATCTTCAGTGCATTGGTGCCGCCCACCTGGCCCATGGGCTCGCCCCAGGTCACGACGATCATGTCGCCCTGCTTGACGATGCCATATTCGACCAGCAATTCCTCGGCCTGCTTCAGCACGGCGGCGCTGCCGCCTTCCTGTTGCAGATTGTAAGCCTTGACGTTGCGGTACAGCGCCATCTTGCGCAGCGAAGTGGTCGACGGCGTCAGCGCGATGATGGGCGTGTCGATGTTGTGGCGGCTCATCCACAGCGCGGTCGAGCCGGACTCGGTCAGCGCCACGATGGCCTTGACCGCCAGGTGGTGGGCGGTGAACAGGGCGCCGTAGGCGATCGACTGGTCGATGCGGGTGAAGGTGGCGTTGAGGAAATCGGCGTCCAGCTTGTTGTACTCGGACTGCTCGGCCTCCACGCAGATGGCTGCCATCATTTCCACGGTCTCGATCGGGTAGCGGCCCGAGGCCGTTTCGGCCGAGGTCATCACGGCGTCGGTGCCGTCCAGCACGGCGTTGGCCACGTCCGACACTTCGGCGCGGGTCGGCACCGCGTTGAAGATCATCGACTCCATCATCTGGGTCGCGGTGATGGCCAGCTTGTTCGATTCGCGCGCCATGCGGATCATGCGCTTTTGCAGCGCCGGCACGGCGGCATTGCCCACTTCCACCGCCAGGTCGCCGCGCGCCACCATGATGCCGTCCGAGGCGTCCAGGATTTCCTGCAGCACCGGGATCGCTTCGGCGCGCTCGATCTTGGCGATCATCATCGGCTTGTGGCCGAAAGGCTCGCCGGCGATGTTGGCCAGTTGGCGCGCCATTTCCATGTCGGTGGCCGTTTTCGGGAACGAGATCGCCAGGTAATCGCACTGGAAGCTCATGGCCGTCTTGATGTCTTCCATGTCCTTGGCGGTCAGGGCCGGCGCGGTCAGGCCGCCGCCCAGGCGGTTGATGCCCTTGTTGTTGGACAGCTCGCCGCCGATCTTCACGGTGGTGTAGATTTCATGGCCCACCACCTTGTCCACCACCAGCACGATCAGGCCGTCGTTCAGCAGCAACTGGTCGTCCGGGCGCACGTCCTGCGGCAGCGCCTTGTAGTCCAGGCCCACGCGCTCCTGGTTGCCCAGCTCGCCGTTCTCGCCCCACTTGGCGTCCAGGATGAACTTGTCGCCCTTGGCCAGCTCGATCTTGCCGCCTTCGAATTTGCCGACGCGGATCTTGGGACCCTGCATGTCGGCCATGATGGCCACTTCGCGGCCGCACTCGGCCGCCGCCTCGCGCACCAGGCGGGCACGGTCGATATGGTCCTGCGCCTTGCCATGCGAGAAGTTCAAACGCACGACATCGACGCCGGCACGTATCATTTTGACCAGCACATTGAAGTCAGTGGAGGCTGGGCCGATCGTTGCGACAATTTTGGTGCTACGAGACATAGGATTCCTTAGCGTAGGGTCATGCGGACAGCTACCGCGGGCTGCGGCAACCGGGAAATTATGATTTGATTATCAAATCTGTAGATTCACTACAGATTTGACGCTCTCACCAAGCATTACCTGGATTTTACTGTCAGTTTGCTACAAAGCACGACCGTGCTATTTACAACCTTACTTGCCAGCGGCACGCTGGGTCAGAATTTCCACGGCCGGCAGGGTCTTCCCTTCCAGGAATTCCAGGAAGGCGCCGCCGCCGGTCGAGATATAACCGATCCGGTCGCCGATGTGGTACTTGGCGATCGCGGCCAGGGTGTCGCCGCCGCCGGCGATCGAGAACGCTTTCGACTGGGCGATGGCCAGCGCCAGCGTCTTGGTGCCTTCGCCGAACTGGTCGAACTCGAACACGCCGACCGGGCCGTTCCACACGATGGTGCCGGCGGCAGCGATCTGGCCAGCCAGTTGGGCGGCGGTTTTCGGGCCGATATCGAGGATCATGTCGTCATCGGCCACGTCCTTGACGTCTTTGACGGTGGCGGCGGCGGTCGGCGAGAATTCCTTGGCGCACACCACGTCCACCGGGATCGGCACTTGCGCGCCGCGCTGCGACATCTTGGCGATGATGGCCTTGGCGGAATCCACCAGGTCAGGCTCGGCCAGCGATTTGCCGATCTTCAGGCCGGCGGCCAGCATGAAGGTGTTGGCGATGCCGCCGCCGACGATCAGGTTGTCGACCTTGTCGGCCAGCGATTCCAGGATCGACAGCTTGGTCGAGACCTTGGAGCCGGCCACGATGGCCAGCAGCGGACGGGCCGGGGCACCCAGCGCCTTGCCCAGCGCGTCCAGCTCGGCGGCCAGCAGCGGGCCGGCGCAGGCGATCGGCGCGAACTTGGCGATGCCATGCGTGGAGGCTTCCGCGCGGTGCGCGGTGCCGAAGGCGTCATTGACGTAGATGTCGCACAGTTTGGCCATTTTCTGGGCCAGTTCGTCGCTGTTCTTCTTTTCGCCCTTGTTGACGCGGACGTTTTCCAGCAGCACCACCTGGCCGTTTTGCAGGTGTTCCAGGCCGGCGCCGTCCACCCAGTTCTGCTTCAGCTCGACCGGCTGGCCCAGCAGCGCGGACAGGCGCTGGGCGACCGGGGCCAGGCTGTCTTCCGGCTTGAACTCGCCCTCGGTCGGGCGGCCCAAGTGGGACGTGACCATGACCTTGGCGCCAGCCGCCACTGCTGCCTGAATGGCAGGAACCGACGCGCGGATGCGCGTATCTTCGGTGATATTGCCGGCATCATCCTGCGGCACGTTGAGGTCGGCGCGGATGAAGACGCGCTTGCCTTGCAGCGCATTCTGGGCGATGAGATCTTGCAGACGGATGAAGTTCAAAACAGCGGACATGGCTACCCAAGGTCGGAGTTGTAGAAAGCGCTATTTTACCGCAAGCACGTTCCAATTTAGCTGTTATTAAGTTACGGAGCGCGGGCGCGGCATGTGGCGTCCCTGCCACAGGGATGGCCGCGCGGCCGCGATTTTGCCGGCGATTTTTGCTCGCTGCCCGAATCCGTTAAAATCGTGCTTTTCTCTCAGCCTATCCCGGAGCCCCCAGACATGACCAACGCCACCACCGCCGCCAACGCCGTAGAACTGGACGGCAAGGACTTGCCAGCGCACTGCCCGAATCCCGCCATGCCGCTGTGGTCCTCGCACCCGCGCGTGTTCCTGGAATTCAACCACGACGGCGTGGCCAAGTGCCCGTACTGCGGCACCGCCTACCGCCTGAAGCCAGGCACCGTGGTCGGCCACCACTGAGCGCCCATGCCAGCCGCCAGGAAAACCAAGCAGTTGAACGGCAGCGCCGCGGAAGTCGAAGCGGCGTTCTACGACGCGCTCAACCGCGCCGACCTGGACGCGCTGATGGCGCTGTGGGCCGAGGACGATGAAATCGTCTGCGTCCACCCGGGCGGCGCGCGCCTGATCGGCCACGAGGCGATACGCGCCTCCTGGGCCAGCATCCTGGAGCACGGCGGCCTGCACATCATGCCGTCCCAGCTCCACGAGACCCACAACCTGATGAGTTCGGTGCACACGGTGGTGGAAGGCACCACCGCGGCCAGCGGCGAGCCGGCGCATTTGATTGCGACCAATGTGTACGCCAAAACCCCGCGCGGCTGGCGCATCGTGCTGCATCATGTGTCGGTGGCGCCGGGACCGGCGCCGGCCGATCCCCATGCCCAAATCCTGCACTGAACGCTTCCTGCCGCCGTGAAGTACCAAGCGCCCATCTGGCTGCCCAGCGGCCACCTCCAGACCATTTATCCGGCCGTCTGCATGCGCAAGCCGCCGGTGCGGTTCCGGCGCGAGCGCTGGGATACGCCGGACGGCGACTTCATCGACGTCGATTTCGTCGACGGTCCGCCGGACCGGCCGTTCGTGGTGCTGTTCCACGGCCTGGAAGGCTCGTCCGACAGCCACTACGCGCGCTCGCTGATGGCCGATGTGCAGGCGCGCGGCTGGTCCGGCGCGGTGCCGCACTTCCGCGGCTGCTCGGGCGAGCCCAACATCGCGCCGCGCTTTTACCATTCCGGCGACGCCGCGGAAATCGACTGGGTGGTGCGGCGCCTGCATGCCCGGCGCCGCCCGCAGAGCGGCAAGTTTTACGCGACCGGCGTATCCCTGGGCGGCAACGCCCTGCTGCGCTGGCTGGGCGAATCGCAGCACCAGGCCGATTTCGTCAACGCCGCCTGCGCGATCTCGGCGCCGCTGGACCTGGCGCAGGGCGGCATTTCGCTGTCGAGCGGCTTCAACCGGCTGTACACGCGCATGTTCCTGCAAACGCTCAAGCCCAAGTGCGTAGCCAAACTACAGCAATTTCCCGGCCTGTTCGACCGCGCGGCCATGCAGGCCGCCAACAACCTGCACGCCTTCGACAACGTGGTGACCGCGCCGCTGCACGGCTACCGCGACGCCGACGACTACTGGGACCGCGCCAGCGCCAAGCACGTGCTGAACGACATCACCGTGCCCACCCTGGTGCTGAACGCGAAAAACGATCCCTTCCTGCCGGGCCGCCATTTGCCGCAGCGGGCTTCCGCCCGGGTGGTGTTGGACTATCCTGAAGAAGGCGGCCACGTCGGCTTCGCGGTCGGCCCGGCGCCGGGCCGCATCACCTGGCTGCCCAAGAAGCTGATCCACTTCCTCGAACAACATGGATGACATCGTCAGACAGGCGCTGGCGAAGTGGCCCAATGTGCCGCACTGCTACGGCTGGCTGGCGCTGGACGCGCGCGGCAACTGGCGCATGCGCGACGAGCGCGCCCAGCACTTCAAGCTGGCCGGCGACAAGCTGAGCAACGCGGCCCTGGTCGGCTTCATCACCCGCAACTACGCGGCCGACGAGCGCGGCTGCTGGTATTTCCAGAACGGCCCGCAGCGCGTGTACGTGCAACTGGAAGCCACGCCTTACATCGTGCGCACCGATCCGGCCGTGGGCTGGCGGCTGCACACGGGCGCCGCGCTGGGCGCCATCGACGACGCGCTGCTGACCGAGGCGGGCGCGCTGGTGCTGCGCAGCGGCGCGGTGGTGGCGCAACTGGACGACCGCGATTTCGCGGCCGTGCTGCCGCTGCTGCACCTGGACGGCACGCCGGTCGAGGACGAGGCCTTGCTGGAATGGATGGCCGGCCGCGCGCCGGGCCAGCTCAGCCTGAACGGCGTGGCGCTGCAACGCATCGCGGCCGACCGGTTGGCGGCGCGCTTCGGCTACGTCAGCGAGCCAGCGGCCCCGGCTGCATAGGATCGTTGTCCTTGCGCAGCCGGTCGAACGGGCTGGCGAACGGGTTGTTGGCGTTGCTGTTGCCGGCTTCGGGACCGGCCTTGAATTCCGCCTTGAACGCCGGGCTGGACGCCATGTCCTTCTTGCCCTTCTCGCCCAATTCTTCGCGGCGGCGCGCCTGCCACTCGCGCTCGCGCGCATCGATCAGCGACTGGTCGTAGAACGACGCATCGGGCGACTTGCGCGCATAGCTCAACTGGTCCAGCGCGGCCATGGTGCCGCCTTGCAGGTTGTACGACTCGGCCAAGGCCAGGTGCTGCAAGGCCAGCTTGCCCTGCTTGGCATAGGTCTGCGCCAGCAGGTCGAACACATCCGCATCTTCCCGGTAGAGCTGCGCCTGGTCGCGCAGGTAGACGGCCGCGTCTTCATACCTGGCAGCCGCAATCAGCGCCTGGGCGTACTGGTGGGCGATGCCGCGCGACAGCGGGAACTTCTGGTGCGCGGCGTCGGCCTCGGTGACAGCCTTGGCGATCATGGTCTTGTTGTCCGGATCGGCCAGCTTGATCTCGATGGCGGTGGCGGCAAAAATCGCTTCCGCCTTGGAGCGCGGCGCCGCGCTCAGCACGCCGGCCGGCGGCGGGCGGTTGACGGTGTCCCAGGCCTTGTCCAGCCAGCTTTGCGCGGCCACCGGGTCGCCCTGCTTGAGCGCGAGGAAGGCCAGGCCGTACTGGCCGGCCGCCTTTTGCTGCCAGCTATCCTGCTGGGTCTGGTTCTGGAAGAAGGCCTTGGCCTCGGCGTAACCGTTGGCCGTTTCATCCTGCAGCACGCGCGCGCGCGAGCGCACCAGGAAGAAGTCCAGGCTGTCCTGGTGCTGGCGGTAGGGTTGCTCGCGGATGCGGGCCTGGATGTCGGCGATGCGCTCGCTGGTCAGCGGGTGGGTCAGCAGCCAGGCCGGCACCAGGTCGCTGTAATTGCGGGTGGCGCTCTGCATCTGCTGGAAGAAGGCCACCATGCCGGAAGTGTCGAAGCCGGCCTCGCCCAGGATCTGGAAGCCGATGCGGTCGGCTTCGCGCTCGGCGTCGCGGCTGAAGTTGAGCTGCCGCTGGATGGCCAGGCCCTGGCCGCCGAGGAACACGCCCATGGCCGCGTCGCCGCCGCCCTGGCGCGAAGCCAGCGCGGCCAGGATCATGGCGGCCAGCGGGATCAAGGCATCCTGCTTCTGCTGGCCGATGGAGCGGGCGATGTGGCGCTGGACCACGTGGCCGATCTCGTGACCCAGCACCGAGGCCAGCTCGGATTCGTTTTGCGCCGCCAGCAGCAAGGCCGAGTGCACGGCGATGAAGCCGCCCGGCAGCGCGAAGGCGTTCAGTTGCGGATCGCGCACCACGAAGAAGAAGTAATCGAAGTTGGCCTCGCCGCGCGCGCCGGGGCGGGCCGCCACCAGCACGTTGCCGAAGTTGTTCATGTATTCGAGGATGGGGCCGTCGTCGAGGTAATCGTGGTCGCGGCGGATATCGCGCATGATTTCCTCGCCCAGCTTGCGCTCCATCACCGGCGACAAGTCCTGGCGCTCGGTGTCGCCCAGGGAGGGCAGATTGGGGATCTTGGCCGGCGCGAGCGTGGTCTGCGCCATCGCCATCGGCATGGCGACCAGCAGGGCCGCGGCAACGGCGCGCATGCGGCCGGAGTAGGAAGATTTCGCTTTCACGGTGATATGATACCCGCTTCTCGGGCGCTGGAAGCTTAGCGCTACATTATGAATCATTTCTTGCCGCGACCATGACCACCGAACACCTGACCCACTTCGACGCCACCGGACAAGCCCACATGGTCGACGTCGGCGACAAGGCGGAAACCCACCGCATCGCGGTGGCCACCGGCTCCATCCGCATGAAGCCGGAAACGCTGGCCCTCATCCTGAACGGCACGGCGAAAAAAGGCGACGTGCTGGGCATCGCCCGCATCGCCGCCATCATGGCGTCCAAGCGCACGGCCGACCTGGTGCCGCTGTGCCACCCGCTGGCCCTGACCCGGGTGGCGGTGCAGTTCGACACCGACGTGGCCAACGCCAGCGTGCACTGCAAGGCCCAGGTGGAAACCTACGGCAAGACCGGGGTGGAAATGGAAGCGCTCACTGCGGTGCAAATCGGCCTGCTGACGGTGTACGACATGTGCAAGGCGGTGGACCGGGGCATGGTCATGTCCGACATCCGCGTCACCGAAAAACATGGCGGCAAGTCGGGCGACTGGAGCGTCACCAGCTAAACCGATGCATTGCCTTATTGCTACGCTTATGCGGTGGGCATATAATCGGACGACTTGCGACCGATGAAAGACAGGCATGAGCAGCAATCCGCCGCCCAGTGAACCCAAATCCCAGGAATACGAATTCGAGCAGATGAACCTGCAGGTGGGCGGCAGGATACAGTTCATCACGCACCGGACGATCAAGCCCATCCAGCACTTCTCGACCCTGATCGGCTGGGTCAAGGATGAGTACCTGATCGTCAAAATGCCGTTCGAGAACGGCGCGCCCATCGTGCTCAACGAGGGCGACAAGCTGACCATCCGCGTGTTCTCCGGCGTGAACGTGTGTTCGTTCTCGTGCGTGGTGCTGCGCGTGTTCGCGCGGCCGCTGTTCTATGTGCACCTGAGTTTTCCGGTGTCCATCCAGGGCACCAGCCTGCGGGCGGCCATGCGGGTCAAGGTGGACATTCCGGCGCAACTGGAAAGTTCGGCCGGCACCTGTTCGGTGTTCCTGGTGAACTTGAGCGTGTCCGGCGCGCTGATCGAGTCGCCCAAGCGGCTGCCGGACGAAGATCCCGAGGTGGCGCTGTCGTTCTACCTGATCGCGCAACCGGGCAACCGGCAGGTGCGCATCAATCCCAACGCCACCATCCGCAATATCAACGTGGTCAAGCCGGCCACCGGCGACCGGCCGGAAGTGTTCACCTACGGCGTGCAGTTCGTCAATCTCGACCCCATGCACTACACCATGCTGCAAAATTTGACCTACGAAGCGCTGATCGCCGACCGCCAGAAGATCGTGTAAACGAAAAAAACCCGGCTCGCGCCGGGTTTTTTGAGCGACCGCGCCGGTCACTCAGACGATCACGCCATTAGTTGTTCTTGGTGAAGGCTGCGGTTGCCGCGGTGTTGGTAATGCCGCTGGTAGCAACCACCCACTTGATCGAGGTCGCAGTCGTATTTGCAGCCGGCCACTGTGGAGTAAAGGTCACAGTACCGCCATCGACGCCGGAGCCGACGCCACTGGCTGCCAGGACGATGGTGATCTTGCCGGTAGCATCGGTCGAGCCGGAAGCCACTTCCTTGGTCGCGGTCAGGGCTGGCGTACCTGGGGTGCCGCCGGTAGCGCAGTTGGCCGGGTCACCGCCAGCTTCCTGGGCGCACAGGGTCACCGCGGTTTTCAGCGAATCAACCGCCGACATGATGTTGGCCACTTTGGCTTTCACGGTGTAGTCGCTATAGGCAGGAATCGCCACGGCAGCCAGAATACCGATGATGGCAACCACAATCATCAGTTCGATCAGGGTGAAGCCAGCCTGGGCTTGTTGCTTCATTACTTTCAGGGATTTCATCGATTTCATTTTGCGACTCCTTGTAGTTAAACAGTGTTGGGTGGGACGATTACCATTCAGCAATCGCCGTGCCAGCCTGTTTTTGCCTATTTTTTCAGCAAAACACCCTGTCTGCTGCCGTTTTTTGTCGCTAGCTCTGCCGTTTTTTGTCAACCTGACAGCCACAATTTGTCAAAATTCCCGCGCCGCTGACAAAAATTGTCAGGCGATGCGGAACGCCATCTGCGTGCCGCCCAGGTCGATCACGTCGCCGTGGTTCAGGCGCTGCGGCACCTGCGGCGCCAGCGCCAGGCCGTTCAGCAGGGAGGCTTGCGCACCCTCGGCGTGGGTGATGGTGTAAAACTCGGGATGGCGGTGGATCACCACCACCTGCACGCCGGCCCGGCCCAGCGTGGTCTGCGGCTTGGTCAGCGCCACATGCTTGCCGGCGTTGTTGCCATTGAGGACCGAGATCTCGGCCAGCACCGGCTGCGCGGCCGCCAGCGGGCGCACGCCGTCCGCCTCAAAGGTGATGTGGAACTTGGCAATCTTGATCACGTCCTGATGCTGCAAAAAGTGCTTGCCGATGCGGTGGCCGTTGACGAAAGTGCCGTTGGTGCTGTGCAGGTCTTCCAGGAAGGAGTCGTCGAGGATGGTGGTGATCAGCGCATGGTCGCCGCTGACGGTCGGATGCGACAGCACGATATCGTTGCGCGGGTGGCGGCCGACCGTGATCCGCTCCTTGTTCAGTTGCACCTGCTGCTCTACCAATCCGTCGCGCGAGATGATGATCTTCGCCAAATCCTGTCTCCATCAATAAAAAAAGGGGAGCCGCAGCCCCCCTTTATTATTCCACAATCAAGCAGCTTGCTATTACAGCATGGCTTTCAGCAGACGCGCCATTTCCGACGGATTCTTGGTGACCTTGATGCCGCAGGCTTCCATGATTTCCAGCTTGGCTTGCGCGGTGTCGGCGCCGCCCGAGATCAGCGCGCCGGCGTGGCCCATGCGCTTGCCCGGTGGCGCGGTCACGCCAGCGATGAAGCCGACCACTGGCTTCTTCATGTTGTCCTTGATCCAGCGCGCAGCGTTGGCTTCGTCAGGACCGCCGATTTCGCCGATCATGATGACGGCGTCGGTGTCGGGATCGTCGTTGAACATCTTCATGACGTCGATGTGCTTCAGACCGTTGATCGGGTCGCCGCCGATGCCCACTGCCGACGACTGGCCCAGGCCCAGGGCGGTCAACTGACCGACCGCTTCGTAGGTCAGGGTGCCCGAACGGGACACCACGCCGATACGGCCCTTCTTGTGGATGTGGCCCGGCATGATGCCGATCTTGATTTCGTCAGGGGTGATCAGGCCTGGGCAGTTAGGACCCAGCAGCAGGGTCTTGGAACCGGCCTTGGCCATGCGATCCTTCACTTCCATCATGTCGCGGACGGGGATGCCTTCGGTGATGCAGATGGCCAGGTCCAGTTCGGCTTCAACGGCTTCCCAGATGGCGGCAGCGGCGCCTGCTGGCGGCACGTAGATCACCGACACGGTGGCGCCGGTTTCCGACTTGGCTTCCTTGACCGAAGCGTAGATCGGAATGCCTTCGAAATCTTCGCCGGCCTTCTTCGGGTTCACGCCTGCGACGAAGGCGTTTTTGCCGTTCGCGTAATCGCGGCACATGCGGGTGTGGAACTGGCCGGTTTTACCGGTGATGCCCTGGGTGATGACTTTGGTGTCTTTGTTGATCAGAATAGACATGTTGGTTCCTTAATTATTTACCTGCAGCAGCGGCAACAACGCTCTTGGCTGCGTCTTCCATGGTGTCGGCGGAGATGATAGGCAGGCCGGAGTCAGCCAGCATCTTCTTGCCCAGGTCTTCGTTGGTGCCCTTCATGCGCACGACCAGCGGCACTTGCAGGGAAACGGCTTTCGAGGCGGTGATCACGCCTTCGGCGATCACGTCGCAACGCATGATGCCGCCGAAGATGTTGACCAGGATGGCTTTCAGGCCGGGGTTCTTCAACATGATCTTGAAGGCTTCGGTCACTTTCTCGGCGGTGGCGCCACCGCCCACGTCCAGGAAGTTGGCAGGCTCGCCGCCGAACAGCTTGATGGTGTCCATGGTGGCCATGGCCAGGCCGGCGCCGTTCACCAGGCAGCCGATGTTGCCGTCCAGGGAGATGTAAGCCAGGTCGAATTTCGAGGCTTCGACTTCGGCTGGATCTTCTTCGTCCAGGTCGCGGTAGGCGACGATCTCTGGGTGACGGAACAGGGCGTTCGAGTCGAAGTTGAACTTGGCGTCCAGGGCGATGACCTTGCCCGAACCGGTCAGGATCAGCGGGTTGATTTCAGCCAGCGAGGCGTCGGTATCCCAGTAGGCCTGGTACAGGCCCTTCAGGTTGGTGACGGCGTCAGCGATCGAGCCTTCCGGCACGCCGATCTTGGCGGCGATGGCGGCGGCGTCCGCGTCGGTCAGGCCGACCGATGGGTCGATGGCGATCGAGTGGATTTTTTCCGGATGCGATTCAGCGACTTCTTCGATGTCCATGCCGCCTTCCGACGAGGCCATCAGCACGACGCGCTGGGTGACGCGGTCGGTCACCATGGAAACGTACAGTTCTTTCTTGATGTCCGCGCCTTCTTCGATCAGCAGGCGGCGTACTTTCTGGCCTTCCGGGCCGGTCTGGTGGGTCACCAGTTGCATGCCCATGATCTGGTTGGCGTATTCCTTGACCTGGTCCAGCGACTTGGCGACTTTCACGCCGCCGCCCTTGCCACGGCCACCGGCGTGGATCTGTGCTTTCACAACCCAGACTGGGCCGCCCAAGGTTTCAGCAGCTTTCACTGCCTCGTCCACGGTCATGCACGGGATACCGCGCGGAACCGTCACTCCGTATTTTCGGAGGATTTCTTTGCCTTGATACTCATGGATTTTCATGCTGGCTTCCCTTCTGATGCTGATATAGATAAATCGGGTTGAATGATTAAGCAGAGATGCTGACTGGTATAGCTACGCCGCTGCGCCGCCTCGGGAGCAGAACACGACGGTTTGAAACGGAATTTGAAGCAGAGGGGTGCCACCAATATCCCACAGGCCATCCTGGCTCAGGGCGGCAGTTGCGCACGGGGTCCGCAGCGCAAGACGGGTAACTGGAGTTAACAGGGACATAAGATCGATACCGCTCTCGCGGTAGTAATTAATTAGCAGCCTGGCGCATTTCTCTTACCAAAAATGCACGTTGCCGCAGCTTCTACGGACAACCACCGCACCCGCGGTGCTGCAAAAACTCGCAAAGTTTAGCACACCCGGCGATGAGTTGGCATGTGGGATGACTTATTCATCGAGATCGGCGCCTTTGACGACTTTGAGTATGGCGCGTTGCGAGAAGCCGCGCTGCAGCAGGAAGCGCACCTGCTTGTGGCGTTCCTGCGGGTCGGTGGTCACCGTGCCGAACTTGCGCTGCCAGATGGCGCGTGCGCGTTCGACTTCGGTGTCGGCCAGTTGGGATTTGAGGTCTTGCAGGGCGTCGCCGGCCACGCCGTGGCTTTGCAGTTCGGCCACGATGCGGCTGTTGCCGTAGCGGCCTGCGCGGCGGTGGATCAACGATTCGGAAAAGCGCTCCTGCGACAGCCAGTTGTTTTTTTCCAGGAAGTCCAGCAGGGCATCGATGTCGTCGCCCTCCTCCGCATAACGGGCCAGCTTGCGGCCCAGTTCCAGCCGGCTGTGCTCGCGGGTCGACAGCAGGCGCAGCGCGCGTGCTTTCAGGCTGGGTGGTGGTGCGGCCATGATTTCTCTCGTCACTCCCGCGCAGGCGGGAGTCCATAGTACGCTCGCTCAGCAGAGGTTCCCGCCTGCGCGGGAACGACAGGCTTAGGCGGCGTCGGCTTCCGGCTTGGCCGGCTTGAGCTTGACCACGGTGCCGTCGTTGTCGGCGGCCAGCGGCGGCAGTGCGCGCACGCCCAGCGATTCGCGCACCTTGTTCTCGATTTCCCACGCCAGCTCGGGACGCTCTTGCAGGAACAGGCGGGCGTTGTCCTTGCCCTGGCCCACGCGCTCGCCGTTGTAGCTGTACCACGAGCCGGATTTCTCCACCACCTTGGCTTCCACGCCCAGGTCCAGGATCTCGCCTTCGCGCGAGGTGCCGGCGCCGTACAGGATGTCGAAGTGGGCTTCCTTGAACGGCGGCGCGATCTTGTTCTTGACCACCTTGACCTTGGTTTCGTTGCCGATCACCTCGTCGCCCGACTTGATCGAGCCGGTGCGGCGGATGTCCAGGCGCACCGAGGCGTAGAACTTCAGCGCATTGCCGCCGGTGGTGGTTTCCGGCGAACCGAACATCACGCCGATCTTCATGCGGATCTGGTTGATGAAGATGACCAGGGTGTTGGTGCGGTTGATCGAGGCGGTCAGCTTGCGCAGCGCCTGCGACATCAGCCGCGCCTGCAGGCCCGGCAGGGCGTCGCCCATGTCGCCTTCGATTTCCGCGCGCGGGGTCAGCGCCGCCACCGAGTCCACCACCACCAGGTCGACCGAGCCGGAGCGCACCAGGGCGTCGCAGATTTCCAGCGCCTGCTCGCCGGTGTCCGGCTGCGAGATCAGCAGCTCGTGCAGGTTGACGCCCAGCTTTTGCGCGTACACCACGTCCAGCGCGTGCTCGGCGTCGATGAAGGCGCAGGTGCCGCCCAGCTTTTGCATCTCGGCGATGGTCTGCAAGGTCAGCGTGGTTTTGCCGGACGATTCAGGACCGTAGATTTCCACCACGCGGCCGCGCGGCAGGCCGCCCACGCCCAGCGCCACGTCCAGGCCCAGGGAACCGGTCGACACGACCTGCACTTCCTCGATCGGCGCGCTGGCGTCCATGCGCATGACGGAGCCTTTGCCGAACTGCTTTTCGATCTGGGCCAGCGCCGCGGCCAGGGCCTTGGCTTTTTCAGATGCCGGTACTACGCCTTTTTTCTCGTCCATAATGTGCTTTCGACCAGGTGGGTTATTCGATTCAGGTGGTACTGTATAAAAAAACAGTGCCTGATGCAAGCGGATTTGCACAAATTCTTTGAGAATGCGCAAAACCTCGCCAAAATAAGAGATAAGAACGGGAGATTGTTTAACCATGCGTATTTTACTTGCCGAAGACGACAGCGTGCTGGCCGACGGCCTGACCCGCTCGCTGCGCCAGTCTGGCTACGCCATCGATGGCGTCAGCAACGGCCAGGAAGCCGACACCGCCCTGTCCACCCAGGAATTCGACCTGCTGATCCTGGACCTGGGCCTGCCCAAGCTGTCCGGCCTGGAAGTGCTGCGCCGCCTGCGCGCGCGCGGCTCGCTGCTGCCGGTGCTGATCCTGACCGCGGCCGATTCGATCGAGCAGCGCGTCAACGGCCTGGACCTGGGCGCCGACGATTACATGGCCAAACCCTTCGCCCTGTCCGAGCTGGAGGCGCGGGTGCGCGCCCTGACCCGGCGCGGCAACGGCGGCGGCGCCACCGTGGTCAAGCACGGCCCGCTGACCTACGACCAGGTCGGCCGCAGCGCCTACATCCACGAGCAGATGCTGGAACTGTCGGCGCGCGAGCTGGGCCTGCTGGAAATCCTGCTGGCCCGCACCGGCCGCCTGGTGTCCAAGGAGCAGTTGGTCGACCACCTGTGCGAATGGGGCGAGGAAGTCAGCAACAACGCCATCGAAGTCTATGTGCACCGGCTGCGCAAGAAGATCGAGGTGGGCGGCATCCGCATCGCCACCGTGCGCGGCCTGGGCTACTGCCTGGAGAAATATTCCGAGCGCGCCAATGCCAACACCGGCGCCGACGGCGGCGCCGCGGCCAAGTGACCACAACGCCAGAAGCCGCCGAGCCGGCCTACCAGCCGCCCGCCCCCGAGGCGGACGAAGACATCCAACATTCGCTGTTCGGCGAAATCCTGGACTGGATGCTGGCCCCGCTGCTGCTGCTGTGGCCGATGAGCATCGCCATCACCTACCTGGTGGCCAAGTCCATCGCCAACCAGCCTTTCGACCACGCGCTGGAAGACAGCGTCACCGTGCTGGCCCAGCAGGTGCGCGCGGTGGACGGCAAGATCCTCCAGGGCTTGAGCGGCTCGGCGCGCGACATTCTGCGCGCCGACGACATCGACAACGTCTACTTTCAGATCCAGGGGCCGCGCGGCGAGCACATCGACGGCGACCGCGACATGCCGCAGCCGCAGGACGAGGACGACGCCAGCGCCGGCACGGTGCGCTTCCGCAACGACAGCATGCACGGCACGCCGGTGCGCATCGCCTACGCCTGGGTGCAACTGGACCGTACCCGCACCGACCAGCCGCAACTGGCCCTGGTGCAGGTGGCCGAGACGCTGGAGAAGCGCGCCCAACTGGCCAACGCCATCATCAAGGGCGTGATCCTGCCGCAGTTCATCGTGCTGCCCATCGTGCTGGCCCTGGTCTGGTTCGCGCTGGCGCGCGGGCTGTCGCCGCTGGCCGCGCTGCAGGAGCGCATCCGCGCCCGCAGCTCGGACGACCTCAGCCCCATCGCGCCGCGCCAGGTGCCGGAGGAAATCACGCCGCTGGTGCGCTCGCTCAACGAGATGCTGGCGCGGCTGTCGCTGACCATCGACATGCAAAAGCGCTTCATCGCCGACGCCGCCCACCAGATGCGCACGCCGCTGGCCGGCATGCGCATGCAGTCCGAGCTGGCGCTGCGCCAGACCGACCAGGACGAGATCCACCGTTCGCTGCAACAACTGGCCAAGAGTTCGGAAGCGGCCACCCGCCTGGTCAACCAGTTGCTGGCCCTGGCGCGCGCCGAGAACCAGCCGCAGCGCGGCACCGCCCTGCTGCCGGTCGACCTGGGCGAACTGGCGCGCAGCGCGGTGCAGGACTGGGTGCAAGCCTCGTTCGCCCACCGCATCGACCTCGGCTACGAGCCGCCGGCCGCGCCGGTGGCCATTCCCGGCAACCCGACCATGCTGCGCGAGCTGCTGTCCAACCTGATCGACAACGCGCTGCGCTACACGCCGGCCGGCGGCAGCGTCACGGTGCGGGTACGCAGCGATGCCGAACACGTCTACCTGGAAGTGGAAGACACCGGCCCCGGCATCGCGCCGGCCGAGCGCGAGCGCGTGTTCGAGCGCTTTTACCGCATCCTCGGCAACACCGCCGAGGGCAGCGGCCTGGGGCTGGCCATCGTGCGCGAGATCGCCCAGCAGCACGGCGCTGAAGTGGACATCTTCAGCAACCCGCGCGCGCAGCCGCCGAAATTGCCGGGCGCGCTGTTCCGCCTGAGCTTCCCGCTGCCGCCGGCGCCCCCCGACGAAGACAGCGAGCCGCCGCACTATGGATAAACCGCAAACGCCCAGCACCGCGCCCGCCCTGACCGACGCGCCGGTTGCTGCGTCGCAGCCCACCCCAGCGCAAGCCGCAATGGCGCCGCCCGCTGCGCCCCACCCATCAGAGGCGCACGCCGCCGCGCCGCCGCCGGCGGCGCCATTGACGCGCGCCCAGCACTGGGAGCGCACCCGCCGGCTGACCGCGCTGCTGCTGGCGCTGTGGCTGCTGACCACCTTCTGCGCCGCCTTCTTCGCCCGCGAGCTGGCCGGCCTCAGCGTGTTCGGCTGGCCGCTGTCGTTTTACCTGGCGGCGCAGGGCGCGTCGCTGGTCTACCTCGCCATCCTGGCCATCTACGCCTGGCGCATGCGCCGACTGGACAAGGAATACCGCGCTTGAAAAAACCCACCTACTTCCAGCGCCTGCGCAACTACTACCTGCTGTTCACCGGCTGCTTCGCCTGCTTCCTGATCGCCGTGGCCGCGCTGGAGCAGGAAGGCATGCCGCGCGTCTGGATCGGCTACCTGTTCATGTTCGCCACCATCGTGCTGTACGCCTCGATCGGCGTGATGAGCCGCACCTCCAACGTGCTGGAATACTACGTGGCCGGGCGCCGCGTGCCGGCCCTGTTCAACGGCATGGCCACCGCGGCCGACTGGATCTCGGCCGCCAGCTTCATCAGCCTGGCCGGCGGCCTGTATTTGCACGGCTTCGACGGCCTGGCCTACATCATGGGCTGGACCGGGGGCTACTGCCTGGTGGCGCTGCTGATCGCGCCCTACCTGCGCCGCTTCAGCCAGTACACCATCCCCGACTTCCTGGCCGCGCGCTACGGCGGCGCCGCCGACGACGGCCGCGGCGGCCGCGCCATCCGCATCCTGGCGGTGATCGCCACCATCCTGATCTCCTTCATCTACGTGGTGGCGCAGATCTACGCGGTGGGCCTGATCGCCTCGCGCTTCACCGGCGTCGATTTCTCGGTCGGCATCTTCCTCGGCCTGGCCAGCATCCTGGTGTGCTCCTTCCTGGGCGGCATGCGCGCCATCACCTGGACCCAGGTGGCGCAATACATCATCATCCTGGTGGCGTTTTTGATCCCGGCCATCTGGCTGTCGGCCAAGCACTCGGACAACCCGGTGCCGCAGGTGGCCTATGGCAAGCTGCTGCCGCGCCTGAGCGCGCGCGAGCAGGCGCTGCAGCACGACCCGCAGGAAGCGGCCGTGCGCGCCATCTTCCGCCAGCGCGCCATCGACCTGCAAGCGCGGCTGGACACCCTGCCGGCGTCCTGGGAACTGGGCCGCATCGACGCCCAGCGCAAGCTCGACAGCGTCAAGGCGCACAACGCCTCGCTGCTGGAAATCCGCGCGGCCGAGCGCGCCCTGCTGGCCTATCCCAAGAGCGCGGACGAGGCGCTCGGCCTGTGGCGCGAGGCGCGCGACCAGTACCTGCAGCGCGCCGAGCCGCTGACCCCGCACGCCACGCCCTACCCCGGCGACGGCGCGGCGTCCGACAGCAAGCGCAACAACTTCCTGGCGCTGGTGTTTTGCCTGATGCTGGGCACGGCCGCGCTGCCGCACATCCTGATGCGCTCCTACACCACGCCGTCGGTGCACGAGACCCGGGTGTCGGTGTTCTGGACCCTGTTCTTCATCCTGCTGATCTACCTGACCATCCCGGCGCTGGCAGTGCTGGTCAAGTACGACATCTACACCGCCCTGGTCGGCAGCGACTATGCCCACCTGCCGAACTGGGTGTCGTACTGGACCAATGTGGACAAGGTCAACCCGCTGTTCAGCATCAGCGACGTCAACCACGACGGCGTGGTGCAACTGGCCGAGATCACCATCGACGCCGACGTGCTGGTGCTGGCCACGCCGGAAATCGCCGGCCTGCCCTATGTGATCTCGGGGCTGGTGGCGGCCGGCGGGCTGGCGGCCGCGCTGTCCACCGCCGACGGCCTGCTGCTGGCCATCTCCAACGCCCTGTCGCACGACGTGTACTACAAGCTGGTCGACCGCGGCGCCTCGACCCAGAAGCGGGTGACCATCTCCAAGCTGCTGTTGCTGGCGGTGGCCTTCATCGCCGCCTACGCCGCCTCGACCAAGCCGGGCGACATCCTGTCGCTGGTCGGCGCCGCCTTCTCGCTGGCCGGCTCGACCCTGTTCCCGGCCCTGGTGCTGGGCGTGTTCTGGCCGCGCGCCAACCGGCAAGGCGCGCTGGCCGGCATGGCGGCCGGCTTCAGCGTGTGCGTGTACTACATGCTGCACACCAACCCGGTGCTGGGCGGCAGCGCGGCCGGGCAATGGTTCCACATCGCGCCCATCTCGGCCGGCATCTTCGGCGTGCCGGCCGGGCTGGCGGCGGCGGTCCTGGTCAGCCTGCTGACGCCGGCGCCGGACCGCGCCACCCTGGGCCTGGTCGACTACATCCGCTCGCCCGAACCGCCGTAAACCATGGGCGGGATTGCGGATCTGGCAACTGGATGCTATTGTCCATGCCTTATCCATTTAACAAGAACCCATGCGATCCCGTTCCTTCCTGCGCGCGCTTGCCGCGCTGCTGCTGTCGGCCCTGGGCGCGGCCCAGGCCGCGCCGCCGCCCGTGGCCGCCTTCTTCGACAACCCCGCCTTCAACGGCGCCATGCTCTCGCCCAACGGCCGCTACCTGGCGGCCTTCACCGGCGGCCAGGGCCGGCGCGACGGCCTGGCGGTGGTCGACCTGTCCACCCTCAACGCGGTGATGGTGGCGCAGTTCAACGACACCGACATCGGCCGCGCCCAGTGGCTCAACAACGAGCGCCTGCTGTACAGCACGGTCGACAAGAGCGTGGGCCGGCGCGACGCCCGCTACGCGCCGGGCCTGTTCGTGGTCGACCGCGACGGCAAGCATTTCCGCCAACTGGCCGAGCGCCGCGGCAGCTTCGTGCGCAACGGCCAGGACAGCGCGGAACTGCTGCCCTGGCACACCTACATGCTGGACCAGGCGGGCGCCCAGGATTCCGATGACGTCTACGTGGCCGACCTGGGCATCGTCGCCCCCGGCACCGTGGTGTCGGAAGACTTGCTGCGGTTGAACACCCGTAACGGCAGGAGCGAGCCGGTGCCGCATCCCGGCGTGGCCCGCAGTTGGCTGCTGGACCAGCACGGCGCGCCGCGCCTGGTCACCACGGTGGACCAGAACGTCGAGCAACTGCACTACCTGGACCCGGCCACCGGCCAGTGGCGCGTCCTGCTGACCTCGGAACGCTATGGCCGCCAGGGCGCGCCGTTCCAGCCGCTGGCCTTCGGCCCGGACGGCACGCTGTACGTGGTCAGCAACGCCGGCGGCGACCTGGCCGCGCTGTACCGCTACGACCTGGCGCGCAACCGCCTGTCGGACCAGCCCCTCGTCAAGCTGGACGGCTTCGACTTCCACGGCCACCTGATCGTCAGCCAGCAGCGCCTGCTGGGCGTGCGCGTGCATGCCGACGCGGCCGGCACCTACTGGTTCGACCCGGCCATGCAAGCCGTGCAGGCCACGCTGGACCGGCTGTTGCCGGGCACAGTCAACCTGGTGACCCCGCCCACGCGGCCGGAAACGCCGTGGGTGCTGGTCGAATCGTATTCCGACAAGCAGCCGCGCCGCTACCTGGTGTTCAACACCGAGACCAAGCGCCTGAGCGAAGTGGGGCGCGCGGCGCCGGCCATCCAGCCGGCCGAGATGGGGCCGCGCGAACTGTATTACTACCCGGCGCGCGACGGCCTGCGCATCCCAGTGTGGGTCACGCTGCCGCCCGGCGGCGCGCAGAAAAACCTGCCGACCGTGATGCTGGTGCATGGCGGCCCCTATGTGCGCGGCGGCAGTTGGCAGTGGAACCCGGAAGCGGAGTTCCTGGCCTCGCGCGGCTACGCCGTGATCGAGCCGGAATTCCGCGGCAGCACCGGCTACGGCCGCCATCACTTCGAGGCCGGCCTGAAGCAATGGGGCTTGAAGATGCAGGACGATATCGCCGACGGCGCGCGCTGGGCCATCGCCCAGGGCTATGCCGACCCGCAGCGCATCTGCATCGCCGGCGGCAGCTACGGCGGCTACGCCACGCTGATGGGGCTGCTCAACGATCCGGGCCTGTACCGCTGCGGCATCGACTGGGCCGGCGTCACCGACATCAACCTGATGTACCACCCCGGCTGGTTCTACAGCTCGGACTTGCCGGAGGGCTGGAAGCAGTACGGCATGCCCGAGCTGATCGGCGATCCGGTCAAGGATGCGGCGCAGTTGCAAGCCACCTCGCCGCTGCAGCAGGCCGCGCGCATCACCCAGCCGCTGTTGCTGGCCTATGGCGGCGACGACGTGCGCGTGCCTTTGAGCCACGGCCTGAAATTCCGCGACGCCGTGCAGGCCCACAACCAGCAGGTCGAGTGGATCGAGTACCCGGAAGAGGGCCACGGCTGGAGCCTGCCGAAGAACCGCATCGACTTCTGGGGCCGGGTCGAGCGCTTCCTCGACCAGCATATCGGCAAGCGCTGAAGTTCGCGCTATAGTCACGGTGCGGCACACCTGTTCAACGGATAAGGGAGGAGCGAGCATGAGGTCGGGAAAAATTCTGGTCGCACAGGGAGGCGGTCCCACCGCCGTCATCAACCAGTCGCTGGCCGGCGTGGTGCTGGAGGCGCGCCGCTTCCACGAGGTGACGCGGGTGTACGGCGCCCTGCACGGGGTGCGCGGCATTGTCAACGAAGACCTGGTCGACCTCACGCGCGAGACCAGCCACAACCTGGAACAGGTGGCGGCCACGCCCTCGTCCGCGCTGGGCTCCACGCGCGACAAGCCGGACCAGGCTTATTGCGTGGAGATCTTCAAGGTGCTGCAGGCGCACCAGATCGAGCAGTTCTACTACATCGGCGGCAATGACTCGTCGGACACGGTGCGCATCGTCAGCGAGCAGGCGCGCGCGGCCGGCTACCCGCTGCGCTGCCTGCACATCCCCAAGACCATCGACAACGACCTGGTCGGCAACGACCACACGCCGGGCTTCCCCTCGGCCGCGCGCTTCGTGGCGCAAGCCTTCGCCGGCGCCAACCTGGACAACGCCTCGCTGCCGGGCGTGTACGTGGGCGTGGTGATGGGCCGCCACGCCGGCTTCCTCACCGCCGCTGCCGCGCTGGGCAAGAAATTTCCGGACGATGGCCCGCACCTGATCTACCTGCCCGAGCGCGTGTTCTCGCTGGAGCAGTTCCTGGCCGACGTCAAGGCCACCTACGCGCGCTACGGCCGCTGCGTGATCGCCGTGTCGGAAGGCATCCACGATGCGTCCGGCGAAGCCATCGCCACGCTGCTGGCCAAGGAAGTGGAGCGCGACGCGCACGGCAACGTGCAACTGTCCGGCACCGGCGCCCTGGCCGACCTGCTGTGCGACGAGATCAAGGCCAAGCTGGGCATCAAGCGCGTGCGCGGCGACACCTTCGGCTACCTGCAGCGCTCCTTCCTCGGCTGCGTGTCGGACGTGGACCAGCGCGAGGCGCGCGAAGTGGGCGAGAAGGCCGTGCAGTTCGCCATGTGGGGCCAGCGCGACGGCTCGGTGGCGATCAGGCGCACCGGTTCTTACGCGGTCGATTACGAGTTGCTGCCGCTGGAGGCGGTGGCCGGCAAGACCCGCGTGATGGAGGACGAATTCATCAGCGCCAGCGGCACCGACGTCACCGACGCCTTCCGCCTGTACCTGCGCCCGCTGCTGGGCGCCGGCCTGCCCGACACCTTCCGCCTGCGCCACGCCCCGGTCGAGAAAATCCTCAAGCGTTAAAAAAGTACGAGGCCGCGTCTGCATCGCCCCGGTGGCGCCAAACGCCTGGGCTGATTTACCGGGCTTTACAGCGGCTTGATGTTTTCTAACGGCTGCGCGCGGCACAATGGGCTCCCTTATTTTTCGGGAGTTCCACATGAAGATCATCAAACACTGGATGCTGTGCGCGGCGCTGGCCGGCGCGGCACAGACGGCGACGGCTCAGAACAACGGCCAGCGCCCGGATGGGCCGCCGCCCGGCCCGCCGCCGGAAGCCGTCGCCGCCTGCAAGAACCAGGCAGACGGCGCCAAGGTGCAGTTCACCGGCCATCGCGGCGAAACCGTCAAAGGCAGATGCCGCAAGATGGGCGAGGTGATGGCCGCCATGCCGGAAGACGGCATGCCGCCGCCGCGCTGAGCGCAACAGGCCAGGCACGGCGGGGAGCACCGCCGGCCGCGCCGCGCGACATCACGCCAGGCCAGGGCTGGGACCAGCCCGAACGGCGCGCATTCCGCTTGCGCCTGGCGGATGTCGCTTTCGAATAAGGGAATTAGACGACGACGGTCTGGTGCTCGTCGCCGACGCGGGCGCGGATCTTGCCGATAGTGTAGACCTGCTCGCCGGCCGCTTCCAGTTGCGCGATGGCGGCCGCTGCGTTTTCCGGCGACACGATCACGGTCATGCCGATGCCGCAGTTGAACACGCGGTGCATCTCGGCGTCGGCCACGCCGCCGTGCTGCTGCAGCCACTGGAACAGCGGCGGCAGGGTCCACGACGTCGAATCCAGCTCGGCCACCAGGCCAGGCTGCAGCACGCGTGGGATGTTCTCGACCAGGCCGCCGCCCGTGATGTGCACCATGCCCTTCACTTCCAGCGTCTGCATCAGCGCCAGCAGCGGCTTGACGTAGATGCGGGTCGGCGCCATCAGCACGTCGGCCAGCGGACGGCCGTGGAAGTCGCCGTTCAGGTCAGGCTTGGACACGTCGATGATCTTGCGCACCAGCGAGTAGCCGTTCGAGTGCACGCCCGACGAGGCCAGGCCCAGCACCACGTCGCCGGCGGCGATCTTGGTGCCGTCGATGATCTGCGACTTCTCGACCGCGCCGACCGCGAAGCCGGCCAGGTCGTATTCGCCGTCCGGGTACATCGACGGCATCTCGGCGGTCTCGCCGCCGATCAGCGCGCAGCCAGCCTGCTCGCAGCCCTGGGCGATGCCCTTGATGACGTTGGCCGCGGTGGCCACGTCCAGCTTGCCGCAGGCGAAATAATCCAGGAAGAACAGCGGCTCGGCGCCCTGCACCAGGATGTCGTTGACGCTCATGGCCACCAGGTCGATGCCCACGGTGTCGTGACGGTTCAGTTCAAACGCCAGTTTCAGCTTGGTGCCCACGCCGTCGGTGCCGGAGACCAGCACCGGCTCCTTGTACTTTTTGCTAATCTCGAACATCGCGCCGAAACCGCCCAAGCCGGCCAGCACGCCCTCGCGCATGGTGCGCTTGGCGTAAGGCTTGATCGCTTCGACTAAGGCGTCGCCCGCATCGATATCGACGCCGGCGTCACGGTAGGAGAGGGAAACATTAGAAGTTGGGTTCATGGTGTATTTCGCAGCGGAGGCGGTAAAATAGAAGGCGGAGACCTGCGTTTTAGCGTTAAAACCCGGTCAATCCGCTATTTTATCAAAATGCCCCGGCCCACTGCCGTTTTTAACCAGCGAATTCATACCCCATGCCATTTCCCCTCTCGGTAGAGCAAAAGCAGACGGCGTTCTGGTTGGCGGTATGGGCGGCATTCGTGTTCCTGCTGATCGCGCTCGGCCCGGTGCTGACGCCCTTCCTGGCGGCCGCCATCTTCGCCTACGCGCTCAATCCCGGCGTCGACCGCCTGGACCGATTGCGCCTGGGCCGCTTGCGCATGCCGCGCTCGCTGTCGGTGCTGATCGTGGTGGTGCTGTTCTTCGGCGCCATCACCGCGCTGGTGCTGATCGTGCTGCCGGTGCTGCAAAAGGAAATCCCCATGCTGCAGGCGCAGATCCCGGCCTTCCTGGCCAAGGCCAACGACCTGCTGGCGCCGCGGCTGCAGGAGCTGGGCGTGAAGGTGCGCCTGGACAGCGCCGGCATCAAGCAACTGGCCTCCGAGCAGCTTGCCGCCAGCGGCGACGCCCTCTGGTCCGCCGTGCTGAACTCGGTGCGCGTGGGCGGCACCGCCGTGCTGGGCTGGCTGGCCACCGTGACCCTGGTCCCGGTGGTGCTGTTCTACCTGCTGCTGGACTGGCACGCCATGCTGGCGCGCGTGGCCAACTGCGTCCCGCGCCGCTACATCGAAGCCACCATGGGCATGGCGCGCGAAGTCGACACCCTGCTGGCCCAGTACTTGCGCGGCCAGCTGCTGGTGATGCTGGTGCTGGCCGCCTACTACTCGGCGGCGCTGGCCATCGCCGGCTTCGACGTCGCCCTGCCGGTCGGGATCATTACCGGCCTGCTGGTGTTCATCCCCTACCTGGGCTTCGGCCTGGGCCTGGTGCTGGCGCTGATTTCGGCCGTGCTGCAGTTCAGCGACTGGAGCGGCCTGGTGGCGGTGGCCATCATCTACGGCTGCGGCCAGGTGCTGGAAGGCTTCTTCCTGACCCCGCGCCTGGTCGGCGAGCGCATCGGCCTCAATCCGCTGGCCGTGATCTTCGCCCTGCTGGCCTTCGGCCAGTTGTTCGGCTTCGTCGGCGTGCTGCTGGCCCTGCCCACGTCGGCCGTGCTGATGGTGGCCTTCAAGCACCTGCGCCGCCACTACCTGAGCAGCAGCTTTTATAATGCGTGACGTGAACCCGAAAAACGTTATGCAAATTACCACGAGGCGCACGCCGTGAAGCAGTTGGTGCTCGACCTGGGCGCGGAACCCACGCACAGCCTGGCCTCCTTCGAAGTGGGCCAGAATGCCGAGGCGGCCGCGCTGCTGCAGCAGTTCGCCGCCCGCACCTCGCGCGAGCACTTCGCCTACCTGTGGGGCGCGGTGGGCGTCGGCAAGTCGCACCTGCTGAAGGCCCTGGCCGGCACCGGCAGCGAGGCCGCGCAGGCCCGCGCGCGCTACATTTCGCCGTTCTCCATCGAGTCCGAATTCGTGTATTCGCCGGAGGTGGACCTGTACCTGCTGGACGACTGCGAAAAGCTGTCGCCGCTGGCGCAGATCGACGCCTTCGCCCTGTTCAACGAGGTGCGCGCCAACCAGGCCTGGATGGTCTGCAGCGGCAACGTCGCCCCGGCCGTGCTGCCGGTGCGCGAAGACCTGCGCACGCGCATGGGCTGGGGCCTGATCTACCAGATCCACGGCCTGACCGACGATGAAAAGAGCGCCGCCCTGGCCGCCGCCGCCGCCGCCCGCGGCTTGACGCTGTCGGCCGGCGTGATACCCTACTTGCTGTCCCACTTCCAGCGCGACATGCGGTCGCTGTCCGACATCCTGGATTCGCTGGACCAGTATTCCCTTGAAACCCAACGCCCCATCACTCTGCCGCTGCTGCGCGAGTGGCTGCAGGCGAAAGCCAAAGAATGAGCATGAACCTCGCTTTATTTGACCTCGACCACACGCTGCTGCCGATCGACTCCGACTACGAATGGGGTCAGTTCCTGGTGCGCACCGGCGCCGTCGACGCCGCCGAATTCGACCGCCGCAACAAGGCCTTCTTCGCCCAGTACCAGGCCGGCACCCTCGATCCGGTAGAATACCTGGAGTTCGCGCTCGGCACCCTGGCCCGCTTCCCGCGCGCCCGGCTGGAACAACTGCAGCAGCAATACATGGCCGAAGTGGTGCTGCCGGCGATCCGCCCGGCCGCGCGCGCGCTGATCCAGAAGCACCTGGACGCCGGCGACCTGGTGGCCATCGTCACCGCCACCAACCACTTCGTCACCGCGCCGATCGCCCAGGCCTTCGGCGTCGAACACCTGATCGCGGCCATGCCGGAAGTGGACGCCGACGGCAACCTGACCGGCAAGCTGCTGGGCACGCCGACCCAGGGCGCCGGCAAGATCGTGCACACCAAGGCCTGGCTGGCCAAGCTGGGCAAGACGCTGGACGACTTCGGCAGCGTGCACTTCTACAGCGACTCGCACAACGACCTGCCGCTGCTGTCCATCGTCAGCCACCCGGTGGCCACCAACGCCAACGACAAACTGAAAACGCACGCCGCCGCGCAAGGCTGGCCATTAATTGAGCTGTTCAATGATTAAAAAACTGATCCGCAAAATCCTGGGCACCAAAGAGAAAGGCGGACGGGACGCCAACACGCCGGTCGTGCTCGGCCCCGAAGCCCACGGCATCGATCCCAAACTGCTGTCGGCCAATGCCGTCCGCGTCACCAGCACCCTGCAGGAAGCCGGCTACGAAGCCTTCGTGGTCGGCGGCGCCGTGCGCGACCTGCTGCTGGGCGTGAAGCCCAAGGACTTCGACATCGCCACCAACGCCACGCCGGAGCAGGTCAAGCGCCTGTTCCGGCGCGCCTTCATCATCGGCCGCCGCTTCCAGATCGTGCACGTCATGTTCGGCCAGGACCAACTGGAAGTGACCACCTTCCGCGGCACCAGCACCGACAACGCGCCCAAGGATGAACATGGCCGCGTTCTGCGCGACAACACCTTCGGCAGCCAGGCGGAAGACGCGGCGCGGCGCGACTTCACCGTCAACGCCATGTACTACAACCCGGCCAACCAGCAGGTGCTGGACTACCACGGCGGCATCGAGGACATCCGCGCGCGCACGCTGCGCATCATCGGCCAGCCGGAAGCGCGCTACCGCGAAGACCCGGTGCGCATGCTGCGCGTGGTGCGCTTCGCCGCCAAGCTGAAGTTCACCATCGAGGCGGAAACCGCGGCGCCGATCAAGGTGATGGCCACGCTGATCAACAACGTGCCGGCGGCGCGCGTGTTCGACGAAATGCTGAAGCTGCTGATGAGCGGCCACGCCCTGGCCTGCCTGCAGCAACTGCGCAAGGAAGGCCTGCACCACGGCCTGCTGCCGCTGCTGGACGTGGTGCTGGAGCAGCCGCTGGGCGTCAAGTTCGTGACGCTGGCGCTGGATTCGACCGACGCCCGCATCCACGCCGGCAAGACCGTCTCGCCCGGCTTCCTGTTCGCCTCGCTGCTGTGGCACCAAGTGCTGGAGAAGTGGGACGCCTACCGCGCGGCCGGCGAGCAGACCATCCCGGCGCTGCACCTGGCGGCCGACGACGTACTCGATTCGCAGACCGAGAAACTGGCCCTGCAGCGCAAGATCGGTACCGACATGCGCGACATCTGGGCCATGCAGCCGCGCTTCGAGCGCCGCACCGGCAAGGCGCCGTACAAGCTGCTGGAACACCTGCGCTTCCGCGCCGGCTACGACTTCCTGCTGCTGCGCTGCGCCTCCGGCGAGATCGACGCCGAGATCGGCGAATGGTGGACCGCCTTCTACGAGGGCGACGAAACCACGCGCGAAGAACTGATCGCATCGTCCAGCCAGTCCAACCGCGAAGGCGGTGGTGGCGGCGCCAAGCGCAAGCGCGGCCCGCGCCGCGGCAAGCGCAGCGGCAGCCGCGCTGAAGGCGGCGTGGAGTCCGGCGCCGACAGCGGCGACGGCGGCGCGTCCGCCGGCACCCGTCACGGCGACGAAGGCGGCGCCAGGAACGGCGGCCGTGCTGGCGCCCCGCGCGACAACGAAGGCGGCAACGACAATGGCGGTTCGTCCCGCGCGCGCGCGCATCACGGCGGCGACAGCGACGGCGAATAAGCCCTCGTCATGAGCCGCCCGACTTCCGCCGGCCTGGCGCCGGCTTCCGCGCCGGACGAGCAAGCGCCGTTCGCCTTCACCATCGCCTACATCGGCATCGGCGCCAACCTCGGCGACGCCTGCGCCAACGTGCGCGACGCGCTGGAACGCCTGCAGCGCCAGCCCGGCTGCACGCTGCTGGCGTCCTCCAGCCTGTACCGCACCGCCCCCATCGATTCCAGCGGCGACGACTACATCAACGCCGTGGCCCGCATCGCCACCACGCTGGATGCCGAATCGCTGCTGCAGGCGCTGCACGCCATCGAACAGGCCCACGGCCGCGAGCGCCCCTACCGCAACGCGCCGCGCACGCTGGACCTGGACCTGCTGCTGTACGGCGACGCCACCATCGCCAGTCCCACGCTGACCGTGCCGCACCCGCGCATGACCGAGCGCGCCTTCGTGCTGGTGCCGCTGCTGGAAATCGCGCCGGCCATCCACATCCCCGGCCGCGGCCCGGCGCAGCAATATGCAGCCAACGTCGCCGATCAGGGCATCAGCTTGATCTAACTTCTGCAAGCGGCGGCAAACAGGAATACACTAGCGCCGTCTGATCTCAACCACAAAGGATTTACCATGTCAGGTTATTTGCAAGGAAACGAACTGGCAGCGGGCCAACAGCCTGCCACCGCCAACGCACCTGCACCGGCCAAAGCGGTCGCGAACAAAGCCGTCACCGTCCACACGCTGGGCGCGCTGCGCGCCGCCGGCGAAAAGATCACCATGCTGACCTGCTACGACGCCAGCTTCGCCGCGCTGATGGACCGCTGCGGCGTCGAGATCCTGCTGATCGGCGATTCGCTGGGCATGGTGTGCGCCGGCCACCAGTCCACGCTGCCGGTGACCGTGGCCGACATGGCTTACCACACCGCCTCGGTGGCGCGCGGCGCCAAGTCGGCGATGATCGTGGCCGACCTGCCGTTCGGCGCCTACGGCACGCCGGAGACCGCCTACGCCAATGCCGTGCAAGTGATGCAGGCCGGCGCGCACATGGTCAAAATCGAAGGCGGCGCCTGGCTGGCCGACACCGTGCGCTTCCTGACCGACCGCGCCATCCCCGTGTGCGCCCACCTGGGCCTGACGCCGCAATCGGTGCACCAGTTGGGCGGCTACAAGGTGCAGGGCAAGACCACCGAAAGCGCCGACCTGCTGAAGGCCGACGCGCTGAAGATGCAGGCCGCCGGCGCTTCGCTGGTGGTGCTGGAGGCGATCCCTTCGGCGCTGGGCCGGGAAGTGACCGAGCTGCTGTCCATTCCCACCATCGGCATCGGCGCCGGCCCGGACTGCTCCGGCCAGGTGCTGGTGATGCACGACCTGCTGGGCGTGTTCCCCGGCCGCAAAGCGCGCTTCGTGAAAAATTTCATGGAAGGCCAGACCAGCATCGAAGCGGCCTTCAGCGCCTATGTCGCCGCCGTCAAGAACGGCAGCTTCCCGGCGCTGGAACACTGCTTCTAAGCTAGCCTATCTGTATCCAGGTCGTCTTCAGCTCGGTGTACTTGTCGAAGGCGTGCAGGGATTTGTCGCGGCCGTTGCCGGATTGCTTGTAGCCGCCGAACGGCACGGTGATGTCGTCGTTGTCGTACTGGTTGACGTGGATGGTGCCGGCCCGCAGCGCGCGCGATGTCTGGATCGCCTTCGTGAGGTCGGCCGTCCAGACCGCCGCATGCAAGCCATAGGTGCTGGCATTGGCCTGCCGGACCGCCTCCTCCAGGTCGGTAAAACTCAGCACCGACAACACCGGCCCGAAGATCTCTTCCCGCGCGATGGTCATGCCGTTGTCCACGCGGTCAAACACGGTCGGCTCGACGTAGTAGCCGCCGGTTTCCGTGCGCGCCTGCAGGCCGCCCGCCAGCAGCCGCGCGCCGCCCGACTTGCCGGCTTCGATATAGCCCATCACCGTCTTGAGTTGCGTGGCGTCGACAATCGCGCCCATCACCGTGTTCTCATCGAGCGGGTCGCCCGGCTGGTAAGCCGGCACCCTGGCCAGCGCCTTTTCCAGGAAGCGCTCCCGGATGGACTCCTCCACGAACAGGCGCGACGGCGCATTGCAGCTCTCGCCCTGGTTGAAAAAGATGGAGCCGATGGCCGATTCCACCGCCGCATCCAGATCGGGACAATCGGCGCAGACGATATTGGCCGACTTGCCGCCCAACTCCATCCAGGCCCGCTTCAGGTTCGACTGCCCCGCCATCTGCATGATCTGCTTGCCCACCCGCGTGGAGCCGGTGAAGCCTATGCAGTCCACGTCCATGTGCAGCGCCAGCGCCGCGCCGGCCTCCGCGCCGTACCCCGGCAGCACATTGAACACGCCCGGCGGAATGCCCGCCTCCAGCGCCAGTTCCGCCAGCCGCAGCGCCGTCAGCGGCGACTTTTCGGACGGCTTGAGCACCACGCTGTTCCCGGCCGCCAGCGCCGGCGCGATCTTCCACGCCGCCATCAGCATCGGATAATTCCACGGCACGATGGCCGCCACCACGCCCACCGGCTCGCGCGTGATCAGCGCCAGGCTGTTGGCCGGCGTGGGCGCGATCTCGTCGTAGACCTTGTCGATCGCCTCGCCATACCAGCGTATGCAGTTGGCCGCGCCGCCCACGTCCACCGTCTGGCTGTACTTGATCGGCTTGCCCATGTCCAGCGTCTCCAGCAGCGCCAGTTCCTGGCCATGCTGCTGCATCAGGTCCGCGAACCTGACCAGCGCCCGCTTGCGCTGCGCGGGCGCCTTGCCGGCCCAGCGGCGGTCCTCGAAGGCCGTGCGCGCGGCCGCCACGGCCAGCTCCACGTCGGCGCCATCGCAGCGCGCCACCAGGCCCAGCTTGCGGCCGTCGATGGGCGAGAGGTTGTCGAACTGCTGTCCCGACTTGGCCCACACGCGCTTGCCGTCGATGAAAGCGCGTCCATCCGGCTGCAGCGCGGCAGCCTTGTCATGCCACATGCCCATAGCGTTCTCCTCACAGCCAGCCGCGCTGCTTCAGATCGGCATGCGTCAGGTCGAGGCAGTGGCGTATCAGCGCCAGCATCTCATCGATCTGCGCAGCCGTCATCACCAGCGGCGGCGCGATGATCATGCGGTCGCCGACGGCGCGCATGATCATCCCATTGTTGAACATATAGCCGCGGCAAACCATGCCCACCGCGAGCTTGGGGTCGAAGGCCACGTTGTCGTGCAGCGTGGCGCCCTTGCTGCGCACCAGGTTCAGGCCGGCCACAAAGCCGCAACTGCTGGTGTAGCCGACCAGCGGATGATCGCCCAGCTCCGCGAAGCGCCGCCGCAGATACGGCCCCGTGTCATTGGCCACCCGCTCGACCAGCTTTTCCTCCTCGATGATGCGGATGTTTTCCAGCGCCGCCGCGCAGGCCACCGGATGGCCGGAATAGGTGAAGCCATGATTGAACTCGCCGCCCTGCTCGATCAGCACATTCGCCACGCGGTCGCCCACCAGCACGCCGCCCAGCGGCACATAGCCGGAGGTCACGCCCTTGGCGAAGGTGATCAGGTCGGGCCGGATGCCGAACCGTTCGGAGGCGAACCAGCGCCCCAGCCGGCCGAAGCCGCTGATCACCTCATCGGCGATCAGCAGGATGCCGTACTTGTCGCAGATGCGCTGGATCTCCGGCCAGTAGCTGGCCGGCGGGATGACCACGCCGCCCGCGCCCTGCACCGGCTCGCCGATGAAGGCGGCCACCTTGTCCGGCCCCACCTCCAGTATCTTCTGCTCCAGCCAGGATGCGGCCTCGATGCCGAACGCCTCCTCCGTCATGCCACGCCCGAACAGCAGGTAGTTGGGCTGCTCGATGTGGACGATGCCGGGGATCGGCAAACCGCCCTGCGCATGCATGTCGTCCATGCCGCCCAGCGAGGCGCCGGCCATGGTGCTGCCGTGGTAGGCGTTGTGGCGGCTGATGATGGTGTGGCGCTCCGGGTAGCCCAGCACGTCCCAGTAGCGGCGCACCATGCGCACGTTGGTGTCGTTGGCCTCCGAGCCGGAGCCGGTGAAATACACATGGTTGAACTGCGGCGGCGCGATGCCGGCCAGCTTGGCCGCCAGTTCCACCGCCGGCACGTTGGTGGTGTTGAAGAAGCTGTTATAGAAAGGCAGCGTCTCCATCTGCCGGTGCACGGCATCGGCAATGCGGGTGCGGCCATAGCCCACGTTCACGCACCACAGGCCCGACATGCCGTCGATGATCTTCTTGCCCTCCGAATCCCACAGATAGATGCCTTCGCCGCGCACCATCACCCGCACGCCCTTCTGGCCCAGCAGCTTGTGGTCGGTGAACGGATGCAGATAGTGCGCATGGTCCAGCTTCTGGATCGCGGCGGTATCGTAGTTCGCCATGATGCCTCCTAGACGTGCAGCAGCAGGTGCTCGCGCTCCCACGGGCTGATGACGGTCATGAACTCCTGGTGCTCCAGGTCCTTGATGGCGGCGTAGACATCGATGAAGCGTTCGCCCAGCACATGGCGCAGCTTGTCCTCGGCGCGCAGCTTCTGCAGCGCTTCCGGCAAGCCTTGCGGCAGTTCCACCTTGAGGTCATACGCGCTGTCGGTGGTCATCGGCGTCGGCTCCACCTGGTCGATCATGCCCAGGTAGCCGCAGGCCAGCGTCACCGCCAGCGCCAGGTAAGGATTGGCGTCCGCGCCGATGATGCGGTTCTCCACGCGCCTGTCCTGCACGCCCGATTCCGGCACGCGGAAACCGACCGTGCGGTTGTCCACGCCCCACTGCACGTTGATCGGCGCCGCCGTATGGCGCACGATGCGGCGGTAGGAATTCACGTACGGCGCCACCATCGCCATCGCGGAAGGCATGTAGCGCTGCAGGCCGCCGATGTAGTACTTGAACAGCGCCGACGCCGAACCATCGTCGGCGCTGAAGATGTTCTTGCCGCTCTTGGCGTCCACCACGCTCTGGTGCACATGCATGGCCGATCCCGGCTCGCCGGCCATGGGCTTGGCCATGAAGGTCGCGTACATGTCGTGCTTGAGCGCTGCCTCGCGCAGGGTGCGCTTGAAGAAGAACACCTTGTCCGCCAGCTCCAGCGGCTCGCCGTGCAGGAAGTTGATCTCCATCTGGCCGGCGCCGATTTCGTGGATCAGCGTATCCACGTCCAGGTTCATCATGTCGCAGTAATCGTAGATGTCCTCGAACAGCGGATCGAATTCGTTCACCGCGTCGATGCTGTAGACCTGGCGCGTGGTTTCGGCGCGGCCGCTGCGGCCGATGGGCGGTTTCAGCGGCAAGTCGGGATCGCTGTTCTTGGCGGTCAGGTAGAACTCCAGTTCCGGCGCCACCACCGGCTTCCAGCCCCGGTCCGCATACAGTTTCAACACGCGCCGCAGCACCGAGCGCGGCGCGAAATCGACCAGCCGGCCGTCGGCGAAATAGCAGTCGTGGATCACCTGCGCGGTGGGATCGACGGCCCACGGCACCATGGTGATGGTGGTCGGATCGGCCTTGAGTATCATGTCGCGGTCGGTGCTGGAAATGGCGCGGTCGTAGGCCGCGTCCTCGGTCGGGTAATTGCCGGTGACGGTCATGCCCAGCACCGCTTCCGGGATGCGCATGCCGCGCTCCTGCGTGAATTTGGCGCGCGGCAGTATCTTCCCGCGCGCCACGCCGGTCAGGTCGGGCACCAGGCATTCGATCTCCGTGACGTGCTTCTCGTTCAGCCACAGATCCATGTCGGTGTAGGTAAAGTTTTCGCGGATAGCCATGCTCTTCTCTCTTATCGGTTGGCCCGGTAGGCGCGGCAGGCGTCGCCAAAGGCGCTGAATAATTTGACGGAGTCAGGGTTGTCGCTAAAGCGCCACTCCGGGTGCCACTGCACCGCCAGCGTGAATCCTTCGGCATCGGCGACGCGGCAGGCTTCCACCAGGCCGTCGTCGGCGCGCGCTTCGATCGCCAGGCCGGGCGCCAGCTTGTGGATGCCCTGCCCGTGCAGCGAATTGACCATGATCTCCGGCACACCCAATATCTGCGCCATCCGCCCTCCAGGGTCCAGCAGCACGCGATGCGACGGCGCGTATTGCCGGTCCAGCGGGTCGTCCCTGGATTCGCGGTGATCGGCCATGCCCGGCACCTCGTGCACGGCCTGGTACAAGCTGCCGCCCAGCGCCACGTTCACTTCCTGGAAGCCGCGGCAGATGGCCAGCAGCGGTATCCCACGCTGGAGCACCTCGTGTATTAGCGGCAGCGTGGTGGCGTCGCGCGCCGGATCCAGCGGCTGCGACGGGTCCAGCAGCGCTTCGCCATACAGGCCGGGATGCACATTGGAGGGGGAGCCGGTCAGCATCACGCCGTCGGCCACGTCCAGCAGCGCCGCAAAGTCGGTGGCGGCGCCCAACGCAGGCAGGATGAGCGGCGTGCAGCGCGCGCCGTCGGCAACGGCGGCCACGTACTTCAGTTGCGCCGTGTGATACGGATGTGCGCCGATCTGGTTGACGCACGCGGGGACCAGTACGATGGGGCTACGCATAGGAGCTTTTATCTGTTTGGTTTAACTAAATGATATGCCTTTTTTGATATTACTGTGAGCACCATTTGTCGACGGCCGCCGCGGCCTGTTGTTGCGGCGTCGCGCCCGAACGCAAAAACGGCCGGTGTGCTAGCACGACCGGCCGTTCTGGGGTATGGCGATCCGCGTCGCCGGCGCATGGCCCGCTAGCCCTTGGCGGCCGCCGAAATCTGCTTCTGGCGCAGGCGCTCGCTGCGCGCGATGTACAGGCTGGAGGCGATCACGCCGATCGACACCACCAGGATGGTCAGCGCCGCCACCGCGTTCACGCGCGGGTCCAGGCCCAGGCGCGCGCGCGAGAAGATCACGATGGGCATGGTGGAGGAGCCGGGACCGGACAGGAAGGCCGACAGCACCACGTCGTCCAGCGACAGCGTGAAGGTCAGCAGCCAGGCCGAACCCAGCGCCTGCGTGATGTTGGGCAGCGTCACCAGGAAGAACACCTGGTAGGGACGGCAGCCCAGGTCCATGGCCGCTTCCTCCAGCGACTTGTTCATCTCCTGCAGGCGCGATTGCACCACCACCGTGGCGTAGGCCATGCCCAGCAGGGTATGGCCCAGCCAGATGGTGACCAGGCCGCGCTCCGGGAAGCCGAACATCTTTTGCACCGACACCAGCATCAGCAGCAGCGACAGGCCGATGATCACCTCCGGCATCACCAGCGGCGCGCTGACCATGCCGGTGAATAGGGTGCGGCCAGCGAAACGCTGGTAGCGGTCCAGCACGAAGGCAGCGAAGGTCCCCAGCAGCACCGAGCCGCAGGCCGTCAGCAGCGCGATGCGCAGCGACAGGCCGAAGCCGCTGATGATTTCCTGGTCGCTGGCCAGCGCCGCGTACCACTGCGTGGAAAAGCCGCTCCACACCATGTCCTGGCGCGAGCTGTTAAACGAAAACACCACCAGCACCACGATGGGGATGTAGAGGAACAGGTAGCCCAGCGAGAGCCAGCCGCGGCCAAACCAGCGATGCAGGAACTGGCTCATTTGCGGCCTCCCTGCTCTGCCTGATATTTATTGAAGATCGCCATAGGCACGAGGATCAGCAGGATCACCACCACCGTCACCGAGGACGCCAGCGGCCAATCGTTATTGGTGAAGAATTCATCCCACAACTGGCGGCCTATCATCAGCGTCTCCGGGCCGCCCAGCAGTTCAGGGATCACGTATTCGCCCACCGCCGGAATGAACACCAGCATGGTGCCGGCGATGATGCCCGACTTCGACAGCGGCACCGTGATGCGCCAGAAGGCTTGCCACGGCGTCGCGCCCAGGTCGGCGGCCGCCTCCAGGTAGCGGATATCCATCTTCACCAGGTTGGCGTACAGCGGCAGGATCATGAACGGCAGGTAGGCGTACACCATGCCGATCAACAGCGAGAACTGGGTATTCATCAGGTGCAGCGGCTCGCTGATGAAGCCCATGCTGAGCAGGAAGTGGTTGAGGATGCCGTTGTTGGCCAGGATGCCCTTCCAGGCGTAGATGCGCAGCAGGAAGGAGGTCCAGAACGGCATCATCACCATCATCAGCAGCACCGGCCGCACGGTCGGCCTGGCGCGCGCCATGAAGTAGGCGAACGGATAGCCGATCAGCAGGCATAGCGTGGCCGTGATGGCGGCGAACTTGATCGAGTTCAGGTAGGTCAGCGCATACAGGTCGTCCTGGGCGATGAACAGGTAATTGGCGATCTTGATCTTCAGGGTCATCACGCCGTCGGCCAGCGTCACCAGCGTGCCGAAGGGATTGCCGCCGCTGCTGTCCAGGTCCGTGAAGCTGATGCGCAGCACGATCAGGAACGGGATCAGGAAGGCGAACACCAGGTACAAATAAGGCACGCCGATCACCGCGGCGCGGCCCGGATGCCTGAGCAGATTCTTGAGGAAGTTCATGCGGGCGCCTCAGTTGGTCAGCACGACGACGTCGGCGCCGTCCCACCATGCGTACACGCGCTGGTCGCGCTTGACCGCCGCATCGTCATGGCGGGCCGCGTTGGTGCGCGACACCTTGAGCACCATGCCGCTGTCCAGCGTGACGTGGTAGCTGGTCTCGTTGCCGAAGTAGGCAATGCCGGTCACCACGCCCCGCACGCAGTTGCAGCCATGTTCGGCCGCCTTGGCGCGCTGCGCCTGCGTGGGCGCCTCGGTCTGCAGCGCGATCTTTTCCGGGCGCACCGCCACCGACACGTCCATGCCGATGGTGCCGGTGATGCCGTGGGTGACGTAGTGCTTGCCCTCCGGCGTTTCGATGATGACGTGGTCCGCCTCGTCCTCGGCCACGCGGCCGTTGAACAGGTTGACGCTGCCGATGAAGTCCGCCACGAAGCGGCAGTTCGGCGTCTCATAGATTTCGTCCGGCGCGCCCACCTGCAGGATGCGGCCGGCGCTCATGACCGCGATGCGGGTGGCCATGCTCATGGCCTCGTCCTGGTCGTGGGTCACCATCACGCAGGTCACGCCCACTTCCTCGATGATGCCGACCAGTTCCATCTGGGTCTGTTCGCGCAGCTTCTTGTCCAGCGCGCCCAGCGGCTCGTCCAGCAGCAGCAACTGCGGCCGCTTGGCCAGCGAGCGCGCCAGCGCCACGCGCTGCTGCTGGCCGCCCGAGAGCTGGTGCGGCTTGCGCCTGGCGTAATCGGTGAGCTGCACCAGCTTCAGCATCTGCTCCACGCGGGCGGCGATTTCGTCTTTCGGCAGGCCGTCGCGGCGCAGGCCGAAGGCGATGTTGTCCCACACCGTCAGGTGCGGGAACAGCGCGTAGGACTGGAACATCATGTTGATCGGGCGCTGGTACGGCGGCACGGCGATGATGTCCTGGCCGCCCAGCGTGATCGAACCCGAGGTCGGCGTCTCGAAGCCGGCCAGCATGCGCAGCAGGGTCGACTTGCCGCAGCCCGAGCTGCCCAGCAGTGCGAAGATTTCGCCCTTGTTGATCCCAACCGATACGTCATTGACGGCACGGACGCCATCGAATTCCTTAACCAGGTTGCGGATCAGGAGGAAAGGTTCAGCAGCTCGCTCTATGGTCATGTTTGTGTTAGTGAAAGATAAACGAATATTTTTACCAAACCCATGATTATAAATGCAGCAGCGCTGATGGGGAATCAGACATGTAACAACAAATGCTCGCGCTCCCACGGACTGATGACGGTCATGAATTCCTGGTGCTCCAGGTCCTTGATCGCCGTGTAGACATCGACGAAACGCTCGCCCAGCACTTCGCGCAGCCTGTCTTCCTGGCGCAACAGTGCCAGCGCTTGCGGCAAGCCTTGCGGCAGCTCGTAGGCGTGGTCGTAGGCGCTGCCGGTGGTCATGGGCGTCGGTTCCAACTGGTCGACCAGGCCCAGGTAGCCGCAGGCCAGCGTCACCGCCATCGCCAGGTAGGGATTGGCGTCGGCGCCGATGATGCGGTTTTCCACCCGCCGCTGCTCGACGCCGGAGATGGGCACGCGGAAGCCCACCGTGCGGTTGTCCATCCCCCACTGCACGTTGATGGGCGCGGCCGTGTGGCGCACGATGCGGCGGTAGGAATTCACGTACGGCGCCAGGATCGCCATGGCCGACGGCGTGTAGCGCTGCAGGCCGCCGATGTAGTGGCGGAACTGCGGCGAGGGCGAACCGTCCGGCAGGCTGAAGATGTTGCGGCCGGTGGCGGCGTCGCTCACGCTCTGGTGCACATGCATGGCCGATCCCGGCTCGCCGCCCATGGGCTTGGCCATGAAGGTGGCGTACATGCCGTGCTTCATGGCCGCCTCGCGCAGGGTGCGCTTGAAGTAGAACACGTTGTCGGCCAGGGCCAGCGCGTCGCCGTGCTGGAAGTTCAGGCCCATCTGGCCGGCGCCGGTTTCGTGGATCAAGGTGTCCACGTCCAGGTTCATCAGCGCGCAGTAGTCGTAGATGTCCTCGAACAGCGGGTCGAATTCATTCACGCCGTCGATGCTGTACACTTGGCGCGTGGTTTCGGCGCGGCCGCTGCGGCCCACCGGCGCTTTCAGCGGCAGGTCGGGATCGATGTTTTTTTCGGTGAGGTAGAACTCCAGCTCCGGCCCCACCACCGGCTGCCAGCCGCGCTCCGCGTACAGCTTGAGCACGCGCCGCAGCACCGAGCGCGGCGCGAAATCGACCAGCGTGCCGTCGGCGAAATAACAGTCGTGGATCACCTGCGCGGTGGGATCGACCGCCCACGGCACCTTGGTGATGCTGCCGGGGTCCGCGCGCAGGATCATGTCGCGGTCGGTGTTGGAGATGGCACGGTCGTAGGCCGCGTCCTCGGTCGGGTAATTGCCGGTGACGGTCATGCCCAGCACCGCTTCCGGGATGCGCATGCCGCGCTCCTGCGTGAATTTGGCGCGCGGCAGTATCTTCCCGCGCGCCACGCCGGTCAGGTCGGGCACCAGGCATTCGATTTCAGTGACCCGGTTTTCGTTGAGCCACTGATCCATATCGGCATCAGAGAAGTTTTCACGGAGGGACATGAGGGCCTCTAAGTTGCGATCGACAGGCCTAGCTTACCATAATCACAACTTTCCAGCCGTCGTCCCCGCGCCAGCGGGAACCCATACTCAGCATGGGTCCCCGCTGGCGCGGGGACGACAGGCTCAGGCCTCTTCCGCCGCCACCCGTGTATGCACCAGGATCTTCTTGATCTCCGGGACGCAGGAACCGCAGTTGCCGCCGGCCTTCAGGCAAGCCGTCACCTCCTGCACCGTCTTCAGGTCCTGCTCGCGGATGGCGTTACAGATGGTGTTGCGGCCCACGCCGAAGCAGGAGCACACGGTAGGCCCGGTATCGGCGCCCTTCTCCACCGGCATGCCGACCAGCAGGCCGACGCGGTCGATCTCGCTCAGTTCCTCTTTCACGAACAGGCTGGCCAGCCAGGCGCGCGACGGCATGTCCTGGCGCGGCGAGACGAAGATGCATTGCTCGATGCGGTCGTTCACCACGTGCACGGCGCGGTACACGCCGGCGGTGCGGTCCTCGTATTCCAGCCAGTCGGCATCCAGGTCGTCCACGCCCAGCAGCTCGCGCGCCCAGGCCGGATGGTCCTTGATGGTGTTGCGGCCGGCCAGTTCGTAGCGGGTGAATTCGCGGCCCTGGATGCGGGTCCAGTGCGCGACGCGCTCCAGGTCGACCGCGTCGCGGCTCAGGATAAAGCCATGCCAGTTGACGCGGAACTGCTCGATGCGCACCGGCGTGTGCTTGAACTCGGGCTCGCCGGAGACCGGATCGACCACCGGGTTCACCAGCGCGCCCACGCGCGCGTCGGACGCGGTCTGGCCGTTCCAGTGAATCGGGATGAACACGCTGCCGCGCGGGATGCCGCCGCCGTGCTGCACGCGCGCCACCATCGCGCCCCATTCGGAGGTGATGCGCGCCAGTTCGCCTTCGCGCACGCCGCTCAGCAGCGCATCTTGCGGGTGCATGTCGACGAAGGATTCGGCGATGTGGTCGGCCAGCGTGGGCGACTTGCCGGTGCGGGTCATGGTGTGCCACTGGTCGCGCACGCGGCCGGTGTTCAGCGACAGCGGATAGTCTTCGCTAACGGCGTGACGCGGCAGGCGCGGCGCGGTGGCGATGAAACGGGCCTTGCCGTCGGCATGGGCGAACACGCCATCCTTGAACAGGCGGGCGTCGGTTTCCAGCGCGCCGGCTGCGGTGCGGCGCACCGGCCACTGGGTCGGCTCCAGCTCGTCGTAGCCGCGCTGGCCGAGACCGGCCAGGCCGGACATGTCGAAGGCGCGCGGCACGTCGCCGACGGCGTTGCGGAAGCCGCTCAGGCGCGCATGCTCGTCGAACACGGCGTGCTGGCCGGCGTAATCGAAACCGCTGTACCCCATGCGCTGCGCGAACAACGACAGGATTTTCCAGTCCGGCAGGGCCTCGCCCGGCGCCGGCAGAAAGGCGCGCTGGCGCGAGATGCGGCGCTCGGAATTGGTGACCGTGCCATCCTTCTCGCCCCAGCCCAGCGCCGGCAGCAGCACGTCGGCGTAGGCGTTGGTGTCGGTGTTCTGCATGATGTCGCTGGCCACCACCAGCTCGCACTTGTCCAGCGCGCGGCGCACCTGGTCCGCATCCGGCAGGCTGACCACCGGGTTGGTGGCGATCACCCACACGGCCTTGACCTTGCCGGCCTCGATGGCCTGGAACAGGTCCACGGCCTTCAGGCCGCCCTGGGTGGCGATGTTCGGCGAATCCCAGAAGGTCTGCACCACGTCGCGGTGGTCGGGACGCTCCAGGTCCATGTGCGCGGCCAGCATGTTGGCCAGGCCGCCCACTTCGCGGCCGCCCATGGCGTTGGGCTGGCCGGTGATGGAGAACGGCCCCATGCCCGGCTTGCCGATGCGGCCGCCGATCAGATGGCAGTTGATGATGGCGTTGGCCTTGTCGGTGCCGGCCGACGACTGGTTCACGCCCATCGAGTAGGCGGTGATGGCCTTGCGGGTGGCCGCGAACAGTTCGTAGAACTCCAGCAGCAGCGGCAGGTCGACGCGGCAGATCTTGGCCACCACGGCCGGATCGGCGCAATCGGCGTTGGCCACGTCCAGCGCGGCATCGAAGCCGCTGGTGCTTTGCGCGACGAACTGCGGATCGACCGCGCCGATGCGCGACAAATAGCTCAGCAAGCCATTGAACAGCCAGACGTCGGTGCCGGCCTTGATCGGCACATGCAGGTCGGCCAGCTCGCAGGTGGCGGTGCGGCGCGGATCGATCACCACCAGCTTCATCTCCGGCCGCGCTTCCTTGGCCTTGAGGATGCGCTGGAACAGGATGGGGTGGCACCAGGCGGCGTTGGAGCCGACCAGCACCACCAGGTCGGCCAGTTCCAGGTCGTCGTAGCAGACCGGCACCAGGTCTTCGCCGAAGGCGCGCTTGTAGCCGGCCACGGCGGACGACATGCACAGGCGCGAATTGGTGTCGATGTTGGCGCTGCCGACGTAGCCCTTCATCAGCTTGTTGGCGACGTAGTAGTCCTCGGTCAGCAACTGGCCGGACACGTACAGCGCCACGGCGTCCGGGCCGTGCTCGGCGATGATGTGCTTCCAGGCGCCGGCCACCTTGTCCAATGCCTCGTCCCAGGACACGCGGCGCAGGCTGCCGTCGGCGGCGCGGAGCTGCGGATACAGCAGGCGGCCGTCCAGGCCCACGGTTTCGCCCAGCGCGGAGCCCTTGACGCACAGGCGTCCCTGGTTGGCGGGGTGTAGCTTGTCGCCGGCGATGGCGTAGCTGCCGTCGTCCCTGGGCGTGGCCTGCACGCCGCAGCCGACGCCGCAATAGGCACAAGTGGTACGGATAGCCAGGTGGTCGGTGGACAGGTTCAAGATAATGCTCGCTCGTTCAGGCGGCGCGCGCGGACAGCGCTTCGCCGAATAACAGGGTTTGCCGGATCGGCGTGATATCGGTGCGGTTCTGGATCAGGCCGAAGTACCACGGCCCGTCCTTGACGTCGCCGTACAGCACGGCGCCGGTGACGCGGTTGTCCTTCAAGACCAGGCGCTTGTAGACGCCGCGGCGGGCGTCGCGCAGCACCAGGTCTTCGCTGCCTTCGCCGCCGATGAAATCGCCGACCGAGTACAGGTCGACGCCGGTGACTTTCAGCCTCGTGGGGGAGGTCTGCTGCACGTAGCGGCGCACGCCGGCGCCGGCCAGGTGGGCGCCGCAGACGCGCGCCTGGTCCCAGATCGGCGCCACCAGGCCGAAGGTGGCGCTGCGGTGCTGCACGCACTCGCCGACCGCGTAGACGCGCGGGTCATAGGTCTGCAACGTATCGTCCACCACGATGGCGCGCTCGCAATGCAGGCCGGCCGCCTTGGCCAGGTCGATGTTCGGGCGCACGCCGGCGGTCATCACCACCAGGTCGGCGGGGATCACGGTGCCGTCCTTGAAGCGCACGCCGGTGACGCGGCCGGGGCCGAGGATTTCCGCGGTCTGCGCTTCCATCATGAATTTCAGGCCCTTGGCCTCCAGCGTCTTCTGCAGCAGTTGCGCGGCCGGCTTGTCGAGCTGCTGGTTCATCAGCGCGTCGGTGACGTGCACCACGGTCACGTTCATGCCCTGGCGCTGCAGGCCGTTGGCGGCCTCCAGGCCCAGCAGGCCGCCGCCGATGATGACGGCGTTGCGGTGATTGCGCGCCATGGCCAGCATTGTCTCCACGTCCTGGATGTCGCGGAAGGCCAGCACGCCTTCGAGCTGGTGGCCGGGCACGGGGATGATGAAAGGCTTGGAGCCGGTGGCGATCAGCAGGCGGTCGTAGCGCACTTCCACGCCCGAGCGCGAGCGCACGATGCGCTTGCGGCGGTCTATCTTCTCGACCGGATCGCCGGCGTGCAGCGTGATGTTGTGCTGCACATACCATTCGCGCGTGTTGAGCATGATGTCTTCCATGCTCTTCTCGCCCGCCAGCACCGGCGACAGCAGGATGCGGTTGTAGTTACCATGCGGTTCGGCGCCGAACACGGTGATGTCGTACAGGTCCGGCGCCAGCTTGTGCAGCTCCTCGACCGTGCGCATCCCGGCCATGCCGTTGCCGATGACAACCAGGCGGGGTTTCATAAGCCGACCCACACTTTGCCGCCGTCGATGCGGGCGGGGTAGGTGGCCACCGAGAACTCCGGCGCTTCCAGGCACTCGCCGGTCTGCAGGTCGAAGTGCTGCTTGTAGATGGGCGAAGCGACCACGATGCGTTCGCCCAGGTTGCCCACCAGGCCGCGCGACAGCACGGATGCTTCCGAATTCGGATCGTAGTTATCGATGGCGAACACGCGCGGGCCGCCGTCGTCGACGTGGAACACGGCCACGTGGCTGTCGTTCAGCAGCGCGCACACGCCGGTGTTGGGAACGATCTCGTCCAGGCTGCAGACGGCGATCCAGTTATCGGTTTGAATATCACGGTGCATAGTCTTCTCCTTAAGCTGCCTTGACTGCGATGGGGATAACGCGCTTGCGTTCTTCGACGGTGGCCGGGCGGATCTGGCCGCGCTCTTCCATGAACAGCACGTTCTCGTCGCCCTTCTCGCTGTTGACGAAGTGGCGGAAGCGCGCGCGGGTTTCCGGATTGGTGACGGCTTCCTTCCATTCGCAGGCGTAGGTGTCGACGACGTGCTGCATGTCGGCTTCCAGCTCGGCGGCGATGCCCAGCTTGTCGTTGATGACGACCTGCTTCAGGTAATCCAGGCCGCCTTCCATGTTTTCGCGCCAGGTGCTGGTGCGCTGCAGGCGGTCGGCGGTGCGGGTGTAGAACATCAGGAAGCGGTCGATGTACTGCACCAGCGTGGCCTTGTCCAGGTCCGAGGCGATCAGTTCGGCGTGGCGCGGCTTCATGCCGCCGTTGCCGCACACGTACAGGTTCCAGCCTTTTTCGGTGGCGATGATGCCGACGTCCTTACCCTGCGCCTCGGCGCACTCGCGGGTGCAGCCAGAGACGCCGAACTTGATCTTGTGCGGCGTGCGCAGGCCCTTGTAGCGGTTTTCCAGTTCGATCGCCAGGCCGACCGAATCGTCGACGCCGTAGCGGCACCAGGTCGAGCCCACGCAGGACTTCACGGTGCGCAGCGACTTGCCATAGGCGTGGCCGGTCTCGAAGCCAGCGGCGATCAGTTCTTCCCAGATCAGCGGCAGTTGCTCGACGCGGGCGCCGAACAGGTCGACGCGCTGGCCGCCGGTGATCTTGGTGTACAGGCCGTACTTCTTGGCCACCGTGCCGACCGCGATCAGGCCATCGGCCGTCACTTCGCCGCCCGGCATGCGCGGCACCACCGAGTAGGTGCCATCCTTCTGGATATTGCCGAGGAAGTAGTCGTTGGTGTCCTGCAGGCTGGCGTGTTCCTTCTTCAGCACGAAGTCGTTGTGCACCGAGGCCAGGATGCTGGCGGCCAGCGGCTTGCAGATGTCGCAGCCCAGGCCCTTTCCGTGCTTGTGCAGCAGGTCGCCGAAGGTCTTGATCTGGCCGACCTTCACCAGGTGGAACAGCTCCTGGCGCGAGTAGGCAAAGTGTTCGCAGACGTGGTTGTTGACTTCCATGCCCTGCTTCTTCATCTCGGCCTTCATCACCTGCGTGACCAGCGGCACGCAGCCGCCGCAGGAGGTGCCGGCGTTGGTGCAGCTCTTCAGCTCGCCGATGGTGGTGGCGCCGTTGGCCACCGCCGCGCACAGCGTGCCTTTGGAAACGTCGTTGCAGGAGCAGATCTGGGCCGAATCCGGCAGCGCATCCACGCCCAGCGCCGGCTTGGCCGCGCCGTCGGACTGCGGCAGGATCAGGAACTCCGGCGATTCCGGCAGCTCGATCTTATTCAGCATCATCTGCAGCAGCGTGCCGTATTCGCTGGCGTCGCCCACCATCACGCCGCCCAGCAGGTAACGGCCGCAGTCGGACACCACGATCTTCTTGTAGATCTGCTTGCGCTCGTCGATGTACTGGTAGGAGTGGCTGCCCTCGGCCTTGCCGTGCGGGTCGCCGATCGAGGCCACGTCCACGCCCATCAGCTTGAGCTTGGTGCTCATGTCGGCGCCGCCGAATTCGGCCGCTTCGCCGGCCAGGTGCTTGGCGGCCACGCGCGCCATTTCATAGCCCGGCGCGACCAGGCCGAAGATCATGCCGCCCCACAGCGCGCATTCGCCGATGGCGTAGACGTTCGGGTCGGAGGTGACGCAGTTGTTGTTGATCTCGATGCCTCCGCGCGGGCCGATCACCAGGCCGGCTTCCTTGGCCAGCATGTCGCGCGGGCGGATGCCGGCCGAGAACACGATCATGTCCGCTTCCAGGTGGCCGCCGTCGGCGAACTCCATGCGGTGCGTGGCCCCGGTGCCGTCGACGATGGCGGTGGTGTTTTTGCCGGTGTGGACGGTCACGCCCAGGTCTTCGATCTTGCGGCGCAGGACGCGGCCGCCGCCGTCATCCACCTGCACCGCCATCAGGCGCGGCGAGAATTCCACCACGTGGGTTTCCAGCTTCATGTCGCGCAGGGCCTTGGCGCATTCCAGGCCCAGCAGGCCGCCGCCGATCACCACGCCGGTCTTGGCGCGTTGGCCGCATTCCAGCATGGCTTCCAGGTCTTCGATGGTGCGGTAGACGAAGCAGTCCTTGCGGTCCTTGCCCGGCAGCGGCGGCACGAAGGGGAAGGAGCCGGTGGCGATCACCAGCTTGTCGTAGCCCAGCACATTGCCGTCGGCGATGGTGACGGTTTTCGCTTTCAGGTCGATGGCGGTGGCGCGGGTGTTCAGGCGCAGCACCATGTCCTCGCGGTCGAAGAAGCCCGGCTTCACCAGCGACAGGTCTTCGGCGGTTTTACCGGAAAAGAATTCGGACAGGTGCACGCGGTCGTAGGCGGGGCGCGGCTCTTCGCACAGCACCGTCACCTGCAGATTGGGGACGCCGCTGTTGGCCAGGCTTTCCAGGAATTTGTGGCCTACCATGCCGTGGCCGATAACGATAATTTTCATGATGCTTTTTCCTATTAAGCTGCCAGCTTGCTGGCGATTGCGGATTCTTCGACGGCGGCGGCGCTGAAGCGCGCGGCCAGTGCGCACAGGGCCGATACGCCGACCAGCACGCCCAGCACGCTCAGGGTTTGTTGGGTGTCGCCCAGGCCCTTCATCAGGAAGCCTGCCGCCACCGCGCCGGCGTTGCCGCCCGCGCCGATGATGCCGGCCACGCCGCCCAGGGCGCGCTTGTCGACGAACGGCACGATGGCGTAGGTGGCGCCACAGGCCATGTGGGTGAACAGGCCGAAGAACAGCATGGCGGCCACCGCCAGCGCGGCGCTGCCGGCGTGGGAGAACATCAGCAGGCCGGCGCCTTCGCCCAGCATCAGGATGAACAGCAGGGTGACGCGGTTATTCAGGTTGCCGTAGGCGGCGAACTTGTCGGACACCCAGCCGCCCAGGGCGCGGGCGAACAGCGCCAGCAGGCCGAAGCTGCCGGCTGCCATGCCAGCCTGCGCCAGCGTCAGCTTGAAGTGGTCGACGTAATAGGTGGCGGCGATGTTGTGGATGAAGATCTCGATGCCGAAGCAGGCGCCGTAGGTGATGAACAGCATCCACACGCGGTAGTTGGCGGCGGCCATCTTGAAGCTGTCCCAGCCGCCCTTCTTGCCGCCTTCGATGGCGATGCCGGCCGCGCGCAGTTCCTTGTAGTTCCCTTCCGGGCAATCTTGGGTAAAGCGGTAGTAGACGCCGGCCATGACGAGCATCAGGATGCCCGGCACGATCAGCGCGGCGCGCCAGCCAAAGCCCTGCGACACGCCCAGCATCACCATGGCGGTCATCAGCAGCGGCATGGTGGCCTGCGCCACGCCGCCGCCGGCATTGCCCCAGCCGGCGGCAGCCGCGTTGGCGGTGCCCACCACCTTGGGCGCGAACATCACCGAGGTGTGGTACTGGGTGATGACGAAGCTGGCGCCGGCCGCGCCGATGGCCAGTCGGAAGAACAGGAAGCTCTCGTAGCTCTGCGCGAAAGCCACGCCGATCACCGGGATGGAGCCCAGCAGCAGCAGGCCGGTGTAGGCCTTGCGCGGGCCGTAGTGGTCGCACAGCGGGCCGACGACCAGGCGCACGAGGATGGTGACGGCCACCGCGGCGATATTGATATTGGCGATCTGCGCGGGGGTCAGGCCGAATTCTCCTTTAATCACCGGCATCAGCGGCGCGCAGGCGAACCAGCCGAAGAAGCAGACGAAGAACGCCATCCAGGTCAGGTGGAACGCCCGCATCTGCGGCGTGGAAATCGAGAAGAGCTTGATGCTGGTAGCTTTGCTGGCCATGTTTTTATCCCGTTCAGAAAACAAAAAGGCGCCCGCTCAACCACAGGCTGCAAAGCCGGGTTGGGCGGACGCCGTTGTCCTGCCAGTCCGTCCTTGGACCAGCCATGAATTCGTGTACTTCGGGAGATCGCCGTTGATCCCTTGCCCTCTCTATTGCAAGAGCTGTGCCAGCCCTGCAAACGCGCTGCCAAAGGGGGAAACGGGGGCGGCGGGGGCCGGATGGGCGGGGGGTGGTGCGATGTTGCGGTGCACGACGCACGCTATCGGTGCACCCGGCCGGTGCGGCCGCCAAAGATTCGGGGTCAGTTCCGACATTCGGACATTTCGCTTGCGAAATGTCCGAATGTCGGAACTGACCCCGGAGTGGCTGCTTAACCTGCGGCGGCCAGCGCGGCGCTGACCATTTCATCGATTTCGCTGCTGATGTTGGACAGGACGCCCGCCACCACCGCGAATTCCTTGCCGGCCTGCCCGGCCCGCGCCGCCACCACCCGCGCATTGAAGGCCACCATGCGCGCCTGGCGGTTGATGGTTTCAATGTCGGTGATCACGCCGCGCAACTGCCGCTTCATCAGGCGCGCGTGCAGCTTGGCCTGTTCCTCGTAGATCGCGGTGATCTGGTTGAGGATGGCCAGCACCGGCGTGGTGATGCGCACCAGCTTCGCCAGCAGCACCTCCACCTCGGACGACTGCTGCGCGATCGCCTTCAGCGTGCGCTCGGCCAGGTCGGCGAAGGCGACGATCTTGCGGTCGCCCGCCAGCGTGCCGAAGTAAGCCTGCTCCAGCTCCGGGCAGAACACGCCCGGCAAACCCTCGCCATCGGTCAGCAGGGATTTGTGCGCGCCGCGGAACAGCGCCAGCGCTTCCTCCGCGATCTCGGCCGCGCCCTCCTGTTCCTGCGATGCCAGCACGGCATACAGCACCAGCCGCTGCGAGGTGAAGCGACGGCGTCCCGACAGATTGATCAGGGCGCCAAAAACTTCTCCCGACAGCGGCTTGCCGCCGGTAGAACCCGCGGGTGGTGCGATAGGCTCGTGCATGTGCATCATCTTCTCCTCAAATTAAGCAGCTTCCTTGGCTGGATGCGCCTGCTTTCGGTACAGGAATTCCAGCACGGCCGTGCGGTATTCCATGTACCTGGCATCCTGCGCCAGCGCCACGCGGTCGCGCGGCCGGTCCAGCGCCACCTCGACGATCTCGCCGATGGTGGCGGCCGGGCCGTTGGTCATCATGACGATGCGGTCGGACAGCAGCACCGCCTCGTCCACGTCGTGCGTCACCATCACCACCGTGGACTTGGTGGCGGCGACGATCTTCAGCAGTTCATCCTGCAGATGGGCGCGGGTCAAGGCGTCGAGCGCGCCGAACGGTTCGTCCATCAGCAGCACCTTCGGCTCCATGGCCAGCGCGCGGGCGATGCCGACGCGCTGCTTCATGCCGCCCGAGATTTCATGCGGGCGCTTGTTCTGCGCCGCCGTCAATCCCACCAGCGCCAGCGCCTGCATGGTGCGCTCGCCCAGTTGGCTGCGCGATTCGGTCTTGCCGAACACGCGCTCCACGCCGAGGTAGATGTTTTCATAACAGGTCAGCCAGGGCAGCAGCGAGTGGTTCTGGAACACCACCGCGCGCTCCGGCGACGGCCCGGCGATCTCGCGGTTGGCGCACAACAGCACGCCGGCGCTGGGCTCCAGCAAGCCGGCGATCAGGTTCAGCAGGGTCGACTTGCCGCAGCCCGAGTGGCCGATCAGGGTGATGAATTCGCCCTTGCCCACCTTGAGGTCGATCTCGCGCAGCGCGTGGAAGGTGCCTTTGCGCGTGTGGAAGACCATTTCCACGCCCTCGATGTCGATGAATTTTTCGTCCATGGCCATGCTCCTCATGCCTGTTCATAGCTGCATGCGCGGGCCAGCGCCATCAGCGCCTGCTCCAGCAGCAGCCCCACCACGCCGATCGCCACGATGGCGATGATGATGTGCGGGACGTTCAGGTTGTTCCACTCGTCCCACACCCAGAAGCCGATGCCCACGCCGCCGGTCAGCATCTCGGCCGCGACGATCACCAGCCAGGCGGTGCCGATCGACAGCCGCACCCCGGTCAGGATGTAAGGCAGGGCCGACGGCAGCAGGATCTTGGTCAGCACCTTCCACTCCGGCAGGTTGAGCACGCGCGCCACGTTCATGTAATCCTGCGGCACGCGCTGCACGCCGACGGCGGTGTTGATGATCATCGGCCAGATCGAGCAGATGAAGATGGACCAGATCGCCGCCGGGTTGGCCGACTTGAACACCAGCAGGCCGATCGGCAGCCAGGCCAGCGGCGACACCGGTTTCAGCAGGCTGATGATGGGGCTGAACATGCTGCCCACGAACGGCACCCGGCCGATCAGAAAGCCCAGCGGGATGCCGACCAGCGCCGCCAGGCCGAAGCCCACGCCCACGCGCTGCAGCGAGGCCAGCAGGTTCCAGCCTATGCCCTGGTCGTTGGGGCTGTTGCGGTAGAAGGGATCGCCGAACAGCTTGACCGCCTCCGCCAGCGTCACGGCCGGCGTCGGGAAGCTGCTGTTCTTGACCGTGATGATCTGCCAGATCACCAGCAGCAGCGCGGCGCCCACCAGCGGCGCCACGATTTTCATGGCAGCCGCGGACACCTGTTTGCGCGCGCGCGCGGAGGCGTTGGCGGCCAGTGGCCGGCGCGGACGGCGCACCGGCGCGGGCGCCGCGGCCGTCACCGGCTCGGCGCTATCGGGTTTGAGCATGGCATTCATGGCATCCTCCCTCATCAGGCTTTGATCTTGAACGAGGCGGCGAACGCTTTCGGGTTCTTGCCATCCCAGACCGCGCCATCCATCAGCCTGGACGTGCGCAGCGGGCTTTTCGGCAGCGACGTCTTGGTCATCGCGGCCGCATCCTTGTACAGGTCGATCTGGTTGACTGCCGTGGCCACCGCCAGGTAGTCGGGATCGTCCTTCAGCAAGCCCCAGCGGCGGTGCTGGGTCATGAACCACATGCCGTCCGACAGGTAAGGGAAGTTGACCGCGCCGTCGTTGTAGAACTTCATGTGGTTGGGATCGTCCCAGGTCTTGCCCAGGCCGTTCTGGTAGCGGCCCATGATGCGCTGGTCGATCGCGTCCTTGCTGGTGTTGACGTAGGACTTGTCGGCAATGACCTCGGCCATCTTGTTGCGGTTGGCCAGCGAGGCGTCGATCCACTTGCCCGCTTCCAGGATGGCCGCCATCATGGCGCGGCAGGTGTTGGGATTCTTCCTGGCGAATTCCAGGGTGCTGCCCAGCACCTTTTCCGGGTGGTCCTTCCAGATGTCCTGGGTGGTGGCGGCGGTGATGCCCACGCCGTCCATGATGGCGCGGTGGCCCCAGGGTTCGCCCACGCAGAAGCCGTCCATGTTCCCGACCCGCATATTGGCCACCATCTGCGGCGGCGGCACGGTGATGACCTTGGCGTCCTTCATGGGATTGATGCCGTTGGCCGCCAGCCAGTAGTACAGCCACATCGCGTGGGTGCCGGTCGGGAAAGTCTGGGCGAAGGTGTATTCGCGCTTGTCGGTCTGCATCAGCTTGGCCAGCGAGGCGCCGTCGATGGCGCCCTTGTCCGACAGCTTCTTGGACAAGGTGATGGCCTGGCCGTTGTTGTTCAGGCCCATCAGCACTGCCATATCGCGGCGCTGGCCGCCTATGCCCATCTGCACGCCGTACAGCAGGCCGTACAGCACATGGGCGGCGTCGAGGTCGCCATTGGCCAGCTTGTCGCGCACCCCGGCCCAGGAGGCTTCCTTGCTCAAGACGAACTTGACGCCATACTTCTTGTCGAAGCCCAGCACGGACGCCATCACCACCGAGGCGCAATCGGTCAGCGGAATAAAGCCGATCTTGATTTCTTCCTTCTCGGGCTTATCCGAACCCGCCGCCCATACGCCACCCGTTGCCAACCCCAACATGCTTCCTCCTGCGACCAAACCTGCGCCCTGTATGATTTTCCTGCGAGTGAGATCCACCTCGTTCTTTTCATGGACTGGCGTGTATTTCATGGCATTCCCTTTTGTAGTCGTCGATAACTGGCCAAAAAAAAACGCCTACCTCATGGCCGCGGCCACGATGGGTAGACGTCTTTGTCTGGATGTACCCCACCGCCGTTGGCAAGGTGCACTATCGGTAATGCAATGACCGTGCCAGACGATTTCAGGGGATTTACTGCCGGAATGCCCAAAAAAAATGCACCGCGATTGCGCAGTGCATCATTTTGGTGGTGCGAAAGGTTATCAGCCGAGCAAATCTTCCACGTCGAGGATGCGCTGGGCGACTTCGGACAGCTTGAGGTTTTTGCTCATGGCCATGGTGCGCAGCTTCTGGTAAGCCTGGTCTTCGGTGAAGCCCTGGCGCTGCATCAGCAAGCCCTTGGCGCGTTCGATGACCTTGCGCTCGGCCAGCTTGCTCTTGGTGTCGGACAGCTCGTCCAGCAGCTTTTGCTCGCGCTTGAAGCGCGCCAGCGCCACCTGCAGCACCGGCTTGATGCGCTCGCTGTGCAGGCCGGCCACGATGTAGGCCGACACGCCCGCCGCCACCGCCGCCTCCATGGCTTCCGTGTCCTCGCTCTCGGTGAACATGACGATGGGGCGGCGCTCGTCGCGGGTGGCGACGACGATGTGCTCCAGCACGTCGCGCGCGTCCGACTCGGCATCGACGATGATCATGTCGGGCTGGAGCTGGGCGATGCGCTCGGGCAGGTACATATCGGGCGGTAGCGAGGCGACGATGTCGTACCCGGCTTCCAGCAGGCCGATGCGCAGCGCGCGCGCCCGTTCGGCTTGGGCATGCAGCGCCTCGTCATCCTCGTCATGGATGACGGTGTTGACGACAACGATACGCAGATGAGGCATGGCTGGCTTATGCATGGCAGTGAGCATGATCCTGCAGCAAGCAAGAATCAAACCAGAAAAATCGATGAGATAACCGAATTTTAAGGCACAACACCCCGATTCTGCCAGCTTCTATTCAGCGCTGCATGCCCCAGCGTCGTATTGTGACCATTTCCAGCGGCCGGAAAATGACGTTTTCCACCAACAGGCCGATGCCGATCACGGCGGCCAGGCCGGCGAAGACTTTGTCCGTGTACAGCTCGTTGCGGTTCTGGAAAATGTACCAGCCCAGGCCGCCCTGCCCGCCCGTGCTGCCGAACACCAGCTCGGCGGCGATCAGGGTGCGCCAGGCGAAGGCCCAGCCGATCTTCAAGCCCGACAGGATGGACGGCAGGGCGGCCGGCACCAGGATGTGCAACACCAGCCGCAGCCCGCCCAGGCCGTAATTGCGGCCGGTCATGCGCAGGGTGTCCGGCACCGACTGGAAGCCGGCATGGACACCCAGGGCCAGCGGCCACAGCACGGCGTGCATCAGGATGAAGACCAGGCTGCCGCGCCCCAGTCCGAACCACAACAGCGCCAGCGGCAGCAGGGCGATGGCGGGCAGCGGATTGAGCATGGCGGTCAGCGTCTCCAGCAGGTCGCGCCCGAGGCGGGTCGACGCCGCCAGCGCGGTCAATGCAAACGCGGCGGCGACGCCGGCCGCGTAGCCTTGCAACAGCACGGCCAGCGAGACGCGCACGCGCTCCGGCAGTTCGCCGCTGAGCACGCCCTGCACCAGGGCTTGCGCGGTCTGCAGGAAGCCGGGCAGCAGCAGATCGTTGGCCTGCCAGCGCGCGACCAGTTCCCACAGCACGGCCAGCAGGGCCAGTAGCGCCGCCTTGCGCAGCCAGGGCTGGTTCCACGCGCGCCGCGCCAGCGGCTGCGGCGGCACCACGGCAGCCGGGGCCGGCGGCGTGACGGCGTATTCGTATTCCTGGCGGATCGGCGGATCGAGGATCAGGCTCATGGCGCGCTGCTCCTGTCGCGCGCCGTTGATGCGGCGGTGACGGCGGCAGTGACGGCCGCGCTTGGGGCAACAGCAGCCGTGGTTGCGGGAGCGACGGCGCCGAACAGCAGCCCGTGAATGCGCTGGGTCGCCGCCTGGAATTCCGGGCTGCCGGCGCTGGCCAGATCGAACTGGTGGCTGTTCAGCTCCGCCCGCACCTGGCCGGGATGCGGCGACAGCAGCAGGATGCGGTTGCCCACCACCAGCGCTTCCTCGATCGAATGGGTGACGAACAGCAGCGTGAAGCGCAACTCTTCCCACAGGCGCCCCAACTCTTCCTGCATGCGCCGCCGCGTCAGCGCGTCGAGCGCGGCGAAGGGTTCGTCCATCAGCAGCACCTGCGGCTGCATGGCCAGCGCCCGCGCGATCGCCACCCGCTGCTTCATGCCGCCGGACAGGGTGTGCGGATGCGCGCCTTCGAAGCCGGCCAGGCCCACCTTGGCGATCCAGTGCAGCGCCCGTTCGCGCGCCTCGTGGCGCGTGGCGCGGCGCGTCGCCAGCAGCGGGAACATCACGTTCTCCAGCACCGTTTTCCACGGCGGCAGTTGGTCGAATTCCTGGAACACGACGACGCGGTCCGGCCCCGGCCCGCTGATCCTGCCGCCGTCCAGGCTGATGCTGCCCGCGCTGGGCGCGACAAAGCCCGCCACCGCTTTCAGCAGCGAAGACTTGCCGCAGCCGGAAGGCCCCAGCAGCACGAAGCGGTCGCCGCGATAAACGTCGAAGCTGACATCGTGCGTGGCGCGCACGCCGCCGTATTCCAGGCTCACGCCATCGGCGCGCAACAGCGGCGGGATGCCTGCGCCAGGCCGGACGATCTGCAAGCCCGCCATCTCAGCCGCCTTGCGTGATCGAGGCATCGTCGAAGAAGTAATCGCGCCAACTGGCCGGCTGCTTCCTGATCGCGCCCACGCGGTACAGGAACTGCGCCAATCCCAGCGTGTTTTGCGGCGCCACGCTGAACTGCACCTGCGGGTTCTTCAGGATTTTCACCAGCAGCTTGCGGTCCACCTTGTTCTTGCTGACGCGCAGATACGCGTCGGCGGCCGCCTCCGGGTCCCTGCTGGCAAACTGCGCCGCCTCGTCCAGCGCGGCCACGAAGGCGTGGTAGGTCTTCGGATTCTCGTTGCGGAACTTCGCGGTCGCGTACAGCAGCACGGTGGAGCTGGGGCCGCCCAGCAGCTCGTAGGAATTCAGCACGACGTGCGCGTTCGGGTTGCCGGCCAGTTCCTGTTCCTGGAACGGCGGCACCGTGAAGTGCGCGTTGATTTCCGTGCCGCCGGCGATCACCGCGGCGGCGGCGTCGGGATGCGGCAGGGTCTGCGTCCACTTGTCGAGGCGGGTATATTCCTTGTCGCCCCACTGTTTGGCCGCCGCGTACTGCAACATCCGCCCCTGCACCGACACCGATACCGCCGGCAGCGCGATGCGGTCCTTATCGCTGAAATCGGCGATGGTCTTCACCCTGGGATTGGTGCTGACCAGGTAGGTGGGGAAACTGCCCAGCGCAGCCACCGCCTTCACGTTCTGGCGCCCGGCGGTGCGGTCCCACACCGTCAGCAGCGGCCCGACGCCGCCGCCGGCGATATCGATGGCGCCCGACAGCAGGGCGTCGTTGACTGCCGGGCCGCCGGACAGTTGCAGGTAATCGACCTGGATGTCGACGCCGTTCTTCCTGCCCTGCTTCTCGATCAGTTGCTGGTCCTGGGCGATGTTCACCAGAATGAACACCACGCCGTACTGCTCGGCGATGCGGATGCGGCCTTCCGCCTGCGCGGGCGCGGCCATAGCGGCACTCAGGGCGAGCGCCGCGGCGATCGATCTCAACATGATGTCTCCGTTAGCTCAGAAAGGCACATCGCCTTCGATGGTGGTGCGGTACAGCTTGCGGCGCAGGTGCTCGGGCGTGCCGCCGGCCAGGTGCATCAGCGAGCGGTTATCCCAGAACACCAGGTCATGCGGCGCCCAGCGATGGCGGTACACGTGCTCGGGCTTTACGCTGTGCGCGAACAGCTCGGCCAGCAGGGCGCGGCTTTCGTCTGCGGGAATGCCGACGATGCGCGTGGTGAAATGCTCGCTGACGAACAGCGCTTGGCGGCCAGTCTCCGGGTGCGTGCGCACGACCGGATGCACGACCGGCTTGACCTCATCGATCTGGGCCTGCGTCAGCGCCGGACGGAAGGGACTGCGGCGGCGCAGTTCTTCATACTGCGCCAGGTAGCTGTGCTCCGCGCGCGCATGCCGCACCGCGTGGCGCAAGGCGGCCGGCAGCGTATCCCAGGCCAGGTGCATATTGGCGAACAGCGTGTCGCCGCCTTGCGCCGGCAGCTCCTGCGCATGCAGCAGCGAGCCCAGGCTCGGCCTTTCCTTGTACGACAGGTCGGAATGCCAGAAGTGGCCGGCGTCGCCCAGGCCGATCGGCCGGCCGTCTTCGATGATGTTGGAAATGACCAGCACTTCCGGATGGGACGGAAGCTGGAAGTTGCGCAGCACATGGATCTGCAGCGGCCCGAAGCGGCGGCTGAAATCGACCTGCTGTTGCGGCGTGATCCGCTGGTCGCGGAACACCAGCAGGTGATGGTCGAGATGGGCCTTGTGGATGTGCTGGAAGTCGCGCTGCGACAGCGGGCGGTTTAGATCCAGCCCGACGATCTCCGCACCCAGCGGAGCGTCGAACAGCGCGACCTGGAAGGAATCCTGGAGAACAGCAGCCATGGCAAGCACTCATGAAATAAGCGATGCCACAGTCTATGCCGCCCTCCACATTTAGAAAACGAAGCTTATCCGATATCGATATTCGGATTCTAGGCTGCCGCGCCCTCATACCTGGCCAGGCGTTGCGCCACCGCCGGTGCCAGTTGATCCAGGGCGTTGACGGCGATGCCCATGTCCTGCAGCTTGCCGTCGTTGATACCATAGACCCAGCCGTGCACCGTCAGTTGCTGGCCGCGGTCCCAGGCATCCTGCACGATGGTGGTCTGGCAGACGTTGGTCACCTGCTCCACCACGTTCAACTCCACCAGGCGCTCCGAGCGCTTTTGCTCGTTGAGCACCGTGCCCATGTAGCGCTCGTGTTTCTGGTTCACGTCCTGCACGTGGCGCAGCCAGTTGTCGACCAGGCCGACGCGGGTGCCGGTCATGGCCGCGTGCACGCCCTTGCAGCCGTAGTGGCCGACGATGATCACGTGCTTCACCTTCAGCACTTCGATCGCGAACTGCAGCACCGACAGGCAGTTCAGGTCCGAGTGCACCACCACGTTGGCGATGTTGCGGTGGACGAAGACGTCGCCAGGCGCCAGGCCCAGCAGCTCGTTTGCCGGCACCCGGCTGTCCGAGCAGCCTATCCACAGGTATTCCGGCGCTGCCTGGGTGGCCAGGCGGTTGAAGAAGTCGGGATCGCGCGCGACTTCCGTGGCCGCCCAGCGGCGATTGTTTTCAAGCAGACCGCGCAGGGGGGACTTGCTGTGCTCCAGATCGTTCATGATGCTCCTCTCGTACATAAGAAGACCGCCGGACTGCCTCTACAAGGCAGCGCGGCGGTCTGATACTACCAAGATCGCGTGACCGGTGAATTACTCAAAAAAGTCCTTCACCTTGTCGCGCCAGGTTTTCGTTTGCGGGCTGTGCTTGGCGCCGCCCTCGCTGGTCGATTTCTCGAACTCGCGCAGCAGTTCCTTCTGGCGCTCGGTCAGCTTGACCGGGGTTTCCACTGCCACGTGGCAGAACAGGTCGCCCGCGAAGCCGGAACGCACGCCCTTGATGCCCTTGCCCTTCAGGCGGAAGGTCTTGCCCGACTGGGTGCCTTCGGGGATCGTAAACGCTACTTTACCAGACAAGGTCGGCACTTCGATTTCGCCGCCCAGCGCGGCCTTGGCGAAGGAGATCGGCATTTCGCAATGCAGGTCGTCGCCCTCGCGCTGGAACACCGGGTGCGGCTTGATGTGGATCTCGACATACAGGTCGCCCGACGGCCCGCCGTTGGTGCCCGGTTCGCCGTTGCCGGACGAACGGATGCGCATGCCGCTGTCGATGCCAACCGGGATCTTCACTTCCAGGGTCTTGTTGCGCTTGATGCGGCCCTGGCCGGCGCAGGCCGCGCACGGTTCGGGGATGATCTTGCCGGTGCCGTGGCACTTGGGGCAGGTCTGCTGGATGCTGAAGAAGCCCTGCTGCATGCGCACCTGGCCGTGGCCGCCGCAGGTCGAGCAGGTGACCGGCGAGGTGCCGGGCTTGGCGCCGGTGCCGTGGCAGGTGTCGCACTTGTCCCACGACGGCACGCGAATGGTGGTGTCGAAGCCGTGCGCCGCCTGTTCCAGCGTGATCTCCAGGTTGTAACGCAGGTCGGCGCCGCGGTACACCTGCGGGCCGGAGCTGCGGCCGCGGCCGCCGCCGAAGATGTCGCCGAAGATGTCGCCGAAGGCGTCGCCGAAACCGCCGCCGCCAAAGCCGCCCCCGCCGCCCATGTTCGGATCGACGCCGGCGTGACCGTAGCGGTCATACGCGTCGCGCTTCTCCGGGTTGGTCAGCATCTCGTAGGCTTCCTTGACTTCCTTGAACTTCTCTTCCGCGTCCTTGCTGTCCGGGTTGCGGTCCGGATGGTACTTCATGGCCAGTTTGCGATAGGCCTTCTTGATTTCGTCTTCCGACGCGTTTTTTGCGACACCGAGTATCTCGTAGAAATCACGCTTTGCCATATTGTCGGGACCTTGCTATTTGCTCTGTACTGATTATGCGAAAAAGCCGAGCCGGCACCGCTACTTACACGGCCACACGGCTCGGCTAGTCGTTCCCGCGCCAGCGGGAACCTATACCGAGCATCCGTATTCAGCTCAGCATGGATTCCCGCCTGCGCGGGAATGACGGCACTTACTTGCTGTCTTTGACTTCCTTGAAGTCGGCGTCGACCACGTCGTCCTGCTGCTTGGGCTGCTCGGCGTCGCCCGCCTGGGCGCCGCCTTCCGCGCTGCCGGCTGCCTGCTGGGCCTGCATGTCAGCGTACATCTTCTCGCCCAGCTTCTGCGAAGCGGTCGACAGCGCGGCCACCTTGGCGTCGATCTCGGCCTTGTCGCCCGACTTGATCGAGCCTTCCAGGTCGTTGATCGCCGCTTCGATCTTTTCCTTCTCCGCCGCGTCCAGCTTGTCGCCGTACTCGGTCAGCGACTTGCGGGTCGAGTGCACCAGCGCGTCGGCCTGGTTGCGCGACTCGGCCAGTTCCTTGACCTTCTTGTCTTCCTCGGCGTTCAGCTCGGCGTCCTTCACCATCTTCTGGATTTCGTCTTCGGTCAGACCGGAGTTCGCCTTGATGGTGATCTTGTTTTCCTTGCCGGTGGCCTTGTCCTTCGCGCCCACGTGCAAAATGCCGTTGGCGTCGATGTCGAAGGTCACTTCGATCTGCGGCGTGCCGCGTGGTGCTGGCGGGATGCCTTCCAGATTGAATTCGCCCAGGCTCTTGTTGCCGGCCGCGATTTCACGCTCGCCCTGGTAGACCTTGATGGTCACGGCAGGCTGGTTGTCGTCGGCGGTCGAGAACACTTGCGAGAACTTGGTCGGGATCGTGGTGTTCTTCTGGATCATCTTGGTCATCACGCCGCCCAGGGTTTCGATACCCAGCGACAGCGGGGTCACGTCCAGCAGCAGCAAGTCCTTGCGCTCGCCCGACAGCACCGAACCCTGGATCGCCGCGCCGACGGCCACGGCTTCGTCAGGGTTCACGTCCTTGCGTGGCTCCTTGCCGAAGAACTCTTTGACTTTTTCCTGCACCTTCGGCATGCGGGTCATGCCGCCGACCAGGATGATGTCGTCGATGTCGGACACCTTGACGCCGGCGTCCTTGATGGCGATGCGGCATGGCTCGATGGTGGCGTTGATCAGCTCTTCCACCAGCGATTCCAGCTTGGCGCGGGTCATCTTCAGGGTCAGGTGGACCGGCGCGCCGTTCGCCATGGCGATGTACGGCTCGTTGATCTCGGTCTGCTGCGAGGACGACAGTTCGATCTTGGCGCGCTCGGCCGACGCCTTGATGCGCTGCAGGGCGATCGGATCCTTCTTCAGGTCCAGGCCGTTGATCTTCTTGAATTCGTCGATGATGTAGTCGATCACGCGCTGGTCGAAGTCTTCGCCGCCCAGGAAGGTGTCGCCGTTGGTCGACAGCACTTCGAACTGCTTCTCGCCATCGACGTCGGCGATTTCAATGATCGACACGTCGAAGGTACCGCCGCCCAGGTCGTACACGGCGATCTTGCGGTCGCCCTTTTCCGACTTGTCCAGGCCGAAGGCCAGGGCCGCCGCGGTCGGCTCGTTGATGATGCGCTTGACGTCCAGGCCGGCGATACGGCCGGCGTCCTTGGTCGCCTGGCGCTGCGAGTCGTTGAAGTAGGCCGGCACGGTGATGACAGCCTCGGTGACTTCTTCACCCAGGTAGTCTTCGGCCGTCTTCTTCATCTTGCGCAGCACTTCCGCCGAGATTTGCGGCGGCGCCAGTTTCTTGTCGCGCACGCCGACCCAGGCGTCGCCATTGTCCGCCTTGGTGATCGAGTAAGGCATCAGGCCGATGTCCTTCTGCACTTCCTTCTCGTCGAACTTGCGGCCGATCAGGCGCTTCACGGCGAACAGCGTGTTTTTCGGGTTGGTGACAGCCTGGCGTTTAGCAGGCGAGCCGACCAGAATTTCACCATCTTCTTGATAAGCAATGATAGATGGCGTCGTGCGCGCGCCTTCGGCGTTTTCGATGACCTTAGGCTGACCATTTTCCATGATCGCCACGCAGGAGTTGGTGGTTCCCAGATCGATACCGATAATTCTACCCATGATGTTCTTCCTTATTTGCTAGAGTTCAGATGGTACTAATATGTGGAAAAGGGCTATCTTTTCAAGAGCTTGAGACTATCGCGCAGTTTATTTTGCTTGCGCGGCGGTAACGATGGCGGGACGCAGCAGACGATCCGCGATCATGTAACCTTTTTGCAGCACGGCCACGACCGTGTTGGCTTCCTGGTCGGCCGGCACCACGGCCACGGCCTGGTGCTTGTTCGGGTCCAGTTTTTCGCCCTGGGCCGGCAGGATTTCCAGCAGGCGGTTGCGTTCAAAAGCGGCCGACAACTGTTTCAGCGTCATTTCCACGCCTTCTTTCAGCGAATCCAGGGTCGGCGATTCCACTTTCAGGGCCATTTCCAGGCTGTCCTTCACTGGCACCAGGGCTTCGGCGAAGCTCTCCACGGCAAACTTGTGGGCCTTGGCTACGTCTTCCTGGGCGCGGCGGCGGATATTCTCGCCTTCGGCGCGGGCGCGCATGAAGGCGTCGTGCATTTCGGCCAGCTTGGCTTCGGTTTCCGCCAGTTGCTGCTCCAGCGATGGCTGTTGATCGTTCGATGGCGGGGCCGACGCAGCGGCCTCTGCCGCTTCTGGATTAGGTGGTACGGCTTGGTTTTCCTGATCTTGCATCTAAAGACTCCTACAATCGTATTGGTTTGACATTACTTTCGTTACCGATGTGGCAGCAAATGGGGCAATAACCTACGATTTCAAGGGGTATTTTGCCTGCCATTTCAACAACGCCAGTTCGTATCAGGCGGCTATTTTAACAGGCTGGCACTCGTCACCCGCAAGTGCTGATTGTCGGGTGACGGCGTGGCAAGAAGGGGAATGTTGCTTTTCAGTCGGCGGCGCCGAGCTGGAGGGCGGCGGCGCGGCCGGCTTCCGCCGCTTTTTTCAGCAGCTCGCGCTCGGCGGCCGGCAACTGGGTCGGCCAGCCGATGAGGTGCTGCTCGGCGATTTCGGTCAAGGCCTGGATCCAGGCCGGGGATTCGTTCAGGCAGGGGATGTAATGAAACTCTTTGCCGCCGCTCTGCATGAATTCGTGGCGCACTTCCATCGAGATTTCTTCCAGCGTTTCCAGGCAGTCGGCAATGAAGCCGGGGCAGATCACGTCCACCCGCTGGACGCCGTCGCGCGCCAACCGGGCCACGGTGGGCGCGGTGTAGGGCTGCAGCCACTCGGCCTTGCCGAAGCGCGACTGGAAGGTGACCACATACTGCTCGGGCGTCAGCTTCAGCGCGGCGGCCAGCAGGCGCGCGGTCTTCAGGCATTCGCAGTGGTAGGGATCGCCCAGCATCAGCGTGCGCTTGGGCACGCCGTGGAAGGACATCACCAGTTTCCCGGCCCGGCCGTGCTGTTCCCAGTGGTTCAGCACCGACTGCTTGAGGGCGCGGATGTAGCCATCGTGGTCGTGGTAGTTGCGCACGAAGCGCAGCTCGGGGAGGTTGCGCACCGAGCCGTAATGGTCGAACACGGCGTCGCAGATGGAGGCGGTGGTGGTGCCGGAATACTGCGGATAGGCCGGCAAGACCAGGATGCGTTCATGGCCTTCCGCCTTCAGCCTGGACAGCACTTCAGGCACGGAGGGCGAGCCGTAGCGCATGGCCATGGCCACGGTCAGCTTCCTGTGGCCGCGCTCGCCCAAGGCGCCGCGCAGGTACTGGGCCTGGGCGGCGGTGTGGGTCTTCAGCGGCGAACCCTCGCGGGTCCAGATCGATGCGTATTTTTTGGCGGACTGGCCGGAGCGGAACGGCAGGATGACCAGGTGCAGGATGAGCCACCACAGCGCCCGTGGAATCTCCACCACGCGCGGGTCGGACAGGAACTCTTTCAGGTAACGGCGCACGGCGGCGCGGCTGGGCGCATCGGGCGTGCCCAGGTTCACCAGGACGATGGCGCTGCGGCTGGCGGTGCCGTGCTTGTGGGGAGGTTCTTTTAAAAAGGTCATGAATGGCCAAGGGTTGGATACCGTTAGCCACTATCTTAATGGATAAACTTTGCGGCCGCGAAGGCCAGGGTGCCGGAGACGGTGCTGAGTGCGATGGCGGTGCCGATAAACCACTTCAGCATTCTGGTTTCGAGGGAAGCGAGGTCAGCCTTGGTGGCCATGTGGATTTCCATCGAGTCGAGGCGGGTTTCGATGCGAGCCAGCCGCTGCTTTGTTTCGTCAGCGAAGACTTCTAGCCGATCAACGCGCTGTTCCATGTTCATCATTGCCTCCGTCGGTCGATACTAGCGCAATTCACTGAAGTGCGCTTGAGACGCATCAAGAGGCCAATAGCTCGCGGGCATGCTTGCGGGTGGTGGCAGTGATTTCCAGGCCGCCCAGCATGCGGGCGATTTCTTCCACCCGCGACTTGGCATCGAGCACATCGATGCGCGAGGCGGTCTTGCCGTTGTCCAGCGTGCCCTTGGCCACCTGGAAGTGCTGTCCCGCCTGGCTCGCCACCTGCGGCAAGTGCGTCACGCACAGCACCTGGCGCTCCTGTCCCAGCCGGCGCAGCAAACGGCCCACCACTTCCGCCACGCCGCCGCCGATGCCGCTGTCCACTTCGTCGAAGATCAGCGTCGGCACCGTGGTCGCATTCGACGTGATCACGGAAATCGCCAGCGAGATGCGCGCCAGCTCGCCGCCCGAGGCCACCTTGGCCAGCGGCCGCGCCGCCACGCCGGCGTGGCCGGCCACCAGGAATTCCACCTGCTCCAGCCCGTACGCCGCCGGCTCGCCCGCGTGCAGCGCGACTTCGAAACGGCCGCCCGTCATGTTCAGATCCTGCATGGCCTTGGTGACCGCGTCGCCCAGCAGCGCGGCCGCCCGCGCGCGCGTGGCCGACAGCTTGCGGGCCTCGGCCAGGTAGGCGGCCTTCAGCTTCTCTTCCTGCTTGCGCAAGCCTTCCAGGTCGCTGGCGTCGGCGATCTGCGACAGGCGCTCGGCCAGCTTGGCGTGCTCCTCGTGCAACTGCTCTTCCGGCACGCGGAATTTGCGCGCCGCCGAATGGATCGCTTCCATGCGCGCCTCCACCGCGCGCAAGCGCTGCGGGTCGAGGTCCACGCGGTCCAGGTAATCGTTCAGCGCATACACCGCTTCCTGCAACTGGATGCGCGCCGGCTCGATCAGCTCCACCACCGCGCGCAGGCCGACATCGATATCGGCCAGCTTGCCCAGCTTCTGATTCAGCGACGACAGTTGCGACAGGATGGGATGCTCGTCCGCTTCCGAGATCACCGCCAGCGCTTCCTGCGCGCCTTCCAGCAGGCTGGCCGCGTGCGACAGGCGGCTCTGCTCATTGCTGACTTGCGCCCATTCGCCCGGCTTGACCGCCAGCTTTTCCAGTTCGTTGACCTGCCACTCCAGCCGCTCGCGCTCGTACAGCACATTGGCCGCATTGGCCTCGAACTCTTCCAGTTGGCGCGACAGCGCGCGCCAGGCCTTGTAGGCATGGGCGACCGACCTGGCTTCGCCTTCGGCGCCGGCCTGGCCGTCCAGCAGCGCGCGCTGCGCCTCGGTTTTCATCAGCGACTGATGCGCATGCTGGCCGTGGATGTCGACCAGCATGTCGCCCACCTCGCGCAACTGCGCCGCCGTGGCCGCGATGCCGTTGATGTAAGCCTTGCTGCGTCCCGCATTGTCGATCACGCGGCGCAGCAGCGCGCCGCCCTCCTCGACCGCGAATTCGTTCGCCACCAGCCACGCGCGCGCCTGCTCGCTGAGCGCGAAGTCGGCCGTGATGTCGGCCTTGGCCGCGCCTTCGCGCACCACGCTGGCGTCGCCGCGCCCGCCCAGCGCCAGCGTCAGCGCATCGATCAGGATCGATTTGCCGGCCCCGGTCTCGCCGGTGAAGACGGTGAAGCCGGCGGAGAATTCCAGTTCGATCGCGTCGACGATCACGAAATCACGGATGGACAGGGTACGCAGCATGGGATGGTGTGTGGTCAATTGAGTTTGCCCTCACCGGACGGATACTCGTTCCAGTGCAGTTTTTCGCGCAGCGTGTGGTAGTAGCTCCAGCCATCCGGGTGCAGGAAGCTGATGGTGTGCGGCGAGCGCTTGATGACGATGCGGTCCTGCGCCTGCAGGCTGGCGAAGGTCTGCATGTCGAAGTTGACGCTGATGTCGCGCCCGCGCACGATCTCCACCACGATCTCGCTGGACTCCGGCAGCACGATGGGCCGGTTCGACAGCGCGTGCGGGGCGATCGGCACCAGCACGATGCCGCCCAGCGAGGGGTGCAGCAGCGGGCCGCCGGCCGACAGCGCATACGCGGTCGAGCCGGTCGGCGTCGAAATGATCAGGCCATCGGAGCGCTGGTTGTACATGAACTGCCCGTCCACGTCCACCCGCAGCTCGGCCATGCCGGCGCCGGTGCCGCGCGAGACCACCACGTCGTTGACCGCCATGCCGATATGGATGGTGGCGTCGGCGCGCATCACGCGCCCTTCCAGCAAGGTGCGGCGCTCGGCCTTGTAACTGCCGCTGAGGATGCGCGCCAGCGCGTCCAGCATGCCTTCCAGCGGGATGTCGGTCATGAAGCCCAGGCGCCCCTGGTTGATGCCGATCAGCGGCACGTCGAACGGCGCCAACTGGCGCGCGATGCCCAGCATGGTGCCGTCGCCGCCCATGACGATGGCGGCGTCGCAGTGCTCGCCGATTTCCGTGGCGTTCATCACCTGCACATGCGCGGGCTGCGGGGCGAGGTGGCCGGCGGTCTGCGCTTCCAGCACCACCGCGTAGCCGCCCCGGTGCAGGAAATCGACCACGCTGCCCACCGGGTCGGCGATGCCGTCGGTATTCGGGCGGACAACCAGGGCGATGGTGTGGAAGGCTGCGGGCGTGGCGGTCATAAAAATCTCGTTATGGACTGGAGGGCGGCGACACGCAGCAGGTTAACCGATAACGCCGCCTTGTGCCATCACCTCCTCGCGACGGAACTGTACATTTAAACAGTGTTTCGCGCAAGCCCGCGCCTCAGTGGCTGGCCGTCATCGCGCCCATCGCGCCGGCCAGGGCCAGCGCGATGGCGACCGAGATCATGTAGAAGAACATCAGCACCAGCCAGCGCACGATGGCGCCCTTGCGGCTGCCGTGGTAGACGCGGCGCATGGCCCAGGGCAGGTAGGCCAGCAGCCAGCACCACAGCGCGAAGTCGACGATGCCGACCGGGATCACCAGCATCAGGCTGAAGATCAGGAAGGCGAAGGCGTTGGTGTGCAGCGCGAACAGCACATGCTCGCCGAAGCGGCGGCCGCGGCCCAGGTACAGCAGCTTCAGGTACAGCGCGAACACCGGCATCAGGCAAAAGATGGCGTACGGCGCGTAGTGGTAAAAGCCTTCCTGCAGCGCGTCCTTCTGCTGGTCGCTGGTCATCGCGCCCAGCGCGTACCATTTTTTGCGCAGCAGGTCGAGCTGGTGGTCGCCCAGCCATTTGCCGATGTCATCCTGCGCTATCTTGCGTTCGGCGCTGTCCGCCGCCGGCTTGGCCGCCGCCTCGGCCGCAGCGGGCTTGGCCGCGTCCTGAGCGCTCTTGGCCGCCGCGGTCGCCTGCGCGGCGGGCGGCTCGTCGGTGTAGTCGTCCGCGAGGTCCGAGTGATAGCCGCCGAACTTCAACAGCGCGAAGAACAGCACGCTCAGCGTCAGGTACAGGCGCAGCGGCTGCACGAAGCGCACGCGGCGGCCACGGATGTATTCGTTGGTCAGCGCGCCGGGACGGAAGACCAGCCGCGACAGCGTGCCCCACAGCTTGCCCTCCAGCGCCACGTAGTGGCCGATGAACTCGTGCAGGAACTCGCGCGTGCTGGCGTGGTGCAGTACCGCTTCCTGGCCGCAGTGGGAGCAGTAATTGCCGCTGACCGGCATCTCGCAATTGGCGCAGTGCGCTGGCGCCTCGTGGGCAGGGGAAACAGCGGTGCTCATGCCGGCAATCCTCCGATGAAATGTGGTCTAAATGATAAACGAGTTCCCGCGTCAATTGTCAGAATTCAAGCTGGCGACTGACACAAACCCAACTCGCTAAGATGGGCGCCACCCGATGCAAAGGAGGACGCCATGACCATGATCGACCATCACGTCAACACCAAGGCGAAGCACGAAGGCAAAGGCGAAGACCGCATGCCGCACGAGCGCGACGAGTCGCCGGAACAGGACGCCAAGCCGCGCAGCATCATCCGGCAGGCGGCCACCGACATCGACAGCGGCCTGGTCGACACCGACCTGCACAACCAGCCCGGCGTGGAAAAGGTCCGCACGCCGGCGCCGCGCGACGCCAAGGCGCAGCCGCAGCCCCACGTCAAGCGCGACTGAAGCGCGGGGAGCGATCCATGAAAGCCCTCGCCTCCACCGCAGCCGTTGCGGCAGCCTGCGCGGCCGCCGCTGTCGCGCTGGCGCCGTCCGTGGCGACCGCCGAGTCCTACCCCGTCGGCTGGGGACCGAATCCGCAATTGCCGGCGCCCGAGCACACGCTGATCCCGACCGTGGACGTGGCGCCCGCCGCGCCGTGGTCGGCGGAGGAACACCCGACCGCGGCGGCCGGCTTCACCGTCACCGCCTACGCCCGCAAGCTCAACCATCCGCGCTGGGTCTACACCCTGCCCAACGGCGACGTGCTGGTGGCCGAGACCAATGCGCCCGATAAGCCGGACGATGACAAGGGCATCAAGGGCGCCGTGATGAAGCATGAGCAGAAAAAGGCCGGCGCCGTCAGCGCGTCGGCCGACCGCATCACGCTGCTGCGCGGCGTCGATGCCAACGGCGCGGCGCGCAGCCGCAACGTGTTCATCCAGGGCTTGCACTCGCCGTTCGGCATGGTCCTGGTCGGCAACAACCTGTACGTGGCCGACACCGACGCCGTGCTGCGCTTCCCCTACAAGGAGGGCGAGACCAGCATCCGCACGCCCGGCACCAAGGTGATGGATCTGCCGGCCGGCACCATCAACCACCACTGGACCAAGAACATCACCGCCAGCCCGGACGGCAAATACCTGTACGTGACGGTCGGCTCCAACAGCAACGCCGCCGAAAACGGCATGGAGGCGGAAACCGGGCGCGCCGCGATCTGGCAATTCGAGCTGGCCACCAGCAAGTCGCGCCTGTACGCGACCGGCCTGCGCAACGCCAACGGCATGGGTTGGGAGCCGCAGACCAGGGCCCTGTGGGTGGCGGTGAATGAGCGCGACGAACTGGGCAACAACCTGGTGCCCGACTACATGACGGCGGTGAAGGAAGGCGGCTTCTACGGCTGGCCCTACAGCTATTTCGGCCAGCACGTCGACACCCGCGTGTCGCCGCAAAAACCGGAGCTGGTGGCCACGGCCATCGTCCCCGATTACGCGCTGGGCGCGCACACGGCTTCGCTGGGCCTGACCTTCTACGAAGGCAAACTGTTCCCGCCGTCCTATCATGGCGGCGTGTTCATCGGCCAGCACGGCTCGTGGAACCGCAAGCCCTTCAGCGGGTACAAGGTGGTGTTCATTCCGTTCAGCGGCGGCAAGCCGTCCGGGCCGCCGCAGGATTTCCTGACCGGCTTCCTCAGCAAGGACGGCAAGGCGCAGGGCCGCCCGGTCGGCGTGGCGGTGGACGGGCAAGGCGCGCTGCTGGTGGCGGACGACGTCGGCAACAGCGTGTGGCGCGTGACGCCGGCGGCCACCAAAACCGCCAGCCGCTGATAGAATCCCGGTCTGTCTCCATCACAAACCAGGACTTACGATGCGCATACTGCACACCATGCTGCGGGTTGGCGACCTGCAGCGTTCTATCGATTTCTACACCAAGGTGCTCGGCATGAAGCTGCTGCGCACCAGCGACAACCCGGAATACAAGTACACGCTGGCCTTCCTCGGCTATGGCGCGAATCCGGACCACGCCGAACTGGAGCTGACCTATAACTACGGCGTGACCAGCTACGACATGGGCACGGCCTACGGCCACATCGCCATCTCGGCGGAGAACATCTACAGCGCCTGCGACGCGGTCAAGGCCAACGGCGGCGCCGTCACGCGCGAGCCCGGCCCGGTCAAGGGCGGCAGCACCGTGATCGCCTTCGTCACCGACCCGGACGGCTACAAGATCGAACTGATCGAGCGCAGCTTCGACGGCGCCGGCGCCGGCCTGTAAGCGCTAGGCCGCGCGCTGCCAACGCGAGGCAGCGTAGGCAGCGGCGAACGGGATCAGCATCGGATACAGGCTCCAGATCGCGCGGCCGTCGACCCGCACGCACAGCGCCGCGTACAGCGGCGGCAAGGCCATCAACAGCAGCAGCGACTGCAGGGGCCGCAACTGCGGCGCAGGCTGGCGCATGCCCAGCAGCGCCAGCGGCAGCACGATGCCGATGCCGCCCGCGATCGACGCCAGCGAGCGCACGTCATGCAGCGCCGTGATCACGGTCTGCACGCTGGGCGCCCACACATAATGCGGCAGTCCCGGCAGCAGCAGCCAACGTACCGCCAGCATCCAGGCGCCCGCCACGCCCAACGCGGCCAGGCCCGGCAGGACGGCGATGCGGCGCATGGCCAGCAGCCACGCCAGCAGCAGGATATTCTCTTCGCGCACGGCGCTCGCCAGCACCCCGGCCAGGGCCGCCAGCCAGGGCTGGCCCGACAGCACTCCCAGCACGAACAAGGTGCGCGCGCAGATCGCGGCCGGATCGGTCAGCAGGTACGGCGCATACCAGAAGGTCGGCACCGACAGGATCAGCAGCAGGCCGGCGATCAGCGCGGCCTTGCGGCCGGCGCCCACGCGCAGCATGGTCAGCGCCAGCATCACGGCGGCGGCGCTGATGCACAGCCAGTTCAGCAGCGCGAAGCTCTGGCGGGTGTCGCCGAAGACGGCAGCGATGGCGGCCGCCGTGGCCGGCGCCAGCAGGCGGTAAGGGAAAGGCGCGCGCAGTTCGCTGAACGGCGCCTCGCCGCGCAGGTAGCGCGCGGTGTTGAAGTAGGCCAGCGAATCCTCGACCGTGCCGCCCCAGCGCCAGCACATGACGCACAGCGCCAGCCCCGCGAATGCGGCGGCCAGCGCCAGCCATTGTTTGCCTGTCAGGTGTGCGGAGGCGGCCATTTAACTATTTGATAATTTCAACAGCCCGCATGGTAACGCCTCCGACGGGTTTAGTCCACGGCGACCGGCTTCAGCAGATCGGCTATGCCCATGCGCTCGGCAAACGCCAGCCGCACGCGCTCGGCCACTTCCGTCACGGCCGTCACGCCATCGTCGGGGAAGTCGATGATGGCGCGGAACGGCCGCGTGCCGTGCGGCAGGCCGACGATGCGCGCGATCTCGTCCGCCACCGCCGCCGGGTCGGCTTCCGGCGGCATCATGGCCGTCAGGCGCGCGCCCACCTGGTCCATCAAGCCGGCGTAGCGCGCATCGTAGACGGCGGCCGTGGCCGCGTCGGCCGGCTTGCCGGCGCTGGCGAAGTGCTCGGTGCCGCTGGTGAAGGCGCCCGGCACCACGATCGACGTTTCGATATTGAAGCGCGACAGTTCGTAGGCCATGCTCACCGCGATCGAATCCATGGCCGCCTTGGCCGCGGCATACGGGCCCAGGAAGGGCGGGAAGCCGCCGCGCGTGGTCGAGCTGCTGACCCACAGCAGCAGGCCTTGCCGCTGAGCGCGCATCACCGGCAGCGCCGCCTTGTTGACGCGCTGGGTGCCAAGGAAATTGGTGTCGAACACGCGGGCGATTTCCTCCGGCGTGTAGGCCTCGGTCGGGCCGATCACCAGGTGGCCGGCGTTGTGCACCACCACGTCCAGGCGGCCACGCTCGGCCACGATGGCGGCGACCGCCGCGTCGGCCGAGGCCTGCGACAGCACATCCAATTCCAGCGCGCGCACATCGGCGCCGTGGGCGAAAGCCCAGTCGCGCAGCGCGCGCACCTTGTCGGCATTGCGGCCGCCGATGTCGCGCATGGAAGCGTAGACGGTGTGACCGGCCTGGGCCAGCGCCTGCACGGCCAGCTTGCCGATACCGGTGCCCGCACCGGTGACGAGTACGATGGATGGGCTCATGGTCATCCTCCTCATACCATGCCGCCGTTGGCGCGCAAAGTCTGGCCGTTGATCCAGCCGCCATCCGGGCCGGCCAGGAAGGCCACCGCGTTGGCGATGTCTTCCGGTTGGCCCAGCCGTTCCAGCGGCGCCATTTTGGCCAGGCGTTCGATCACGTCCGGCGTTTTCCCGTCCAGGAACAGGGCGGTGGCGGTCGGCCCCGGCGCCACGGCGTTGACCGTGATGTGCTTGCCGCGCAGTTCCTTGGCCAGGATGGCCGTCATGGCTTCGATGCCGGCCTTGGTGGCCACGTAGGCCGAGTAGCCGGGCAGCAGCGTGCCCACCAGGCTGGACGAGAAGTTGATGATGCGGCCGCCCTGCTCCAGCCGGGCCGCCGCCTCGCGCATGGTGTTGAAGCTGCCCTTGAGGTTGATGGCCACCAGGCGGTCGAAAGTGTCGTCGTCGGTGGCGCCCAGCGGCGGCAGTTGCGGCGGCATGATGCCGGCGTTATTGACCAGCACATCCACGCGGCCCAGCCGGGCGATGCTCTGCTCGAACAGCCTGCGCACGTCGGCCGGGATGGAGACATCGGCCTGGAGGGCGATGGCGCTGCCGCCCGCCGCCGCGATGGTGCCGACCACCTTGTCCGCCTCGGCCGCATTGCCGGCGTAGTTGACGACGACCGCGTAGCCATCCCTGGCCAGGCGTTGGGCAACGGCCGCGCCTATGCCGCGCGATGCACCGGTGATGATAGCGACTTGTTTCATGGTCCTGCTCCTTCGTTGAGTGGTTGCGATGGAAGCAGTATGGCCCTGCTCGATCGACGAATAAATGCATCACTCTTGCTATAACTATGCAATTTCCGCCAACAATCAGGCAAAAAAAAACGCCGGCATCAAGCCGGCGCTGAGGGGGTAAGCGGTGTGATCAGTGCGTCAGCAGGGCGTTGATCGGCCCCAGGTCCGCTTCCTTGAGCGAACCGGCGGCCGCCTTCAGGCGCAGGCCGTTCATGATGGTGTCGTAGCGGGCTTTCGACAAGTCTTTCTGGGTCGAGTACAGCAGCTTCTGCGCGTTCAGCACGTCGATGTTGATGCGCACGCCGACCTGGTAGCCCAGTTTGTTGGAATCCAGCGAGGACTTGCTGGACACCTCGGCCGCTTCCAGCGCCTTGACCTGGGCCAGGCCGCTGGTCATGCCGAGGAAGGCCTGGCGCGCGTTCTGCGACGCGGCGCGGCGGGTGGCTTCCAGGTCGTTGCGGGCCTTGTTCTCCAGCGCGATGTCTTCGCGCACCTTGCTGGTGACGGCGAAGCCGCTGAAGATGGGAATATTCCAGCTCACGCCGATGGCGTTATTGTTTTGCGTGATCGGGCTGAGGCCGGTCTGGTTCGTGTGCGAACGGCTGGCGATCAGGTTGGCGGTCGGCAGGTGGTTGGCGCGCGCACGGGCGATTTCCCGCTTGGCGATTTCCACGTTCAAGCCGGCAGCCACCACCGAGTAGTTCTGGTTTTCAGCCGAGCTGACCCACGGATCGACCGTGGCCGGCGATGGCGGCTCGATCACCACGCCGGTGCGCAGCGGGGCCAGGTCGGCCGGCGCCTGGCCGATGATCACTTGCAGCGCGGCGCGCTTGTTGTCCAGGTCGTTGATGGCGGCGAATTCCTGCGCCACCACCAGGTCGTAGGCGGCCTGGGCTTCGTGGGTGTCGGTGATGGTCTGGGTGCCCACTTCAAAGTTGCGCTTGGCCGAGGCCAGTTGTTCGGTGGTGGCCACCTTCTGCGCCTGGGTCGCGGTCAGCGCGTCCTGGGCGGTCAGCACGTCGAAGTACGCCTGGGCCACGCGCACGATCAAGTCTTGCTGGGCCTGGGCGAAGGTCGCCTCGGAATTGGCTTCCACCAGCTTGCTCTGCTGGTACTGCTGCCAGCTATCCCAGTTGAACAGCGGCTGCGACAGGGTTACCTGGTAGTTGTTGACGTGGTAGTTGTTGGCGCCGGTGGTCGGCGTGCCGAACACGTCCAGGCCGGTGACATCGCCGGTGTTGCGGGTGTTGGTGCCATTGGCCGACACGTTCGGCAGCAAGAGCGAGCGCCCCTGGATCGTGCGTTCACGACCGGCGTCCAGGGCAGAGCGGGCGCTGGCGTATGTCGCATCGTTGGCCATTGCTTGCTGGTACACCTGGATCAGGTCGGCCGCCTGTGCCTGGAGCGTCAGGAAAGCGCTGGCGATCAGCACGGCGATAAGGGGTCTCTGCATTGCATTCTCCGTTGGAGTCATCAAAAAGTTGGACAAATCAAAACACTGCATCCTTAACGCCGCGCCGCCGCAGCACGGCGGCTGCTCAATACTTGGCCATCGTGCTGTCGACTTGCAGCGCCCAGGCGTGGATCCCTCCCGTCAGGTTGACCATCTTGCCAAAGCCATTACGCTCCAGGAAGGCGGCCACCTGCATACTGCGCGCACCGTGATGGCAGATGCAGACGATCGCTGCATCCTCATCGAGATCATCGATGCGCGCCGGTATGGTATTCATCGGCATGTGAACCGAGCCATCGATATGGCAGGTTTCATATTCCCAGTTTTCACGCACGTCCAACAGCATGGGGCTGGGGCGTGCGTCGTCTGCCAGCCAGTCGGCCAGCTCCAGCGCGGATATCTGCTGCATACGAACTCCGGTTCAGAACGCGAACTTCGATGGCGTCACCGCCGAGGCCAGCGGCTTGACGTTGGTCTCGAACAGGGTGCGGGTGTCGTAGCCGGCGTCGCCGGTGCGGGTCACCAGTTGCGCCTTCATCGCCGGCGCCTGGCCGATGATGACGGCCAGGCGGCCGCCGACCTTGAGCTGCTGCAGCAGCGCTTCCGGCAGCACCGGCAGCGAACCGGACACCACGATCACGTCGTACGGCGCGCCCTTGGCCCAGCCCTGGGCGCCGTTGCCCTGCTCGACCGTCACATTGGTCACGCCATTGGCGGCCAGGTTCTTTTCCGCCAGCGCCTTCAGCTCCGGCGAGATTTCCACCGAGGTGACCTGGCGCGCCTTGTGCGCCAGCAGCGCGGCCATGTAGCCGGTGCCGGTGCCGATTTCCAGCACGCTCTCATGCTTCTTCACCGCCACGTCCTGCAGCAAGCGCGCTTCGATTTTCGGGGCCAGCATGCACTCGCCACCCGGCAGCGGGATTTCGATGTCGGCAAAGGCCAGCGCCTTGTGCGCTTCCGGTACGAAGTTTTCGCGTTTTACAACGTGCAGCAGGTCCAGCACCTCGGCGTCCAGGACATCCCAGGGACGGATTTGCTGTTCGATCATGTTGAAGCGGGCTTGTTCAATATTCATCTTCTGACTCGGGTCGGGATTAAATAATCCGTCATTTTATCGTCGAACTGGCATGGAGGCACATATTAACGATTCAACAGCCGGATTGCGGGAAATTGCGACAGTCTGCATTTTAAGGGGGGTGAACCTACCAAAAAAGCAAGCTGGACGGAAAAAACAGGCCATGGACATCAGGCGCCATCGGCGCTCAGGCCGCGCAGCGTGGTGGTGATGAAGGTCTCCATGAAGGCGTCCGGGGCGATGGTCATGTCGCAGGTCGGCATATAGGAATGGGTCCACATCATCAGCATCATCACCGGCGCGATCAGCACCTGGGTCATGACCATGGGGTCGACCGGGCGAAATTCGCCGCGCGCCACGCCGCGCTCCAGCACCCGCGTGATCAGGCTGCTGCCACGGGCGACCACCTCGTCGTTATAGAACTGGGCCAGCTCGGGGAAGTTGTTCCCCTCGGCCAGCATCAGCTTGGCGATGCCTCCCAGCGAGGTGGCGCAGATCTCGTTCCACCACTTCATCAGCAGCGCGGCCAGCAGCTCGCCGCTGGGACCGTCGAAGGCGGCCACATCCTGTTCGGCCTGACCGATGGTGGCGACGATATTGACCCGCACCACTTCCTTGAACAGTTCTTCCTTGTTGGCGAAATACAGGTAGAGCGTGCCCTTGGAGACGCCGGCCTGCTTGGCCACGTCTTCGAGCCGCGTAGCCGCATAGCCGCGCTCGACGAAATGGTGCAAGGCGGCGGCCAGCAACTCCTGGGGCCGCGCATCCTTGCGCCGCTCCCAACGTGGCTTGGGTTCTTGTGAGGCTTGCATGGGTGGGTTGATGTAGTAACTTACTTATAAGTCAGTAATATAGACGCCCACCCCGCCAGCGTCAAGCCGCATCGGACGCCGATGGGCGACACATGAGTTGACACTGCATTGTTCGTCTGCTGGGCGGATCGGCTCGACTTTCTGATCCAACTGAACCGTTCCAGAGCATGAAAGATTTAGGCCGGATCAAAATAGCGACTTGAACCGACCGATCAGAATGATTTCTGGTTCTTTCAAAATAATCCAATGATTTAACAAGGAAGCCGCCTCATCGAAATCGATAGCATTAAGGGGATAACTAACGGCTAATAGTCTGTCTGCATTATCCAAGCCAGTGGTTTTAAAAAAAGCATCCCCTTGGCCCAAACGATCACTTATCGAAACATGGAATCGTCTGTTCCCGCGGGCAGCAGTCAATAAGCGGTTGGCCAGATATGCATCCTGCTCCGCCAGCTTTTGCAGATACATTGATGCGGAAGGCACTCGCTTCGTTACGACTAGCTCCAATTTTTCTACGGTTTTCCAGAATTTATCGATATCGCTCATTTTGTTTCCATGAATTAATTTTAATATCGCAGAACTTTCTTTTGGACCTGATAACCTGAGAGAGATCGGCAGGCGACGGGTATCTCGAGAAACATCGCCCAGCGTTATCTGTGCTCAGAAAGCATACAGCCGCCTACACCGAGACGTGCTAAGCGCGGTCTCGCCCATCGGCACCCTCCCCGCCCAAGAGGATCAGGCAAGAATCCCGGCGGATTGTGGTATTGGGAAGATAAATCCGCTTATTAGAATGCAAGCCTGCATTTCCACACAAGCGGAGAGAATGGAATGATCACACTGCATATCAACGGCAAGGCGACGCAGGTTGACGTCGCGGCCGACACGCCCCTGTTGTGGGTCCTGCGGGACAGCCTGCACATGACCGGCACCAAATACGGCTGCGGCATGGGCTTGTGCGGCGCCTGCACCGCCCACCTGGACGGCCAGCCCGTGCGCTCGTGCAGCACGCCGGTCTCCGCCGCCATCGGCAAGAAAATCGTCACCATCGAAGGCGTCGACCGGGCCCGCGTCGGCCAGGTGGTGCAAGAGGCCTGGAAAAAGCTGGACGTGGTCCAGTGCGGCTACTGCCAGTCCGGCCAGATCATGAGCGCGGTCGCGCTGCTGGCATCCAACCGCCAGCCGACGGACGCCGACATCGACGCCGCCATGGCCGGCAATATCTGCCGCTGCGCCACCTATGTGCGCATACGCGCCGCCATCCACGAAGCCGCCCAGGCGCTGGCATGAGGAAGATGACCGAGATGACGATTCCCCATATCGAAAACGGCAGCCGCCGCGATTTCCTGCGCGGCGCCCTGCAAGGCGCGGCCGGCCTGACGCTGGCGATTTACCTGCCCGGCGTGAACGCCGCCAGTCCGGCCACCGCCGCGCCGGAATTCGAGCCGAACGCATTCGTGCGCATCGGCACCGACAACGTGGTGACGGTGATCGCCAAGCATGTGGAAATGGGCCAGGGCGCGCACACCGGCCTTGCCACACTGGTGGCCGAGGAACTGGACGCGGCCTGGTCCCAGGTGCGCGTGGAAGGTGCCCCTGCCGATGCGCGGCGCTACAACAACCTGGCGTTCGGCCCATTCCAGGGAACCGGCGGCAGCACCGCCATCGCCAATTCCTGGGAACAGATGCGCAAGGCGGGCGCCAGCGCACGCGCCATGCTGGTGTCTGCCGCCGCCGCGCAGTGGAGCGTGCCGGCCGCCGAGATCCGCGTCAGCGAGGGTGTCCTCAGCCACGGAAGCCGCAAGGCGACGTTCGGCGAACTGGCATCGGCGGCGGCGCAATTGCCGGTGCCTGCCGATGTCGTCCTGAAATCGCCCGCGGATTACAAGCTGATCGGCAAGCAGGCGCCGCGTAAGGACAGCGCCGACAAGATCAACGGCCGCGCGCAGTTCACCCAGGACTTGCACCTGCCGGGCATGCTGACCGCCGTGGTCGCCCACCCGCCGCGCTTTGGCGCCACCGTGAAATCCTTCGATGCCAGCAAGGCCAGGGCCGTCAAGGGCGTGGTGAGCGTGGTGCAAATCCCCGGTGGCGTGGCAGTGCTGGCCAAAGACACCTGGAGCGCTAAAAAAGGGCGCGATGCCCTGCATATCGTCTGGGACGAATCCCAGGCATTCAAGCTGGGCAGCGAAGAAATTCTGACGCAATACCGCACGCTGGCGCAGCAGCCCGGCCTGGTGGCGCGCAACGACGGCGATGCAGACGCCACCCTGGCGCAGTCGGCCCGCGTGCTGCGCGCGAGCTACGACTTCCCTTATCTCGCGCATGCACCGATGGAGCCTTTGAACTGTGTCGTGCGCATCGGCGAAAACGAATGCGAGCTTTGGTATGGCGCGCAGTTCCAGTCGATCGACCAGCCGGCGGTCGCCAAGCTGCTCGGCCTGCCGCCGGAAAAAGTGAAGATCAACATGCTGTACGCAGGCGGCAGCTTCGGCCGGCGCGCCAGCAAGGACGCGGACTACGTGCTGGAAGCCGTCCACATCGCCAGGGCCAGCAAATCGCGCGCGCCCATCAAGATGGTCTGGCTGCGCGAGGACGACATGAAGGGCGCCTACTACCGCCCGGCCTTCCACCACGTGCTGGAAGCGTCGCTGGACGTCAGCGGCCGCCCGACCGGCTGGCGCCATCGCCTGGTGGGTCAGTCGATTTTGGCGGGCACCGTATTTGGCGGCATGGTCAAGGATGGCATCGACGCGGTCTCGGTGGAAGGCGCAGCCAACCTGCCCTACGACATCCCCGCCCTGCGCGTCGAGCTGCACTCGCCGGCGGAGATTCCCGTGCCGGTGCACTGGTGGCGCTCCGTGGGTTCCACGCATACCGCCTATTCCACCGAAACCTTTATCGATGAACTGGCCGCCGCTGCAGGACAGGATGCGGTGGCCTACCGGCTCGCCTTGCTCGACAAGCATCCGCGCCACGCCGGTGCGCTCAAGCTCGCCGCCGAGCAGGCCGGCTGGGGCCAGCCGCTGCCGGCCGCCAAGGATGGCGCGCGGCGCGGTCGCGGCGTGGCGGTGCATGAAGCGTTCGGCACCGTCGTTGCGGAAGTGGCGGAAGTCACCGTGAGCGCCGACGGCAGCTTCAGCGTCGACCGCGTGGTGTGCGCGGTGGACTGCGGCATCGTCGTCAATCCCGACGTCGTGCGCGCGCAGGTCGAAGGCGGCGTCGGATTTGCCTTGTCGGCCGCGCTGCACGGCGCCATCACACTCAAGGATGGCGCTGTCGAGCAATCCAACTTCCACGACTACGCGCCCATCCGCATCAATGAAATGCCCAGGGTGGAAGTGCATATCGTGCCGTCCGCCGACAAGCCGTCCGGCATCGGCGAGCCCGGCGTGCCGCCGCTGGCGCCCGCGCTGGCCAATGCGTTGGCCGCAGCCACCGGCAAGCGCGTGCGCAGCCTGCCGATACGCGCGGAAGAACTACGGGCCTGATGGAAAGCGTCGATCTGCAAGTGCTGGAGGCCGCCCGCCGCTGGGCGGCCGAAGGACGCCGTTATGCGCTGGTGACGGTGGCGCACACCTGGGGATCGGCGCCGCGCCCGGCCGGCTCCTGGCTGGCGATCCGGGACGACGGCGTGGCCGTCGGCTCGGTATCCGGCGGTTGCGTGGAAGACGACATCATCGCGCGCATGCGCGAAGGCCGGCTGGGCGAGCGCCTGCCGTTCAGCCTGAATTACGGCGTCACCCAGGACGAAGCCGCCCGCTTTGGCCTGCCCTGCGGCGGCGCGCTGCAACTGGTGGTCGAACCGCAGCCGGATGCCGCACAACTGCATGACCTGGCAGCGCGCCTCGGGCGCGGCGAGCTGGCCTTGCGGGAGGTGGACCTCGCGCGTGGCGTCACCACCTTGCGCGCGGGCGAACGCGATGATGCGCTGAGCTGGGACGGCCAGCGGCTGCGCACCGTACACGGCCCGCAGTGGCGTTTGTTCATCGTCGGCGCTGGGCAGATTTCCCACTATCTCGCGCAGATGGCGCAGGCGCTGGACTACGACGTCACCATCTGCGAACCGCGCGAGGAATATGGCGCTGAATGGCGTGTGCCGGGCACCAGGCTGGTCACCGCCATGCCAGATGACGCCTTCCTGGCCATGCATGCCGATGCCCGTTGCGCCGTTGTCGCGCTGACGCACGATCCCAAGCTGGACGACATGTTGCTGCTGGAAGCGATACGCTCGCCGGCGTTCTATGTCGGCGCGGTCGGCTCGCGCCTCAACGACAGCAAGCGGCGCGAGCGCCTGTCGCGCCACTTCGGTTTCTCCGACGACGAACTGTCACGGCTACACGGTCCGATAGGCCTGCCTATCGGCAGCCACACGCCGCCGGAAATCGCGGTGTCGATCATCGCCGAAATCACGGCAGTCCGGCATGGCGCGCCTATCGCTGTCCGCTCTCCGCAGACGCCAAGTGGTTGAAAGATTGACCGGCTGAATGTACATTTTCCAGACCAATCATAAAAAAGGAGACTGTATGACGACTCGACGTGGATTTATCGCGGCCTGTGCGGGCATGGCGGCGGCCTGGATGGCGCGGCCAGCCGCTGCGGAAACGGCGGCCCAGCCTTTGGTGGTCTATGATGATGAGCTGAAGAACGGCTGGCAGAGCTGGAGCTGGGCCAAGGTGGAACTGGCCGTGCCGGCTGGCGGCGCCAAGCCGATCAAGGTGCAGGGCGATCCCTGGAGCGCGCTGGCCCTGCATCACGATGCCTTCCCGACCACCGGCTACAATAAGCTGACCTTCATGATCAACGGCGGCGCCCAAGGCGGCCAGGATTTGATGGTCAAGATCATGGTGGACGGCAAGCCGGTCGACTCAAACTACGTCATCCAGCCCAAAGCCAAGACCTGGGCCAGGGTCGAAGTCGCGCTGAAGGACATCGCTGCCGAAGGCAAGACCATAGATGGCATCTGCTGGCAAGGTCAGGCCTCGGCTTACAGCCCGTACTACATCACCCGCATCCAGTTCGAATAATCGGGATAGGGCCGGCCTGCGCAAGCGATGCGCAGGCCGGCCACCGGACACCACCACCGCCCCGGGCGCTACGACGATCCCGCAGGCGGCGCTGGCTTGCCGCTTGGCCGCGCATCAGTTGATGGTCACCTGGCGCGGCGCATTGCCGGCCTTCTTGGGCAGCGTCAGCTCCAGCACGCCTTCGGCATACTTGGCGGACACCTGGGTCTCATCGATATCCTGGGCTAGCGTGAAGCTGCGGCTTTGCTGGCCGTAGAAACGCTCGGTGCGCAGGACACGCCCGCCTTCCTTCTGCTGGCTTTCCTGCTTCAGCTCCGCCGTGATGTGGACCTTGTTGCCGTCCACGTTGACCTTGATGTCTTCCTTCTTCGCGCCAGGGATCTCGGCCTTGACCAGGTATTCGTTGTCATGCTCCGTCACGTCCATGCGGATGCTGGGTTCCGCAGTCCAATCGCGTGGTCCGCGCATGCCGAAGTCGCGGAACATTTCGTCGAAGGTGCGGAACGGTTCGAAACGGGCGATATCGGAGAAGGGATCAAAACGTGTCAGATTGCTTGCCATGATTTTCCTCACTTTCCTTAAAAATTACCGTAACGCCGCTGCACGCGGCAGCCCTTATATCTTAAAACTCCTGGCGCAAAGGTGTGTTCCGATTGAGGCGCTGAAACAGGATTTACATCCTTACAAGCGCCAGCCCTGCGGGGTCGCCTGCAGGCGATCGGTAAGGCCCAGCGCCTGCAGGAAGGCCTCGTCATGGGACACCACCAGCAGCGCGCCCCGGTACTGACGCAGCATGGCTTCCAGCGCCACCACCGCATCGAGGTCGAGATGATTGGTTGGCTCATCCAGCAATAGCAGGTCGGCCGGCGGATGGGCGTACAGCGCGCAGGCCAGCGCCGCCTTCAGACGCTCGCCGCCGCTCAGCGACGCCAGCGGCGCGGCGGCGAGACGGGCATCCAGCCCCAGTTGCGCGAGCTGGGTGCGCAAGGCTGCCTCGCCAGCCGCGCGGTTGGCGTCCAGCAGGTGCGCGATGGCGGAGCGCTGCGGCGACAAACGCGCGAGCCGCTGATCGAGATAGGCCGTCCTGCCATTGACCACGCAGCGGCCGGACAGCGGCGCGAGCTGTCCGGCCAGCAGTTTCAGCAAGGTCGATTTGCCGCAACCATTCGGCCCGGTGACGGCGATGCGCTGCTGGCCGCCCACCGCCAGGCTGATGCGGCGCGTGGCCGCGGGCGCATACGGCAGCACCACGTCTTCCAGCGCGGCCAGCCGGACTCCCGCCGCCTGTTGCGGCGCCAGCGCCTGCATGGCGATCCGCGCTTCCTGTCCGACCAGCAGTGACGCCGCCTGCACGCGCTGCGACAGCAAGGCCTGCTGCGCGGCGTGCTGCTGTTTCAGCCTGCCGGCGGTCGCCTGCGCGCGGTTCTTCTGCCCGCCCAGCAGTATCCTGGCCTGGTTGGCGTCGCGGCCGGCGCTGGCGCCCCGCGACTGGCGGCGCTCCTGCCGTTCCTGCTGCTCGCGCATGGCCTGCGTGTCGCGCCTGCGCTCCAGCTTGCAGCGCTCCAGCTCACGCTGGGCGCTGGCGTGCTCGTTCTCCCGGCACTGGGCATAAAGCTCGTAGCCGCCGCCGTAGCTGCGCAATCCCTGCGGCGTCAGCTCGATGATGCGCTCCATGTGCGCCAGCAGTTCGCGGTCGTGGCTGACCACCAGCAGGCCGCGCGGCCAGCGCCGCAACTGCATCAGCAAGGCCTGGCGCTGCGCGCGGTCCAGGTGGTTGCTGGGTTCATCGAGTATCAGCAGCGATGCCTCCGACAGCCAGGCGGCGATCAGGGCTACTTGCATGGCCTCGCCGCCGCTGAGCGCAGCAGCCGGCGTGTCCGGGCGCAGATGCGCCAGGCCGCTGCGCTCCAGCTCGGATTGCAGGCGTTCGCGCATGTCCCAGCGTTCGCCGACCGCGTCGAAATCGGCGGCGTCGGCGCTGCCGCCGGCAATGCGTTCCAGCGCCGCGATCACCGTGTGCGCGCCGGCCAGTTCGGCCACCGTGGCAAACCGGCCGGGGTCCAGTTGCTGCACCAGGTAATGCACCGTCCCCTGCCGCAGCACGCAGCCTGTCGACGGCGTCAGCTCGCCGGCCATCACCCGCGCCAGCACGCTTTTGCCGACGCCGTTGCGGCCCACCAGCGCGGTGCGGCGCTGGTCGATCAGTTCATGCAGGTTGTGGAACAAGGTGCGGCCGTCGGCCAGCACATAGGCGACGCCTTCCAGCGTCAGACAAGGTTGTGTCATGGATGAATTCCAGATGATGGTGTCAGGGACTGGCCGTCAGGCCGACAGCGGCATCAATCAGTTATTCATCGGACGAGTACCTCATGGGGAAAGTGAACGCAGACTATGCCATCGCGATGGCGGCAAGTCAATCGTGGTGATTTCATAGCGCCGCTTGGTGAATTTCATAATTGCAGAGCGACCGTATCAAACCCACAATGCGCAAAACCCTACGGAGACTATCCATGCCCTACCCTGTCCGCACCGCCGGCCTGGCGGCCCTGGCCGCCTTGCTGGCCGCATCCGCGCACGCCGAAACCATCACCATCAAATCGCCCGACGGCCGCAACGCCGTCAGCATCGACAGCGAGCACCTGAGCTACACGGTCAGCCGTGACGGCAAGGCCATCCTCGCGCCGTCGCCGCTGGGCCTGAACCTGGACATCGGCGCCATCGCTGCCGGCGCACGTCTGACCGGCCACAAGGAGAACAGCGTCAACGACGTGTATCAGATCGTGGTCGGCAAGGCGCGCAGCGCGCCCGACCGTTACCAGCAGGCCGACCTGTCCTTCGCCGCCAACGGCACGGCGCCGCAATTCCACCTGCTGGTGCGCGCCTACGACAATGGCGTCGCCCTGCGCTACGTCGTGCCCGAACAGCCGGGCCTGAGCGCCTTCAAGGTGAAGACCGAAGCCACCCAGTTCAACTTCGCCCAGGACTACGAGTGCTGGGGCGCCAACATGGGCCGCTTCGACACCAGCTTCGAGGCCGAGTACGACCGCATCAAGTCCTCGAAGATACGCAACTTCAACAACTACATGGCGCCGCTGGTCTGCAAGACCGGGACCGGACAAACCACCTTCGCCCTGGCCGAGTCGGACGTGGCGGATTATCCCGCCGCCTACTTCTCGGGCCGCGAGGATGGCTTGCTGGGCGTGGTGGTCACGCTGCCGCCGCGCTTCGACAACGACCGCAATTTCCGCTTCCGCAAAACCGTGACCGCCAACGTGGAGATGAAGGGACAGGGCTTCAAGACGCCATGGCGCGTGGTCATGCTGGGCGACACGCCGGGCGACCTGGCCGCCTCCGCGCTGATCCCGACGCTGGCCACGCCGTCGCAGATCGCCGACACCAGTTGGATCAAGCCGGCCAAGACCGCCTGGGACTGGTGGAACGACTGGGCCGTGGACGTGCCTAACGCGGGCATCAACACCGCCACCTACAAGGCCTACATCGACTTCGCGAAATCGATGAAGCTGGACGATATCGTGATCGACGAAGGCTGGTCGGTGGCCAGCGATGTCGAGCCGGACCCGCAGGCCGACGTCACCCGCGGCAGGCCGGAGATGGACATGCCGGCCCTGCTGCAATACGCCCGCCAGCAAGGCATAGGCGTGTGGCTGTGGGTGCAGTGGCACCAGTTGGACCAGCAGATGGACGCCGCCTTCGCCCAGTATGAAGCCTGGGGCATCAAAGGCGTGAAGGTGGACTTCATGAACCGCAACGACCAGGAGATGGTCGACTGGTACCACAAGGTGCTGCGCAAGGCGGCCGAGCACAAGCTGATGGTGGACCTGCACGGCGCCTATCCGCCGAACGGCTTGAACCGCACCTGGCCCAACTTCATCACGCAGGAAGGCGTGCTGGGCGCGGAAAACAACAAGTGGAGCGCGCGCATCACCGCCACGCACAACGTCACGCTGCCGTTCACCCGCATGATCCTGGGACCGATGGACTACACGCCGGGCGGCTTCCACAACGTCACCCCGGCCGAGTTCAAGCCGCGCAACCACGAGCCGATGGTGATGACCACGCGCGGCCAGGCGCTGGCCATGTACGTGGTGTACGACAGCCCGTTCCAGATGGTGTCCGACGGCCCGGCCGCCTACCGCAACGCCGACGGCGCGGAATTCATCCAGGAGGTGCCGACTTCGTGGGACGAAACCCGCATCCTGGCCGGCGACATCGGCCAGTACATCGTCTCGGCCCGCCGCAAGGGCGACACCTGGTACATCGGCGCCATGACCAACGAGGCGGGCCGCACGCTGAAGCTGCCGCTGTCCTTCCTCGGCAAGGGCGCCTATAGCGCCCACGTGCTGCAGGACGGCGCGACGCCGACCCGCCTGCTCACCAGCGACAGCAAGGTCGACGCCGCGCACAGCCTGACGCTGAAGCTGGCGCCGTCCGGCGGCGCCGTGGCGGTGATCCGCCCGGCGCGGTAAGGCCGCGCAGGGGCGCAACCGTGGCAGCCCGGCGCCGCGTCGGCGGCCACTTGGGCTACACTATCGGTCACACGTCGAGACCGCGCGCCTATGCCCGAGAAGAACCTGCCCGAACTGATCGCCCTGAAACGCCTGATCGACGAGGGCGGGCAGCGCCTGGACGTGCAGACTTCCTGCACCGTCGCCATGGACGGGCGCCAGTTCCCGGTCTACTCGGTCGCGCTCGGCAATCCCAGCCCGGACGCGCCGGCGCTGGGTTTCTTCGGCGGCATCCACGGCCTGGAGCGCATCGGCACGCAGGTGGTGCTGGCCTTCCTCGATAACCTGCTGGCACGGCTGCGCTGGGACGACACGCTGCACCGGCAACTGGAATCCATGCGGCTGGTGTTCATGCCGCTGGTGAACCCGGGCGGCATGTGGCAAGCGACGCGCTGCAACCCGCAAGGCGTGGACCTGATGCGCAACGCGCCGCTGAGCGCCGTCGAGCGCGTGCCCTTCATGCTGGGCGGGCAGCGCTTCAGCCGCCACCTGCCCTGGTATCGCGGTCCGGAAGGCGCGCCGATGGAGCCGGAATCGCACGCGGTATGCGAGGTGGTGGAGCGAGAACTGCTGTCGCGCCAGTTCAGCATGGCGCTGGATTGCCACTCCGGCTTCGGCCTGCGCGACCGCATCTGGTTCCCGCACGCGCACACCACCGCGCCGATCGCCCACCTGGCCGACGTCGGCGCGCTGGAAGAGTTGTTCAGCCAGAGCTACCCCAACCACAACTACGTGTTCGAACCGCAGAGCCGCCAGTACCGCACGCACGGCGACCTGTGGGACTACCTCTACCTCAACGGTACCGGCTACAGCCAGCGCGTATTCCTGCCGCTGACGCTGGAGATGGGATCGTGGCTGTGGGTGAAGAAGAATCCGCGCCAGATCTTCGACCGCATCGCCATGTTCAACCCGACCGCCAAGCACCGCTTGCAGCGCGTGCTGCGGCGGCACCTGATCCTGTTCGATTTCCTGATGCGCGCGGCCAGCAGCCACGGGCGCTGGATGCCGCAGGGCCTGGCGCGCAAAGTCCACCACCGCCGCGCGCTGGACCAGTGGTATCACTCATGAGCACCTGGATACTGCTGCGCGGCCTGGTGCGCGAACAGCGGCACTGGGGCGATTTTCCGGCCGAGCTGGCGCGCGCGCTGCCGGAGGCGCGCATCGTCACGCCCGATCTGCCGGGCAATGGCGAACGGCACGCCATGCGCAGTCCGGCCAGCGTGCGGGCGATGGTGGAATGCTGCCGCGACGATCTGCGCCAACGCGGCCTGGCGCCGCCGTGGTCCCTGCTGGCCTTGTCGCTGGGCGGGATGGTGGCGGTGGAGTGGGCCAGCCGCTATCCGCAGGAAATCGAACGCTGCGTGCTGATCAACACCAGCATGCGGCCCTACAGCCGCTTCCACCAGCGGCTGCGCTGGCAGAACTATCCGGCCATCGCGCGGCAAGTGCTGCGCGGCGGCGCGGAACGCCAGGAACGCCTGATCCTGCGCCTGACCAGCCGCCACGCGCGGGACAGCCTGCTGCCGCGATGGGTGGACTACCAGCGCGAGTACCCGGTCAGCCGCGCCAACGCGCTGCGCCAGTTATGGTCGGCCGCCCGCTTCCGCGCGCCGGAACTGCGTCCGCCCGTGCCGGTGCTGATTCTGGCCAGCGCCGGCGACCAGTTGGTCGATCACCAATGTTCCTTGAACCTGGCGGCGGCCTGGCAAGCCGAATGCCGATTGCATCCAGACGCCGGCCATGACTTGCCGCTGGACGATGGCCCCTGGGTGGCGGCCACCGTGGCGCACTGGCTGGCGGCGGAAGGGCAGGCTACAAAACGGTAATAGTCGGCTTGGGCGGAAACGGCGATAATCCCGGCATGGATATTTTGACCGCGCTGCAGCACCACCAGGCCGGCCGACTGACCGAAGCTGTCGCGGCCTATCTGAGTATTCTTGAAACCACGCCCGATCATCCCGACGCCCTGCACCTGATGGGACGGGCATCGCTGCAATTGGGCGATGCCGCATTGGCCGAAACCCTGATCGCCCGCGCCGTCGCGCTGGCGCCCGACCATGCAGGCTACCTGGCCTCGCTCGGCAACACCTATCGCCAGATGGGGCAAGCCGAGCGCGCCTTCGATTGCTACCGGCGCGTGCTGGCGCAGGAACCCGCTTCGGCCGCCGCCCACTTCGGCATCGCCAACCTGCTGATGCAACAACAGCGCATGCAGGAAGCCGAGCAAAGCTTCCTGGCGGCGCTGGCGGCGCAGCCGGAATTCTTCGAGGCGCGTTTCAATCTCGCCAACCTGCAAAAGGCCGAAGGCCGTTACGAAGAAGCCATCGTCAACTACCGCGAAGCCGTGCGCAGCCAGCCGGCGTTTGCCGACGCCTACCACAACCTCGGCAGCGCGCTGAGCGCGCTGGGCCGCGATGTGGAGGCGCTGGAAAGCTATCGCAACGCCCTGACCGGCAACTTCCCCGAGACCTGGAACAATATCGCCAACATCCAGCTACGCCGCGGCCATGTCGAGGAAGCGCTGGCGCACTACCGGCAGGCGGTCGAACTCAAGCCCGACTACGCGGAAGCCTGGAACAATCTGGGCAACGCCCTGCGCGACGCGCGGCGCTGGAACGACGCCGTGCTGTGCTACGAGACCGCGGTGAAGATCGCGCCGGAGATGGCGGACGCCCAGTTCAACCTCGGCGTCGGCCGGCGCTTGCAGGGGCGGCTGGAAGAAGCGCTGGACTGCTTCAACCGCGCCCTGGCCCAGCGCCCCAACGATGCCGACACGCTGTACAACGTCGCCTACGTCCACATGCGCCTGGGCCGCCTGGAGCTGGCGGAACAGGGCTACCGCGATACGCTGGCCCAGCATCCGGCCTACCTGGACGCGCACATCAACCTGTCCGCCATCCTGATCGAGGGCGGGCGCCGCGAGGAAGCGCGCCAGCACATCGACTTTGCCTACGCGCGCCAGAACCTGTTCGAACGGCGCTCGCCGGAAGCCGACAAGACCATCCTGCTGCTGTTCGACGCCGGCAAGGGCAATATGAATCTGTCCTACCTGTTCAACGCCGCGTCCAACAACCTGCTCGACTGGATGATCGAGTACGGCAGCGAGGAACAGATGGCGGCCCTGCCGGCGCACGACATCGTGTTCAACGCCATGGGCGACGCCGACCTCACCGGCGCGGTAGCGGCGCCGCTGCAGCGTTTTTTGAGCCGCAACCGCAAGCCCCTGCTCAACCCGCCCGACAAGGTGGCGCGCACCGCACGCCATTTGCTGCCACGATTGCTGGAAGGGATAGCCGGCACCCTCATCCCGCCGCTGTGGCGCTTCGCCGACGGCGAGGCCTGGAACGAGGCGGCGGCGGGCATGCTGCCGCTGCTGGTGCGTCCCGTGTACACGCAGGGCGGCGAAGGCATGGAAAAGATCGAGACCGCGCAGGCCAAGGCCGCGCTGCGGGCGGCGCAACGCGATCCCATGTACGTCTCGCGCTACGAGGATTACCAATCGGCCGACGGCTACTACCGCAAGTACCGGGTGATCTTCATCGACCGCCAGCCCTATCCCTACCACCTGGCCATCTCGCCGCAGTGGATGGTGCACTACTACACGGCCGACATGGAAGCCCACGCCTGGAAGCTGGACGAGGAAAAGCGCTTCCTGTCCGCACCCGAAGCGGTGCTGGGCGCGGCCGGCATGGCGGCGCTGCACGAAATCGGCCGCCGGCTGGACCTCGATTACGCAGGCATCGACTTCTCGCTGGCCAGAGACGGCCGCATCCTGGTGTTCGAAGCGAATCCGACCATGCTGGTGCATCCCGAGCCGGAACCGGGACCGCTACAGCACAAGAACGTCTACGTGCGCAGGATACTGGACGCGTTTGAAACGCTGCTGCAGCGCTCAGCCTTCAATTGAAAGCGAACCTGGAATGTCACGCTGGCCATGCAAAACACGCCAGACATCAACCTGATCCGCGCGTTTGAGATAGAAAACAAGATAGGGGTAATGCGTCAGTGGCCATGAGCGCAAGCCCGGCAAATTCAACTCGTGGGCGTAGCGGTTCCGCCGCTGGCAGGATGATGTCCGATGTAGGAATACGCTTGCTCCAATGCCGCGATAAAGCCAAGCGCTGCTTGTTCTGCCCCCTCGCCCAGATAGTATTCAATGGCCTCGTCCACATCACAGTTGGCCTTTGTGCGCGGGATGACGGGTTTGGTCCGCATCACTTGGCAGATCGTTTAACTCGCTCACGCAGTCCGAAAAAGTACACGGCATCAGCCGGAGCCGCTGGAGCCGACGTAGCGCCCTCCAGCAACAAGCCACGTAAACGCACCCGCTCCGTATCTTTGCGAATCAGTTCGCGCACATATTCGCTACTGGTGCCATAGCCGCCTTGACTAACCTGCTCATCGACGAACGACTTAAACGAATCGGGAATGGAAATATTCATAGTGCCCATAGATCCATACTAGGCTTTTTAGCAAAATTTGGCAATCACGCATCTACGGTAAAATTACGCTCATCATGTCCTTTCAATGCCGTCCCAACTGCGGCGCCTGCTGCACCGCGCCCTCCATCACCAGCCCCATCCCCGGCATGCCGAACGGTAAACCGGCCGGGGTGCGCTGCGTGCAACTGGCGGACGACAACCGCTGCAAGATCTTCGGCCGTCCGGAGCGCCCGGCTTTCTGCGGCGGGTTGCAGCCGTCGCAGGAAATGTGCGGCGATTCGCGCGAGTACGCCATGTCCTACCTGACCCGCCTCGAACAGCTCACGTCGTAAAGCCGTCCACGCCGTCCGCCTGCCGCATTTAACATTCCGTTGTATTTATGGCAGTGTGATCACCTGGTCATCAAACGCGCGTATGCTGGCGTCCTATGAAACTGCACCGCATCGCCATCCTGCTGGCCTGCGCCGGCGTCGTCACCTCCGGCATCCTGGCCGTCGGCAGCAGCCGCGCCGAACGCGCCGCCGCTGAAGATCCGCTGTTTGCCGGCGGCGCCCTCTGCGGCGCGAAAACCGCGGGGCGCCCGCCGCTGCTGGACCGCCTGGTCCTGGCGCAGGCTGAAACCGCGCCGTTCAAGCCGGCCTCGCAGGCGCATGCGCCGGTGGCGGATGAATCCATGCCGCCGCTGTACACGGACCTCGGCAAGCTGCACTTCCCCATCACCACGGCCAGCCCGCGCGCGCAGGCTTATTTCGACCAGGGCCTGCGCCTGCTGTACGGCTTCAACCACGCCGAAGCGGCGCGCGCCTTCCGCGCAGCGCAGCGGCTCGACCGCCTTTGCGCCATGTGCTACTGGGGCGAAGCGCTGGTGCTGGGGCCGAACATCAATCTGCCGATGGCGGACGACGCCGTCGCGCCGGCCTATGCGGCCAGCGTCAAGGCCAGCGCCAACGCCGCCGGCGCCAGTGCGCTGGAACAGGCGCTGATCAAGGCGGTGGCCGCGCGCTACCAGGAATATCCGCCGGCCAAGCGCGACCAACTGGATCTGGCCTACGCCGATGCGATGCGCGCGGCAGCGAAAGCCTTCCCGAACGACGACAACGTCCAGGTGCTGTACGCCGAGTCGCTGATGGACCTGTCACCCTGGGATTACTGGGATGCCGCCGGTGCGCCGAAGGGCCGCAGCGCGGAGATGGTCGACGCGCTGGAGCGCGTCCTGGAGCGCAACCCGCTGCATCCAGGCGCGGAGCACTACTATATCCACGCGATGGAAGCGTCGGGCCATCCGGACAAGGCCTTGCCCGCGGCGCGCCTGCTGGCGCAGCAGATTCCCGGCGCCGGCCACATGGTCCATATGCCGTCCCACATCTACTACCGCGTCGGCCTGTACAAGGATGCGCTGCAAGCCAACGTGGACGCCATCGCGGTCGACGAAAGATACTTCCGCACGCAGGGCAGCGATGGGGTCTACAAGGGCGGCTACTACCCGCACAACATCCACTTCGCTATGGTCTCGGCGCTGATGGGCGGCGACGGCAAGGAGGCACTGGAAGCCGCGGCCAAGCTGGACAAAGTGCTCACGCCGACGATGGTCAAGGCCTACCAGGGCATGCAGTCAGTCAAAGCCGCGCCCTACTTCTCGCATGTGCAGTTCAGCAGCCCGGACACGCTGATCGCGCTGCCCGATCCCGGCCCGGACTTCGTGCTGGTGCGCGCCATGTGGCACTATGCCCGCGCCACCGGTTACGCGCGCAAAGGCCTGCCGGCCGAAGCACAGAAGGAAGTCGACGCCCTGTCCTTGATCGAAAAAGACGCGCAGCTCAAACTGCTGGAGGAGCACGGCATTCCCGCCAGCGTGGTTACCATCGCCCGCATCGTGGCGGCCGGGCGCGTGGCCGATGCGCGTGGCGACCTGCCGGGCGCCATCAAGGCCTATCGCGAGGCGGTCGCCCTGCAGGATGCGCTGCCGTATGACGAACCGCCGAAGTGGTACTACCCGGTGCGGCAATCGCTGGGCGCGGCGCTGGTCCGCGCCGGACAACTGGACGAGGCGGAAACCGTGTTCCGCGCTTCCTTCGCCAAGACCCCAAGCAATGGCTGGGCCTTGCGCGGCTTGATGGAAGTGTATCGCCAGCGCGGCGACCAGGCCGCCCTGGCCGCGACGCAGAAGCGCTTCGACACGACCTGGCTGGGCAAGCAAGGCGGCCCGCCGCTGTCGGCGCTGTGAAGCGTGACAGCGTCAGCGCAGCGCCACCAGTTGCGACAGCATCTTCATCAGTTCGGCGGAGAACTTGGGCGCGACATTCTCCGGCGGCGCCGGGGTCGCTTGCGCTGGCGGACTGGCGCAGCCTGGCTGCGGCGCCGTCTCGGCTGGTTGACTCATGGCAATCTCCTCGCAAAAAAACTTGTTCATGGAATTTTGGCGGTGCATGAGGTATATTTTCCGCTGGTGCCCCAGTGTTATCAAACGAGTTATTTTCGCCTTGAGCATTAGAAAAACTTATTCATGACTAAACTGCTGCGCTCACTTTCCGGCCTGATCGAATTCGATTGCGCAGCGCGCTGGGGCAGTTTCAAGCTGGCCGCACAGGAGCTGCACAAGACCCCGGCCGCCATCAGCCTGCAGGTCAAGCAACTGGAGGAAGCGCTGGGCTTCGACCTGTTCGTGCGCCACCCGCGCCACATCGCGCTGACCGACAAGGGCCAGGAACTGGCCGCCACCGTGCGCCGCATGCTGGGCGAGCTGCGCGCCAAGGTCGCCGCGCTGCAGGGCGGCGACGAAGAAAAAATCCTGCGCCTCTCGACCACGCAATCGCTGGCCATCAAATGGCTGGTGCCGCGTCTCGCGCGCTTCACCAAACGCTATCCCGACATCGATATCCGCATCGATTCCAGCGACCGGCTGGCGAACATGGACGATGGCAGCACCGACATCGCGCTGCGCACTTCCGACGTGATCCCCGGCGATCCCAACCTGCTGTTCCACGACCGGCTGGTGGTGGTCTACAGCCCCTCGCTGCTGGCGCCCGGCCAGGACGCATTGACGCTGGCCGACCTGCAGCGCTTCCCGCTGCTGCACGAAGAAACCACCGATACATGGATCAAGCTGCTGCGGCAAAACAATGCGCTCAAGGGCGAGTACAACTTCTCGCGCAGCTACACCAACTTCGCGGTGATGGTGCAGTCGGCCGTGGCGGGGCAAGGGGTGGCGCTGGTCTCGCACGCCATCGCCTGCGAGGACCTGTGCAAGGGCGCGCTGAAGATGATGCATTGCGAAAGCGCTCCCTATGAGCGCGGCTACCGCATGGTGATCAGCCGCGACAAGCAGGGCATGAGCAAGATCGCCCGCTTCTGCGACTGGCTACGCGAAGAGGCGGCCGAGATGCAGAAAGGCCTGGCCTGATGCGCCACTTCGCGCACAGCCTGGCGCTGCTGCTGTTCGCGGCCGCGGTGCAGGCGGCGCCGCCCAACAGCAAGCCCGCGCTGCGCTACATTAAAAAAGTCGACGGCGCGGTGCCGACCAACGTGCAGGTGCACTCGGCCTTCCAGGAGGGTCTGGGCGCCGCGCTGGCGCGCCAGATGGGGCGCAAGGTGGAATACCTGCAACTGCCGCGCAAGCGCCTGGCGCCGGCACTGGAAAACGGCGAGGGCGACATCGCCTGCAGCTACACGCCCGACTGGCTGCCGGGCGCGGTCAACTGGAGCCGTCCCTTCATTCCGATCAGCGACGTGGTGCTCTCTTCGCCGCGCGTGCCGGCGCCGGCTTCGCTGGAGGACTTGCGCGGCAAGCGCATCGGCACGGTGCTGGGCTTCAGCTATCCGCAACTGGAGCAGACGCTGGGCGCCGACTTCGTGCGCGACGACGCGCCCACCACCCAGCTCTCGATGCGCAAATGGCTGATCGGCCGCTTCGACTACATCGTCGCGGCCGGCGTCGACGTCGAGAAGCAGTCGGCCCAACGCACGCTGCCGGCCGGCAGCCACGTGCTGCCGGTGTTCGAGGTGCAGGCCATGTGCGCGATCTCGCGCAGCGGCCGCGTCAGCCTGGCGGAACTCAACGCCGCCATCGACGCGCTGGAAAAGAGCGGCGAACTGGCCAGGCTGCTCAAGCTGCGCTGAAACCCAGTCAGGGCGTCAGCGTGAGGCCGGCTTCGAGGCGGATATCGTCCGATGCGCTGCCGACCATCAGGCGGAAGGCGCCCGGCTCGGCGCCCCATTTCAGTTGGCTGTCAAAGAAGGACAGCATGTCGCGATCGATGGTGAAGCTGACGCGGCGCCGCTCGCCCGGCTTGAGATGCACTTTCTGGAAGCCCTTCAACTCCTTCAGCGGCCGCACCACGGAAGCCACCATGTCGCGCAGGTAAAGCTGCACAATCTCCGTACCCTCCACCTTGCCGGTGTTGGCCAGGTCGAAGGACAGCGTGACCTTCTGCGCCGGCGACATGGACGCGCTGCTCAGCGCCAGCCCGGAATACTTGAAGTCCGTGTAGCTCAGGCCATGGCCGAAGGCATAGCGCGGCGTGTTCGGCGAATCGATGTAGGCGGATTTGTAGAGCACATCCCTCTCGTCCGTGACCGGGCGGCCGGTGCTGTACTGGATGTAGGACAGCGGAATCTGGCCCATGTTGCGCGGGAAGGTGATCGGCAGCCTGGCCGACGGGTTGTAATCGCCGAACAGCACGTTGGCCACGGCGTTGCCGCCCTCGCTGCCGGGGAACCAGGCGTAGACGATGGCGTCGGCCTGGTCGGCGATGCTGTTGAAGATCAGCGGACGGCCGGCCAGCATCACCACCACGATGGGCTTGCCGGTGGCCTTGAGCGCCGCGAACAAGGCTTCCTGGTGGCCCGGCAGCGTGATGTCGGTGCGCGACTTGGCCTCGCCGCTCTGGTCCCAGGTTTCGCCCACGGCCAGCACGATCACGTCGGCCTGCGCGGCGGTGGCGACGGCGGCGGCAAAGCCGGCATCGTCGGCGCAGCCCGGCGCGCACGCCTGGGCGTAACTGATCTCCGCCTTGCCGGCATGGCTGCGCATGCCGTCCAGGATGCTGACCACCTGGGCGCGTTCGCCCTGCACCACCCAGCCGCCCTCCAGGTCGCGCCGCGAATCGGCCAGCGGGCCGATCACCGCGATGCGCTGCGCGGCGCGCGACAGCGGCAGCAAGTGGCGTTCGTTCTTCAGCAACACGATGGATTTCTGCGCCACGTCCAGCGCGGCGGCGCGGTGCGTGGGATCGCCCAGCACGGCCTTTTCGCGCGCGGCGTCGGAATAGCGGTAGGGATCGTCGAACAGGCCCAGTTCGAACTTCTTGTACAGAATGCGGTGCACCGCCTCGTCCACCGTCTTCATCTTCACCTTGCCGGACTTGACCGCGTCTTCCAGGTGGGCGGTGTAGGCGTAGCCTTCCATGTCCATGTCGTTGCCGGCGTTGATGGCCTTGACCGCGGCGTCTTCCAGGTCGGCCGCGTAGCCATGCGGGACCATTTCGCGCACCGAGCCCCAGTCGCTGACCACGAAACCCTTGTACTTCCAGGCGCCCTTCAGGATATCACGCTGCAGGAAGGCGTTGCCGGTGGCCGGCACACCGTTCAGCGTGTTGAAGGAGTTCATGAAGGTCGCCACGCCCGCGTCGGCGGCGGCCTTGAACGGCGGCAGATAGGTCTCGAACAACTGATGCTCGCTCATGTCGACCGCGTTGTAATCGCGGCCGGCGATGGCGGCGCCATAGGCGGCGAAATGCTTGGCGGTGGCCATCACGCTGTCGGTGGCGCCCAGCTTGCGGCCCTGGAAGCCGTGCACGCGCGCGGCGGCGATCTGCGCGCCGAGGTAGGTATCCTCGCCCGCGCCTTCCATCACGCGGCCCCAGCGCGGGTCGCGCGCGATGTCCACCATGGGCGCAAAGGTCCAGTGGATGCCGGCGGCCGCCGCTTCCTGCGCCGCGATGTGGGCGGACAGCTCGATCGCCTCCAGGTCCCACGAGGCGCTCTCGCCCAGCGGCACCGGGAACACGGTCTGGTAGCCGTGGATCACGTCCAGGCCGAACAGCAGCGGTATCTTCAGGCGCGATTGCAAGGCCAGCGCCTGTATCTCGCGCGTGTCGGCCACGCCTTTCACGTTCAGCATGGAGCCGACCTTGCCGGCGCGGATATCGGCCAGCTTGTCGGCATAGGCGCTGCTGGTCGGCCCGGTGAACTCGCGGCCCGACAACTGGTGCAACTGGCCGACCTTCTCGGTCAGCGTCATCTTCTTCATCAGCTCATCGACCTTGCGGTCGATCTGCGCGTCCTGCGCCTGCGCCAGCAGAGCGAAAGACATACCAATGGCGGCCGTCACGGCGCGCAATGCGATCGGTTTTTTCATGGGCTTATTTGTACTGCTGCTGTTTTTGTTCGTAATAGGACTTCAGCGTATAGAAGGCCTGCTTCTTCTTGCCGGTCTCCGAGATCAGCCCCTTGCGGTTCCAGTAATCCTGGTAGTACGGATGCGGACGGCGCGGCGAGCGGAAGTCCACCAGCACCCACGGCGTCATGCCGCGCAAGCCGGGGATCGCGTCCAGCATCCTGAAGGTGTTCTTGTAAAGCTGGTCCTGGTATTCCTCGCTCCACTTGGTGTCGCTGTCCGCGTGCAGGCCGCCCAGCGCGTCGGCGCCGAATTCGGTGACGATGACCGGCTTGTTGTAATTGACCTTGAAGCTGTAGTTCAGCATCTCCTTGTTGTTGGTCCAGTACCAGCCGGCGTATTCGTTGAAGCTGGCCAGGTCCAGCTTGGCGGCCAGCGGGTCTTCCACCGTGATGGCGTTGCCGTTGCGGTGGACTTCCAGCGCGGCGCCGACCAGGCGGGTATGGTCCAGCGCGCGCACGGTGTCGGCCAGCCGGCCCATGAAGTCGGTGCGCACCGGGCTGACCGGGGTCTCGTTGCCGATCGACCAGATGATGACGCTGGCGCGGTTCCTGTCCCGCACCACCAGGTCGGTCAGTTGTTTGGCGGCGTTGGCGTAGACTTCCGGCTTGTCCCACGAGATGGTCCAGTACACCGGCACTTCGGCCCACACCAGGATGCCCATTTCATCGGCCAGCCGTATCATTTCTTCGCTGTGCGGATAGTGCGCCAGGCGCACGTAGTTGCAGTCCATGTCCTTGGCCCATTGCAGCATCATGCGCATGTCGCCCTCGCCGCGCAGGCGGCCGGGAATCAGCGGGTTCTCGTCATGCAGCGAAATCCCGCGCAGGAAGATCGATTTGCCGTTCAGCAGGATGTCCTGGCCGCGCGTTTCGATGGTGCGCAGGCCGATGCGGTCGTTCACGGTGTCGGTGGCGGCGGCGATGCTGACCTGGTACAGCTTGGGATCTTCCGGCGACCAGTAGCGCACCCTGTTCTTCGGCAGCGCGATGCTGATGGCGGCGCGGCCGTTGGCGTCGGTGCGCACGGTGGCCTTCACGCCCAGTTCGGCGATGGCGATGGTCACATCCTGCGCGCGCTGGTCGCCGGCCATTTGCACATAGCCTTCGACGCGGCCCATGTCGCCCTTGGCCAACTGGACCTGGTAATCCTCGATGTAGCTGGCCGGCGTTTCGGCCAGCAGCACGTCGCGCGTGATGCCGCCGTAGTTCCACCAGTCGGTGTTCACGGTCGGGATGTCATCCTGGTGGCGCGTGTTGTCGGCCTTGACCACCACCGTGTTCTGGCCGTTCAGCAGACGGCCCGTCACCTCAAACTGGAACGGCGTGAAACCGCCCTTGTGGCTGCCGACCTTTTTGCCGTTCAGGTAGACGTGGGCTTCGTAGTTGACGGCGCCGAAGTAGAGGAAGTAGCGCTTGCCTTCCCTGGGCGCGGCGTTGAAGTGCTGGCGCATCCACACCGTGCCTTCATAGAATTCCAGCTTGGCGTTCTGCGAATTCCAGTCGCCCGGCACCGCCAGCGTGGGCGAGCCGTCGAAGCTGTATTCCACCGCGTCGTCCTTGCTGGCGGGCTTGCGGTCGTCATAGAAGCCGCCGGCGCCGGTTTCCGACTGGTCGAAGGGCTGGCGGCGGTAGTTGTAGTAGCCGGTTTCGTAAGGATCGACGATGTAATTCCAGCGGCCGTCCAGCAGCAGATGCGTGCGGCCGTAGATGTTTTGCAGCGTGGGCGGCTGCTTCGCCAGCTCCGCGCGCTTGCCGCTGCCCCGGTTGGCCTGCGCCTGGCCCGGCGCCTGGTCGTCCTGCGCGCCGGCCGCGACACTCGCGGCCAGGCAGCCTGTCAACAGCAATAGCTTCCACACTTGTCGCATTCATGTCTCCTGCAGTTATTGGTATTTGATGGCCCACTTGATGGTCAGCGGCGCCGTCATCGTCAGCTTGCCGCTGCTGCAGCGAACCAGCGTCTTCATCGGACCATAGGGCGCCATGAAGTTTTTGTCGCCGTCGGTCGCCTTCACCTGGCACTGCTGCAGCCCGCTGACACTGTACTCGTTCACGTCGCCCTGGGCAAAGGTAACGGTGCCGCCCCTGATGGTAGCCTGATCCGAGAACGATGCGAACTCCAGCGAGACCTGCGCCACCTCCTGCGTGCCGACAGGCGTGTAGACATCCGTGCGGGCCAGTTGGCCATGCTCCAGCGTGTACGTGGTGCGCAGCCCGATGCGCGGGTCCTTGAGCGGGCCTTTGCTGCCCAGCCGGTCCAGTTCATCCATGCGGTAGCTGACCACGTAGCGCTGGCCATCCTTGCGCGCCTGGATATCCTTCATCCACGCGGCGGCGATCAGTTGCGTGCCATCGGCCATGGTGAACTTCGGCGTCAGTTGCGGATGGTCGGCGCCGCTGTCGGACACGCCGGACACGATGCCCGGCGCGAACGGCAGCGGATAGTAAGGGCTGTTGTCATGCTGGCTGACGCCGCCGTTAATCATGTTCAGGCTGACGATGTGTTTGCCGTCGCGGAAAATCGCCAGCGCGCGGTCGTACTCGCCCTTTGCAAACGTGGTGACGCTGAACGGCGGCCGGTTCCGGTCCAGCCACGCCTGCAGGTCCGCCTTCGGTTGCACATCCTTGAAGCCGGCCTTGTTCCAGGTCTCGTTGGTGTAGATCAGTTGGTGCAGCAGCGAGAAGTTCTCGCCCAGGATGCGGTGCTTGCCGCGGTAGGTGTCGGTGCGGCGGCCCTTGCCCCACATGTCCAGCGAGTGCATGGCCGGGTCGTACCAGAAGTCCATGTAGCGCGCGGCCACGCGCGAGGAGTAGGCGTAGGCGTACTGCTTCTCTTCCGGCGTCAGCACGTCCAGGTAGGCCGACACCGACAGGATTTCCACCAGCGCCGTCTCGCCGTAGGGACCGAGGCTGCGGCCGAAGCTGAAGCCGTCGCCGGCGGTGTTGGCCTCGTTGAGCGCGATGTCGGCCGCCTTGCGCAGCAAGCCTTTCAGTTCCCCGGTCGGCTGCAAGCCGGTTTCCAGGAAGCGTTCGCAAATCTCCGCGATCAGCAGGATGCTGTAGCGGTCGAAGCGCCCTTCGCCATCCGTCTCGTCGGAGAAGCCGTACTGGCCGGAGTAGGTCTTGTAATGGGTGAGCATTTTATCGAGCAGGATCTTGCTCGCGCTTTCATCTTCCCATCCCATCAGGAAGCGCAGGCGGGCGATGCTGAAGGCCACGCCATAGTAATTGGTGGGCAGCTTGATCAGCTCATACTGCGGCACCGTGACGAAGCTGCGCCAGTCCAGTTGCCTGCGCAGCTTGTCCAGCGTGGCCGGGCTGATGGCGCGTTCCAGCAGGCCCGCCTGCTTCAGCTTCACCAGGGTGCCCATGTAGTAGTAGATGCCCCAGGTGTGGTTGTCCATGCCGACCGTCATGTCGGCGATGGCGCGGTAGTCCTGCAGCTTCTGCGCCAGCGAGGGATCGTCCTTGCGCAGGTTGAGCAGCACATGGCCCAGGCCCGCCGCCACTTTACCGGGCAGGAATTTGTCGCCGCTCTTGAACGGCGCCTGGCCGTCCAGCACGATGCCCTCCTTTTCCGCCGCCAGCTTGCGGAAGAAGTAGTCCAGTTGCGGATAGGCGTGGTCTTCCACGATGCGGTTCATCGGCGTGGCCGCCAGCGGCGGCACGTAGTTGGCTGGCGAGGGCAGTTGCGCGGTTTGCGCGTGGACGGCGGGCGCGAACGCCAGCCACACAGCCAGCGCGGTCGGACAGAGGCGGGAGAAGGTCATGTGTCTCTCAAGCTGTTACGAAGGAAAACGTTTAACTCGATAGTAGGCGATTTTGTCGATGGCGTAAAGCATTATGCACGACACCAGCCGGAAGCATCGTCAAGAATCGGTTGACCTCGTTGGTATTTTCGTTATACTGCGAATTAAACGTTTAACTTCCAACTTAAAAAAGCCCCCTCATGAGCACCAATAACGCAAAACCCTTCAAACGCATCCTCTTGACCGGCGCCGGCGGCGGCCTCGGCACCGTCCTGCGCGAACGTGCCAAGGCCTGGGCCGACGTGGTCCGTCTGAACGACGTCAAGGACCTCGGCCCGGCCGGCGCCGGCGAGGAAATCGTCATCGGCGACCTGGGCGACCGCGACCTGGTCATGCGGATGATGGATGGCGTGGACGCCGTGCTGCACTTCGGCGGCATCTCGGTCGAAGACAAGTTCGAGCCCATCATGAACGCCAACATCCTCGGCCTGCACTACCTGTACGAGGCGGTGCACAAGTGCGGCGTCAAGCGCGTGGTCTACGCCAGCTCCAGCCACGTGGTCGGCTTCTACGAGAACACCGAACTGGTGGACGCGAAGATGCCGCTGCGCCCGGACGGCTTTTACGGCGTGTCGAAAGCCTTCGGCGAAGCGCTGTCGCGCTACTACTACGACCGCTTCGGCACCGAGACCGTGTGCCTGCGCATCGGCTCCTCCTTCCCCGAGCCGAAGAACCCGCGCATGATGGTGACCTACCTGGCCTACGACGACCTGGTGGAACTGATACGCTGCTCGCTGTTTACGCCGCGCGTCGGCCACACCATCACCTTCGGCACTTCCAACAACGCGACCCGCTGGTGGGACAACAAGTATGCCGCGCACCTGGGCTATGTGCCCAAGCACAGCTCCAGCCAGTTCGCCGGCCACTTCCCCGACAACGCCAACTACCCCGCGAAGGACGACGCGACGTCCACCTACCAGGGCGGCCCCTTCGTCACCGCTGGCCCCATGTACAAATAAGACCGGACGAGACACAGACATGAAACCATCGCATCTGCGACTTGCCGTACTGGCCGCACTGGCCGTCGCCAGCGCCTCGCTGCCCGCTGCGCCCGCCTATGCCGCCGACGCGCCTGCCGTGGCGGCGGCCGCGCCTTCCACCGCCCTCACGCCGCAGGCGGTGCTGGCCACCATGGAAAGCGTGGCGGACTGGCAGTTGGCCAACCCCAGCCAGCACCGCCCGGACGACTGGACCCAGGCGGTGGGCTACAACGGCATGATGGCGCTGTCCACCATTTCGGGCAGCCGCAAGTACCACGATGCGATGGTGGCGATGGGCGAGAAGAACGGCTGGAAGCTCGGTCCCAACCACTACCACGCGGACGATCACATCGTCGGCCAGACCTACGTCGAGCTGTACCTGCAATCGCACGAGCCGAAAATGATCGCGCCCATGCGCGCCAGCTTCGACGACATCCTGGCCAACCGCCGCAGCGGCACGCTGGACTTCACCGTCAAGGGCAACCAGGAACGCTGGTCGTGGTGCGACGCGCTGTACATGGCGCCGCCGGCCTGGCTGCGCCTGTGGGCCGTGACGGGCGACCAGCGCTACCTGGACTTCGCGGTCAGCGAATGGTGGGCGACCTCGGACTACCTGTACGACAGGAGCGAGCACCTGTACTTCCGCGACAGCACCTACTTCGACAAGCGCGAAGCCAACGGCAAGAAGGTCTACTGGGGCCGCGGCAACGGCTGGGTGATGGGCGGCCTGGTGCGCATGCTGCAATACCTGCCGGCCGGGCACCCGCAACGGGCGCGCTTCGAGCAGCAGTACCGCGAGATGGCGGCCAGGATCCTCACGCTGCAACAAGGCGACGGCCTGTGGCGCGCCAGCCTGCTGGACCCGGACAGCTATCCGATGAAGGAAACCAGCGGCTCCTCCCTGTACACCTATGCCCTGGCCTACGGCGTGAACCAGGGCCTGCTGGACGCGGCGACCTACGGCCCGGCGGCGCGCAAGGCCTGGGCGGCGCTGGCGGCCAACGTCAACCCGGACGGCAAGCTGACCCACGTCCAGCCCATCGGCGCGGCGCCCAAGGTCTTCGACGATCAGTTGACGGAGGTGTACGGCGTCGGCGGCTTCCTGCTGGCCGGCAGCGAGATGTACCGCATGGCCGTGCTGGCGAAGGCCCGGCCGCAAACGGTCAGCGTCACCAACCCCGGCGACGGCCTGCGCGGCGACGAACTGGCGGAAGCGGCCGTCAAGGCCGGCATCGCCCAGCCGGTGGTGATGGATGCCGCCACCTCGGCCATCGTCAATTCTCAGGTGCTGGGCAAACACATCCTGTTCCCGGTGAACCTGGCGGCCGGCGAAACGCGCCGCTACCTGGTGCTGCCGGCCGCCAGCCTGGCTGCCGTGCCGCCGGCCGAGGTCAAGACCCACGCCCGCTTCGTGCCGGAACGCCTGGACGATTTCGCCTGGGAGAGCGACCGCACCGCGCACCGCGTGTACGGCCCGGCCATCATTCAGGATCCCAAGGAGCACCTGATCAGCAGCGGCGTCGACGTCTGGGTCAAGAAGGTGCGCTATCCGATCATCGATCTCTGGTACAAGCGCGGCGAGTACCACCACGATATCGGCGAAGGCCTGGACTTCTACGACGTGGGCCAGAGCCGCGGCTGCGGCGGCACCACCATTCTGTCCGGCGGCAAGCTGCACAACTCGTCCAACTTCCAGCACTGGAAAGTGCTGGCGGACGGCCCGCTGCGCTCGGTGTTCGAGCTGAGTTACGGCGCGTGGGACGCGGGCGACGGCCGCCAGGTCTCGGAAGTGAAGCGCTTCTCGATCGACGCCGGCTCCAACATGACGCGGGTGGAGAGCCGCTACACCGCCAGCGCCAAGGGGCCGCTGACGGTCGGCGTCGGCATCGTGCAGCGCGCCGGCGAAGGCCATTACGTCACCGATGCGGCGGCCGGCGTGGCCAGCTACTGGCAACCGCCGCGCGGCGAGGACGGCAGCATCGGTTGCGGCGTGATCCTGCCGGCCGGCGCCAGCGGCTTCGAAGTCATCGACCAGCAGCAGTTGGCCGAAGGCCGCGTCCAGCCGGGCCAGCCTTTCGTCTACTACCTGGGCGCCGGCTGGAGCAAGAGCGGCGACTTTGCCGACGCCGCGGCGTGGGACGCCTATGTGCGCGGCTACGCGCAGAAACTGAAAGCGCCGCTGAAAGTATCGGACCGCTAAGCAGGACGCGGCGCCTGTGCGGGCGCCGTTTTTTTACAACGATATGGAACCGTTTCCATAAAACAAAACAGGAGATCACCACATGCAATCGCATCAACCACCACTGCGGCGCATCACCGCCGCCGTCGCCCTTGCCCTGCTGGGCATGCACAGCGCCGCGCGCGCGCAGGACGCGGACAACGGCAAGCTGGAGTCGGTCATCGTCACCGCCAACAAGCGCGCCCAGAACCTGCAGGACGTGCCCGCATCCATCACCGTGCTGAACGACGCCGTCATCCAGCGCAACAATGTGCGCGACCTGGAAGACGTGCCCTCGCTGTCGCCGGCGCTGACCCTGTCCTACGGCACCCAGCCGGGCAACTTCAGCATCAACATGCGCGGCATCGGCACCTTTTCGCTGGGCATCGGCGTGGAGGCCGACGTGGCCGTGATCGTCGACGACGTCCCGCTGGGCATGCAGGCCAACGCCTTCCGCGACCTGGCCGACGTCGGCCGCATCGAAGTGCTGAAAGGCCCGCAGAGCACCCTGTACGGCAAGGCCTCGATTGCCGGTGCGCTCAACATCACCACCAAGCCGATCAGCGGTCCGTTCAAGACCAACGTCATGAGCTATGTGACCAACGACGATGAATACCGCGTCGGCTTCAGCAGTTCGGGCGCCGTGTCCGACACCCTGCGCCTGCGCGTGGCAGCCAGCAAGACCAGCTACGACGGCACGCTGAACGACCTCACCACCGGCGGCAAGCTCAATGGCAGCAAGGGCGACAACCTGAGCGGCAAGCTGGAATGGCAGCCGCTGGACCAACTGACGCTGACGCTGACCCCGCACTACAATCGCACCGAGAAATTCTGCTGCTCGACCGCGTTCACCTCCATGTCGCCGGGGGCGCTGTACCGCAACGCGCCGCAGTTGCCGCCGTCGGTGGTGCTGGCCGGGATCAACATCGGCCCGGACAACCGCGACGTGCGCAACGATTACCCGACCGGCGGCAAGTTCCACGACGCCGGCACCGGCGTCAAGCTGGACTGGGCCTTCGACGAGCACGGCCCGCTGGCCGGGCACACGCTGACCTCGATCTCGTCCTACGACAAGTACCACATGAACGATTACCAGGACAACGACAACACCGACATCGACATCCTGCCCTACCTGCTGCTGCCCAACGGCCAGCCGACCGGCATGCACGGCGGCCTGTACCAGTACGGCACGTTCGACGTCAAATCCACCACCCAGGAATTCCGCCTGACCTCGCCGGACAAGGGCGCGCTGCGCTACGTGGCCGGCCTGTGGTACGGCAAGAACTACCTGACCCGCGAGCTGACCAAGGCGCCGCTGATCCAGGCCTACGGCACCTCGTACGGCGCCGACGCCTGGAACGTCAGCAAGGCGGTCTACGGCCAGGGATCGTGGGACTTCCGTCCCGACACCAGCCTGATCCTGGGCGCGCGCTACAACCTGGAAGACACCGGCTACAACTTCCGCCGCTACACGGTGCCGCCGCAAGCGTTCGCGCTGACCGAGTTCTACACCAAGGCCGACACCGACAAGAGCACTACCGGCAAAGTCGGCCTCGAACACCGCTACACCCGCGACACCATGTTCTACGGCATGGCTTCCACCGGCCACAAGGGCAAGGCCTACGATCTGACGTCTGGCTTCACCGCGTCCACCGCCAGGCTGCCGGCCGTGGCGCCGGAAACCGCCAAGAGCTACGAGCTGGGCTGGAAACAGAGCCTGCTGGACAACCGCGCCATGTTCAGCCTGGCGCTGTTCCGCACCAACTTCCGCCACTTCCAGCAATCGTCCAGCTTCTTCGACGACGACGGCACCTACCGCACCGGCCTGAACAGCATCGGCGGCCTGCGCACGCAGGGCCTGGAAGCGGAAGGCAGTTGGCGCGTGACGCGCGACTTGCAACTGAACGGCAGCTTCGCCTATACCGAAGCCACCATCCAGGAATTCGAGAACGGCCCGTGCTACAACGTGCTGAACGCGGCCGGCACCGGCAGCACGCCCGGCCCTGGCTGCGCGCTGAATCCGAAGTACAACAACACCTATGTGCAAAACCTGGCCGGCAAGCCCCTGCCGAACGCGCCCAAGGTCAAGCTCAACCTGGGCGGACAGTACGACCTGATGCTGCCGTACAGCTTCAACGGCTTCATCGCCGGCAACACGCGCTACCAGAGCCGCACGCAGTTTTCGCTGAACCAGGATCCCAGGACCATCCAGGGCGCCTACAGCATCACCAACCTGAGCTTCGGCGTGAAGGACAAGCAAGACCGTTACAAGCTGACCTTCCTGGTCAACAACCTGTTCGACAAGCGCTACGCGGCCGGCCTGAACAGCGCGATCGCCAACGGCACCTGGAGCCCGAAGGCGCCCAACACGCCGGTGGCCGTCAACACCACCGAGTGGCTGCCGCCGCGTGATTTCGCACGCTACGTCGGCGCCCGCCTCGACCTGACGTTCTAAACCCACCCCGGGGTCAGTTCCGACATTCGGACACGGGCTCTGCCGTAACAGGCGTTACGGCAGAGCCCGTGTCCGAATGTCGGAACTGACCCCGGGTTACGGTTGAGTCAGAATCCCTGAATTGTGGGCTGAACATGGTAAGCTTCGACCCCGGTGCCCTGGTTGCCATTTCTTCAAATTACATACTTTATTTCATGGATATCGTTCTCGCATTCAAAGCCCTCATCATGGGCCTGGTCGAAGGTTTTACCGAGTTTCTGCCGATTTCTTCCACCGGCCACCTGATCCTGGCCGAACACCTGCTGGGATTCCAGGGCATGGAAGAAAAAATGAAAGTGTTCGAGATCGTGATCCAGGCCGGCGCCATCTTCGCCGTCTGCTGGGAATACCGCGCCCGCATCGCCGCCGTGCTGACCGGCCTGGGCGACCCGAAGCAGCAGCGCTTCGCCCTCAACGTGGTGATCGCCTTTCTCCCGGCCGCCGTGCTGGGCGTGCTGTTCAACAAAGCCATCAAGGCCAAGCTGTTCGCCCCCGTCCCCGTGGCGCTGGCCTTCATCATCGGCGCGCTGGTGATCTTGTGGGTGGAAAAACGCGCCCAGGCCAATTCGGGCTCGGCCCGCATCAACTCGGTGGACGAGATTACCCCGGCCGATGCGCTGAAGATCGGCATCGCCCAGGCCTTCGCCCTGATTCCGGGCACCAGCCGCTCCGGCGCCACCATCATGGGCAGCATGATCTTCGGCCTGTCGCGCAAGGTGGCGACCGAATTTTCCTTCTTCCTGGCGATCCCCACCCTGCTGGGCGCCACCGTGTATTCGCTGTACAAGGAGCGCGCGCTGCTGTCGGGCGCCGACCTGCCGCTGTTCTCGATCGGCACCGTAGCCGCCTTCGTCTCGGCCTTCCTGTGCGTGCGCTGGCTGCTGCGCTACATCAGCTCGCACACCTTCACCGCCTTTGCCTGGTACCGCATCGCCTTCGGCCTGCTGGTGCTGATCACCGGCTACACCGGCCTGGTGGTCTGGGCCGACTGATACGGCCCGTGTTTGCTCAATTTCATAAACAATTGAGCCCCGCATGGTAAGCTTCCTCCCCGCTCCAGCCCGGATGCGGGGTCGATAACAGCTTTGCGGTAGAAAATAGTAAGAATGAATCATCAGGATAACAACGCGCGCGCACTCCATTTGCTGCAAACCGTGTTCGGCTACCCGGCCTTCCGCGGACAGCAGGCGGACATCGTCAGCCACGTCAGCGGCGGCGGCGACGCGCTGGTCCTGATGCCCACCGGCGGCGGCAAGTCGCTGTGCTACCAGATTCCCGCCCTGCTGCGCGACGGCGTCGGCGTGGTGGTCTCGCCGCTGATCGCCCTGATGCAGGACCAGGTGGACGCGCTGGCCGAAGTCGGCGTGCGCGCCGCCTTCCTCAACTCCACCCAGACCTACGAAGAGGCCAGCCGCATCGAGCGCCTGGTGCGCACCAAGCAGCTCGATCTGGTCTACGTGGCGCCCGAGCGTTTGATGACCGAGCGCTGCCTCAACCTGTTCCAGGATTCGCAGATCGCGCTGTTCGCCATCGACGAGGCCCACTGCGTGTCGCAGTGGGGGCACGACTTCCGGCCCGAGTACATCAAGCTGTCGGTGCTGCACGAGCAGTTCCCCAACGTGCCGCGCATCGCGCTGACCGCCACCGCCGATCCGCAGACCCGCGCTGAAATCGTGCACCGCCTGCAGTTGGGGGACGCCGCGCAATTCGTGTCGTCCTTCGACCGCCCCAACATCCGCTACCAGATCGTCGAGAAGGGCAACGGCCGCAAGCAACTGCTGGACTTCATCACCACCGAGCATGGCGGCGATTGCGGCATCGTCTACTGCCTGTCGCGCAAGAAGGTGGAGGAAACCGCCGAATTCCTGAACGAGAACGGCGTGCGTGCGCTGGCCTACCACGCCGGCATGGAGCACACGGTGCGCGCCGCCAACCAGGCCCGCTTCCTGCGCGAAGAGAACATCGTCATGTGCGCGACCATCGCCTTCGGCATGGGCATCGACAAGCCAGACGTGCGTTTCGTCTGCCACCTGGATCTGCCGAAAAGTATCGAGGGCTATTACCAGGAGACCGGCCGCGCCGGCCGCGACGGCGAACCGGCCAGCGCGTGGATGGCCTACGGCCTGCAGGACGTGGTGCTACAGCGCCGCATGATCGATGAATCGGAGGCCGACGAAACCTTCAAGCGCGTGCTGGGCGCCAAGCTGGACGCCATGCTGGGCCTGTGCGAAACCCTGAGCTGCCGGCGCGTGCGGCTGCTGGACTACTTCGGCGAGCAGGCCGGCCCCTGCGGCAATTGCGATACCTGCTTGATCCCGCCCGTGTCCTTCGACGGCACAGTGCCGGTGCAGAAACTGCTGTCGGCCATCTACCGCGTCGACCAGCGCTTCGCCGCCGGCCACGTGATCGAAGTGCTGCGCGGGGTGGAGACGGAACGCATCAAGACCTGGCATCACGATACGCTGTCCGTGTTCGGCATCGGCGCCGACCGCAGCGAGCAGGAATGGCGCGCCATCCTGCGCCAGGCGATCGCGCTCGGCCTGATCACGGTCGACCATGAACAATACAGCTCGCTGAAACTGACCGAGGCCGCGCGCCCGGTGCTGAAGGGCGCGCAGAAGGTGCAACTGCGCCAGTACCAGAAGCCGGTCAAGCAGAAGCCGAGCCGCGCCGCCAAGGGCTACGCGGAGAGCGACCTGTCGCCGCGCGAACAGGCCATCTTCGACAAGCTGCGCTGGTGGCGCGTGGAGACAGCGCGCGCGCACAACGTGGCGGCTTATATCATCTTCAACGACGCCACCCTGCGCGAAATCGCCAAGGCCCGCCCGACCGCGCTGTCCGACCTGCGCGGCATCTCCGGCGTGGGCGAGAAAAAACTGGCGTCCTACGGCGACGAAATCGTCGCGCTGATCCAGGAAATGGAATAAATCAGGCGGTGATGATGCTGCGGTAGCGGCTGGGCGGGGCGCCGACGGCGTCGCGGAAGCGGTGGCTGAAATGGCTCAGGTCCGCGTAGCCGCAGGCGTCGGCGATCTGCTGCAAGGGCTGGCCAGTGGTCTTCAACAGCGTCCGCGCATGCTCGATGCGGCGCGCCGCGATCCATGCCGACGGCGGCATGCCGAACGAGACGCGGAACATGCGCGCCAGGTGGTACTCCGACAGGCACGCCAGTTGCGCCAGCATGCCCAGCGTGATGTTCTGCGACAGGTGGGCCTCGATGTACTCGGCCAGCCGCCGCCGCACCACCGGCGACAGGCCGCCCCGTACCTTCATCTGCCGCTGCGGCATGGCTTGCGCGTGCAGCAGATGGCTCAGCGTCTCGTGCGTGACCTCGTTGGCGCGCAGCAGCGCGTCGGCACCATCCCACGGCATCTGGATCAGCGCCTGGCACAGGCGGCCGATGCGCTCGTGCTCGAAATAGGTGCGGTCGGCCAGGGTCAGTTCGCGCGGCTCGCGGTCCAGCTCCACCACCGCGCGCTGCGTGAAGTGCTCGGGCAGGAAGTAGACGTGCATGAAGTGCATCTGCCCGCGCACGGTCCAACTGGATTCGTGCCAGTCCGGCATCGTGCACAGGCGCTTCGGCGCGCCGTACACGCCGGGCTGTTCCCAGCGCTCGGTCTGGTAGCCGCCGTCGATGTAGTACGACAGGGTGTGGTGGCCCGGCTGGCGGTAGCTGGTCTCGGCGACCACGGTGTTGCGCCGCCAGACGGCGATCGCCAGTTCATCGCCCAGCCAGGCGAAGCGCTCCAGCGTGGCATCCGTTTCCGACATGGTCTTGAACACCGAGTGAGACAAGGCCCCTTCCGGCGCGCGGGACGGGTAGATGGCGGGGACGGGAACGGGACGTGGCGGCATGATGGGGAAAGTCTAGCACGCGGTCGGCGCGCAGTGCCGCCGCCGGGCCGAAATGCGCAATTTCAGACAAGCCGCCGCGCGGGGCGCGCGGCATGCTGGCGGCATGAATACCATCCTCTACGCCCTCACCGTCCTGATCTGGGGCACCACCTGGATCGCCATCTCCTTCCAGCTCGGCGTGGTGCCGGCGCCGGTCTCGATCGCCTACCGCTTCTGGATCGCCGCCGCCGTGCTGCTGGCCGGGCTGCTCCTCGCCCGCAAGCCGTGGTGGCCGCCGCGCCGCGCCTGGCCCTACCTGCTGGCGCAGGGCATGGCCCTGTTCTGCCTGAACTTCCTGTGCTTCTACTACGCCAGCCGCTGGGTCACCAGCGGCCTGGAAGCGGTGGTGTTCTCCACCGCGCCGCTGTGGAACGCCATCAACGGCCGCCTCTTCCTCGGCCGGCCGATCAAGCCGCAAGTGATGCTGGGCGCCCTGCTTGGCCTGAGCGGTATCGTGCTGCTGTTCGCGCCGCAGATGGCCGGGCACTGGCACGACAGCGGCACCCTGCTGGGCCTTGCGCTGACCTTGGGCGGCACGCTGTGCTTCTCGTGCGGGAACCTGCTGTCCAGCCGCATGCAGTCGCTGGGACTGGACCTGACGCCGTGGCTGACCAACACCTGGGCCATGCTGATCGGCGCCACCACGCTGGGCGTCGCGGCGCTGGCGCTGGGCATGCCGTTCGCGCCCGATCCCTCGCCGCGCTATCTCGGCGCCCTGCTCTACCTGGCGATACCGGGCTCGGTGGTCGGCTTCACGGCCTACCTGATGCTGGTCGGCCGCATCGGCCCGGACCGCGCCGCCTATTCCACCGTGCTGTTCCCGATCGTGGCGCTGACCATCTCCACCGTCTACGAAGGCTACCGCTGGACGCCGCCGGCCCTGTGCGGGCTGGCGCTGATCCTGGCGGGGAATTTGCTGGCCTTCCTGCCGCTGCCTCCGCGCGGCGCGCGCGCCGCCGCCTGAGCGCTCAGGCGTCGATGCAGGTGTCGGCCGCCAGCGCCGACCAGGCTTCCAGGTCTCGCAACAGCGTTGCGGCATGGTCGCGCACCATGTCCACCGCATCCTGGCCCAGTTGCAAGCGCAGCGGCGTGTGCGCCGCGCGCAGCGCCTGGTCAATGGCGGCGGCGGCCTTGGCCGGATCGCCCGGCTGCGTGTGGTGCATGCCGCGGGCGAAGGCGCGGGTGGCACCGGCCGTCTGGTCATAGGCGCCGTTCTCCGGCAATTGCAGCATGGCGGCGCCGGCCAGGTTGGTGCGGAAGGAACCCGGTTCGACGATCAGCACTTTCACGCCGAACGGCGCCATCTCCAGCGCCAGCGCTTCCGAGATGCCTTCCAGCGCGAACTTGCTGGCCGAGTAGGCGCCGAAGCCGGCCATCGACAACTGCCCGCCCAGGCTGGAGAGGTTCACCACCGCGCCGCTGCGCTGCGCCCGCAGCCGCGGCAGCGCGGCGCGCATCACGTCCACCGCGCCGAAGAAGTTGGTCTCCATGATGGCGCGCAGGTCGGCGTCCGCGGTTTCCTCCACCGCGCCGATCACGCCATAGCCGGCGTTATTGATCAGCACATCGATGCGGCCGAAGCGCTCGTATGCGGCGTCGATCGCGTTCTGCGCGGCGCCGGCCCGGGTCACGTCCAGCGGCAGCGCCAGCACGCGCTCGGGCGCCAGTGCGACCAGGGCGTCCAGCTTGCGCGGATCGCGCGCCGTCGCCACCACGCGGTGGCCCTGTGCCAGCGCATAGCGCGCAAAGGCTTCGCCAAAACCGCTGGAGGTGCCCGTGATGAACCAGACTTGCTGTTGCATGATGTTCTCCTTGAAGTGGTGGGTTGATGGAGACATGATGCGCCTGCAACACTGATCGATAAAGTAGCGCATTCCGCATACCTTATGCGATATGATTCATGAATGAGCCTGCTCCTGCACCTGCCCGTCATTGCCGCCGTCGCCCGCCACCGCAGCTTCGCCGCCGCTGCCGCCGAGTTGGGGCTGGGCGCTTCGGCCGTCAGCCACGCGGTGCGCGTGGCCGAGCGCGAACTGGGCCAGCCCCTGTTCGCCCGCACCACCCGCAGCGTCGCGCTCACCGAGGCGGGCCAACAATTCCTGGCCAGCGCCCTGCCGGCGCTGGACGCCATCGACGAGGCGGCGGCCGAGCTGCGCGCCGCGCGCGGCCAGGTCAGCGGCGTCCTGCGCATCAACGCCCCACGCATCGCCGGCCCGATGGCCCTGCGCGCCTTGATGGCCAGGCTGGCCGCCCTGCATCCGCAACTGACGGTGGAAGTCACCAGCGACGACACCCTGGTGGACATCGTGGCCGGCGGCTACGACGCCGGCGTGCGCCTGGGCGAAATGATCGCCGACGACATGGTGGCCGTGCGCCTGACGCCGCCGTTCAAGGCCATCGCGGTCGCATCGCCGGCCTACCTGGAACGGGCCGGCACGCCGCGCACGCTGGCCGACCTGCGCCGGCACAACTGCATAGGCTACCGGCTGCTGCGGCGCGGCGCCGTCTACGACTGGGAATTCACCGACAAGAAGGCGGTGGTGGCGGTCAAGGTGGACGGTAGCTGCCGCGTCACCGATTCGCTGTTCGCGCTGGACCTGGCGCTGGACGGCGTCGGCATCGCCTACCTGTTCGAGCCGCTGGCCCGGCAGCACATCGAACGCGGCGCCCTGCAATGGCTGCTGCCCAGCCATGCGCTGCCGGAGCCGGGCCTGTTCCTGTACTTCCCGCGCCGCGCCCAGCAGGCGCCCAAGCTGCGCGCGTTGATCGATCTGCTGAAGGCAGGGTAAGATCGGCCATTCATTCACCGGGGCCCGCCCATGAAACCCATCGTCCTGGCAGCACTGCTCGCAAGCGCCCTGGCGCACGGCGCCGAGAAACCGGCCGACACGGTCTACCGCAACGGCTACGTCTACACGGTGGACGCCAGCGACAGCGTGCGGCAGGCACTGGCCGTGCGCGACGGCCGCATCGTCTACGTCGGCGACAACCGCGGCGTGCAGCGCTACACCGGCAAGCGCACCGAGGTGATCGACCTGCACGGCCGCATGCTGATGCCCGGCCTGATCGACGGCCACATGCACCCGCAGTCGGGCGGCAGCCGCCTGCTCAATTGCAGCCTCAATTACGACAAGCTGACGGTGGCCGAATTCCAGTCGCGCATCCAGGGCTGCCTGGACCGCGACAGCAAGGCCGCGCCCGAGCGCTGGATGGTGGTGGTCAACTGGTTCCAGCAGGGGATGCTGCCGGACGGCGTGGCCACCAGCGCCGCCACGCTGGACGCGCTGAAGACCGCCCGCCCCATCATCGTGCGCTCGTCCTTCGGCCACTCCGCGCTGCTGAACTCCAGGGGCATGGCGCTGGCCGGCATCACGCGCGACACGGCCGATCCGCCCGGCGGCAAGATCACCCGCGACGCCGCCGGCCAGGCCACCGGCCTGCTGGAAGACGCGGCCCAGGACCTGGCCATGAACCTGCTGCCGCCGCTGACCGAGGCCGAGAACCTGTCGGCCACCAAGGCCGCGCTGGCGGCCATGCGCCAGCAGGGCATCACCAGCTTCCTCGACGCCTACACCGATCCCGAAACCATGAGCGCCTACACGGACGTGCAGCAGCACGGCCAGTTGACGGCGCGCGCCCACTTCGCGGTGCTGATCGACCTGGACAAGGGCGCCACGCCACAGAGCGCGGTGGCCGCGCTGCTGCGCCAGCAGAAGCAGTTCGACCAGGGGCCGACCAGGGTCGCGCCCACGCTGCAGGTGCGCCACGCCAAGCTGTTCATGGACGGCGTGATCGCCGCGCCGGCCTTCACCGGCGCCATGCTGCAGCCCTACCTGGTCAACAAGGGCACGGCCGGCAAGCCGGACTGGCAGCCCGGCCCCAGCAACGGTCCCGCCGACTACTTCTCCCCCGACGCGCTGCGCGCCACGCTGACCGAGCTGGCGCGCGCCCACATCGATCCGCACGTCCACGTCGACGGCGACCGCGCCGTACGCGACACGCTGGACGCCATCGCCGACTTGCGCGCCACGCCGGAAGGCAAGGACGTGCGCCCGGCGCTGGCGCACGACGAGATCGTTGACCCTGCCGACTTCCCCCGCTTCGCGCAACTGGACGTCACGCCGGTGCTGTCCTTCCAGTGGGAGAAGCCGGCGCCGGACACCGTGGGCGCGCTGAAAGACTACTTCGGCCCCGAACGCTATGCGCTGGTGGAACCGGCTGCGCTGCTGCTCAACGCCGGCGCCCGCATCGCCTACGGCAGCGACTGGCCGGTCGATCCGCTGGACGAATGGTTCGCGCTGAAAGTCGGCGTGACCCGCACTGCCGCGCCGGATGCCGGTCCCGAATACACCGGCAGGCTGACCGCGCAACCGGGCCTGCCGCGCGCCGCCGCGCTGCGCGCCATCACCATCAACGCGGCCTACACGCTGCGCCAGGAACGGCAGGTGGGATCACTGGAAGCCGGCAAGCTGGCCGACCTGATTGTCCTGGACCGTAACTTCTTCACCGTCCCGGCCGAAGACATCGCCCACATCAAGGTGCTGCAGACCATGGTGGGCGGCAAAATCGTGTATGAGGCCAAAGGCATGCGGTAAGATGTCGCCCATGACTTTCCTGATCTCCCTCCTGATCATCGCCGCCACCGCGGCGGTGGTGTACGCCATCATCAAAACCAACCCCGTCAAGGTTAAGCCGTTGCCGCTGCCGAGCGGCGTGCCGTACGAACCGGTGCTGCCCGCCGGCGCGCCGGCCGCGCACTGGTCGGACGGCGGACGCTTCCAGGTCGAGGTGATGAATGAATCGCGCTACCAGCCGCTGTTGCAGGAGCTGGCCGGCGCGCACGGCGAGCAGGCCGCCGCCGCGCCGTATCTGGCGACGCTGATGCCCGACGAGCACAACGCGTATGAGAATGCGGCGGTGGCGGTGTTCCTGGCCGGCCGCATGGTCGGCTACCTGTCGCCCAGGGAGGCGGTCAAATTCCGCGAACACCTGCGCCGGCGGGAGATCCCCGGCCAGTTGAGCACAGCCGACGCGCAGGTGCGCGGCGGCGCGCTGTGGCAGGGCAAGCGGCTGTCCTACGTGGTGGTGCTGGACCTGGAACCGCTCAAGTAACGCCGCTGGGGTTTACTTCTTGGTGAACACCAGGTCCCACACGCCGTGGCCCAGCTTGAGGCCGCGGTTCTCGAACTTGGTCAGCGGACGGTAGGCCGGCTGCGGCGCGTAGCCGTCGGCCGTGTTCTGCAAACCTTCTTCCGCGCTCAGCACTTCCAGCATCTGCACCGCGTAGTCTTCCCAGTCGGTGGCCAGGTGGAGGTAGCCGCCCTGCTCCAGCTTCTGCACCAGCACCTTCACGAACGGCGGCTGGATCAGGCGGCGCTTGTTGTGGCGCGCCTTGTGCCACGGGTCGGGGAAGTAGATGTGCACGCCGTGCAGCGAGCCGTCCGGGATCATGTGGTTCAGCACTTCCACCGCGTCGTGCTGGATGGCCTTCAGATTGCTCAGGCCCTGTTCGCCGATCAGCTTGAGCAGGCTGCCCACGCCGGGCGTGTGCACTTCCACGCCGATGAAGTCCTTGTCCGGCATGACGCCGGCGATGTGCGCCGTGGTGGCGCCCATGCCGAAGCCGATCTCCAGCACCACCGGCGCCTTGCGGCCGAACACCTGCTGGTAATCCAGCGGCGCCTTGGCGTACTCGATCAGGAACTGCGGCCCCAGCTCGTCCAGCGCGCGCGCCTGCGCGGTCGACAGGCGGCCGGCGCGGGTCACGAAGCTGCGGATGCGGTGCTCGGTCGGGTCGTACAGCATGGTCCGCGCTGGACCGTCTTTGGGCGTATCGGAAGACATGGGTCGGGATCGTCGTAACTGAAAAGGAGGCGGCATTATATCAGGCCTGGCCGGGCGCTTTTTCAAATCGATTGACACCCGGATGCAGTTGAGGTCTAATCATGCGTTGAGGCGTGAAATCGTTTTCAAACGCGGTCAATGTCCTCCCCACGCATCTGTTCTTTCTTATTAAAACGATCAATAATGACCGACTTCACGCAATTTCCTCCCTCGTTCACCTGGGGCGTAGCCACCAGCGCATTTCAGATTGAAGGCGGCGCCAGCGCCGACGGCAAGGGTCCCTCGATCTGGGACACGTTCAGCCACACGCCGGGCAAGGTCATCGACGGCACCAACGGCGACGTCGCCTGCGACCACTACCACCGCTACCCGGAAGACGTGGCCATCATGGCCAACCTGGGCGTGGACGCCTACCGCTTCTCGATGGCCTGGGCCCGCGTGCAGCCGCAGGGCAAGGGCGCGTGGAACGAAGCCGGCTGGGACTTCTATGACCGCCTGCTGAAGGAACTGGACAGCAAGGGCATCGCCGCCCACATCACCCTGTATCACTGGGACTTGCCGCAGGGCCTGCAGGACGAGGGCGGCTGGCTGAACCGCGATACCGCCTACCACTTCGCCGAGTACGCGGCGGAAGTGGCGCGCCGCTTCGGCAATCGCGTGAAAACGATTGCAACTCACAACGAGCCGTGGTGCACGGCCAACCTCGGCTACGGCAACGCGCAGTTCGCGCCGGGCGTGGCCGACCTCAAGCAATCGATCCAGGTGTCGCACCACCTGCTGCTGTCGCACGGCCTGGCCATGAGCGCCATGCGCAAGGTCGGCAGCACGGCCCAACTGGGCATCGTGCTGAACCAGTGGACCGCCGATCCCGCCACCGACAGCGAGGCCGACCAGGCCGCCGCCGCCTTCGAGTATTCGCGCTCGGTCGAATGGTTCATGGACCCGATCTTCAAGGGCCACTACCCGGCGTACGCGCTCAAGGTCCACGGCGACAACGCGCCGCAGGTGCAGGACGGCGACCTGGCCGTCATCCACCAGAAGATCGACTTCCTGGGCGTGAACTACTACTTCCGCGCCTTCTGCTCGACCGAGACGCCGCCGCGTCAGCCCGAGTGCAAGCTGGGCAAGACCGACATGGGCTGGGAGATTTACCCGGATGGCCTGACCGAGCTGCTGCTCAAGCTGCACGCCGCCTACGAACTGCCGCCGATCTACATCACCGAAAACGGCATGGCCAACCCGGACACCGTGGTCAACGGCGAAGTGCCGGACGAGGCGCGCATCGATTTCGTGCAGCGCCACCTGAAGGCCCTCAACGACGCCCGCCTGCAGGGCGTGAACATCCAGGGCTACTTCCTGTGGAGCCTGCTGGACAACTTCGAGTGGAACTCGGGCTACGCCAAGCGCTTCGGCATCGTCCACGTCGACTACGCGACCCAGAAGCGCACCCTGAAGCACAGCGCCCTGTGGTACAAGGACTACCTGATCCAGCAGCGCCCGCAACGCGCCGCGAACGCCGCCTGAGCAAGGCCACGTAGCACCGCCGCCGGTCCCCGCGCCGGCGGCGCCGTCGGCAACCGGCCGCAGAGCCGGTGCTACACTCCACCGAGGACAACGAGGACGACACCATGACTACCGCCCCTTCCGCCATGCCTTCCCAGCAAGAACCGCCAGCCGCGCCGCCCGGGCAGGCCGCGCCGCCGTCGCTGCTGCGCGCCATCTTCACGCGCGGCACGCCCATGCTGTGGGTCCCCAGCGGCTACTTCGCCATGGCGCTGACCTATGTGATGCTGACCAGCGTCACCTCCATCATGTTCAAGAACCTCGGCATGGACAACGGCCAGGCCGCGCAGTACGCCAGCTACCTGATCCTGGCCTACACCATCAAGCCGCTGTTCGCGCCGCTGGTGGAAATGTACCGCACCAAGAAGTTCTTCGTGCTGTGCGCGCAGTTGATCGTCGGCTTGGGCTTCGCCGCCGTGGCGCTGGCCATGGCGCTGCCCGATTACATGATCATCATGGTGTTCCTGTTCGGCGTGCTGTCGCTGGTGGGCGCCACCCAGGACATCGCCTCCGACGGCGTGTACGTCACCGCGCTGGACGGCAAGACCCAGTCGCTGTTCTGCGGCATCCAGAGCCTGAGCTGGAACATCGGCCCCATCGTCGCCTCGGGCGGCATGGTCTACCTGAGCGGCTGGCTGCACACCCATTACTTCCACCACCAGGCCGGCGTGTTCGGCCCCGAGTGGATCGACTCCTGGCGCATCATCTTCTTCATCGTGGCCGCCATCACCATCGTCGCCGCGCTGTGGCACATGCGCGTGATGCCGGAAGGCGCGCGCGCCGAAAACGCGCCCACCTCGATGGCCGACGCGGCCTTTGTGCTCAAGGATTCCTTCGTCACCTTCTTCCAGAAGCGCGACGTCTGGATGATGGTGGCCTTCGCCTTCCTGTTCCGCCTCAGTATCGGCCTGCTGGAAAAGATCGGCCCCTTCTTCATGGTCGACCCGCCGTCGCAGGGCGGGCTGGGATTGTCGAACGAGATGCTGGGCCTGATCTACGGCACCTACGGCCTGATCGCCGTGCTGCTGGGCTCACTGCTGGGCGGGATCTTCGTGGCCCGCCGCGGCCTGCAAAAGACCCTGTTCCTGCTGTGCTGCGCGGTCAACATCCCCAACGTCACCTTCCTGTTGATGAGCATTTACCAGCCGTCCAACCTGGTGGTGATCTGCGCCGGCGTGGCGGTGGAAAAGTTCTTCTTCGGCTTCGGCTCGGTGGGCTTCATGATCTACCTGATGCAGCAACTGGCGCCCGGCAAGTACACCACCACCCACTACGCCTTCGGCACCGGCCTGATGGGCCTGTGCATGATGGTGACCGGCGTGGTCAGCGGCCACCTGCAGCAGGCGCTGGGCTATGTGCACTACTTCGGCCTGGTGATGGTGGCCACCATCCCATCCTTCCTGGTGACCTGGTTCGCGCCCTTCCACAACAAGGAATAAGCTCAGGCGCCGCCGGCCAGCACCCGCAGGTCTTCGGCGCGGACGCGGCGCTCCGGCGACAGCACGCGGGCAATCACCTGCGGGCTGAGTCCCATGTTCTGCAGCAGCTCCACCGCGCCCGGCGTGCCGACGTCGCGCTGCACTTCCAGCGCCTGGCGCACGATGTAATCGAATGAATGCCAGCCGGCCGTATCCGAGGTCCGCGGCCGGCGCCTGTCCTGGTCCGGTGTCATGTCGCCCTCCTGTGCTCGCCATCTGCACCAAGAGTAGCGCAACGCGGCCATACGCAGCGTACGATACGCCCTTGCCTCACTCCCGTGCGGGATCGTAGGACAGCACCGGCTTGTAGCCTTCCGGCGCGATCGAGGTATCAAAAGGATAGGCGGCGTAATTCAGCTGGTCCACCACGCCCAGCTTGACCAGCATGGTGTGCGGCGTATCCTTGGTGCGGCCTTCCAGCAGGTTGACCGCGGCGTTGATCGCCACCCTGGCCTGGCTGACGCCCTTGGTGTCGGCCGCCGCGTAGATCTCCTTGTTGCGTATCATGCGGGCGATGTCGCTGGTCAGGTCGTAGGCCACCACGCGGATCTTGCCGGCCAGACCAGCCTCCTTCAGCGGCGCCAGCGCGGCCGGCGCGCAGCCGGTGCAGCCGATGATGTAATCGAGCCGCGCGCCATGCTTGCGCAGCAGTTGCCGCGTCAGCCGCGCCTGCAGGTCGTAGTCGCTGTCGCCGTAGCGGATGTCGAGGATGTTCACTTCCAGCGGCGACTCGGCCGCCGCGATGCGCGTGCCGTCCACCTCGCCCTTGACCCAGCCGGCGCCCATGGGCCCGGGCAGCAGCGCGATGTTGACCGACTTCAGGCCGCGCTGCTGGGCGTCGCGCACCAGCCAGTGCAGCGACTCCACGCCCATGGCGCGCAGCGAGGTCGTGACTTTCAGATTGAGGTCGTCGCTGCGGCTGTCGTTGGCCAGCTCCAGCACCGTGATGCCGGCCGCGCGGGCCTTGGCGATCGACGCGTTATTGGCCGTCATGCTGATCGGCGAGACGACGATGGCGTCGTACCTGGCGGCGATGGCCTCGTCCATGTGGCGCAACTGCCCGGCCAGGTCGTCGTAGCCGGTGGCCGGCAGGATGTCCACCGCCACGCCCAGCCGGCGCGCTTCGCTGATCACGCCGTAGCTGCAGCCCACCCAGTACGGGTCCTTCATGTGCGGGAACAGGAAGGCGATGCGCCAGCGCTTGCTGGCGTGCGGCGCCATGGCGAACTTGCCCGACTCCACGCGGCCGCTGGCCAGCGCGTCGTCGGCCGAACCGTTGGCCTGCAAGGGCCGGTAGATGGACTGCACCGGGATCGGCATGTAGCGCGGCTGCTCGGCCGCCGCCGTCGCCGCGCACAAGGCCAGCGCCGCAGCCCAGGTTTGCTTATCTAGCTTGATCATGTTTATCTCCGCGCGACCAATAGTAACACGGCACTTTTAACGTGCCGTTAGCTGCGCATCGAGGAACGCCACGGTGGCGTCCACGGTCGGCTGCAGCCAGGGGTCGAATAACCAGAACGAGTGCGGCGTACCGGGCAAGACCAGCTTGCGGCTGGCGACGCCCACCTGCGCCATCTGGTCCATCATCTCTTCGCGCCCGGCCGCGAAGCGCGGCTGCGCGCTGCCGATGAACAGGATGGGCGGCATGCCGGGATGGACGTGGCGGATCGGCGAGGCGTCCTGCCACAGCGCCTGCCGGTCGGCGTAGCGGCCACCGAACCAGGCGCCGGCCGCCGAGGGATGCTTGTTCGGATCGTCTTCATACTGCAGCGCCAGCGGATGGCTGAAGTCCGACAGCCCGTCGATGTTGACGATGGCCGCCACCTCGCCCGGCGCGCTGGTGACGCCGGCCAGGCTGGCGATCTGGCCGCCGGCCGAACCGCCCGCCAGCGCGACCCGCTGTGGATCGAGGCGGTATTGCGCCGCGTGCGCGCGCAGCCAGCGCACGGCCGCCTGCACGTCCTGCACCGCCGCCGGATAAGGCGCCTCGCCGGACAGCCGGTAGCTGAGCGTGGCGGCCGCATAGCCGCGCTGCGCCAGCCGCACCGCCATGGGCGCGAATTCCGCGCGGTAGCCGGCTTTCCAGCCGCCGCCGTGCACCAGCACCACCAGCGGCAGTTGCCGGCCCGCCGGCAGGTACAGATCCAGTTGCAGGCAGCGCGTGCCGTACTGGGCATAGACCTGGCCGGCCACTTTCTCCACCCCGGCCGGCAGCGCGTCACTGGCGATCTGGATGGCGGGATAGTCGCGCGCCAGCTTGTCGTAGGTATGCCGGGCGTCGTAGGTGTTGGCGGGATCCGGCGCCGGCTCCACGCAGGCGGGAGCGGCAGTCAGCGCGGCGGCGAGTACGGCAGTAAGCAAGACAAACCTCGGCAAAAGTCACACCGCGAGTATGGCATAAAAAAATCGGCCGATCGCTGTGGGTTGGCGAATATCGCAATGGCGGCCGTACAAAGTCATAATTCCAGGCCCCCTGTTTTATTTGTATTATTTGCCATTACAATTTCCACAATGTCACATCATGAATACTCTCTTACGACGCGCCGCGGTGGCGGGCGCCGGTATCGCGCTGGCGGGAATGGCGCTGGCAGCGCCGGCGACATCCGTTCCCCGCGCCTGGCTGGTGAGCAAGGGCAGCGCGCAAGCCGTCCTGGTGGGAGAATCGCATCTGGGCACCCCGACCGAGAATGACAGCTACTTCGAGACGGTGATTCAGCCCAGCTATGCGGCGGCGGACAACGCAGTCATGGAAACGTTTTGGGGCGCGGAACAGCGGGGCAACGAGGCGCTCGAGCGCAGCACCCCTTGCGCCACCGATCCCAGGGACCGGCGTACCGACCGCGTGCGGCCCGCGTTCAAGGAATTGATCGCGGCCACGCGGGCCAACGGCCTGGACGTGCCGAACTGGATGACGAACTGGGAAATCCTGCCCGAGTACCTGCATACTTCGCTGTTTCTCGACCAGTTCGCGGAAAACGCCTTCGGCCGCGCCTACACCACCGCCATCGGCGCCCAACTGGGCCTGGGAACGTCGATGCGCTTGCGCGCCTCGGGGCTGGGACCGGACGAGAGCGAACTGCACGGCCTGGAATCGCTGAAAGTCAAGCGCACCATCTTCTGCAGCGCCAGCGCCGCGTACCGCCAGGATTACCTGGCCGATCACATCCTGCAGGTGGCGGCCCTGCTGCGCCTGAAGCAGTCCAATCCCGCCTTTGGCGGCCTGGACAAGTTTGCCGCCGCCATGGGCCGGGCCGTCGACGAGTCCGCGCGCTGCGTCGACCGGCCGGTGGCTTGTACGGTCGAGAAGGTCGCCGCGGACAACAAGCTGTTGCAGGATGCCGGCTGGTCGATGGCATTCAGCCCCGGCACGTTCGACATTCTCATCACCCAGCGCACCCGCGCGTGGGTGCCGCTGATCGAGAACGCCATGCGGGCGGGCCGCAAGACCTTCATCATTGTCGGCGCCATGCACCTGCCCGACCTGAGCATAGGCGGCAAAGTGACGCCCGGCCTGATCAGCCAGTTGCGCGAACGCGGCTATGCGGTCAGCTCGATAGGCGCCCGCGACGAGCTGAAGTCGACCTTCCTGTCGCCTTCCGTCGGCGACCGCATCCGGTCCTGGCTGGGCCTGCGATAAGCGATCGGCGATAAAAAAACCCCTCGCTCAGAGAACGAGGGGTTAAACCACAGACAACACTGGGACTACAAAAACCGGAAAACCGGGTGACGCGTACAGCTTTACAACAAAGAAATCGTTTTCATATTAATTGAAAACGATTTCAATTACAATGAAATCGTTTTCGGCATTTTTGAAATCGATTTCACTGTAGATAAGTTACAACGCCGATGTCACCCAAAACATCCGTCGGTGTTGTTTCCAGAGCGAATCGCGTGGAGGCGCAGGATTGTATGAAAACGTTACCAAATGCAAACAATAAAGACGTCCTGATAGTCGGCGGCGGCACGGCGGGCTGGTTGACCGCGGCCCTGCTGGCCAAAACCCTGGGCTGCGGCGCCGATGCGGACAGCGTGCGCATCACGCTGCTGGAGTCCCAGGAAATCGGCGCCGTCGGCATGGCCGAAGCTTCCCTGCCCTCGCTGCGCGGCATCCTGCAAACGCTGGGCATCGATGAAAGCCGCCTGGTGCGCGAGTGCGGCGCCACCTTCAAGCAGGGCGTCAGGTTCAACCACTGGGTGCGGGCGCCGGGCATGCCGGGCGCCGACCATTACTTCCACCCGTTCAGCCTGCCCAGCCAGCGGGCCGACGGTCCCGAACTGCTGCCCTATTGGCTGCAGGGCGCGGGTCCGGTGGGCCAGGGCTTTGCCGCCGCCGCCACGCTGCAGCAGCGCGTGGCCGACGCCGGGCGCGCGCCCAAGCGCCTGCACGAGGCCGATTTCATCGGCCAGCAACCCTACGCCTACCACTACGACGCCGGCCTGTTCGCGGACCTGTTGGCCGCCGAGGCGCGCGCGCTGGGCGTGCGCCACGTGCACGCCACGCTGGAGCGGGTGGAGCTGGCCCCGCAGGGTGCCATCGCCGCCGTGCATACGCGCGAGGCGGGCGCGTTCACGGCCGGCCTGTACGTCGACTGCAGCGGCGTCCGCGCGGCGCTGATCGGCGACGCGCTGGGCAGCCCATCGCGCAGCGTGGACGAGGTGCTGTTCACCGACCGCATGCTGACCGCGCAACTGCCGTACGATCGGCCGGATGCGCCCATCCCATCCAGCACCATCGCCACCGCGCAGGCGGCGGGGTGGATCTGCGATATCGGCCTGCAGGCGCGGCGCAGCATAGGCTATGTGTATTCCAGCCGCCATACCGACGACGAGGACGCCGAGCGCACGCTGCGCGCTTACGTCGGCCCGGCCAGCGCCGGCCTCAATCCGCGCCAGCTCAAGCTGCATGCCGGCTACCGCGAAACGCAGTGGATCGAGAACTGCGTGGCGGTGGGGGCGTCGGCCGGTTGCCTGGAACCGCTGGAGGCATCAGCCGTCGGCCTGATCGAGACGGCCGCCAGCCTGGTCTGCCACCTGTTCCCGCACGACGGCGACATGGCGCCGGTGGCCAGGACTTTCAATCTGATGATGAAGGCGCGCTACGAGCGCGTGGTTGATTTCATCAAGCTGCACTACTGCCTGACCCAGCGCCGCGACAGCGCCTTCTGGCGCGACAACGCCGATCCCGCCAGCGTACCGGCCGCGCTGCGCGACCGCCTGGCGATGTGGCGCAAGCGCACGCCGCACCGCATGGACTTCCTGGCCGACCTGGAGATGTATTCGCCGGCCAGTTGGCAGTATGTGTTGTACGGGATGGAGTATGCGACCGCGCTGTACGCGAACAAGCGCACCCTGCCGCGCTACGATGAAGCCTGCAACGAGTTCCGCCGGATCACGCTGATGTCGCACCGCGCGCTGGCCGAGCTGCCCTCGCACCGCGACCTGGTCGACTACTACCTGGGCCGCGAGGAACGCAAGCTCGCCTGAACGGCGCCCCGCTGGCGCCGTCGCTCCGCCCAGGCACCGTCGCTGCCGCCTCCCCCGTCGCTGCCGCCTCCCCCCGTCGCTCCCGCGCAGGCGGGAGCCCATGGCATGCATGCTCCGCATGGGTTCCCGCTTCCGCGGGAACGACGGGTCAGGCTTGGCGGGTGGCGCCCAGCCTGGCGCTGGCCGCGATCACCAGCATCGCGCAACCCAGGCCGGCGAAGGCCAGGTTCAGGCTGGCCGCATGCGCAACAAAGCCTATCATCGCCGGCCCGGCCAGAATGCCGGCATAGCCCAGCGTGGTGATCGCCGCGACCGCCAGGCTGGCTGGCATGGCCCGCTGGTTGCCGGCCGCCGTGAACAGGATGGGCACGATGTTGGACGCGCCCAGGCCGATCAGCACAAAGCCCGCCAGCGCCAGCGGCGCCGACGGCGCCAGCACCGCGCAGAAGAAACCGCAGGCGCCGCACAGGCCGCCCAGCAGCAGCACGCGCTTGCCGCCCAGCTTGCGCACCACGCGGTCGCCGCTCAGGCGGCCGGCCGTCATCGCCACCGCGAAGGCCGCGTAACCGAGGCCGGCGCGGCTGGTGTCCAGGCCCTGCTCCAGCGTCAGCAGCAGCGCGCTCCAGTCGAGGATGGCGCCTTCGGCCAGGAAGCTCATGAAGCACAGCACGCCGATGAAGATCACCGCGCCGTGCGGCATCACGAACAGCGGCGCATCGCGTCCCTGCACGTCCGGTTCGGCCAGCAGGTGCGGCGCGCAGGACAGCAGCGACAGCGCCACCAGCACCGCGATGCCGGCGGCCGACGCCAGCGGCGACCAGCCCAGCCACAGCATCAGCGCCATCAGCCCGGCGCCGATGAAGCCGCCCACGCTGAACAGGCCGTGGAAGCCCGACATCAGCGCGCCGCCGCTTTCGCGCTCGACGATCACCGCCTGCACATTCATCGACACGTCCAGCGTACCCATGGCCGCGCCGAAGGCCAGCAGCGTCGCGGCCAGCAGCCAGGGCATGGGCGCCCAGGCCAGCGCCGGCAGCACCAGCGCGGTCAGCGCGCCGGAAATCAGGATGATGGGACGGCAACCGTAGCGCGCCGTCAGCAGGCCGGTGACCGGCATGGCGGCCAGCGAGCCCGCGCCCAGGCACAGCAGCAGCAAGCCCAGTTCCGCCTCGCCCAGCGCCAGCCGCTGCTTGGCGAACGGCACCAGCGGCGCCCAGGCCGACATGGCCAGGCCGGACGCGAGAAAGGCAAAACGGGTGGACAGACGCTGCTTGGGACCGACGGTGTGCATGAAGAAGCCTTGTAGGGACGAGGGCCACAGTATAGACAAATATCGGCGATATGTTGGAGCACGAACATACCGCCACTGCACGGCAGCGCATGATGCGGTCAGCATCCTTCACCTCACCACGGAGTCATCATGAATCAAACCCTGCACGCCGCCGTCCCGGTGGCCACGGACGGTTATGCATCGGGCGCCTCCTGGGGCGCCATTTTTGCGGGCGCCGCCGCCGCTGCCGCGCTGAGCTTCATCCTGCTGATACTGGGCGTGGGCCTGGGCCTGTCGGCGGTTTCGCCCTACCAGTACAACGCGGCGCCGCTGGGCGCGGCCTCGGTGGCCTGGATCGCCTTCACCCAGTTGGCCGCGGCCGGCATCGGCGGCTACCTGGCCGGACGCCTGCGCGTGAAATGGGCCAGCATCCACCGCGACGAAGTGCACTTCCGCGATACCGCGCACGGCTTGCTGGCCTGGGCGGTGGCGACCCTGGTCACGGTGGCCGCGCTGGCCGGCGGCGTGCGCGCGGTGCTGAGCGGCGCCATCGATGCGGCCGCGCCGCTGGCCGCGTCGGCAGGCACCGCCGCGGCATCGGCGGCAGCCGCGCCCGGCGGCCGCGGCAACACTTACTTCGCCGACCTGGTGCTGCGCGCGCCCGGCGCCGACCCGGCCACCGAGGCGCAGCGCAACGAAGTCAACCGCGTGCTGCTGACCGACCTGGCGGCCGGCAAAATCAGCGGCGAGGACCGCCTCTACCTGGCCCAGTTGATCGCCAAGCGCACGGGCATGTCGCAGGCCGACGCCGAACAGCGCGTCGACCTGATCTACGCCCAGGCCAAGCAGGCCGCCGCCGACGCCAAGGCCAAGGCCGAGGAGGCGCGCAAGGCCGCCGCCCATTCGGCGTTGTGGATGTTCGTGGCGCTGCTGCTCGGCGCTTTCGTGGCGGCGCTGTGCGCCACCGTCGGCGGCCGCAACCGCGACCACGCGCGCGTGTTGACCAGCACCGCCGCCATCTGACACAAGGAGACCAAGATGCGTTCCATCCTGCTGTGGTTGCTGGGCGTGCCCATCCCCATCATCATCCTGATCGCCCTGCTGCGTTAAAGCTGGCCCACCTCGATCACCGCCCGCGCAAAGGCAGCCGGCGCTTCCTGCGGCAGGTTGTGGCCCACGCCGCCGGTGATCAGCTCATGCTTGTACTTGCCGGTGAAGCGCTGGGCGTAAGCGGCCGGTTCCGGGTGCGGCGCGCCATTGGCGTCGCCTTCCATGGTGATGGTCGGCACGCCGATGCTGGGGAAGGTGGCCAGCCTGGCTTCCAGCGCCGCGTACTTCGGTTCGCTCTGTTCCAGGCCCAGGCGCCAGCGGTAGTTGGAGATGGTGACCGCCGCGTGGTCCGGATTGTCCAGCGCCACCGCGCTGCGCTCGTAGGTGGCGTCGTCGAAGTGCCACTGCGGCGAGGCCAGGTTCCAGATCAGCTTGGCGAAGTCGTGGTGGTTCTTGGCGTAGCCGGCCGCGCCGCGCTCGGTGGCGAAATAGAACTGGTACCACCACTGCAGTTCGGCGGCCGGCGGCAAGGGCTGCTTGCCCGCCTCCTGGCTGCCGATCAGGTAGCCGCTGACCGACACCAGGCCCTTGACCCGCTGCGGCCACAGCGCGGCCACGATGTCGGCCGTGCGCGCGCCCCAGTCGTAGCCGGCCAGCGTGGCCTGGTCGATCTTCAGCGCATCCATCAGGGCGATCACGTCCACCGCCAGCGCGGCCGGCTCGCCGTTGCGCGGCGTCTTGGGATCGAGGAAGCGGGTGGTGCCGTAGCCGCGCAAATGCGGCACGATGACGCGGTAGCCGGCCTGGGTCAGCTTGGGCACCACGTCGACGAAACTGTTGATATCGTACGGCCAGCCGTGCAGCAGGATGACCACCGGGCCGTTGGCCGGGCCTGCATCGACATAGCCCACGTTCAGGTCGCCGGCGTTGATCTGCTTGATGGTCTGGAAACCGGCTGCGGCCGGGGCGGCGGGCTGCGCCTGGCTGGCGCCCGCCGCGCCGAACAGGGCGGCGAAGGCGAAGGCAGTGGCGGCGACTACGTGGCGGTGGGTGGTGTTCATGCGTCCTCCAGGATGATGGTTGAAAGGCTGGCGCCGTCATTGACGCCGGCATCGAATGCATAAGGATCGACGCCGTCGAGGCAGCCGATGTTGACGCGCCACTGCTGCGGATCCTTGCGCGTCTGGTGAAAGGGATAAATCCCGCAGTGCTTGCAGAAGTAGTGCCGGGCGGTGCGGGTGTTGAACTGGTACAGGGTGAGCGCCTCCTCGCCCTTGACGATTTTCAGCGCGGCCGCCGGGAACATCGGCGACATCAGCGCGCCCTTGCGGCGGCACAGGCTGCAGTTGCAGCGCGCGGCCGGCGTCAGCGGCGTGCGGACTTCGAATTGCACGGCGCCGCAATGGCAGGAGCCGTGGTGCAGGTCGTTGGACATGGTGCGCTCTCCCTTTCAAATCAGATCAGGTTGATCGTGACGTCGATGTTGCCGCGCGAGAGCTTGGAATACGGGCAAGCCTGGTGGGCGCCGTCGACGATGGCCTGGGCGGTGTCGCGCGGCAGGCCCGGTAGGCTGACGTTCAGGCGGGCCGCCAGGAAGTAGCCTTGTTCCGCATTGTTCAGCAGATCGACTTCGGCGTCGACTGCGGTGTCTGCCGGCAGCGTCACTTTCAATTTGCCGGCGGTCAGGCCCATGGCGCCGATGAAGCAGGCCGACCAGCCGGCCGCAAACAGTTGCTCGGGATTGCTGCCCGGGCCGGCGCTGCCGGGCGAGGACAACTGGATGTCGAGGCGGCCGTCGTCGCTGCGGACGGCGCCTTCGCGGCCGCCGGTGGTGCGGGTTTTGCCGGTGTACAGAAGCTTGGTCATGGTGATTCTCCTTGGGTCGGTTATTTATCGTATGCGATTGCAGCGCATGCGATGCATATTACGCTGATTTTTTACCATGTCAAGCTTTTTCGATTAAATCGTATCCGATGTATAATGGCGACATCAACGACTGGAGGCGTCCCATGAGCAAACCGACCACCCCGCACCTGGCGGATTTCCTGTGCTTTGCCGTTTATTCGGCCAACCTGGCCTACGGCAAGGCCTACAAGCCCATCCTGGACAAGCTGGGCCTGACCTACACCCAGTACATCGCCATCATCGCCCTGTGGGAAGAAGACAACCAGACCGTGAGCGGCCTGGGCGAAAAGCTGTTCCTGGAATCGAATACCCTGACCCCCATCCTGAAGAAGCTGGAAGCCATGGGCTATGTGCACCGCGCGCGCGACGCCGCCGACGAGCGCCAGGTGCGCGTGGGCCTGACCGAGGCCGGCCGCAAGCTGCGCGAGAGCGCGCTGAGCATGAATCTGCGCCAGGCCACCGGCCTGACGGCGGAAGAATTCCCGCAGGTGCAAAAGACCGTCGCGCGCCTGCGCGACAACCTGATCAAGGCCACCAAGGGCGGCGGTTAATCGTCGTCCACCCCGTCCCACAGGGCCAGGTAGAGGTCGGAGCGGTTCAGCAAGTCCCGGTCCATGGCGGCTTGGCGGTCCGCCGGCGGCTGTAGGCCGTGCTGGCCGAAGCCGCTGTAGCCCAGGCCCATGCGCCCGCCCTGCACCGTGTAGCCGGCGAATTCCAGCATGGTCGGCATCAGGTCGAAGTGCAGCAACTGCGCGCGGTTCGGCTGCGGCGCCTCCTTGGCGATGAAGGCGTTGAAGATGGTGCGCTCCGGTAGCTGGGCCAGTTGCTCGCTGAGCGGATTGCGGCGCGACAGGTGGTCGCCGAGGATGACGATGTTGGTGTCGTCCAGGTAGCCGTTGTCCCTGGCGTAGCGGACGAAATCGGCCACCTCGCTGGCGGTGCAGGACACCACGCCGGCAAATTGTTCATAGCCCTGCCGCGCGCAATTGGCCGACAGGTGGCCGGCCGGCTCGTGCGTGTCCACGGTCAGCAGGGTCAGGTCGAACTTCTGGTGGGCGGCGGCCAGCTCGCGCAGCTTGGTCTTGGCGCGGCTGAACAGGTCAGCGTCGTACAGGCCCCAGCCATTCATCGCGCTGGCGGGCACGCCGCTCTTGAGCCATTCCTCGCGGCCGTAGATTTCGTGGTAGTGGTGCTGGTTGAGGAATTTGTCCTTGCCGGCAAAGCTGGTCGAGGCGCCGCCCATGAACACATTGCGATAGCCCTGCTGGGCCAGCAGGTCGGTCAGGCAGACCGCGTGCTTGAGGAAGGAATTCATCACCTGGCCTTGCGTATTGCCGTCGAAGATAGTCACGCGCTCCAGCGGCACGCCGCATTGCGTGGCCACCAGGGCGGCGATGGTCCAGCCGGTGCCCGGCGCCTGTTCATAGTCGGCAAAGCTGGCGCCCTTCAGGCCGGTCAGCGGCGCCAGCAGGTCGTGGCCGAAGACCGCGCTGTTGGCGTACCCCTGCTCCAGGCTTTCCACGTAAATCACGATCAGGTTCTTCGCCTTGCGCTCGTGCAGCGCGACCGATTCCGGGCGCACGTAATTGGCGGCGAAATAGTCGGGGCCGAAATCGGCGGTGACATACTTGAACGCGGACACGTCGCACATCCAGAAGGTGGCCGCGCCCAGCACCAGCAACTGCGGGAACCAGCGGTGTACGCGGTAGGACAAGGCATGGCAGCGCTGCGGCAGCCGGGCTATCCCCTGCCGCACGCGCGGTTCCATGTAAGACAGCAGCACGAGGAACACCAGCGGCGCCAGCAGGCACCACTTGATGAAGCGCTCGGTCAGCACCGGGTCCACGCTGTCCATCAGCTCGACGCCGAAGGCGAGGTGGTAGGCGATCTGGGACAGGTCCGGCTTGCCGAAGCAGCGGTGTATCCAGAAGCTGAAACACAACAGAAACAATGCCAGCAAATACAGGCTGCTGCGCAGCAGGCGCGATCCGGACGGGGTCGGGGAGCGGAAGTAGGCCACAGTAGAATTTTCGTTACAAACGGAGTGAGCACCCCCGTATGGTGCCTACCGCAGTTGTCTGCAACATTGCGGCATCTTGCCGTTTTGTATCGAAGTGTTGGCCGATGTTTACCCGGATTTACTTTGCACATGAATCCAGGTGCAGGCCATGCGTGCGGCGCTATCTCCTGCGCTTCGCAGCCGCATAGCCGGCCAGGCTGCCCAGCGGGACGTGCAGCGCCTCGTCGCCGGCAAATTCCGCCAGCAGGTGGTCGATGGTGGCGCGCACCCGCGGCGCCACCAGCGCGCGGTGCGGATAGACCATCACCAGTTCATAGCTGCCGGGATCGTGCTGATCCAGCAGCACCAGCGATAGCTGTCCGGATTTCAGATAAGGCCAGGCGTGGTGCAAGCCGGTCTGCGCGATACCCATGCCGGCGCTGGCCGCCTGGGCCAGCGCTTCCGGCGCCGACAGCATCAGCGCGGCACCGTCGAGGTCGATGGCGGTGATGCTGCCGTCGCGGGCACGGAAGCGCCATGGCGAGATTTTCCCGCCCAGGAAATGACGCACCAATAAGGGATGCCGCGCCAGGTCTTGCGGCGTGCGCGGCACGCCCGCACGCGCCAGGTAGGCCGGCGACGCCACCAGCACCAGGTGCAGCTTGCAGATGGCGCGCGACACCAGCGCGGAGTCGGCGATCTGGCCGCCGCGTATGGCCAGGTCATAGCCGTCGCGCACCAGGTCGGCCACGCGGTCGTCGAAGTCCACTTCGACCGTCAACGCTGGATAACGCGCCCTCAGGCCCGGCAGCGCGGGCATCAGTTGGTCCCGGCCGAAGGCGGCGCTGGTCGAGATGCGCACGTGGCCGGCCGGATCGCCGCCATGTGCAGCCACGGTGTCCACGGCGGCATCCAGCGCCTCCAGCGCCAGCCTGGCCTGCTTCAGGAAGGCTGCGCCCTCGCCGGTCAAGCTCAGGGTGCGCGTGGTGCGATTAAACAGCCGCACGCCCAATCCCTGCTCCAGCGCCGCCACATTCTTGCTGACCGCCGCAGCGCTGATGTCCAGCGCGCGGGCGGCTGCCGCGAAGCTGCCCGCATCGGCAGTTTGCACGAACGACAGTATGGCGCGGATCCGCTGCGCTACTTCCATCTCCCCTCCCGCATTAGATTGTTAACCCAAGGTTACGGATGGTTCAACCCGACCTGTGCTTCTGGTTATGAATAATACGCCCCACAATCTCGACATCGCAACCAGAGAGCCCACCATGAACCGACCCGCCTACTTCATTATCGACGTCGCCATCCACGACCCGGAAGGCATGCGGCCCTACCAGGCACAGGTTGAACAGACCTTGCTCGCCTACGGCGGCAAACGCCTGGTGCTGGGCGGCGCGCCCGACGCCATCGAAGGCGAGGCGCCGCGCGGCAGGATAGTCGTGGTGCAGTTCCCGAGCATGCAGCACGCGCACGCCTGGCATGACTCGCCGGCTTATCAAGCCATCATCGGCTACCGGCACGCCGCGGCCACCAGCACCGCCTACGTGGTCGAAGGGCTCTCACCACTCACCGAGGATCAAGCATGAACACACTGGTTATCGTTTCCCATCCCTACCCCGAACAATCGAACGCCATCAAGGCCTTGCAGCAGACGGCGGCCGACCTGCCCAATGTCACGGTGCGCAACCTGGAAGCGCTGTACGGCAGCGATACGGAAGCATTCGACGTGGCTGCCGAACAGCAGGCGCACGACGGCGCCGACCGGGTGGTGTATCTCTTCCCTATCCACTGGTTCAACCTGACGCCCATGCTCAAGGCATACCTGAACAAGGTGTGGACTTACGGCTGGGCTTTCGGGCCGGACGGGCAGGCGCTGAAGGGCAAGGAAATGCTGGTGGTCGCCACCGCCGGCGCCACCCGGCATACCTACAGCGCGGAAGGCCTGATCCGCAGTTCGATAGAAGAAGTGCTGACCCCGATGAAGGCCAGCGCGCTGTATGTCGGCATGGAGTACAGCGATCCACTCACCTTCTATGGCGCGATGGGCGCGCAGGGCGAATTGCTGCAAGGGTTCCAGGCCACGCTGAAGCAACGCCTGCAGGCCTGAGCGCGCCGATCGGGGCCCGCCTTTTTGGAGTACAATGATACTCTATTTCAGGGGAGTGTCATGCGCAAATCGAACGCGGAGGCAGCGGAAACGCGCAAGCGGATACTGGCGACCGCTTCCGGCCTTTTTCTCAAGAACGGCATCGCCGATACCGCCATCTCCGACGTGATGGCGGCGGCCGGCCTGACCCAGGGCGGCTTCTATCGCCATTTCCAGTCCAAGGAACACCTGGTGGCGGAAGCCAATGCGGCCGCCTTCGAGCTGATACGGCAGACGCTGGATGCGGCAGTGGCGGGCAAGTCGCCGCGCGAAGCCATCGACATGATCGTGTACGGTTATCTGCACCAGCACCAGAACCCGGAATCGGTCGTGCTGTGCCCGATGGCCAACCTGTCCAGCGAACTGCGCAACGCGGACGAGCAGGTCAAGGCCGTCATCACCGACGGCTATGCCCGTTTCGTCAAACTGCTGGCCTCTTACCTGATGCGGCTCGACTACAGCGATTACATGGGCGTGGCCGAAGCCATCGTCGCGGTCATTGTCGGCGCCGTGTCGCTGTCCCGGTTGACGGTGGATGCCGCGCTGGCCACGACCGTGCTGGACAACGCCCAGCACACGGTGAACCTGATTTTGCAATGCGCCAGCACCAGTCCCCGCCTGGACCAGGCCGCGCACTGACCAATTCAACGACAGGGCCGCCGCCCACGGCAGCGGCCCGCGCCTCAGCCCTGCCCTTGCGGCGCGCTCCAGCCGCCGCCCAGCGATTTGTACAGGGCGATGCGGTTTTGCAGCTCGGCCAGCCCGCTGCGTATGGTCTGCTGCTGGGCCGCGAACAGCGCGCGCTGCGCGTCGAGGTATTCCAGGTAGCTGGCCTCGCCGCTGTCATAGCGCAGCTTGGCCAGGTCGTGACGCGCCTGCTCGGCGTGTTCCTGCGCCTGCACGGCGCGCAGTTCCTCGCTCAGCGTCGCATGGCCGGCCAGCGCATCGGCCACTTCGCGGAAGGCCACCTGGATGGTTTTCTCGTACTGCGCCACGGCGATGTCGCGCTCCGCCATGGCGGCGCCGAGGTTGGCGCGGTTGCGCCCGCCGTCGAAGATGGGCAGGCCGATCTGCGGCTGGAAGCTCCAGGCGCGGCTGCCCGCATCGAACAAGCCGCCCAGCGCATTGCTCGACGAACCGAAGGCGCCCGTCAGGCTGATGCGCGGGAAGAAGGCGGCCCGCGCCACGCCGATGTCGGCATGGGCGGCGCGCAGCAGCGCTTCCTGCTGGCGGATGTCGGGCCGCGCGGTCAGCAGGTCCGAGGGCAGGCCCGCCGGCAGGGCCGCGATCGCCTCGCCATCCCAGCGCTGGTCGGCAACGGGCAGCAGTTCTGCCGGCACCGGGCGGCCGATCAGCACCACCAGCGCGTTCTCGTCCAGCACGCGCTGGCGCTGCGCCTGCAGGACCGCGATCCGGGCCGCTTCCAGCAGGGATTCGGACTGGCGCAAATCGTAATCCGAGCTGGCGCCCGCATCGCGCAGGTGCACCTGGCGCTGATGGGACGCGCTGCGGTTGTCTAGCGTCTCGCGGCTGAGCGCCAGCAACTGCTCGTCGGCCAGCACCGCTTCGTAACTGGACGCCACCTGCGCGACCAGGCTGATGTGCGCGGCCCGCTGGCCCTCCTCGGTCGCGGCATAGCGTTCCAGCGCCGCGCGCGACAGGTTGCGCACGCGGCCGAACAGGTCCAGCTCAAAAGCGGTGAAACCCAGGCCCGCCGTGTAAGCGCTGGTCAGGCCGCCGTGGCCGCCCGGCGCCACCAGGTCCGGCACCTGCTGGCGCACGCCGCCCAGGCCGGCGTTCACCGTCGGCAGGCGGTCCGCCTGCTGCACCTGGTACAAGGCGCGCGCGCGTTCGATGTTCAGCGTGGCCACGCGCAGGTCGCGGTTGTGTTCGAGCGCCATGCCGATCAACTGCTTCAGCCGCGCATCCTTGAAGAACTCCTGCCACGGCAGGCCGGAGGCGGGAGGCGCGTTGCTGTCGTCCGCCGCCGTGGGCGACAGCGCGGCAGGCCATTGTCCGGCGACGGGCAGGGCCGGCCGCTCGTAGGTCGGGGCCAGCGAGCAGCCGGCCAGCAGCGACGCCAGCAATACGGACGCGCTGCCCAAATGTTTAACGGTGTTCATGCTGCCTCCTTGGGATCGATATCGATGACGTCAGCCGCGCTCGCGGTATGCTTGCTGACCTTGAACCACAGCGAATACAGGGCTGGCAGGAACAGCAGGGTCAGCACGGTGCCCACGCCCACGCCGCCGATCAGCACGTAGGCCAGCGGCCCCCAGAAGCTGGAATGGGTCAGCGGGATAAAGGCCAGCATGGCCGCCACCGCCGTCAGGATCACCGGCCGCGCGCGGCGCACGGTCGACTCGATCACGGCCTGGTACGGCGTCAGGCCGGCCGCCAGGTCATGCTGGATCTGGTCGACCAGGATCAGCGTGTTGCGCATCAGGATGCCGGCCAGGCCGATCAGGCCCAGGATCGCGTTGAAGCCGAAGGGCTGATGGAACACCAGCAGCGTCGGCACCGCGCCAACCAGGCCCAGCGGCGCGGTGGCAAACACCATCCACATGGTGGCGAAGGAACGCACCTGCACCATGATCACCGCCAGCATCAGGATAATCATCAGCGGGAACAGCTTGGCCAGCGCCATGTCGGCCTTGGCGCTTTCCTCCACCGCGCCGCCGGTATCGATGTGATAACCGGCCGGCAGGCTGGCTTTGAGCTGCGCCAGCTTGGGCAGGATGGCCTTGGTCACGTCGGGCGGCTGGGTGCCGTCGCGGATGTCGCCCTGCACGGCGATATAGGTCTCGCGGTCATAACGCTTGAGCACCGAGTCCTCCATGCGGGTTTCCAGCCGCGCCACCTGCGACAGCGGCACGCTGGCGCCGCTGTCGGTGGTCAGCGTCAGATTGCGGATGTCGCCCAGGCCGGTGCGCTCGGCATGCGGACTGCGGATCATGACATCCACCGTGCGCACGCCTTCGCGCACCTGAGTCGACGGGATGCCGTTCAACAGCGCCTGCAACTGGTTGGCCGCGTCGCGCGGCGCCAGGCCGACCTGGCGCAGGCGCTCCTGGTCCAGCGCCAGGTGCACGGACGGCGTCAGGTCGCCCCAGTCGAGATGGACGTCGCGCATGTCGCTGTTCTGCGCCATGATGGCGCGCACCTGCTCGGCGATCTTGCGCACCTGGTCGAGGTCCGGGCCGGCCACGCGGAACAGCACCGGGTAAGGCACCGGCGGGCCGAACAGGAACTGGCTGACGCGCACGCGGGCTTGCGGGAAGCGGCCTTCGGCGATCATGGCGCGGATCTTTTCCTTCAGCGCGTCGCGCTCGTGCGGGCCGGCGGTCAGCACGATCATCTGGGCGAAGGCCGGGTTGGGCAGTTCGGGATTCACCGACAGGAAGAAGCGCGGCGTGCCCTGGCCGATGTAGCTGGAGACGATCTTCGCTTCCGGCTCCTTGCGCAGGGCCGCTTCGATCTGGCGTACCGTCGCATCGGTCGCCGCGAAGGCGCTGCCCGGCGGCAGGTTGATTTCCAGCGTCAGCTCCGGCCGTTCGGAATTGGGGAAGAACTGTTTCTGCACGCCGCCCATGCCGACGCCGGCCAGCGCGAAGACGAAGACGGTAACGCCCGCGGTCAGCCACTTGTGGTCCACGCACCAGCGCACCAGTTGGCGCAGGCGCTGGTAGTTCGGCGTGTTGTAGATCGCATCGTGGCCGCCAGCCTTGACGGGAATATCGGGCAGCATCTTGACGCCCATGTAGGGAATGAACAACACCGCCACCACCCAGGACGTGAGCAGCGCGAACGCGACCACCCAGAAGATATTGCCCGCATACTCGCCGGCGGTCGAGCGCGCGAAGCCCACCGGCAGGAAACCGATGATGGTCAACAGCGTGCCCGACAACATGGGCGCCGCGGTCGCGGTCCAGGCGTAGGTGGCGGAGGCCACGCGGCTCAGGCCTTCTTCCATTTTCACCACCATCATTTCGATGGCGATGATGGCGTCGTCCACCAGCAGGCCCAGCGACAGGATCAGCGCGCCCAGCGTGATGCGGTCGAAGTCGCGGCCAGTCACCAGCATGATGACGAACACGGCGCCCAGGGTCAGCGGCACGGCCGCCGCCACCACCAGGCCCACGCGCCAGCCCAGCGTCGCCAGGCTGACCGCGATCACCACCGCCAGCGCCACCACGAACTTGACCATGAATTCATTGATGGCCGCCTTGATGGCCTGCGACTGGTCGGAGATCTGGTCCAGCTCTATGCCGGTCGGCAGTTCGGCGCGCAAGGACTGCTGGGCGGCGCCGAGATCGTGGCCCAGTTGCAGGCCGTTGTAGCCGCGCTTCATCACCACGCCCAGCACCAGCGAGGCTTCGCCCTGGGTGCGGATGGCGAAGCTGGCCGGGTCTTCGTAACCGCGGCGGACTTCGGCGATATCGCCCAGCTTGATGGTGTGGTCGGCGCCGACGATGGGGATGGCCTTCACGCTGTCCACGCTGTCAATGGCGCCGTCCAGCCGCAACTGCACGCGCGGCCCCCTGGTCTCGACGAAGCCGGCCGAGGTGACGGTGTTCTGGCGGCCCAGCGCATCGATCACGGCTTGCGCCTTGATGCCCAGCGTGGCCAGGCGTTCGTGCGAAATCTCGACAAAGATGCGCTGCTGCTGTTCGCCCAAAATGTTGACCTTCTGGACGCCCGGCACATGCAGCAGGCGCTGGCGAATGTCTTCCGCTTTCAGCACCAGCAGGCGGTGCGGCAGGTTCTTGCCGGCGAGGGAAAACAGCGAGAAGTAGACGTCCGAGTATTCGTCATTGATGAAGGGGCCGTAGACGCCGCGCGGCAGGTTGATCGCTTCGTCGCCCAGCTTCTTGCGCACCTGGTAGAACTGCTCCTGCACCGTCTTCGCCTGGGTGTCATCCTTCAGATACACCTTCATCGTGACCAGGCCGGGACGCGCACTGGTTTCCACGCGGTCGTACGCTTCCAGTTCCTGCAGGCGTTTCTCCAGGCGGTCCGCCACCTGCTCCTGCATTTCCTGGGCCGTCGCGCCGGGCCAGCTTGCCGACACCGTCATGACCTTGACCACGAAACTCGGGTCTTCCGCCCGTCCGAGGCGGAAGAAGGCAAACACGCCGGCGGCGCTGATGGCGATAATCAGGAACAGGGTAATCGCCCGTTCGCGCACGCCGAAGGCGGAGAGGTTAAAGCCACTCATGATCCGCTCCCAACCTTGGTTTCCGCCAGCAGTTGCACTTTTTGCCCGGCCTTCAGCAGGTGGCCGCCGACCGCCACCGCGCGTTCGCCAGCCGCCAGGCCCTGCGACACGCGGGCCTGCTCCTCGCCCAGTTGCGCCACCTTCACGGGACGCAGCGTCACGGTCGAGGTCTTCTCATCGATCACCCAGACGCCGGGGCCGTGACCCTGGTCGGTCAGCGCGCTGATGGGGACACTGACATCCGGCGAGACTGCGGCGGCGATGCGCACCGTGACCGTGGCGCCCAGCGGCGCCTGGCTGGCGCTGCCGCCCAGCGTGTAGCGGGCCAGGTAGGTGCGGGTTTGCGGGTCGGCCACGGCGGCCAGTTCGCGCAGGTGCGCCGGGGCCACGTTGCCGGGATCGCTGTACAGGGTGGCGCTGGCCTGGCGCTTCGCCAGCGCCAGCTCCTGCTCGGGCAGGTAGACCAGGGCTTCGCGCGCGCCCTCGCGCGCCAGCCTGACCACCGTCTGGCCGGCCGATACGACCTGGCCGACATCGGCCGGCACTTCCAGCACGACGCCATCCATGTCGGCCACCAGCAGCGCGTAATCGCGCTGGTGTTCGGTTTCGCGGGCGCGGGAGACTTCGGCGCGGGTCTGGGCGGTCGCCGCATCGGCCGCGGCCTTGGCCTGCTCATAGGCCTGCTTCGACGTGGCGCCGTTGGCCAGCAGGGTGCGCAGGCGCGCTTCCTCCGCCACTGCCTGCACCTGGCGCGCCTGGGCGGCGTCCACCGCAGAGTGGGCAGCCGCCAGCGCCAGGTCATAGTCCACGGCGTCGATGCGCATCAGGGCCTGGCCTTTGTGCACACTCTGCCCCGGGTCTACCAGGCGTTCGACCACTTTGCCGGCCACGCGGAAACCCAGGTTGCTTTCGGTGCGGGCATGGACCACGCCGGTGAAAGTGGCCGCGCCGGCGCCGGCCGGCTGCGCGGTGAACCAGGCCACCTTGGTGACAGTGGCGGGCGGCGGCGCCGGCTGGCTGCACGCAGCCAGGCCGAGCAGGAGTGCGGCACCGATGGCGGTGCGCTGCGGCAGTTTCGAAAGTATCGTATTCATACAGGCCTCAAGAAGGTGGGAACCGCGGGCGGGAACCACGCGCCATATTTAGAGTTCGGTTAAACGCTAAAAATAGCGTACATTTATACTCTAAAAAACTCAAGCTCTTTTTTGCGCGGCGGGAGCGGGCGGCAGCATGGACAGGATTGTTTGCCTGGCGTTGAGCAGAATGGCCTGGGCGGATTCGCGGCCGACCGCCAGCCGGGCCAGCATCACCGCGCCCACCATGGTGGCCACGATGGCGTCGGCCAACCGTGCCGGCTCGGCCAGGCCGGCCTGTTCGGTGAGCATGGCGAAGAACCGCGCCAGCCGCTGGTAGCCGGCCATCGCCGCGTCGCGCACCCGCGGGTCCGCGCGGCGCAACTCGCTGCCCAGGTTGGGCAGCGGGCACAGGGCCTCGCCGCCCCGCAACTGCACCTGGTCCAGATACAGGTTGACGGCGATGTGCAGCGCCTCGGCCGCGGGCTTGCCGCACACCGCCGCGCCGAAGTACGCCACCATCTGGTCGTTGGCGGCGATGTTGGCCTCGGCGATCAGTTGTTCCTTCGAGCGGAAGTGACGATAGAAGCCGCCCTGCGTCAGGCCGGCCGCCGACATGATGCTGGCGATGCCGGTTTCGGCCAGCCCGTTGGTCAGGAATAGCCGGGTCGCAGCCGACAGGATGCGCTTGCGCGTGTCCACCGTTTCAGTCTTTGACTTTTTCATGTCCGTCGCTCCCGCCTGGCGATATTGCTTGCCTCATTTAGAGTTTTAGTATAATCTAATTTTAGATTTTAATTGAACTCTAAAAGGAGAGCGAGATGTCGAAGCCATCAGTAGTGATCGTCACCGGGGTATCGTCGGGCATCGGGCGCGTGACGGCGCAGCGTTTCGCCGCGCGCGGCAGCAAGGTGTATGGCACAGTGCGCCGCAAGGAGGGCGTGCCGCCGATTCCCGGCGTCACGCTGCTGGAGATGGATGTGCGCGACGCGGCGTCCGTGACGCAAGCGGTGCAGTTGGTCATCGCCAACGAGGACCGCATCGACGTGCTGGTCAATAACGCTGGCGTCTCGCTGGTCGGGGCGGTGGAGGAAACCTCGATCGCCGAAGCGCAGTCGCTGTTCGACGCCAACGTGTTTGGCGTGCTGCGCACCACCCAGGCCGTGTTGCCGCAGATGCGCGCGCAGGGCGCGGGCCGCATCGTCAACCTCAGTTCGGTGCTGGGCTTCCTGCCGGCGCCGTACATGGGCTTGTACGCGGCCTCCAAGCACGCGGTGGAAGGCCTGTCGGAAAGTCTGGACCATGAAACGCGCCAGTTCGGCGTGCGGGTGGTGCTGGTGGAGCCGTCCTACACCCGCACTAATCTGGACGCCAACGCGCCCAAGGCTGCCCGGAAAATTACCGCATATGACAGCGAGCGCAGGAACGCCGCCGGCGCGGTCGCCAACCAGTTGGACGCGGCGCCCTTGCCGGACACCGTGGCGGCCACCATCGTCGAGGCGGCGTTCGGGACCTGGAAGATGCGGCGTACGCCCAAGGGCCAGGCTGCGCTATTGAGCAAGCTGCGCCGCTTCATGCCTGCGGGGCCGGTGGATGCCGCGATCCGCAAAGGCCTGAATCTGCAGACCTGAGGGATGAATGGAGGGATGGAGCGGGTGAAGGGAATCGAACCCTCGTATGAAGCTTGGGAAGCTGCCGTTCTACCATTGAACTACACCCGCGTGATCCGCATTCTACGCGGGTTCTAACGCCGTTGACAACCTTGCTTCGCGGTCTAATGAGTATCATGGCGAAGCTGGTGAATCAAAAATCTTCAGGCGAGACAATCATTAGGCAAGGTCAAGGCCATTTTCAAAATACTGCTTGAAGGTCGTGCCATCATCGAGTTTCCAGTTATCTCGCCCGTTGATTGAATATCCCGTGACTATGCCGGCCGCTTGCGATGCGGTCTTGAACATATAGTCTCGTTTAAAATCATCTTCTCGTTTGCGTTTACAAGCACCCCAGATGCAATCAACGCCTGCCTCAATGCGATAGCCCCGCCCGTAAGGCTCGCCGCTGGTGCTGACGCCACATCCGAGCCTTCAAGGACGGCCATACCTTCATCGGTCCAGACAGCTCTGGCGTGAAGACCGCTAACCCGAAGATGAAAAACAGAAGAAGGTTCAAGAACCTTGGCTGCAGGCGCAGGAAGGTTCTTAACCACAGCAGCAATTTGCGGATCCATGAAATTTTCGCGGCAGTGCTTCGACTGCACGAGAGCAGAGAACGGGAGCAATGAGTAAGAAGACTAGCCCCTCATCCGCGACAATTTTAGTCATCATCAGGGGCGACCTCAGTGTAGCTTTTGACTGAATCGTAAGCGTGCTTGGAAATTGTCCTGAGAACTGGAGGATTTTCTTTGTACTTCTTCGTCAAGAGCGCAAGTTGCTGCTTCGCGGGTGCGCAGTATTGTTTTATCGATCGTGTGATCTCTCTTCGCTCACTTTTCGGCAGATCGCTATCCCACTCCCCGGCCAAATGTTCACATGCCTCCGCGTTCTTAACGAAGGTCTGCACGTCCTTCGGTAATCGCGGCGCTGCCGAAACAGTTTCGGCAGCGGTCAAAACAAGTAGAGAAAGGGCTTTCTTAATCATGTGCGCCTCTTGCCTATCGGCCGGTGGATGACCAGTGCGGTTTGTCCTTAGCTCCGCCAGTGAATTTCTTCACGCCGTAACTCGCGCCAATGATTTTTAATTGCCTATTCATGCCAGAACGCGGCACGGTCGTCACTTTCACGAGTTTTCCATCAGCAGTCTTGACGGTCACAGTGCCCTTCCAGACAATCGACATATCGATTGCCAATCCATCGTTGTGCAAGGAGTGCAGCGCTGGCGGGGTGCTCAAAGCGCTCATGTCGAAAGCTCGTACCATCTGCTTGGCAGCTTCAACGGAATCGGCGGGCGTCGCGTGAACCCAGTTGATATCCACGCCAGACATTGAAGGAATATCTTCAGGCTTAACGTATTTGTACTTGATTTTCCAGGACCAGTGCATCAGGTAGGATCGCTGAACCGGCCGATAGGTAGCCGCGATTCGAACCTTGATACCTGCTGCTTCCATTGCGTCGATAAAGGCGTCAACCGCTTTACGAAATTTAGGAGAGAGGTCTTTCGTATATCTGCTGCCTTTGAAACGCTGCGCCCACTGAGTGCCACTCAATTCGCTGTCTTTTCCGTGATTTGCACGCGCCATCGTCACTGGCTTGGTAATACCTGGTTTCTGAGTTGCAGTCGTCATCTTCGTGAACCTCCAAGAACGCGGCAATGAAAGAAGAGCCGGGGAGGTTCAGCGTAAGCCTGATGCAGCAGGCCGCCATTGATATAGGGCTAGTTGGATGCCGCCAAGGCGGCTAACCAACTAGCCAGCATTGTACGCGGCTTTGCCATTCTGACTCAATTACAACAAACAACACGCGTTCCGGGCTATAAAACTAGTTTAACTTGACCATTATTGTCTATACAAACTAGTCTTTCTTACTAGACAAACCAACAAGCCCAACATCGCAGTGAGGAGTTGTATATGAAGATGAACCGTACCCGGTTGAATGTGGCCATCGCCACGCTGTTTACCGCCGGTTCTGCGCTCAGCGCAGCAGCCCTGGCCCAGCAGGATGCCGCCCCCGCAGCCACCGACGACAGCGCGGCGGTGGCCAAGAAGCCGGCGCGCAGCGATCAGATTCAATCGGTCGTGGTCACCGCCCAGAAACGCAAGGAAGACGCCAACAAGGTGCCGATCAGCGTGTCGGTGGTCAGCGGCGAAGACTTGGCCGCCAAGCACATCGCCGGGCTGGAAGACGTCACCCGCTCCGTGCCCAATATCTCCTTCTCCGGCGGCACGCAGGGCAACGGCCCTGGCCTGTCGAACATCGAGATGCGCGGCATTTCTTCCAGCGCCGGTTCGGGCACGGTCGGCATTTACATGGACGACGTCTCGATGACCACCCGTAACCTGTACAGCCTGGGCAGCCCGGAACCGAAGTTCTTCGACGTCGACCGCATCGAGGTGCTGCGCGGCCCGCAAGGCACGCTGTACGGCGCCAGCTCCATGGGCGGCACGCTCAAGGTCATCATGAACCAACCCGACCTGACGCACACCACCAATTTCGAAACGGCCGAGCTGTCCTCGACCTCCAAGGGCGGCATCAACTACACCGTCAACAGCGTCTTGAACGTGCCGCTGGTGCCCGGTGAAATGGCGCTGCGCATCGGCCTGGAAAGCAGCCACACCAGCGGTTTCATCACCCAGGTCAATCCGGACACCCTGGCCACCGTGCGCACCAAGACCAACAAGGAAGACGACGCCGTGCTGCGCATGGCCCTGAAATGGGTGGTCAACCGCAACCTGACGCTGACGCCGTCGGTGTTCTACCAGCAGATCAAGACCGCCGACCTCGGCACCGAATACCCGACCTCGCAAACCACCGGCGCGCCGCTGCCACCATACACCATCAGCAAACCGTTCCTGGAACCGGGCAACGACAAGCTGCTGGTGCCCAGCCTGACGGCCAACTACGACCTGGGCGGCGCCGACCTGATCTCGGTCACCAGCTACTACAAGCGCACCTTCGACCGCCTGCAGGACGGCACGCAGGCCAACAGCGCCTTCATCGGCAGCAGCTTTATCCAGCCAGGCGCGCCGGACGGACTGGCCGCCGCGCTGACCGTGATGCCGGGCTACGTCTACCTGAACAACGACGTGCGCCAGTTCTCGCAAGAGTTCCGGCTCGCCTCCAAGTCGTATGACCCGAAGACCGGCGACAATGCCCTGACCTGGCTGGGCGGCGCCTACTTCTCCAACCTGCACACCACCGTCAACGATAACGAACCCATCCCCGGCATCAATGCGCTGTTCGCATCCTACGGCGTGCGCACCGACGATCCGGCCATCGTGTCCGGCACTTTCCCGGGCGCGTTCGCCAACGACAGCGCCTACTTCAGCGCGCGCCACTACCGCACCACGCAGAAAGCCCTGTTCGGTGAAGTCAGCTACCACTTCACGCCGGACCTGAGCGCCACCGCCGGCCTGCGCGACCTGTACGCCACCGATTCGCTGGCGCGCGAAGGCAGCAATTACTTCACCGCCGTGGCCGGGCCGACCATCCAGTTGCCGCATCCGGTCGATACCCACGCGCTGACGCCGAAGTTCGCCGTGTCCTGGAACGTCGGCCCCAACGACATGGTGTATGCCAACGCCGCCAAGGGCTTCCGCCTGGGCAGCCAGAACCGCGACATCCCGCTGTCGCTGTGCGGCGCCGAACTGGCCGGCATGGGCCTGTCGCAGGCGCCCGCCAGCTTCGGCCCGGATTCGCTGTGGAGCTACGAGGTCGGCAACAAGTCGCGCTTCCTGAACAACCGCCTGTCCATCAACGCCTCGGCGTTCTACATCACCTGGAACAACATCCAGGTGGACCGCGCGCTGAACTGCACCTTCGACTACGAGACCAATGCCGGCAAGGCGCGCAGCACCGGCATCGAGCTGGAAGTGAAGGGCAAGCCGACCCGCGACCTGACGCTGGGGATGAGCGCCGGCTACACCGACGCCTACCTGATCGACGCCAACCAGGCGCTGGGTTCGCTGCCGGGCCAGAAGGTGCCGGGCGTACCGAAATTCAACGCCACGCTCGATGGCGAATACCGCTACACCATCACCGACACCACCGACGGTTTCGCGCGCCTGACCGCGCACTGGATCGGCAGCAGCTACGGCACGCCGCACGTGGGCGACAGCGACTACACCCGCCCCGCCTACGCCACGGTCGACGCCAGCGTCGGCGCCAACTTCGAGCGCTGGCAGCTCTCGCTGTTCGCCAAGAACCTGGCCAACAATAACAAGGTGATCCAGCGCCCCAGCGTGCAGTTCTTTGAAGAGAACTACCGCCTGCCGCCGCGCACCATCGGCGTCAACGTTTCGGGCAGCCTGTGATGGTCCGCGGGCTATTGACACTGCGCATCGAACCTAGCTATGCTGAACTTCCGGTTTGCCGAGTTTCCCCAACAGTAGCTCTTACAGGAAGAGGTGTTTAAATGGATGCGCAGCAACTTATCTCGGAATTTCTGGCGTCGGACCACGGCGCGCAGGCGACCCAGGCCCTGGCAGCACAGGGCATAGGCGCCGAGGACGCCCAGCAGATGCTGAGCCAGGCAGTGGACGTGACCCACGCTCACATCAACGAACAGGCCCCGGAAGAATCGCACAACGGCCGCAACTTCTTTGCCGCGTTTGCGGCCGGGCTGGTGCGCGGCGACGGCGTCTTCAAATCGCTGCTGGAAGGCGGTGAAGGCATCATCACCGGCAAGGTGACGGCCGCGCTGGCCGATCGCCTGGGCATCGATCCGGGCACGGCATCGACCGTGGCGGCCGCGGCCACGCCATACATCACGGCATTTTTAAAGGAAAAGCTCGCCTGAGCGAGCTTTTCGTCGACAGTGCAATCGGACGCCGCGGCGTCCGATTTTTTTTACTTGGCGCAGGCCTTGCCGTGGTCGGCGTGGAAGCCCTTGGCTTTCGCGTCCGCTTCGCTCATGTACTCGCCGCTCTTGGTCTTGCCGTACCAGCGGTCGCCTTCGCAGTGATACACCTTGGTCGAGGCATTGACCCACACCTTGCCGGCTCCGCCGCCGGCGGCTGCCTCGGCGGCAGGCATGGGCATGGATTTCATGGCGGACGCGGCCGAAGCGGCGGCCGGTGCGGCAGCGGCCGAGGCCGCCGACGCTGCGCCGGCGGCGGTGGCTTTCTTGTCGACGCCGCCATGGCCGCGGCAGGCGCCCTTCAAGGTGGCGCCGCTGAACGGCGTCCCATCCTTGCAAACAGCGTTGACAGTGCTAGCCGCGGGCGCAGCGGCCGTCTGGGCGTATGCAGACATGGAGAAACCGGAAATCAAAGCTAACGACAGCAGTATTTTTTTCATGACCAACTCCCCAACAGGCACGGACATACGTGCGTGTTCCGATACTATTTCAATTCCGAAACTATTGACGCCGATTCCAAACTGAATTTAGTTGTACGTAGCGTTTTTGAGACAGCGCCGCCGGGGCGGCAGAATGTTGCAAAGCAGCATCATTCATAAATTAATTGCCATACAAATCTGCTAGTATGCAAGCCACCTCATTCACCCAGTACAGGACAGTAAATGCGCAGCACCACCCATGCCGCCGGCCGCGAGACCGTACTTGAAGACGGCAAGCCCATCGTCACCACCACCGACCTCCAGGGCCGCCTGACTTACGCCAATTCCACCTTCATCGACATCAGCGGCTACAGCGACGACGAGCTGCGCGGGCGCCTGCAAAGCTCGCTGCACCACGCCGACATGCCCAAGGAAGTCGACGCCGACATGTGGCGCACGGTGATGTCGGGCGAACCGTGGCGCGGCCTGGTGAAGTACAACACCAGCGAGGGCGGCTTCTTCTGGTGCATCGTGAACGTGACGCCGGTGATCGAGAAAGGCCGCACCACCGGCTTCATGGCGGTGTGCACCAAGCCCAAGCCCAAACAGGTCCAGGAAGCGGCCGAACTCTATCGCACCCTCAAGGGCGGCAATCCGGACGGTGTGCGCATCGTGCGCGGCGCGGCGGCCGCGCGCGGCTGGCGCAAGCTGGCCAATGCCGTGCGCGACATCACGCTGGCGCAGCGCCTGGCCGCGTGCTTCGGCAGCGTGGCGCTGCTGGCGCTGTCGATGACGCTGCACGCCGTGCTGCCTTACAGCGCGGGCGCGCTGCACCTGCAGGCCTTGCTGATGATCGCGCTGGCGCTGTACGGCTGGTACAACCTGCACCAGGCCGTGGTGGCGCCCATCCAGGCCAGCATCGAGGCGACCCGCATCCTGGCAGGGGGCGACCTGACCACCCGCATGGCAGTCGACCGCCACGACGAGATCGGCCGGCTGCAAGCCTTCATCCGCCAACTGAACCTGAACCTGGCCTCCATCCTGGTCGACATCCGCGGCAATTTCAGCCTGACCCGCAGCACCACCACCCAGGTGCGGGCGGCCAACGTCGACCTGTCGGCGCGCACCGAGGCGCAGGCGTCCAGCCTGGAGCAGACCTCCGCCCACATGGGCCAGATCACCGACACGGTGGGCCAGACCGCCGACAACGCCAACACCGCCAGCAGCGTGGCCAGCGAGGCGACCGCCCTGGCCCAGCGCACCGGCGGCGCGGTGGCGCAGGTGGTGACGGCCATGAACGACATCAGCGCCTCCTCGCGCCAGATCGTCGACATCATCGGCCTGATCGACGGCATCGCCTTCCAGACCAATATCCTGGCGCTGAATGCGGCGGTGGAAGCGGCGCGCGCCGGCGAGCAGGGGCGCGGCTTTGCGGTGGTGGCGGCGGAAGTGCGCACCCTGGCCCAGCGCAGCGCCGCCGCGGCCAAGGACATCAAGGCGCTGATCGACGCCTCGGCCGGCAAGATCGCCAGCGGCGCCGACATGGCCGGCATGGCGGGACAGGACATGGAAGCGGTGATCGCCGCCATTGCCCGCGTGGCCGACATCATGAGCGAAATCAGCGGCTCGACGCGCGAACAAAGCAGCGGCGTCAATCAGGTCAAGGACGCCATCATGCAACTGGACGAGGTGACCCGCCAGAACGCACAGATGGTGGAAGAAGCCTCCACCGCCACCGGCGTGCTGGACCTGCAGGCGCAGGCCGTGGCCAGGGCGCTGGAAGTGTTCAAGCTGCCGCCGCAAGCCGGCGCGTCGCGCGAGGCCCGCGCCGGCCAGGCGCGCCTGCCGGCCTAACGCAGCGAGGACTGGAAGTCGGCGTCCTGCACGTTCCCGAAGACGAAGCCTTCGGCCTGCAGTTGCATGATCACGGCTTCCAGTTGTTTCAGCGTGTTGGGATGGATCTCATGCATGAGGATGATGCCGCCCTTGTGCGCGCGGGCCGCCGCCACCACGTGGCCCACGTAATCGCTGCGGTATTGCAGCGGCACCCCGCAGGACAGGGCTTCCTTGGCATCCACCGTGCCGGTCTTGTCGTAAGCCCAGTCGCAGGAATCGATATGCCAGCCGACGATGCGGTAGCCGCGCTCGCGCACCAGCTTGTTGGTCTCGCAGGAGGAATTCCCGTACGGGTAGCGGAACAGCTTGGGCTGCATGTCGGCCGCCAGCACTTGCTCGTTGCGCAGCACCTCGCTGCCCTGTTCCGTCACGCTGATGTCGTGGAAGTTGGGATGGTCCCAGGAGTGGTTGGCGATCACCGAATGCTGCGCCGCGCGCACCTTGGCCACCAGTTCGGGATACTGCTCGGCCTTTTTACCGACCATGAAGAAGGTGGCGGAGATGTGGTATTTGTCCAGCAGCGCCAGGATCGCTTCGGTCGCGCCAGGCGACGGGCCGTCGTCGAAAGTCAGCGCGACGCGGTTCAGCGGCGGCGGCGTGGCGATCTCCGATTCGTACTTGCAGCTCAGTTCCAATTCCTTGGGATCGCTGTTGAGGCGATCGTCCAGCCGCTTCAAATGGTGTTTGCGGATGTGCTCATGCTCGTCCTCCGCCGCGACGACGGCAGCGTGGCAGTGCAGGGAGACCAGGGCAAGCGCGGCGGCGCGCGACAACGTACGATGGAACATGAACAGGCTGCAGTGGTTGAGTAACCCGCTACTATAGCGCACAATAGCCCTGCCCTTCCCTGCCTGAGGACGACGGATGAATCCAGCGACGACCGAACAACTGCTGCCGCAAGCGCGGGATTTGCACGCACGCGGGCAGTTGCAGGAAGCCGCCGCGCTGTACCTGCGCATCCTGGACATCGATCCCGCGCATTTCGCCGCCACCCACCTGCTGGGCGTGTATGCGCTGCAGATCTGCGACCTGGCGGCCGCGCATGACCTCATCGTGAAAGCCCTGGAGATCGAGCCGGAGAGCGCGGCGGCGCGCGTGCACCTGTCCGCCGTGCTGCAACGGCAGGGCCGCATGGATGCCGCCTACGCCGAGATCCAGCGCGCGCTGGCGCTGCAGCCGGAGAACCTGGATGCGCTCAGCAACGGCGGCGGCCTGCTGGCCTTTCATTTGAAGCGGCCGGCGGAAGCGCTGCCGCTGCTGGAACGGGCCTTGTCCATCGCCCCCGACCACGCGGACGCGCTGAACAACCTGGGCTACGCGCTGGTCGAACTGCACCGTCACGAAGAAGCCCTGCTCTGCCTGGAACGCGCGCTGGCGCTGAAGCCGGACTTGGCGCTGGCCTGGTACAACCGCGGCAATGCCCTGCAGTTGCTGAACCGCGTCGATGAAGCGCTGCGCAGCTACGACGCCGCGCTGGCCATCAACCCCGGCCTGGCGGACGCCCAGTTCAGCCAGGGCGTCTGCCGCCTGCTGGCCAGCGACCTGGAACGCGGTTGGCCGCAGTATGAATGGCGTTGGCGCAAACCCGGCCACCAGTTACCGCGCTATCCCGAGCCCTTGTGGACGGGCGAGGCGCCGCTGCACGGCAAAACGCTGCTGGTGCATCACGAACAGGGCCTGGGCGATACGCTGCACATGTGCCGCTATGTGCCGCTGCTGGCCGCGCAAGGCGCGCGCGTGATCCTGCGCGTGCAGCCGTCGTTGAAGTCACTGCTGGCAGGCGCCTACGAGGTGGTGAGCAGCGATGAGCGCCTGCCGCGCTTCGACCTGCACATTCCGATGCTCAGCCTGCCGATGGCGCTGCGCACGCGCCTGGACACCATTCCGGCCGCCATGCCTTACGTGAGCGCGCCAGCGGAGCGCATCGCCGCCTGGGCGCAAAAGCTGGGGCCGGCCGCCAAGCGGCGCCTGGGCCTGGCCTGGTCGGGCAATCCCAGGCACGAGAACGACCGCAAGCGTTCGATCCCGCTGACGCTGATGCGGCGCCTGCTGACGCCCGCCTGGGATTGCATCGCCTTGCAAACCGACCTGCGCGTGACCGACCGCCTGCTGCTGGCGCGCGAACCGGCGCTGCGCAGCTACGCCGCCGATCAACACGACTTTGCCGAAACCGCGGCGCTGGTCGCGCAGATCGACCTGGTGATTTGCGTGGACACCGCCATCGCGCACCTGGCCGGCGCCATGGGCAAGCCCGTGTGGCTGCTGCTGCCCTACGCGCCCGACTGGCGCTGGATGCTCGACGGCGACGCGAGTCCGTGGTATCCGAACATGCGCCTGTTCCGCCAGCGCCGCGACGGCGACTGGGACGAGGTGCTGGCGCGCGTGGCGCAGGCGCTGGCCGCTTACCCGTGAATCCTCGGCAAGTGCGCCGCCATCGCCTGTAGCACGATCTCTTGCAGGCGCTGGGCGGGCGCGTCCAGTTGCGCGCTGCGGCGGTGCAGACGCAAGCCCACGCTCGGCAAGGACGGCAGGGACGGCGATTCCAGCACGCGCAGCGATGGCGGCAAGCCTATGCCCGCGCGCACCGTCACGCCCAGCCCGGCCGCCACCGCGGCCCAGACGCCGCCCAGGCTGGGGCTGGTGAAGGCGATGCGCCACGGGATGCCGGCACGGTCCAGCGCGGCCGTCGCCGCGTTGCGCATGATGCAGGGCGCGTCCATGGACACCAGCGGCAGCGGTTCGCGCGGGCCGTCGGGCGCGGCCGCTTCACGAGCACGGCCATCCAGCGCCAGCCACCCGCAGTCGGGCGCGGCGCCCGCGATGCCGGCGGCGCCGATCCAGCGCAGCGGCAAGCGCGCCACCTCCACCGCATGCAGCGCGGTCTCGCCGCCATCCCAGGCCAGCGCCAGGTCCAGGCGGCCGCCGTGCAGCTCGTCCATCAGTTCCAGGTTGCGGGCCACGCGCGCCTCGATGCGCACCCTCGGATGCACGCGGGCGAAGCTGCCCAGCACCTCGGTCAGCACATGTTCGCCGAAGTCCTGCGCCATCCCCAGCCGCACGCTGCCCGCCAGATCGGCGCCGCGCACGGCGCTGGCTGCCTCGTCGTTCAGTTCCAGCAGGCGGCGCGCGTAGCCCAGCAGGGATTCGCCCGCCGGCGTGGTCACCATGCCGCGCCCTTCCTTGCGCAGCACCGGCGTGCCCAACTGGTCTTCCAGCTTTTTCAACTGCGCGCTGACGGCGGACGTGGACCGGCCCAGGCGGTCGGCCGCCTTGGCGAAACTGCCCATGTCCACGCCGGTCACAAAGGTGCGCAGGACGTCGAGATCGAAGGTGATACGCCGCATAACCATCCCGTTTTATCGAACTGTCGATTCAAATATTCCTGATTTTCAGGATCAAAATAGCCCTGTATCGTAGCCCTGTCAATAACGGGAGGACGCTATGGCATCGACAGCGGGACAGGACAGCATGGGCGGGATCGCCCCGAAACTGGCGGAACTGACGGACAAGGTGCTGTTCGACGATATCTGGCAGCGCACCGTCCTGCCGCCGCGCGAACGCAGCTTGATTACGGTGTCCGCGCTGGTGGCGCTGAACCGCGTCGAGCAACTGCCTTTCCACCTGCGGCGGGCGCGCGACAACGGCGTTACGCGCGCAGAGCTGGCGGAACTGATCACCCACCTGGCGTTTTATTCCGGCTGGCCCACCGCGGCCTCCGCCATCAACGTACTCAAGCAACTGGAGGATTGAATCATGCCCATGAGCCGCATCTCACTGTTGAAAGGGAAATCGCCCGAATACCTGCGCGCGCTGGCGGACGGCGTTTATCACGCGATGGTCGAGGCGTTCAAGGTGCCGGAGAACGACCGCTTCCAAGTCATCCACCAGCACGAGCCATACGAGTTGATCTTCGACCGGCACTACGAGGCAGGCCCGCGCTCGGACGACTTCGTGCTAATCGCGATCACCGCCGGCAAGCCGCGCACCACGGAAGTCAAGCAAGCCTTCTACCGCCGCCTGGTCGAGCGCCTGGCCGCCTCGCCTGGCCTGCGGGCCGAGGATGTGATGGTGGTCATCACCACCTCGCAGGGCGACGAGTGGTCCTTCGGCGGCGGCCGGCTCTCGGCCTCGCTGACGGGAGCGCGGCCATGATCGCCATGCAGTACCGCTTCGTGCTGCCGGCCGACTACGACATGGCCGTCATCCGCGAGCGCATCGCCAGCCGCGGCCCGGCGCTGGACCATTTGCCCGGCCTGCTGTTCAAGGCCTACCTGCACGGCACGGCGCCGGAGAACAGCTACGCGCCGTTCTACCTGTGGCGTGACGAGCAAGCCATGCACGACTTCCTCAACAGCCCGGCGTTCGCCGGTGTGGCCAAGGCTTTCGGCTGGCCGTCCGTGCGCACCTGGACGCCGTGGCACGCCGCCGTCGGCGACGACATCCGGCAGGCGCGGCACGCCACGCTCAGCAGCGAGGCCATCGCGCCCTACAGCGACCTGGCGGAACTGCGCGCGCGGGAAGAGGACTGGGCCAGGCGGCAAGGCGCGCTGGCCGTGGTGGTGGGATTCGAGCCGGTGACGTGGACCATCACGCGGCTCTGCCTGTGGCGCGATCCGCCCGCCGTCGCCGCGCATGAGCGGCACTACCTGGTCGGCCACGTCTCCGCGCCCACGGCACGATAGAGCCGCATCAAATTTTCCCCGCGCTGCTTTGCTATGCTGGCCACCGGTGCACACCTGCGGAGGCCATCATGCTCAGGAAACCAGCCCGCCCGGAGATCGACCACAGGACGCTGAAGTTCATCGTCGGCGCCATCGCCACGGGGCTGCCCCCCATGCTCAGTCTGCTCAGCGGCGGGCAGCTCCCCTCGCTGAGCGACTCGTTCTGGATCGAATCCGACCCGTGGTCGCGCACCATCTTCGTCGGCTGCCTGTATGCGATCAGCGCCTTCCTGTTGGCCTACAACGGCGAGATCGCGCTGGAAATGGTGCTCAGTAAAATCGCCGCGCTGGCCGCCCTGCTGGTGGCGATGTTCCCCTGCGATTGCAGCGGCCACGCGGCCATCGTCAACCATGTGCACTACGTCGCGGCGGCGGCGCTGTACCTGGTGCTGGGCGGGTTTTGCCTGATCTTCCTGCGGCGCGCGCGTGGCAAGCGTACGCGCGAGGCGCGCTACCGGCAGTGGATTTATGCGCCCTGCGCAGCCGCGCTCTGGCTGGCGATGCTGGAGCTGGTGCTGAACGCCCTGCACCTCAACATCTTCAACCTGACCTATCCCGTGTTTTGGGGGGAATCGGTGGGCCTGGTCGCCTTCGGCATCGCCTGGCTGACGGCCAGCCACGTTCTGCCGGCCATTAACAGCCCGGACGAGCGCCACCATCTGCTCTGACTCAGCCGGGCTGCAGCTCCATGCGCTCGCGCACCTGCGCCAGTTGCAGGGGATCGAGGCGCGCGGCGGCGCTGCGCAGGTAGCGGCCCGCCGCGGCAAAGCCGCTGCGCTCGGCCATCGCCAGCCATACCCAGGCCTGCGACGCATCGGCGCGCACACCCTGCCCCGACAGGAACATCAGGCCCAGGTTGAACTGCGCCCGCGCATGGCCCTGGCCGGCGGCGCGCAAATACCATTCGTGCGCCTGGTGGTAATCCTGCGGCAGGCCCTGGCCATTATCGTAGCGCAGCGCCAGCGCGAACTGCGCCTGCGTGTGCCCCTGCTCGGCCGCCTTGGCGTACCAGTGATTGGCTTGCAGCGTGTCCGGCTGCGGGCCGTCGTCGTTATCGTAGAGCAGGCCCAGGCTGTACTGGGCCGCCGCGTAATCCTGCTCGGCGGCGCGGCGATACCAGCCCATGGCCTTGCGGTAGTCGCGCGGCACACCGCGTCCCGTTTCGTAGCGCAGGCCGAGGTCGAACTGCGCGCGCAGGTGGCCCTGGTCGGCGGCCTTGCGATACCAGAAGATGGCTTCCTGGTGATCGGCCACCACGCCGTGGCCGGCGTCGTACAGCAGGCCCAGGTGGTATTGCGCGGCCGGGAAGCCCTGCTCGGCCGCCTTGCGATACCAGAACTGCGCCTGCTCGTAATCCTGCTCCACGCCCTGGCCGTGGTCGTAGCGCAGGCCCAGGTTGTTCTGCGCCGCCGCGTGGCCCTGCTCGGCGGCCTTGCGATACCAGTCCAGCGCCTTCTGCTCGTCGCGCGGCACGCCCTGGCCGTTGTCGTAGATGAGACCCAGGTTGAACTGCGAGCTGGCGTGATCCTGCTCGGCGGCGCGGCGATACCACAGGATGGCCTTCTGGCTGTCCTGCGCCACGCCGTCGCCCTTGTCGAAGCGCAGCGCCAGGTTGAACTGCGCCGGTGCATAGCCCTGGTCGGCCGCCTTGCGGTACCACGACATGGCCTGGCCCACGTCCTGCGTCACGCCCTGGCCATTGTCGTAGCGCAGGCCGAGATTGAACTGGGCGCGTGCATAACCCTGCTCGGCCGCCTTGCGGTACCAGTAGATCGCCTGCTGGAAGTCTTGCGGCACGCCCTTGCCGGTGTCGTACATCATGCCCAGGTTGTTCTGCGCGCCCGCGTCGCCCTGCTCGGCGGCCTTGCTGAACCAGTGCATGGCCTGCTGGGTGTCGGCTTCCGTGCCCAGGCCCTTGGCGTACAGCCAGCCCAGGTTGTACTGCGCGGCCGCATAGCCCTGCTCGGCCGCCAGCCGATACCAGGCTGCCGCCTCTTCGTAATTCTGCTCGACGCCCTGGCCCTTCTGGTACATCACACCCAGGTTGTACTGCGCGTGCTCCAGGCCCGCCTGCGCGGCCTGGCGATACCAGACCACCGCCAGCTCGTAGCTCTGCGCCACGCCCTGGCCGTTGAAGTACATGAAGCCCAGGCTGTGCTGGGCATTGGCGACGCCGCGCTCGGCCAGTCCCTTGACGCGCAAGAACTCGGCGGTATAAGTGCTGCCGTTATTCGCGTCGGCTTCGTTGGGACTGTATTTGGTCATGCGGTATCAGGCTTGGATCGCGATCTTCGCCGGTTGTGGTTGCGGTTCGGCGTTGGGAGCTGGCGCAGGCATGGCGTGCAGCACGCCCGGCGCCGGGACTGGCACGGCCGACTGGCGGTTCTGCTCGTGCAACACATCGAGGAAGCTGGAGAGCGAGATCGGGCGGTGGTACAGATAGCCCTGCATGGTGGTGCAGCCGTTGGCTTCCAGGTAGCGCGACTGGATCTCGGTTTCCACGCCTTCCGCCACCAGGTGCAGGCCCAGGCCGCGCGCGATCGAAATGATCGCCAGGATCACCGGGTAGTGGCCCTGCTCGTCGTGGATCTCCTTGACGAAGGACTGGTCGATCTTGATGGTGTGGATGGGGAAGCGGTGCAAATAGGACAGCGAGGAATAGCCGGTGCCGAAATCGTCGATGGCCACCGACACGCCCAGTTGGCACAGCTTGTGCAACTGCTCGATCGCGTACTGCGGGTTGCGGATGCAGATGTTCTCGGTGATCTCGACCTCGATCTGCGCCGGCGAAATGCCGTAGCGCGTCAGCGCGCCGCGCATCTTCTCGAAGAAGTCGCCGCGGTCCAGGTATTGCGGCGACAGGTTCAGCGACAGCCGCAACGCCTCGCCGCCGGCCGCGTTCCACTGCACCAGGTCGCGGCACAGCGCGCCCAGCATCCAGTCCGAGATCGGCAGCATCAGGCCATTGTCTTCCGCGAACGGCAGGAACTCGCCGGCCGACAGCAGGCCGCGCTGCGGATGGTTCCAGCGCATCAAGCCTTCGGCGCCGATGATGCGGCCGGTGGCCACGTCGATCTGCGGCTGGTAGTACATTTCCAGCTCGTTCAGCTCCAGCGCCTTGCGCAGCGCCTGCTCCAGCGCGATCTTCTGGTGCGACACGTCCAGCATGGAGTTGTGATAGAAGCTGTGGCCGTTCTTGCCCAGCGCCTTGACCTGGTACATGGCGATGTCGGCGTGGCGCAGCAGTTCGTCGATGGTCTCGCCGTCGCTCGGGTACACGGCGATGCCGATCGAGGCCGAGATGTGCACCTCGTGGCCGTCCAGGTCGAAGGGGCGCTGCAGGCTTTCCAGGAACTTGTCGGCGATGGCCTTGGCGTCCTGGCGGTCGCGCAGCTCGGGCAGCACGATGGTGAATTCGTCGCCGCCCTGGCGCGCCAGCGTGTCGCCGCGGCGCAGGCAGTCCTTGAGGCGCTGCGCCACCTGCTGCAGCAGCTCGTCGCCCTTGACGTGGCCCAGCGTGTCGTTGACCAGCTTGAAGCGGTCCAGGTCGATGAACATCACGGCCAGCTCGCTCAGCTTGCGCTTGGCCTGGATCACGGCCAGGCCCAGGCGGTCCTTGAACAGCATGCGGTTGGGCAGGTCGGTCAGGATGTCGTGGTAAGCCTGGTAAGAGATCACTTCCTCGGCGCGCTTGCGGTCGGTGATGTCGCGCGCCACGCCGTAGGTGCCGAAGAACTCGCGGGTCTTCACCTCGTGGTCGGGGATGTGCATGCCGATCGCGTTCAGCGAGATGGTCATCAGTGTGTTGTTGAAGGTGCGCTCGACGCCGCCGGTGTTGCACTTCAGGCGCAGCTCGACGTTGCGCGAGGCGCGCTCGTCGACGCGGCGCTCGTTGAAGGCGTAGCGCGCGCGCTCCAGGTCTTCGTCGTGCACCAGCACCGAGTAGTGCTTGCCGATCAGTTCCTCGCGCGTGAAGCCCAGCAGTTGCTGCACGCGGTCGTTGACGAAGGTGAACTTGCCCTCGTGGTTCAGGGTGTAGATGATGTCCGGCGACGAGTCCACCAGGTAGCGGTACATCTTCTCCGAGTTTTCCAGCTTGGAGGCGATGCGCGCGTTGTCGATCGCCAGGCGGCGCTTTTGCAACGCGTTCTCCACCGTCTTGAGCAGTTCCTCGCGGCTGTAGGGCTTGCGCAGGTAATCGTAGGCGCCGCGCTTGAGCGCGCCGATCGCCGCTTCGATGCCGACGTCGCCGCTCATCACGATCACGTCGCCGTCGATTTCGCGGGCGTTGATGTAGTCCATGATCTCGTGGCCGCTCATGTCGGGCAGGCGCAGGTCGAGCAGGATCAGGTCGAACTTCAGCTTGGTCAGTTGGGCCAGCGCCTCGCTGCCGCAGGTGGCGGTGACCAGGTGATAGCCGCGGTCGCGCAGCAGCTCGTACAGCGAGGACAGCAGCCGAGGCTCGTCGTCGACCAGCAGCAGCCGCGGGCTGCTATCGGCAGGAATGACGACAGGATGGAGGTGGTCGGAACTGGAATCGTGGGCGCGGTCGCCGCCAGGGTTCTGGTTCATCATGGCCTTAAACGGAATCCATCACCCGCGTGGACACGCCGGCGACTTGGCTGGTGCTGCCACGCGCGGGCAGCAGGATTTCAAAGGTGGTGCCCGTTTTGCCGGAACGGCAGGTAATCAGGCCTTGCATTTTCTTGACCAGGTTGTGGACGATGGACAGGCCCAGCCCGTGGTGCTTGCCTTCCTTGGTGCTGCGCACGGCCGAGAACAGGTTGGCCAGCACCTCGGTCGACAGGCCGGGGCCGGTGTCGCTGACCGCCAGTTCCAGGTACAGCTTGCGCTCGCGGTTGACGTGGCCGCGGTTGGCGATCTCGATGCGGCCGCCGTCGGGCAGCGCCTCGATGGCGTTCTTGACCAGGTTGACCAGGATTTGCTTGAGCATGTCGGCGTCGCCGTCGATCTCGGCCGGCTCGTCCGGCTGCATGCGCACCACGATCTGCACCGAGGCCGGCACGAAGTCGGTGGCGCGGAACAGGCGCAGCACGTCGTCCACCACCTTGCCGACCTCGGTCACGCGCGACACTTCGGTCGGCTGCAGGTCGGCCAGGCCGTTGATCAACTGGCCAACGCGGTCGATCTCCTCGTTCAGGATGGACATCTCGCCCACCACCGGCTCGCGCTTGGCCAGCTTGCCGTCCAAGACCGACAGGTAATTCTTGATGATGGACAGCGGGTTGTTCACCTCGTGCACCACGCGGCGCGACGCTTCGCGGTATTCCTCGGCCACGTGGGCGATCTGGCGCTTGGCGTGGCCACGCTCGCTCATCGCCGTTTCCAGCGCGGCCGCGGCCTGGGTGCCGAACGATTGCAGGAAGCGCTCGCGCTTCTGGAACAGCGGCATCTGCCACTCCGGCGCGCCGCCCACCAGCAGGCCCAGGCAGCGCTGGTTGCTGACCAGCGGCAGGCACACCAGGCTTTCGCTGCCGAGGATGCGGAACAACTGTTCTTCCGCCACGTTCAGCGGCTGGCCCAGGTCCATGCCGCTGCGGCTGACGTAGGCCAGCTTGCGCTCCAGCGCCGCGCCGGCCACCACGCCGCCCTTGTTCAGCGGGATCATGAATTCCGCCAGGCGCTGCTGCTGGTCGCCGCCGGCGATGCCGAGCAGGGCCTGGCCGGTGGGATTCTCCAGCAGCACCACGGCGTTCTGGAAATCGAACAGGATGCGCGCCGAGCGCGTCATCGCCTCCAGCATGCCGGCCTCGCCCTGCTGGCGGGCGAAGGTCTGGCCCATCTCGGACACCAGCACCATGTTGCGCACTTCTTCCGACAGGCGCTGCTGCACCGGGTCGACCGCCGCCGGCGGCACGAAGGCGGCCGGGGCCACGATGTCGTCGGCGCCGGCCAGGTCGATGCCGAGGTAGTTGGCCGACTTCTCGACCTGGCGCGCGGCGTTGTTGACGATCTGGTCCAGCGTGTCGCTGGCCAGGCTGCACAGGCGGGCCGAGTCGGCGATGGCCTGCTCCTGGTCCTCGTGGCTGCCCAGCAGGTGCGCCAGGCGCACGATGCGGATCAGCGGGTGGGCCGATTCCAGGCGCGCCAGCGGCTCGTGGTGGTACAGCACGCTGTCGGCCAGGAAGGAGTCCAGGTTCCAGCGCTCGATCAGCCAAGCGCCCGCTTCCGAGTGGGTGATCTGCAAGGTGCGTTGCTCGACCGCGCACAAGTCTTCGTCGTCGCGCGCGGTGAAGTTGAAGGCGTATTCCTTGGGCGCGGTGGCCAGCAGGGCCAGGCGGCCGACGTTGTGCAGCAGGCCGGCCAGGTAGGCTTCCTCGACGTGCGGGTAATCCATCTGGCGGGCGATGTCGCGCGCGATCACGGCGGTGGTCAGCGAGCCTTTCCAAAAGCCGCGCAGGTCGGTGCTGCCGGAATGGGGGAAGCTGTTAAAGGTCTGGAACACGGATTCGCTGATGACCAGCGTCTTGATCATGTCGGTGCCCAGCGATACCAGCGACTGCTCCAGGCCCACCGTGCGGGCGTTGCGGTGATAGGCCGAGCTGTTGGCGACGGTCAGGATCTTGCTGGTCATCGCCGCATCCTTGGCGATGAGGGCGGCCAGCTCCGGCATGCCGGCGTCGTCAGCTTGCAAGTGTTCAATCAGCTTGATGAGTATCTGCGGCATGGCCGGCAGACGGGCGATCAGCAAGCGATTGCGGATATCCTGGTCAGATTGTTGTTGCATCGTATCAAGCATTTGCCGCCAGTAAGACAACGATCAAAGGGAACACTCTACGGCCAAGTGCTGCAAGTCCTGGTTTCATGCGGTTTCCGGGCGTTTTTTAGGCCTGGAAACATTGCCTCAAAAAATTATCTTATCACAAAGGGACATATTAATTTAACAGCAAGGAAAATTTTCACTAAACTAAGGCAATTTCCGACCGTTAATAAATGTCCTCCGATTAGCGCGTTAGCATGCGCCGGTAATGACGAGACGTCAACCACAAACCGAGAGCAGAAGTACTAAAGGCCATCTGTCCGGCGGCTAGCCACAGCACCGAATGTGATAGGACCGGCGCGATGGTGCCCGCCACAATTGCCCCCAGCAGCGTGACCGCGAACGATTGGCAGGACGCCACCGTGCCGCGGATGTGCGGGAATAAATCCAGCGCCAGCAGAGTGGCGGCCGGGGCCACGACCGACATGCCGAAGGTGTAGAACAGCATGGGCGCGACCGACCACGGCAGCGCCGGCGGCAGCCACAGGTGGTACAAAAGGTTAAATGTCGAGGCCGCCAGCAGGAAGCAGAAGCCGATGCCGATCTGTTGCGAAAATGCCATTTTGCCTGCAATTCTGTTAGCAGCCAGCGCCCCCAAAAAGATGCCGCTGACCGAGGGAATGAACAGCCAGCCGAACTGCGACGCGCCCAGGTGCAACTGCTGCGGCAGGAACACCGGCGCCGCCGAAATGTAGAGGAACAGGCCGCCGAAGTTCAGCGCCACCACCCCGGTCTTCAGGTGGAACAGCGGCGAGCGCAGGATCTCGCTGTAGCTGCGCACCAGGAAGCGCGGGTTGAAGGGGTGGCGCCTGGCCGGCGGCAGGGTTTCCGGCAGGCGGCGGTAGCAATACAGGAACAGCACCACGCTGTAGGCCAGCAGCGCCAGGAAGATGCTGCGCCAGTCGGACAGGGTGACGATCCAGCCGCCCAGGATGGGCGCGACGGCCGGCGCGATCGAGAAGATCATGGTCACCATGGACAGCAGCCGCGCCGCCTCGGCGTCCGCGTACAGGTCGCGGATGATGGCGCGTCCCACCACCACGCCGGCGCCGGCCGACACGCCCTGCAGTACGCGGAACACCCACAGGTAGTGCACGGTGTGGGCGGCGGCGCAGCCCAGGGTGCCGATGGCGAAGGTCACCAGCGACACCAGGATCACGTTGCGGCGGCCGAAGGCGTCCGAGATCGCGCCGTGCCACAGCACCATGCCGGCGAAGGCCAGCATGTAGGCGGTCAGGGTCTGCTGCACTTCCAGCGGCGTGGCGTGCAGCGTGGCCTGGATGTTGGGGAAGGCCGGCAGGTAGGCGTCGATCGAGAACGGCCCCAGCATCGACAGCGCCGCCAGGATGGTGGCCAGCGCCGCCGCGCTCAGCGGCTTGCGGTGCGCCGGCTCGGGCGCGGGGATGTCGTCGGCGTCGTTCCGGTCGGGCAGGTTGGCGGGAGGTGTGGGGAGCATAAACGTTTTCCTTGTGAGGCGCCTGCCGTCATTCCGGCGCACGCCGGAACCCATAGGACGCGTGCCGCATACCCGGCATGGATTCCGGCTTGCGCCGGAATGACGCTTACTCTGTCTTGGGCTTGGCCGCTTCGCGGCGGTTGAAGCCGGCCACCATGTCGAAGCGGAACAGCCGGCATTCCAGCGCGCCGTTGAAGAACGGCGTCTTGCGCGACTCCTTCAGGCGCAGCAGCTTGGGCACGCCCAGGTCGGCCGTGAACAGGTAGACCGTCCAGCCGGCAAAGCGCTGCTTGAGCGTGCTGCTGAAATCGGCGTAGAAGCTGTTGGCCAGTTCATCCTGGGCCAGCGTGCTGTCGCCGCGCACGCCGATGCGCTCGCCGTACGGCGGGTTGGTCAGCAGGATGCCCGGCTGCGCGCTCGGCGCCTGCACCTGCTGCGCCTCGATCTGCTTGAGCGGCACCTCGAACAGGATGCCGGCGTTGCGCAGGTTGTAGCGCGCCATGGCCACCATGTCGCCCGAGATGTCGGAGCCGAAGATGGTCGGTTCGGCCGGCAGCGGATTCGGCTTGATGGCGGCCTTCATGTCCTGCCACGGCTGTGGGTCGAAATCGTTGAATTTTTCGAAGGCGAAGCGGCGGCGCGCGCCGGGCGGGATGCCCTGCACCATCTGCGCCGCTTCGCAGATGATGGTGCCGGAGCCGCACATGGGATCGAACAGCGGCACGCCCGGCTTCCAGCCCGACACGCGCAGCAGGCCGGCGGCCAGGTTCTCGCGCAGCGGCGCGTCGCCGGTCTCGGTGCGCCAGCCGCGCTTGAACAGCGCCTCGCCGGAGGTGTCGAGGTAGACGATGTACTGGTGCGCGTCGAGGAAGCCGACGATGCGCATGTCCGGTTCCTTGGTGTTGACCGAGGGCCGCTTGCCGAACTGGTCGCGGAAGCGGTCGCAGATCGCGTCCTTGATCTTCAGCGTGGTGAACTCGAGGCTCTTCAGCGGCGACTTGACCGCCGTGATGTCGACGCGGATGGTGTGGCTGTAGGTGAACCAGTCTTCCCACGGCTGTGCCAGCGTCAGGTCGTAGATGTCGTTCTCGTTCTTGTAGCCGCCGGCGGCCATGCGCATCAGCACGCGCGAGGCGATGCGCGAGTGCAGGTTGATGCGGTAGGCGTCGGCCAGCTCGCCCGAGCAGTGCACGCCGCCCGGGACTTCGTTGTGCACCTTCATGGTGGTGCTGTGCTGCGCGATCTCGCGCAGCTCTTCGGCCAGCGCCGCTTCCATGCCGCGCGGGCAGGGGCAGAAATAGGATGCCATAGGTGTACCTTTTGTCCGTAAAAAAAATCCTGTCGTTCCCGCGCAAGCGGGAACCCATATAGCGCCAGCTCAGCATGGATCCCCGCCTGCGCGGGGACGACATGCTGCGTCAGAATGGTTTCACTACCACCAGTACCACGATCGCCAGCATCGCAAACACCGGCAACTCGTTAAACACGCGGAACCACTTGTGGCTGCGCGTATTCTCGCCGCGCTCGAACTTCCTAAGTATCGGTCCGCACATGTGGTGATAGCCGATCACCAGCGCCACCAGCGCCAGCTTGGCGTGCAGCCAGTGCGGCATGTGCCAGCCGTAGGCCAGGTAAATCAGCGTCGCGCCGAACAGCACGGCAAACACCGACAGCCACATCGAGAAGCGGTACAGCTTGCGCGCCATCAGCAGCAGTCGCGCGGTGGCGGCCCGGTCGGTTTCCATCGCCAGGTTGACGAAGATGCGCGGCAGGTAGAACACGCCGGCCATCCAGGCAATGACGAAGAAGATGTGCAGGGCCTTGACCACGTTGTAGAGCATGGCGATCCTTATTGACGCACTTCGCCGTGGCCGAACACCACGTACTTCAGCGAGGTCAGGCCTTCCAGCCCCACCGGGCCGCGCGCGTGCAGCTTGTCGTTGGAGATGCCGATCTCGGCGCCCAGGCCGTATTCGAAGCCGTCCGCGAAGCGGGTCGAGGCGTTCACCATCACCGAGGCCGAATCGACCTCGCGCAGGAAGCGCATGGCGTCCGTGTGGTTTTCGGTGACGATGGACTCGGTGTGCTTGGACGAATACGTGTTGATGTGGTCCATGGCCTCGTCGATGCCGGCCACCACTTTGACCGCCAGGATGGGCGCCAGGTACTCGGTGGCCCAGTCCTCCTCGGTGGCTGCCGCCAGGTGCGGGTAGCCCTGCAGGATGGCCAGCGCTTCCGGATCGGCGCGCAGCTCCACCTGCTTGGCGGCGTACAGCCTGGCCAATTCCGGCAGCACCTGCGGCGCGACGGCGCGCGCGACCAGCAGCGTTTCCATGGTGTTGCAGGTGCCGTAGCGGTGGCACTTGGCGTTGAAGGCGATGTCCAGCGCTTTCTTCAGATCGGCCTGGGCGTCGATGTAGACGTGGCAGATGCCGTCCAGGTGTTTAATCATCGGCACGGTGGCTTCCGCCATCAGGCGCGCGATCAGGCTCTTGCCGCCGCGCGGCACGATCACGTCCACGTACTGCGGCATGGTGATCAGGGCGCCGACGGCGGCGCGGTCGGTGGTGTCCACCACCTGCACGCCGTCTTCCGGCAGGCCGGCGCCGGCCAGGCCTTCCTTGACCAGCCTGGCCAGCGCGCGGTTGCAATGGATGGCTTCCGAGCCGCCGCGCAGGATGGTGGCGTTGCCGCTCTTGATGCACAGGCCGGCCGCGTCCACCGTCACGTTGGGGCGCGATTCATAGATGATGCCGATCACCCCCAGCGGCACGCGCATCTGGCCGACCTGGATGCCGGTCGGGCGGAATTTGAGGCCGGAGATTTCCCCCACCGGGTCGGGCAGCGCGACGATCTGGCGCAGGCCTTCCACCATGGTGGCGATGGCCTTGTCGGACAGCGCCAGGCGGTCCAGCATGGCCGGTTCCAGGCCGTTGGCCGCGGCGGCGTCCATGTCCTTCTGGTTGGCGGCGCGCAGCGCGTCGGCGTCGCGTTCGATCGCGTCGGCGATCAGCGTCAGCGCGCGGTTGCGCGTGGCGGTGTCGGCCTTGGCCATGGCGCGCGATGCCTTGCGCGCCTTCTGGCCCAGTTGTTCCATATAGAGCTTGATATCCATCGTTGTCCTCTGCTCCGTCATTCCCGCGCAGGCGGGAATCCATAGTGCGCAGGCCGATAGGCTGAGCATGGATTCCCGCCTGCGCGGGAACGACAGGGGTTAGCCGCGTGCGACCTTCAACGCCAGTTGCAGCATCGCGTCCCACGCGTCTCCGGCATACGCTTTCGCGCGCAGGCCTTTGATCATCTTGTCCACTTGCGCGGCATCCTTCAATGCCGCTTCCAGCGTTGGCAGCGAAATGCGGCGCAGCGCCGGATCCATCATACGTTCCTTCGGCCCCCAGATGCGGTGCTCCTTGAGCAGCGCCCCCAGCGGCCGTCCCTGCGCCATGCCCGCCTTCAGCTTGAGCAGGGTGCGGATCTCGTCCGACACCGCCCACAGCACCAGCGGCAGCGCCTCGCCCTCGCCCTTCAAGCCTTCCAGCATGCGCACCAGGCGGGCCGGATCGCCGGCCAGCATGGCCTCGCTCAGCTTGAACACATCATACCGCGCCACGTTCAGCACGGCGTCATGCACCTGCTCGTAGCTCAGCTTGCCCGGCTCGTGCAACAGCGCCAGCTTCTGTATCTCCTGGTGGGCCGCCAGCAGATTGCCTTCCACCCGGTCGGCGATGAAGTCGATGCTCTGCCGGTCCGCGCTCTGCCCTTGTGCGGCAAGGCGCTGGCCTATCCAGTTGGGCAAATGCGCCCGTTCCACCTGCGGGATGTCGATATACACCGCCGCCTGCTGCAGGCTGGCCACCCAGGCGGCCTTCTGCGCCTGCCAGTCCAGCTTGGGCAGGGTGATCAGCGTCAGGTTGTCCGGGCTCAGGTCCTTCACATAATGCTGCAGCGCCGCGCCGCCGTCCTTGCCCGGCTTGCCGGTCGGGATGCGCAGCTCGATCAGCTTCTTGTCGCCGAACAGGGACAGCGCCTGGTTGGCCGCCAGCAGCTCGCCCCACTTGAAGCTGCGCTCCACGGTCAACACGTCGCGCTCGGAATAGCCCTGCGCGCGCGCCGCCCGGCGGATCTTGTCGGCCGCTTCCAGCGCCAGCAAATGCTCGTCGCTGGTGATCACGTAAAGCTGTGACAGCGATTTCGTCAAATGGCCGTCGAGCGCTTCCAACCGCAGTTGCATCGGCCGCCCTTACTGTATCGGCACGGCCGGCGGGATGCTCGACGGCTGGGCCGACGGCTGCTTCTCGGCCGGCACCGGCGCCGGCGCCGCCGGCAGCGACACGCCCGGCGCCTTGATGGCGGCGATGCGGCGCATCATCTGCTGCACCAGGTCGGTCTGCATGTCCTTGTACAGCAGCGCCTCTTCCTGCTCCTTGGCCAGCAACTGGGTTTCGTTGAAGTCGATCGGCCGGGTCAGCGTGATGGTGGTCGGGCCCAGCAACTCCTTGCCCTGCTTGTCCAGCACGCGGAACACGATGTTATACGTGAGCAGGTACTGGCGCACGCGGCCATTGCTGTTCAGCGACAGAATGGTCTTGGTCTTGGTCTTTTCCGGATTGCTCAGGACCTCGACCACGCCGTCCGCCTCCTTGGCATTGTCCACCACGGTGGTGCCGCCGTTGGCGCGGATGTTGCGCTTCAAATCGATCGCCAGCGGCGACGACTCCGGCAGTCCCACGTACATGGTCGGGAAAGGCAGCGTGTAGTGGCCGCCCTCGCCGCGCAGGTGGAAGCCGCAGGCCGACAGCGTCAGGGACGTGGCCAGCACCGCTGCGCACAGCGCACCGCGCCGGAAGAACTTCAGAGTAATCGCCATATGTTTACACCACGATGTTGACCAGTTTGCCCGGCACCACGATGACCTTCTTCGGCGTGCCCTCGATGAACTTCTGTACGCCTTCGCTGGCTAGCGCGGCCGCTTCGATGGCGGCCTTGTCGGCGGCCTTGGGCACCACCACGCTGCCGCGCAGCTTGCCGTTCACCTGGATCATCAGCTCGATCTCGGACTGTTCCAGCGCGGCCGGATCGACCTGCGGCCAGGCCGCGTCCAGGATGTCGCCGGCGTAGCCCAGCGCCTGCCACAGCACGTGGGTGATGTGCGGCGCGACCGGGTTCAGCAAGCGCAGGAAGATGGCATAGCCTTCCGCCAGCACGGCCGCTTCCGCCTCCTTGGCCGACTCCAGCGTGTTGAGCATCTTCATGCAGGCCGAAACCACGGTGTTGTACTGGATGCGCTTGATGTCGTAGTCGGCCTGCTGCAGCACCTTGTGCACTTCGCGGCGCAGGGTCTTGCCGGCGTCGGTGGCGGCGGTCGCGGTCAGCGGCGAACCGGCGGCGGCGAAGGCCTCGCGGTTGGCGTAGCCGAAGGACCATACGCGGCGCAGGAAGCGGTTGGCGCCTTCCACGCCGCTGCCCGACCATTCCAGGGTCTGCTCCGGCGGCGAGGCGAACATGGTGAACAGGCGCGCGGTGTCGGCGCCGTACTGCTCGATCTGCGCCTGCGGGTCGATGCCGTTGTTCTTCGACTTGGACATCTTCTCGGTGCCGCCGATGTGCACCGGCTGGCCGTCTTCCTTCAGCACCGCGCCTTGCGGGCGGCCCTTGTCGTCCAGGGTCAGGTCGACGTCGGCTGGGTTGAACCAGGTCTTCTTGCCCGCTTCGTCCTCGCGGTAGTAGGTTTCGTTCAGCACCATGCCCTGGGTCAGCAGGTTGACGAAAGGCTCGTCGAACTTGACCAGGCCGAAGTCGCGCATCACCTTGGTCCAGAAGCGCGCGTATAGCAGGTGCAGCACGGCGTGCTCGATGCCGCCGATGTACTGGTCCATCGGCATCCAGTAATCGTTGCGGGCGTCGACCATGGCCTCGTTCGCGCCCGGCGAGGTATAGCGCATGTAGTACCACGACGAATCCACGAAGGTGTCCATGGTGTCGGTCTCGCGGCGCGCGGGCTTGCCGCACTTGGGGCAGTCGCACTTGAGGAAGGCCTCGTACTTGTTCAGCGGGTTGCCGCTGCCGTCCGGGACGCAGTCTTCCGGCAGCACCACCGGCAAGTCTTTTTCCGGCACCGGCACCGAGCCGCAATCGGCGCAGTTGATCATCGGGATGGGCGTGCCCCAGTAGCGCTGGCGCGAGATGCCCCAGTCGCGCAGGCGGAAGGTGGTCTTCTTCTCGCCCAGGCCCTTGGCGGCCATGTCGGCGGCCACCGCGTCCAGCGCGGCCGCATAGCGCAGGCCGTCGTACTTGCCGGAGTTGGTGACGATCGATACTTCCTTGTCGCCGTACCATTCCTGCCAGGCGTCGGTGGAGAATTCCTGGCCCTCGGCGCGGATCACCTGCTTGATCGGCAGGTTGTATTTCTTGGCGAAGGCGAAGTCGCGCTCGTCGTGCGCGGGCACGCCCATCACGGCGCCGTCGCCATAGGTCATCAGCACGTAGTTGCCGACCCAGACTTCGACCTGGTCGCCGGTCAGCGGGTGGGTGACGAACAGGCCGGTCGGCATGCCCTTCTTCTCCATGGTGGCCATGTCGGCCTCGATCACGGAGCCCAGCTTGCACTCGGCGTTGAAGGCGGCCAGCGCCGGATTGCTCTGCGCAGCGTGCACGGCCAGCGGGTGCTCGGCGGCCACGGCGCAGAAGGTCACGCCCATCACGGTGTCGGGGCGGGTGGTGAACACATACATCTTGCCGTCGCCGATCAGCGCGCCGTCGGCGCCCCGGATGTCGTGGGTGAAGGCAAAGCGCACGCCGGTCGACTTGCCGATCCAGTTGGACTGCATGATGCGCACGCGCTCAGGCCAGCCGGGCAGCTTGGTGTCGACGTAGTCCAGCAGCTCTTCCGCGTAGTCGGTGATGCGGGCGTAGTACATCGGGATTTCGCGCTTCTCGATGACCGCGCCGGAGCGCCAGCCCTTGCCGTCGATGACCTGCTCGTTGGCCAGCACGGTCTGGTCGATCGGGTCCCAGTTCACGGTGCCGGTCTTCTTGTAGATGATGCCCTTTTCCAGCATCTTCAGGAACATCCACTGGTTCCACTTGTAGTACTCGGGTTTGCAGGCGGTCATTTCGCGCGACCAGTCGATGGCCAGGCCCATCAGCTCCATCTGCGCGCGCATGTGGGCGATGTTGGAATAGGTCCACTGCGCGGGCGGCACGTTGTTGGCCATGGCCGCGTTCTCGGCCGGCATGCCGAAGGCGTCCCAGCCCATGGGCATGAGCACGTTGTAGCCGTTCATGCGCAGGTAGCGGTACATCACATCGTTGATCGTATAGTTGCGGACGTGGCCCATGTGCAGCTTGCCGGAAGGGTAAGGCAGCATCGAGCAGGCGTAATACTTCCCCTTCGGGAAACGCGGGTCGTTCTCGACGGCTTTGTAGGCATCGATGGCCTTCCAGTGTGCTTGCGCGGCTTGTTCTACGTCGGCGTGGCTATATTTTTCTTGCATGGTGATGTACGGCCTGGCGCGGCCCGGTCAAAAAGTGAATATGAACCGGACATTATACCTTGAGCCACGCCAGTACGGCGCGGGCTGGCAGGGGCTTAATGGCAGCTACAAAGTTAGCAAGATATTCACAGACGGAGTTTGCCATGCTCACCCTGCCGGCCACCATAGTCGCTGCCCTGCATCAAGCCCATCCAGATCGGGATTTCCTGCTGCTCAGCGCAAGTATCACGCGCAAGCTGTACCGCGAGTTGGCCCGGCTGGTCGCCAACGACAAACGGCACGCCCGATGCACGATTTTCCTGTGCACGCTGGGCGGCGACTCCGACGCCGGCTACCGCATCGCCCGCTGTCTGCAGCAAAACTACGAACATATCCGGCTGGTCATCCCCAGCTACTGCAAGAGCGCCGGCACCCTGATCGCCATCGGCGCCCATGAGTTGGCAATCGGCGACCTCGGGGAACTGGGGCCATTGGATATGCAGATCGCCAAGCCAACGGAATTGCAGGAGCACGGATCGGTATTGGATATAACCGAAGCACTCAATTCAACCGAGTCTCACATCATTGAATTATTTCTGAAAGCTCTCATTGAAATTCGCAAAAATGGGCATTTATCGACTGTGCTAGCAGCAAGATTTGCAGCACGAATCGCAACCGGGGCCGCAGCACCTTTGTACGCACAAATTGATCCCAACCGGCTGGGCGCGATTCAGCGCGCCATGAATGTAGTCAGCCACTATGGCAAACGCCTTAACCAAACCAGCGGAATTTTGTTACCCAGTGCGTTGGAAAACCTGATTGGTGGCTACCCCTCACACAGTTTCGTCATCGATCGAAACGAAGCGTCGGAACTATTCCGCAATGTGCAGTGTCCTACTCCCCAAGAGCTGGATTTCTACCTCGGCTGTTGGGAACTACTGAAAGAGCCGGCTCACGCGGCACCATCATTTATCGCAGGAGAGTAAACATGAACTCTCGCTTTGACCTGCTGGATATTATTCGCCGACAACCTGGAACCCAACTGGCTGAAAAAATAATGCGACGGCGTATGCATGAAGGTCAGGAATTTGCCGACATGCTTCAAAGAAAACGAAACGAGCGAGCGTTTAAGGTTAAAGTTTCGGAAGACTTTGATGACATGGACAACAGCCAATAATGTTTTATCGCGAGTACCCACCGCATCCGGCGCTGGCCGCCCATGTGGCGTGCCTGTGGGCGGCGCAGGCGCCGGCCGGGGCGCACACGCACCGGGTATTGCCGGACAATTGCGTCGACATCCTCTGGCAGGACGGCGCCGCGCCGGGGTTTGCGGTGGGGATGATGAGCAGCGCGCTCCAGGTCGCCAGCGCGCGGCCGGTGCGGACCGTGGCGGTGCGCTTCAAGGCCGGGATGGCCGGGCCGTTCCTGGCCACGCCGCTGCAGCCGCTGAACGATCAGCGCGCGGACATCGACCTGCTGTGGGGCGCCAGCGACGCCGATCGGCTGGCCGACGCCCTGTGGGCGACGCCGCTGCCGGTGCGCGCGCAACTGGCGCTGATCGAAGAGGCATTGCTGCGCCGGCTGCGCGCCAGCGTGGGCACAGGCGCGGGCGCCGGGTCGGCGCTGGTGCTGCGCGCGCTGCAGGCGCTGGACGGCAGCGGCGGCGCGCTGCGGGTGGATGCGCTGGCCGCGCAACTGGGCGTCTCGCGGCAGCACCTGGCCGCGCAGTTCCGCGACCACGTCGGCCTGGCGCCCAAGCTGTACGCACGGATCGCCCGCTTCCGCCGGGCCGCCGCCGCGCTGAAGGCGGCGCGCGCCCCCGACTGGGCGCAGCTTGCCCTGGACTGCGGCTACTTCGACCAATCCCACCTGATCCACGATTTCCAGGAATTCGCCGGCGCCCCGCCCGAGCGATTCCATTTTTCCAATCACGCGGCGCCCTGATGTGGCAGCATGAGGTTTTTCAGGAGACGCCACATGATCAAGGGATTACGCACCGCCATTTACCCCGCCCCGGACCTGCCGGCCGCCAAGGCCTGGTACGCGCAGGTGTTCGCCACCGAGCCGTATTTCGACCAGCCGTTCTACGTGGGCTTCAACGTCGGCGGCTTTGAGCTGGGCCTGATCCCGGATGGCATGCCCGGCACCACCGGCAGCATGGTCTACTGGGGCGTGGACGACATCGACGCCGAAGTGGCGCGCATCACCGCGCTGGGCGCCACCCTGCCGGGCGCCATCCAGGATGTCGGCGGCGGCATACGCACGGTGGAACTGGCCGATCCGTTCGGCAATCTGCTGTGCCTGATTGCCAACCCCCACTTCGATTTGACAGCGGTGCGCTGACGGTTGTGGCACACTACTGCCTCTGCAAAATCACGAGGTAGTCCCATGTCCCGCCGTTCCGCCAATCTGATCAAGACGCCCGACCAGATCGAAAAAGCCCGCGTCGCCGCCCAACTGGCGGCCGACGTGCTGACCATGATCGCGCCCCACGTCAAGCCCGGCGTCACCACGGCCTACCTCGACCAGCTCTGCCACGACTACATCGTCAACGTGCAGCAGGCGATCCCGGCCAACGTCGGCTACGGCGGCTTCCCGGCTACCGTGTGCAGCTCGGTCAACCACGTGGTCTGCCACGGCATCCCGTCCGCCGACCAGGTGCTCCAGCAGGGCGACATCGTCAATCTCGACGTGGCCGTCATCAAGGATGGCTGGCACGGCGACACCAGCCGCATGTACTACGTCGGCGAACCGTCCAAGCCGACCCGCAAGCTGGTCGAAACCACCTACACCGCGATGTGGGCCGGCATCCGCGCGGTCCGCCCCAAGGCCACGCTGGGCGATGTCGGCTTTGCGATCCAGACCGTGGCGGAGAAGGCCGGCTACAGCGTGGTGCTCGATTACTGCGGCCACGGCATCGGCATGGTGTACCACGAAGATCCGCAGGTCACCCACTACGGCCGCCCCGGCCAGGGCATGGTGCTCAAGCCGGGCATGCTGTTCACCATCGAACCGATGATCAACGCCGGCAAGGCCGCCACGCGGGAATTGAGCGACGGCTGGACCGTCGAGACGCGCGACAAGTCGCTGTCGGCGCAGTGGGAACACATGGTGCTGGTCACCGACACCGGCTACGAGGTGCTGACCCTGGCGCCCGGCGAAACGGGCAGCAAGGCCAACATCCCGAACGCGGCGCCGGCCGCGCCTAGCACAGCGTGAGCTTGAGGGCCGGCTTTTCGCCGTAGTCTGCGTAGCGCTCGTTGAGGCCGGCCACGCAGTAGGTCACTTCTTCCAGGATGTCGGGCACGGCCGCGCGCATGGCGGCCGCGTCCTTGATGACGATCTCCAGCACCTCGTTGGGCTTCAGGCGGAAACGGGTCATGCCATCCTCGTCGCGCAGATAGCTCAGGCAATCGACCCAGGCATCCATGGTGGCGCTGTAGCTGTCGGGAAAGCCCATGGCCGCCTTGCACGCGGCGTGGAAGCTGGGGAAATCGGTGATCGCCGCGCCGTTCAGTTCTGCGGTAGCCATTATTTTTTATCCTTGGGATCGGTGACGAAACCCAGTTTGGTGAGTCCGTTGGTCTGCGCCGCCGCCATCACCTGGGCCACCACTTCGTAGCGGGTGTCCTTGTCGGCGCGCAGTTGCAGTTCCGGCTGCGGCTCCTGGCGGGCCGCGGCCGCCAGCCGCGCGTCCAGCGCGTCCGCGGCCAGCGCCTCGTTATTCCAGTAGACCTGTCCCTTGCCGTCGATGGCCACGGTGACCGTGGCGGCCGGCGGCGCCGGCGCGGCCGGGGTCTGCGCCTTCGGCAGCTCCAGCTTCACGGCGCCGGTGAACATGGGCGCGCTGAGGATGAAGATCACCAGCAGCACCAGCATCACGTCCACCATGGGCGTGACATTGATGTCCGCCATGGGGCCGGGATTGCGGTGGTGGTTGAATGCGCCGAAGGCCATGTCAGTTGCCGGCGCGGGCGCCGGTGGTCAGGTAAGCGTGCAGGTCGTGGGCGAAGGCGTCCAGCTCGGCCAGGGTCAGCCGGTTGACGCGGTTGAAGCCATTGTAGGCCAGCACGGCGGGGATGGCCACGGTCAGGCCGATGGCGGTCATGATCAGGGCCTCGCCTACCGGGCCGGCCACCTTGTCGATCTGTACCACGCCGTGCGCCGAGACATTGGCCAGCGCATGGTAGATCCCCCACACCGTGCCCAGCAGGCCGACGAAGGGCGCGGTGGCGCCGATCGAGGCCAGCAGCGTCAGGCCGCTTTCCAGGCGGTTGGTGGAATGCTGTATCGCCGCGCGCAGCACGCGCGTCACTTGCGCCGCCTGGTCCATGCCGCCGCCCAGCGTGGCCCGGCCGGGCGCCTGCAGGTGGCGCGCGCCCTGCTGCGCCAGCGGCAGGAAGATGCGCTCGGCGTCGGCCAGGGTCAGGGCCGACACCCCGTCCTGCATGCTGGGCGCGTCCCAGAACGCCTGCAGCGCCGGCGCGCTGCGCCGCACGCGCCAGGAGGCGTAGCTCTTGGCCAGGATGAAGAACCAGCTCACCAGCGACATCGCCAGCAGCACGACCGCCACCGCGTGGCTGATGCCGTCGCCCTGCTCCCAGTAGCGGGCCAGAGTGAAGTCGCTGGCCGCGTTCATCAGTTTTTCAGGCCCAGTACGTCGTACATGTCGAACAGGCCGGTCGGCTTGTCGGCCAGGAAGCGGCAGGCGCGGATGGCGCCGTGCGCGTAAGTCACGCGGCTGCTGGACTTGTGGCTGATCTCGATGCGCTCGCCGATGCCGGCGAACAGCACGGTGTGGTCGCCCACGATATCGCCGCCGCGGATGGTGGCGAAGCCGATCGACGAGGGGTCGCGCTCGCCGGTCACGCCTTCGCGCGCGAACACGCCGTGCTGCTTGAGGTCGCGGCCCAGCGCCTCGGCGATCACCTCGCCCATCTTCAGCGCCGTGCCCGACGGGGCATCGACCTTGTAGCGGTGGTGGGCTTCGATCACTTCGATGTCGTAGCCGGTGGACAGGGCCTTGGCGGCCTGCTCCAGCAGCTTCATGGTGACGTTGACGCCGACGCTGAAGTTGGGCGACAGCACGATGGCGGTTGTGCGGGCGGCCGCCGCGATGGCGGCTTTTTCCGCCTCGCTGAAGCCGGTGGTGCCGATCACCAGCTTGACGCCGTGCTCGGCGCAGTAGGCCAGGTGCTGCAGGGTCGCTTCCGGGCGGGTGAAGTCGATCAGGTACTGGCTGCCGGCCAAGCCCTGGGCCAGGTCCGACGCCACGGCCACGCCGCTGGTCTTGCCGAGGAAGGCGGCCGCGTCCGGCGCTTCCGAGCCGGGGCGGTCCAGCGCGCCGGACAGGCGGGCGTCGTCGGCGTTCTGCACCGCTTCGATCAGGATGCGGCCCATGCGGCCGCTGGCGCCGGCGATGGCGATGTTCATCTGGGTCATGCTGATCCTTCTTATTTCTTGTCGTTGGTGACCGTCACGCCGACCGGGGACGCGGCGGCGGGATTGTCGCTGCCGGCCGGGATGGACGAGGCGGGATTGTTGACGGGACGGGCATCCGGCACGCTCGGGTCCTTCTTCGGCTTGGGCGCGGGGCCGGCGATGCGGGCGATGTATTCTTTTTCGGTCGGCAGGTTGCCGCCTTCCCAGTGGTCGACCTTGCCGTCCTTGTCGAAGAACACGATCACGCGGCTGGTGGTGATTTCACCATTGCCGCGCGCCAGGCGGAACGCGTAGTCCCAGCGGTTGGCGTGGAAGGGATCGGTCAGCAGCGCGGTGCCGAAGATGAAGCGCACCTGGTCCTTGGTCATGCCCACCTTGAGCTGGGCCAGCATCTCTTCGGACACGAAGTTACCCTGCTGGATGTCGGGGCGGTAGGGCGAGAAGAACCACATGAAGCGCTGCAGCTTGGTGATGGTGGTGGTCTGGGCGCCCTTGCTGGCGTCCAGGGTGGGCGCGCTGTCGCGCACTTCGGTCGATTTCTCGCCCAGCGTGGTTTTGGTCGCGCAGCCGCCCAGCGCCAGCGCTACGCACGCAGCGGCGGCGACAGGAGTAAAACGGTGCAACAAAGACTGCGAAAAAGCCTGGGTGACGCGCATAAAAGTCCTCAATCTGGTCGGGCGGAAGTGCGAAAAAACGCTATATCATAAAGCACCCGGTGCGGGATGGGGCATTATCCAGCAAAACGGCGCTTATGTCCCTGTTTATAAATGTAAAATTCCTGCGCCCTGGCGGGCCGGCCGGCGCGCAGGTGCGGCCGGGGGCGGAGTACGGTAAACTAGCCGCTAGTCCCCGCCAACCATACAAAGAGTCTCGACCATGGGTAACAATCCTGCCGACCTGAAAGCCAGCGGCCTGAAAGCCACGCTGCCCCGCATCAAAATCCTGGAAATCTTCCAGAACAGCGCAGTGCGTCACCTGACCGCCGAGGATGTGTACAAGATCCTGTTGGCCGACAACATGGACGTGGGCCTGGCCACCGTCTACCGCGTGCTGACCCAGTTCGAGCAGGCCGGGCTGCTGAACCGCAACCACTTCGAAACCGGCAAGGCCATCTTCGAGCTGAACGCCGGCACCCACCACGACCACCTGGTGTGCGTCGATTGCGGCCGGGTGGAAGAGTTTTACGACGAAGCCATCGAGGAGCGCCAGAACGCCATCGCCCAGGAGCGCGGCTTCAAGATCGCCGAACACGCGCTGGCCATCTACGGCAACTGCACCAAGACCAACTGCCCGCACCGCCCCTGAACACCGGGGTCAGTTCCGACATTCGGACACGGGCTCTGCCGTAACGGCCGTTACGGCAGAGCCCGTGTCCGAATGTCGGAACTGACCCCGGTGTTTTAGTTGTGGCTGAGCGCGTTGGACAGCAGCTTGGCCGTGATGTCGACGATGGGGATCACCCGCTCGTAAGCCATGCGCGTCGGCCCGATCACGCCCAGGGTGCCGACGATCTTGCCGTTGGCCGTGTAGGGCGCGGTCACCACGCTCATCTCGTCCATCGGCACCAGGCTCGATTCGCCGCCGATGTAGATCTGCACGCCGTTGGCCTTGCTGGACACGTCCAGCAACTGCATCAGCCCGGTCTTCTGCTCGAACATGTCGAACATCTGGCGCAAGGAACTCATGTTGGAGGACAGGTCGCTCACCGACAGCAGGTTGCGCTCGCCAGCGATCACCATGGCGTCCGCATCGTCGGCCATGGCTTCGCTGCCCGCCTCCACCGCCGCCTGCATCAGCCGCGCCATGTCGTCGCGCAACTGGCTGACCTCGCCGTGCAGCCGGGCGTGGATGTCGTCGAAGGCCAGGCCGGCATAGTTCTGGTTCAGGTAGTTGGCCGACTGCACCAGTTGCGCCGGCGTGTAGTCGACGTCGGTCAGCAGCAGCCGGTTTTGCACGTCGCCGTTGGGCGCCACGATCACCAGCAGGATGCGCTTCTCGCCCAGGCGCAGGAATTCGATCTGCTGGAACACCGATTCGCGCCGCGGCGCCAGCACCACGCCGGCAAACTGCGACAGCGAGGACAGCATCTGCGCCGCGTTGGCGATCATCTTCTGCGGCTGCGGCGCTTGCAGCCGCATGCGCGCCTCCACCGCCTGCTCGTCGATATGCTGCACGGTCAGCAGGGTGTCGACGAAGATGCGGTAGCCGCGCGGGGTCGGCACCCGCCCGGCCGACGTGTGCGGACTGGCCACGTAGCCCAGCTCCTCCAGGTCGGCCATGATGTTGCGGATCGTGGCCGGCGACAGTTCCAGCCCGGAGATCTTGGAAAGGGCGCGCGAGCCCACCGGCTGGCCGTCCGCGATATAGCGTTCTACCAGGGCCTTGAGCAGGGTTTGCGCGCGTGTGTCGAGTTGCATGCTGAATATCGGTGGTTGCCGGTGACGAGGTTCCGCCTATTATGCACGCTCCGTGCCCGCAGGTGGGACGGCGCGTGGCGTCAATGCTGCACCTGCTGCCGTATCCAGGCCAGCAGTTCGCGCAGGTTGGCGCAGATGGCGTCCGGCGCGATGCCGGCCTCCAGGTGCGCCACGCTGCCGTTGCGGTTCATCCAGACCGCGCGCAGGCCGGCCTGCTGCGCGCCCTGCACGTCCAGCCGCAGGTCGTCGCCGACGTAGACCGCGTCGGCCGGCGCCACGCCCATGGCCGCGCAGGCGGCGTGGAAAATGGCCGGGTCGGGCTTGGGGCGGCCGAAGCGCGAGGACGACAGCGCATACTCGAAATGGCGGTGCAGACCGATCACTTCAAGGTCGGCATTGCCGTTGGTGACCACGCCCAGGCGCAGCAAGCCCTGCAGCAGCGGCAGGGTCGGCAGCACGTCCTCGAAGGGCGTGACCAGGTTGCGCTGCACGGCAAAGTGGCGCATGGAGCCTTCGATGTGCACCGGGTCTTCGCCCGCCTCGGCAAACACGGCTTCCAGCGCCACCCGCCGCAACTGGTACAGGTCGGCCAGCAGTTCGGGGCGCTGCTGCGCCAGCGCCAGCCGGCGCGCGCGCAGCTCGGCCACGCTGAACGCTTGCGCCACCTTGGGCGCGTGCTGCTGCAGCCAGGCGTGCCAACTGGCTTCGGCCGCCTCGATCACCGGGCCGATGGGCCACAGGGTGTCGTCGAGGTCGAACAACAGGGCGAGGGGGCGGCGTGGGGTCATGGTGCGGCGGTGTGGAGTGAAAACGCTATTGTAAGGCCATGGTAAATTAACGCCTTGCCATTGCTGGAGTGACCGTTTTGCCTAGCCTGTTGAACCGCCCCGGCGCGCGCCTGCTGGCGCCGCTGCTGGCCCTGCTGCTGGCCGCCTGCGCCGCCGTGCCGCCGGCGCCGCCGCCCGACTTCACCTCTTACGTCGTGCTGGGCGAGCAGGGCGCCGCCGTCGCCCGCGTGCTGATCGACGCCCCGCGCTGCCCCGACATCGCCCTGGACGGCCGCCGCCAGCCCATGCGCCTGCGGGCGCCGGCCATGACCGCGCCGGCGCGCCCGAGCGAGCTGGCCGGGGCCGACGCCAAGCCCGCCGCGTTTCCGCTGCTGACCTGCGAGGCGGCCCTGCCCGCCGGCACCGCCCAGGCCAGCGTGCTGGGACGCCCGCTGCCGCTGCCGAAAGCGGCGCCCACCCGTATCGTGGTGCTGGGCGACACCGGCTGCCGCCTGCAAAAGAGCAGCGATAGCTGGCAAGCCTGCAACGACAGCGCGCAATACCCGTTCGCCAGCGTGGCCGCCCAGGCCGCCGCCTGGAAGCCCGACCTGGTGATCCACGTCGGCGATTACCACTACCGCGAAAACGCCTGTCCCGAGGGCAACGCCGGCTGCGCCGGCAGTCCCTGGGGCTATGGCTGGGATGCCTGGGACGCCGATTTCTTCGCCCCCGCCGCCAGGCTGTTCGACGCCGCCCCGTGGATCATGGCGCGCGGCAACCACGAAAGCTGCACCCGCGCCGGCCAGGGCTATTGGCGCTTCCTCGACCCGCGCCCGCTGCTGCCGGGGCGCGACTGCGACGATCCGGCCAACGACCTGCTTGGCAATTACAGCGCGCCCTATGCGGTGCCGATCGGCCAGGGCGCGCAGTTGCTGGTGCTGGACACGGCCGCCACCCGCTGGCAGGGCATCGCGCCGGGCGACCCCGGCTGGGAGCCGTACCGCGCCGCGTACCGCCGCCTGGACGCCCTGGCGCGGCAGGCGCCGCACAACCTGGCCATCGCCCACCACCCGCTGCTGGGCGTGGGCGCGCTCGAGCGCGACGGCCAGGTCACCCTGCTCAAGGGCGACGCCGGCCTGCAGGCCACCTTCGGCTCGCTCAATCCGCTGCTGCTGCCGGCGGCCGTCCAGGCCCTGCTGTCGGGCCATGTGCACCTGTGGGAGCAACTGAGCTTTGACAGCGACCACCCGAGCCAGTTCGTGGCCGGCTTTGCCGGCACGGCGGAAGACACCGTGCCGCTGCCGGCGCACCTGCCGGACGGCTTTGCGCCGGCGCCGGGCGCGCGGGTGGCCTACTTCAGCAGTTGGGTCGACGGCTTTGGCTACATGACCATGGAGCGGCGCGGCCCCGCGCAGTGGGCGGTGGAAGTGCACGACCTGCAGGGCCGCGTGCGCAACCGCTGCCGCCTGGACGGCCGCCGCTCGGAATGCGACGTGGCGCAGGTGCGCTAGGGCGGCGACACACCCTGTTACATCCATTGCCGGCTTGTGCATGAGCAAATGCACTAAAATACGCGGCTTACCTGTAAGATGCTGCACTTGCGCCCGTTGCCGGGCCCTATTCGTTTTGGAGAGAGAGTTTATGAAGAGTTCGTTTCTGCGTTGGGGCAGCGCCCTGCTGTGTGCTGTGATCCTGAGCGCCTGCGGCGGCAACAACGGCAGCCTGGCGCTGCAAGGCACCGTCAGCGGCCTGAGCAAGTCCGGCCTGGTGCTGGTGAATAAGAACACCGGCGAAAAACTGACCATCGCAGCCTACCAGACCAGCTTTGTGTTCACCAAGCTGCTGGCCCAGGATGAAGCCTTCGACATCGAAGTCGACACCGCCCCGGCCGGCGCCACCTGCACCCTGACCAATAACAAGGCCACCGCCAGCGTCTACACCTCGTACACCACCACCGTCACCTGCAAGAACAATCCGCACGTGCTGGGCGGCACGGTCAAGGGCTTGAGCGGCACCGGCCTGGTGCTGGCCAACGGCGCCGACTCGGTGCCCGTGCTGCCGCCCGCCACCGCCGGCGCCGACGTCACGTTCGTGTTCCCGACCAACGTCGGCGACGGCGACCAGTATGGCGTGACCGTGCTGACCCAGCCGACCGGCCAGAGCTGCACCGTCAACGCGGCCAACAATCCCGGCACCATGCCGAGCGCCGACCAACTGGGCCTGCTGGTCAACTGCGTGAGCAACTAAGCCGCCGTCACTTTTTTGGAGAATGACATGAAATGTTCGTACTTGGGCGCCGCCGCGGCGCTGGTTCTGGCACTGGCCGGCTGCGGCGGCAAGGCGCAATACACGGTCAAGGGCACGGTCAACGGCCTGAACAACGCCGGCCTGGTGCTGGCCAACGGCAGCGACACGGTCAGCGTGCCGGCCGGCGCCACCAGCTTCGCGCTGGCCCATCAGATCGATTACGGCGCCGTGTTCAACGTCACCGTGCAGAGCCAGCCGGCCCACATGACTTGCTCGGTGGTCAACCCGACCGACTCGGCCGGCCACACGGTGGAGATCGACGTGGTTGTGAACTGCACCCAGAACTCCTACCAGTTGAGCGGCCAGTTCACCGGCGTCACCGCCAAGGCCGACGGCACCGCGCGCAGCGTGACCCTGCTGAACGGCTCGACCGGCGGCTCGGCGGTGGTCAGCAGCACCGCCGACGGCACCGGCGACTTCGCCTTCAGCACCTTGGTGTACGACGGCCAGTCGTATGGCGTGACCGTGGTGCCGCCGGACAATGGCCTGAGCTGCACCATCACCAACGGCAGCGGCGTGATGCATGAAACCGCCGTCAGCAACCTGCTGCTGACCTGCGTGCCGGTGTCGAACTGAGGCGGGGAGGAGATATTCAGGTCAGGAATGTTTGGTATTGGGAAAATAAAGTAGTCTTATTTACCGCGCCGCAGCATACTGCACCTGTCTCCTCCACTTCTTGCAAAGGAATTGGATTCAGCCCGCTAACCTAGCGGGCTTTTTTTTACGCCAGCAGGTTGGCCAGCGCCACGTACTGGGCCAGGCTGACCGCTTCCGGGCGGTCGCCCGGGTTGATGCCGGCTTCCACCAACTGCGCTTCGGTGAACATGCCGGCCACGCAGTTGCGGATCACCTTGCGGCGCTGGGAAAAGGCTTTTTGCACCACCGCTTCCAGCTTGGCCTGGTCGCAGGCCAGCGGCTCGGCGATGGGCACCATGCGCACGATGGCCGAATCGACCTTGGGCGGCGGGTCGAAGGCGTCCGGCGGCACGATGAACAGCAGGGCCATGCGGTAGCGCCATTGCAGCATCACCGACAGCCGGCCATAGGCCTTGCTGCCCGGCTCGGCCACCATGCGCTCCACCACTTCCTTTTGCAGCATGAAATGCTGGTCCTGCACCAGCGGGGCAAAGTTGGCCAGGTGGAACAGCAGCGGGCTGGAGATGTTGTACGGCAGGTTGCCGACGATGCGCAGCTTGTGCCCGTCCGGCACCGGCAGGCTGGCGAAGTCGAACTTCAGGGCGTCGCCGGCGTGGATGCTTAGCCGGCTGCGCGGGTAGGCCTTGTCCAGCCGCGCCACCAGGTCGCGGTCCAGTTCGACCACGTGCAGGTGCTGCAGCGTGCGCAGCAACTGCTCGGTCATGGCGCCCAGGCCGGGGCCGATTTCCACCATGGCGTCGTCCGGCGCCGGGTGGATCGCTTCGGTGATGCTGTCGAGGACGTGCTGGTCGTGCAGGAAGTTCTGGCCGAAGCGTTTGCGGGCTACGTGTTTCATGTCGGGGTTTTCTGTAGGGGGTTAAGGGCGCCGCTGGCGCGCGCCGCCTGGACCATCGCCAGCGCGGCGGCGATCGCCTGCTCCATGCTGCCGCAGTCGGCCCGGCCCAGGCCCTGCGCGGCCAGGTCCAGCGCCGTGCCGTGGTCGACCGAGGTGCGGATCAGCGGCAGGCCCAGGGTGATGTTGACGCCGTGGCCGAAGGTGGCGTACTTCAGCACCGGCAAGCCCTGGTCGTGGTACATGGCCAGCACGCAGTCGGCGTCCTGCAGGTACTTGGGCTGGAACAGGGTGTCGGCCGGATAGGGACCGCGCGCGTCGATGCCGCGCGCCCGCGCCACCGCGATGGCGGGCGCGATGGTGTCGATCTCTTCGCGCCCCAGGTAGCCGTTCTCGCCCGCGTGCGGGTTCAGGCCGCACACCAGGATGCGCGGCGCGGCCAGGCCGAACTTGGTCCGCAGGTCGTGCTGCAGGATGTCGAGGATGCGCGCCAGGCGGTCCGGCGTGATGGCGGCCGCCACGTCCTTGAGCGGCAGATGGGTGGTGGCCAGCGCCACCCGCAGCGGCGCGCCGTGCAGCGGCCCGGCCAATTGCTGCGGGCCGGCCAGCATCATCACCACCTGCGGCGTGCCGGTCTGCTCGGCGAAATATTCGGTGTGGCCGGAGAAGGCCACGCCGGCGTCGTTGATGGTGCTCTTTTGCAGCGGCGCCGTCACCACCGCCTCGAACCAGCCGGCCCGCGCGCCCTCGACCGCGGCGTCCAGGGTGGCCAGCACGGCGCGGCCGTTGTCCTTGTTGAGCTGGCCCGGCACCACGTGCGCGGCCAGCGGCACGTCGATCACGCACAGGCGCTCGGAGCCGAAGTGCGGCAGGCCGCCGTTGCGCACCGCCATCAGCGACAGCGCCGACACCTGGATGGCCGGATCGATGTCGCGCGCGGTCATGGCCAGGAAGGCGGCGTCACCCAGCAGCACGGCGTTGACCGCCTGCCGGCGCGCCCAGGCCGCGCGCAGCGCGATCTCCGGGCCGATGCCGGCCGGCTCGCCGACCGTGACCGCGATGGCGGGGCGCACGCTGCGCCGTGGTGTGGAAGTGGCGCCCATGCGTGCTCCTCTGTCGTCTTACTTGTTGGCCTTCTCGTTGGCGAGGCGGTCGTCTTCGTTGCGGTACTCGACGTAGGCGCGGTCGCGCACCTCGCGCTGCCAGGCCTCGGTGGCCTCTTCCAGCTTGCGGTCGCGGATCACCTGGCGCGCGTTGTTGCGCTCGCGCTCCTTGGACACGTCGTCGGTCTTGCGCTCCAGCACCTGGATCAGGTGCACGCCGAAGCTGGTTTCCACCGGCTGGCTCACTTCGCCGACCTTCAGCGCATTCATGGCCGCCTCGAATTCCGGCATGGTGTCGCCCGGGTACAGCCAGCCCAGGTCACCGCCCTTGGCGGCCGAGCTGTCGTTGGACACCAGGCGCGCCAGGTCTTCGAACTTGGCGGCGTTGTTGTCCAGGCGCTCCTTCAGTTCCAGCAGCTTGCGCTTGGCGTCGGCCGCGCTCATGGTCGGCGTCACCTTGATCAGGATGTGGCGGGCATGGGTCTGCTGCACGTTGTTGACGGCCTGCGCCTCGGCCAGGCTGCGGCGGTCCACCGCCTTCAGGATGTGGAAGGCGCCGGTGCTCTTGATGATGGGCGTGACCTGGCCCGGCTTGAGCTTGGCCAGCGCTTCGGCAAAGATGGGCGGCAGGCGCTCGGGCTGGCGCCAGCCGACCGCGCCGCCCTGCAGGGCGTCGCTGGCGTCCGAATAGGTGGCGGCCATCTTGGCGAAGTCGGCGCCGGTGCGCAACTGGCGCATCACTTCCTCGGCGCGCGCGCGGCGCTGGGCGATCACCTCGGCCGAGGCGTTGTCGGGGATGCGTATCATGATCTGCGCGATGTTGACCTCGTACTGCTCGGCGGCGGCGGCCTTCTCGGCGGCCAGGAAGCTGTCCACCTCGGCGTCGGAAATCTGGATCTTGGCGTCCACCTCGTGCTCGCGCAGGCGCTGCATGATGATCTCGTCGCGGATCTCTTCGCGGAAGGCGGCAAACGGCGTGCCCTCCTTCTCGATCTGGTCGCGCAGTTGTTGCACGGTCAGCTTTTGCGCCTCGGCGATGCGCTGGATCGCGCGGTCGAGCTGCAAGTCGTCCACCCGCACGCCCATGTCCTTGGCCATCTGCAGTTGCGAGCGCTCGACGATCATGCGCTCCAGCAGTTGGCGGCGCAGGTCGGCCGGGTCGGGCATCTGCACGTTCTGCGCCTTCATGCGCGCGGTCACGGTCTTGATGCGGTTGCTCAGCTCGCGCTGGGTGATGACGTCGTCGTTGACCACCGCCACGATGGAATCGATGGCCACGTTGCCGGACTCGCCCGGCGGCAGGAAGCCGGCGCCGTCAGGCTTGGCGGCCGGCTTGGCGGCCGCTTTGGCGACGGCCGGGGCGGCCGCGGCGGCCGGCTGGGCCGGCTCGGCCTCGGCCTTCTTCTTCGACGAGAACAGGCTGCAACCGCTGAGCGCGGCCGTGCACAACAGGACTGCGAGGAGTTTCATCTGGTACTTACTGACATTACGCATGGTAGAACGCTCAAAGGGTCAGGTGTTAAAAGGGCAAGGTCGGCCGCAGCGATTTATCCTGCGGCGGACGACAGTGTACATGGATCAGCGGCCATAACCCTCATTCAGGCGCTGATAGCCCGGGATGCTGGCCTTCATGGCTTCCAGCGGGCTGCCCACGCCCAGGTGCGACAGGCCGTTCAGCTCGAGCTGGAAGAAGATCTGGGTCGAGGCCTTGGTCGAGGTGGTGACGAAGCGCTGGGCGCCCGTGCGGAACACCCAGCAGTCGGCCTTGTACTCCAGGCCGGCCAGGCTTTCCAGGATCTTCTTGTCCTGCAGCGAGTAGCTGACCCGGCCCACGCCGTACCAGCGCTGGAAGATCGGCCACTGGCTGGACAGGTCGATGTTCTTGAAGCTGTCGCGCAGGTAGCGGTAGCCCAGGTTCAGCACCTTCTTGGGGCCGGGGATCCATTGCGCCGTATAGCTTTCCGACACCACCCGGCTCTGGCTCGGGTTGTACTGCACGGCGCTGTCGAAGCCCCAGGTTTCCGAAATGCGGCCGGTGGCGGCCAGCAGGATGTCGGAGTGGGCGTCCACCACCGGCGTCGAGGAATCGAGCTGCACCTTCTGGTCGCGGAAATAAAAGCGCTGGCCGAAGGCCAGGCGCAGCGCCTCGGCGCCGTTGGCATCCAGCAGGCGCGACACCAGCGCGGCCGTCAACTGGTTGGCGTCGCCGATGCGGTCCGAGCCGACGAAGCGGTTCTCGCTGAAGATCTGGCTGAAGTTGAAGGTGGCGGCGTCGGTGTCAAAGATCGGGAACTTGCTCTGGTCGCGGTATGGCGTGTTCACGTAGAACAGGCGCGGCTCCAGCGTTTGCGTGACGTCCTTGCCGCCCCACTTGACGTCGCGCTCGAACACCAGCCCCGAGTCCAGCGAGAAGGTGGGGATGGCGCGCGACAGGCTCTGCGACGGCGCGCCCTGGTAGGCGTCGAGCTGGTAGCTGGCCATGTTCACCATCACCTTGGGCGTGATGAAGTAGCTCGAGCCGATCACCGGGTAGCTCAGTTGCGGGATCGCCACCAGGCGCGTGCCGTTGATCAGGTCCGGGTGGTAGAAGCGGGTCAGCTCAGCGTCGAAGGCCCAGTCGAAGCCGCCGGCCACGTCGTACTGGGCGGCGTTGAAATTGATGGCCGGCAGGCGATCATACGGGCGCGACACGTACAGCGAGGGATCGATCGCCGACTCCGGGTCTTGCAGCACCTGGTACTTTTGCACGCGCGCGGTCAGGGTCCAGAAGTCGCCGTGGTAATCGGTGCGCAGCTCGCGCAGCAACTGGCGCTCGGTGGAACCGGACACGGTCTTGGAAAAGTCGCTCGGGTAGTTGTCGTCCGAGGCCGCGCGCAAGCTCCAGCTATACGTCCAATCCTTGGTCAAGTCCTGCTCGTGGGTCGAGCGCACCATCCAGCGGTCGCTGGCCTTGCCCGGGTTGTCGGCCGCGTACTGGCGGTCGTGCGGCATGTATTCCAGGTAGGTTTCGCCGTGGTACAGGCCGCCGTCGGTCTCGCCCAGGTAACGCCCCAGCGCGCCGATCTGCACGCCGCGCGCGGAAATGATTTTCGGGTACAGCGTCAGGTCGCGGTTGGGCGCGATGTTGAAGTAGTACGGCACCACCAGCTCGGCGCCGTTCTTGGAGCCGAAACCGGGCGTGGGCGACAGCCAGCCCGAGCGGCGCGCGCCCGACAGCGAGAACGACAGCGCCGGCGTGCCCAGGATCGGCACGTCCTTGAAATAAATCAGGGTCTTGCCGGCCGTGCCGACGTCGCGCCCGGAGTCCAGGTTCAGCGTGCTCGATTGCAGATACCAGTCCGGGTTGGGCCCCTGGCAGGTGCTGTAGGTGCCGTTGATGACCACGGCCTCGTCTTCGTTGATGAAGTTCAGGCGCTCGGCCTTGCCCTGGCCATTATTGGCTTCCAGCTTGTAGGTCGGCGCCAGCATGTAGCCGACCCCGGTGTCCATGTTCAGCTTCAGCTCGGTGCCGGTGAAGTAGTCGCCGAAGCGCCAGATCTGCACGTGGCCGTGGGCTTCCACCTCGTCCTCGACCTGGCGGTAGCAGGCGCTGTCGGCCTTGACCCGGGTCTTGTCCTTGACGATTTCCGCGTCGCGCTCGAGGTTCAGCTCGCGCTCGGGGCGGCCGGTGATGTCTTCCGCCTGGATCACGGTGACCGCGTTCTTGTCTTCCACGCGCGGCGCGCGCGGCTTGGGCGGCGTGGTCTGGGCGTAGGCCGGCAGCGCCGATGCGGTGACGATCGCGGACAGGGCATACGCCAGGCGCTGCGGTTTGATTGTGGGGGCCAGTAGCCAGCGCATGCAACTCATGAAAAGACGGTTGGTAACACCATGGAAGGCGATTTTTTAATTTGAATCCCTTATTATATGGGAATCTTCACCTGACGCCGGTTTCCGCGGCGCGCCGTTATGTCTTTATTACAGAATTTAACTTCCGATACACGGCTGGCCTTGCTCACCGCCTGGCTGGCCAAGCTGCACGTGGTGGACGTGGCCAGCCTGCGGCCGGCCTCGGCCGACGCCAGCTTCCGCCGCTACTTCCGCCTGGACGTCTTGCCTGAACAGCAAGCCGCGCTGGGTCCCACCCTGATCGCCATGGATGCGCCGCCCGAGCGCGAAAACGTGCTGGGCTACGTCAAGCTGGACGAAATGCTCGGCCACGCGGGCGTGACCGTGCCGCGCATCGTCGCCACCGATTACGAAGCGGGCCTGATGCTGCTGTCCGACCTCGGCACCACCACCTACCTGTCGGTGCTGGACCACGACAACGCGTCCACCCTGTACGCCGAGGCGCTGGAAGCGCTGGTCAAGTTCCAGCGCACCAGCCAGCCGGGCGTGCTGCCCGAGTACGACCGCGCCTTCTTGCTGCGCGAGCTGAACCTGTTCCCCGAGTGGTACATCGGCCGCCACCTGCAAGCCACGCTGACCGACAAGCAGGCGGCCGAGCTGCAGGGCGTGTTCGACGCCATCCTGGCCAACGTCACGGCCCAGGCGCAAGTCTATGTGCACCGCGATTTCCACTCGCGTAACCTGATGGTGGTCGATGCCGGCAACCCGGGCGTGCTGGACTTCCAGGACGCGCTGTACGGCCCCATGACCTACGACCTGGCCTCGCTGCTGCGCGACGCCTACGTGCAGTGGGACGAGGAGCTGGTGCTGGACTGGGTGATCCGCTACTGGCAGCACGCCAAGGCGGTCGGCCTGCCGGTCAGCCCCGACATCGACGCCTTCTACAAGGATTTCGAATACATGGCCTTGCAGCGCCACCTGAAAATCCTCGGCATCTTCTGCCGCCTCCACTACCGCGACGGCAAGGACCAGTACCTGGGCGACCTGCCGACCGTGATGGAATACGTGCGCAAGACGGCCGGCCGCTACCAGGACCTCAAGCCCCTGCTGCGCCTGCTGGACCTGCTGGAAGACCGCCAGCCGCAAGTCGGCTATACCTTCTGAGGCGGCCCATGAAAGCAATGATCTTTGCCGCCGGCCGCGGCGAGCGCATGCGTCCCCTGACCGACACCACGCCCAAGCCGCTGCTGAAGGTGCGCGGCCGGCCGCTGATCGTCTGGCACATCCTCAACCTGGTCAAGGCCGGCATCACCGACATCGTCATCAACCACGCCCACCTGGGCGAGCAGATCGAGGCGGCGCTGGGCGACGGCAGCCAGTTCGGCGCCCGGCTGCGGTATTCGCCCGAAGCGCAGGCGCTGGAAACGGCGGGCGGCATCGCCCAGGCCCGCCACCTGCTGGGCGAGGAGCCGTTCGTGGCGGTGTCGGGCGACATCTACGTGCCGTATTTCGACTTCAGCCAGGTCAAGGATGTCTTGCACGACAAGGACATGTGGGGCCGTCCCTACCCGCCCGACAAGCGCGACATCTGCTGGCTGTACCTGGTACCCAATCCCGACTGGCACCCGGACGGCGACTTCGGCATGCAGATGTACACGCTGACCAACGAGGGCACGCCCAAGTGGACCTTCGGGAACATCGGCGTCTACCGCATGGAGATGTTCGACGGCATCCGGCCCGGCGAATACGCCAAGCTCGGCCCGCTGATGCGCCACTACATCGACCGCCAGCAGGTCGGCGGCGAGGTGTACGAGGGCGAATGGCATAACCTCGGCACGGTCGCGCAACTGGACCTGCTGAACGCGCCGCTGGCCGCGCGCCTGGCCGGCGGCAGGGGCGTGCAGTGATGGACGCGCTGGCCCGTTACGCAGCGCGCCGCGCGCGCCTGCTGGCGCAGATGGCGCCGGGCGCGGTGGCCGTGCTGGCGACCGCGCCGGAAGTGCTGCGCAACGGCGACAGCGACTACCCGTACCGCCACGACAGCTATTTCTACTACCTGAGCGGCTTCACCGAGCCGGAGGCGGCGCTGGTGCTGGTGGCCGCGCGCGGCGACGCGCCGGCGCGCGCCATCCTGTTCTGCCGCCAGAAAAACCTGGAGCGCGAAATCTGGGACGGCTACCGCTACGGCCCGGAGGCGGCGCGCACCGCCTTCGGCGTCGACGCGGCGCACGCCATCGAGGCGCTGGACGCCGAGATCGTCAAGCTGCTGGCCAATGCGCCGGCGCTATACTACGCGCTGGGCAGCGCGCTGGACGCGCGCGTGCGCGGCTGGCTGGACGGCGTGCGCGCCCAGTCCCGCACCGGCGTCACCGCCCCCGCCAGCGCGGTCGACCTGCTGCCGCTGCTGGACGAGATGCGCTTGCTGAAAGACGACAGCGAGCAGGCCATCATGCAGCGTGCGGCCGCCATCGCGGCCCGCGGCCATGTGCGGGCGATGCGCGCCGCGCGGCCCGGCATGCACGAATACGAACTGGAGGCGGAACTGCTGTACGAATTCCGCCGCAGCGGCGCGCAGGCGCCGGCCTACAACGCCATCGTGGCCGGCGGCGCCAACGCCTGCGTCCTGCACTACAACGCCAACAACGCGCCGATCCGCGACGGCGAGCTGGTGCTGATCGACGCCGGCTGCGAGCTCGATGGCTATGCCTCCGACATCACCCGCACCTTCCCCGTCAACGGCCGCTTCAGCGCGCCGCAAAAGCGCCTGTACGAACTGGTGCTGGCGGCGCAGGCGGCCGCGCTGCACGCCATCGCGCCCGGCCTGCCGTACGCCGGCGCGCACGAGGCGGCGGTCAGGGTGCTGGCGCAGGGCATGCTGGCGCTGGGCCTGCTGAACCCGCAGGAACACGGCAGCCTGGACGAGATCATCGCCGAGAAAAAATACCTGCAGTTCTACATGCACGGCACCGGCCACTGGCTGGGCATGGACGTGCACGACGTCGGCCAGTACCGCGACGTCAAGCAGGACAGCAAGCCCTCGCGCCTGCTGCAGCCGGGCATGGTGGTGACGGTGGAGCCGGGCATCTACGTGCGCCCGGCCGCCGGCGTGCCGGAGGAATACTGGAACATTGGCATTCGCATCGAAGACGATGTACTGGTCACCGCCGGCGGCCACGTCGTCCTCAGCGCCGGCGCGCCCAAGACGGTGGCCGAGATCGAACAACTGATGCAGCAACAATGAGCGATACCACGCACCACCCGCCATCGCCTCCCGCCGGCATGACCGGCCAGCCCGCTGCGCAGCCGCAGCGGCATGCGCAGCACGCCGACGCGGGCGCGCCGGATTACGACATCGCCATCTGCGGCGCCGGCCCGGCCGGCATGGCGCTGGCCGCCCTGCTGATCAGGCGCGGCGTGCCGGCGGCGCGCATCGCCCTGGTCGACGCCAGGACGCTGGAGCAGGCCGGCAGGGATCCGCGTTCGCTGGCCCTGTCCTGGGGCAGCCGCCAGATACTGGAAGAGATAGGCGCCTGGCCGATTGCGGCGACCGCCATCGACGAAATCCACGTTTCGCGCCGCGGCCAGTTCGGGCGCAGCATGATCACCGCCGCCGAGCAGCGCGTGCCGGCGCTGGGCTACGTCACCCGCTACGGCGACCTCGTGACCGCACTGGGCGCCGTGTGCGCCCGCGCCGGCGTCGTGGCGCTGCGGCCGGCCCGCGTGGCGGCGCTTGATGAAATGGACGACGCGGTCGCCCTGACCATCGACGACGGCGCGCCGCGCGTGCTGCGCGCGGCCATCGTGGTGCAGGCCGAGGGCGGCTTGTTCAACGAACAGCAAACCCGCAGCCGGCATCGCGACTACCAGCAGACCGCCATCATCGCGCAGGTGCGCAGCACGCTGCCGCCGCCGCGCCGCGCCTATGAACGCTTCACCGAACAGGGACCGCTGGCGCTGCTGCCGCAGGGCGAAGAATATTCCATGGTCTGGTGCGTGCGGCCGGAACAGGCGGCGCGGCTGCAGGCGCTCAGCGACGAAGATTTTCTGTCGGCGCTGGGCCAGGCTTTCGGCGAGCGCGTGGGCCGCTTCACGCACGCCGCGCCGCGCCTGGCCTTCCCGCTGGGATTGAACGCCGACCCGCGCAGCAGCGCCCGCACGGTCGCCATCGGCAACGCCGCGCAGACCCTGCATCCGGTGGCCGGCCAGGGACTGAACCTGGGCCTGCGCGACGTCGCCGTGCTGGCGCGGCTGCTGGCGCAAGGCGCGCGGCCGGCCATGCTGGCGCAATTCACCGCCCTGCGCGCGCAGGACCGCACCACCACCGTGCGCCTGACCGACACCATGGCCCGCATCTTCGCCAACGACACGCCGGCGCAAGGCTTGCTGGGACTGTCGCTGGCCGCCATCGACCTGTTCCGCCCCGCCCGCAGCCTGCTGGCCGAACTGATGATGTACGGCCGCCGCTGATCCACGCACGACAGGTACGGGCGCCTATGGCTGCCGGCCGATGTCTGCCGGTCTGCGCGCAAAGCCGTGATCGCGCGCCTGTCCGGTCACTGTACGTAACGCGCTGCCACCGGCTGCCTGCAACCGCCGGCGGCAATGATCAACCGCGTCAAATTACTCGACCGCCTTGACCATGTCCTCGATGACCTTCTTGGCGTCGCCGAAAACCATCATGGTGTTGGGCTGGTAGAACAGCTCATTGTCCAGGCCCGCATAGCCGGACGCCATGGAGCGCTTGTTGACGATGATGCTCTTGGCCTTGTATGCCTCCAGGATCGGCATGCCGGCGATCGGCGATTTCGGATCCTTGGCGGCCGGGTTCACCACATCGTTGGCGCCCAGGATCAGCGCCACGTCGGCTTGGCCGAATTCGCTGTTGATGTCCTCCATCTCGAACACCTGATCGTACGGCACCTCGGCCTCCGCCAGCAGCACGTTCATGTGGCCCGGCATGCGCCCCGCCACCGGGTGGATCGCATAGCGCACGTTGACGCCGGCGTGGGTCAGCTTCTCCACCAGCTCCTTCAGCGCGTGCTGCGCGCGCGCCACCGCCAGGCCGTAGCCCGGCACGATGATCACGCTTTCCGCATTGGCCATGATGAAGGCCGCATCGTCGGCCGAACCGGACTTCACCGGACGCTGTTCCTGCTTGCCGCCGCCGGCGCTGTCGGCCGCTGAGCCGCCGAAGCCGCCCAGGATCACGTTGAAGAAGGACCGGTTCATGGCCTTGCACATGATGTACGACAGGATGGCGCCGGACGAGCCGACCAGCGAGCCGGCGATGATCAGCATGGCGTTGTTCAGCGAGAAGCCGATGCCGGCCGCCGCCCAGCCGGAGTACGAGTTCAGCATGGACACCACCACCGGCATGTCGGCGCCGCCGATCGGAATGATGATCAGCACGCCCAGCACGAAGGCGATGGCGGTCATGATCAGGAACGGCAGCCAGGCCGGCTCGGCGCCGCCGGCCGTCACGAACGCCAGGCCCAACCCGACCATGACGATGGCCATGACCAGGTTCAGCAAATGCTGGCCGCTGAATACCACCGGCGCGCCCTGGAACAGGCGGAACTTGTATTTGCCCGACAGCTTGCCGAAGGCGATCACCGAACCGGAGAAGGTGATGGCGCCCACGAAGGTGCCGATGAACAGCTCGATGCGGTTCCCGGTCGGCAGCGCCTCGCCCACCGCGGCGATGCCGAAGGCGTGCGGCTCCGACACCGCGGCCACCGCGATGCACACGGCCGCCAGGCCGATCAGCGAGTGCATGGCGGCCACCAGCTCCGGCATCTTGGTCATCTCGACCTTCTTGGCCAGCACCGCGCCGATGCCGCCGCCGACCACCACGCCCAGCACCACCAGCGGCAGGCCCATGCCGCCGCCATTGGCCGCCTCTGCGCGCAGCTTGAGGATCAGCGCCACCGTGGTCACGAACGCGATCGCCATGCCCGACATGCCGAAGGCGTTGCCCTGGCGCGCCGTGGCCGGCGAGGACAGGCCTTTCAGCGCCTGGATGAAGCACACCGAGGCGACCAGGTACAGCATGGTCACCAGATTCATGGAGATGAAATTCATGCCTTGTCTCCCTTGGCCGCCGAAGGCTGCGCCTTCGGCTCCTTCTTCTTGAACATCTCCAGCATGCGCTGGGTGACCAGGAACCCGCCGAACACATTGACGGCGGCCAGCGCCACCGCCACCGTGCCGGCCACCTGGCCGATGATGCCGTCGGTGAGCGAGGCGGCCAGCATGGCGCCGACGATGATGATGGCCGATACCGCGTTGGTGACCGCCATCAGCGGCGTATGCAGCGCCGGGGTCACGGTCCAGACCACGTGGTAGCCCACGTAGATGGCCAGGACAAAAATAATCAGATTGATGATGGTGTGGCTGACTTCCATGACGTTCCCCTTATTTGCGCAGCAGTTCGCCGCCGCTGCACAACAGCGTGGCCTTGATGATTTCATCTTCGCGGTCGATCACCAGCTTGTCTTCCTTGTCGATGATCAGCTTGAGGAAGTCCAGCACGTTGCGCGCGTACAGCGCGGACGCATCGGCCGCCACGTGGGTGGCCAGGTCCGGTTCGCCGACGATGTGCACGCCGTGCTTGAGCACCGTCTTGTTCAGCTCGGACAGCGGGCAGTTGCCGCCCTGCGCCACCGCCAGGTCGACGATCACCGAGCCCGGCTTCATGGCCTTCACCGTCTCTTCGGCAATCAGGACCGGCGCCGGCCGGCCGGGGATCAGCGCGGTGGTGATGACGATGTCGGCCAGCTTGGCGCGCTCGTGCACCAGCTCGGCCTGGCGCCGCATCCAGTCGGCCGGCATGGGCCGCGCATAACCGCCCGTGCCCTGCGCGATCTCGCGCTCCTCGTCGGTCAGGTAAGGCACGTCCAGGAACTTGGCGCCCAGCGATTCCACCTGCTCCTTGACCGGCGGCCGCACGTCGGACGCCTCGATCACCGCGCCCAGGCGCTTGGCGGTGGCAATCGCCTGCAGCCCGGCCACGCCCACGCCCATGATCAGCACCCGCGCCGCCTTGACCGTGCCGGCCGCCGTCATCAGCATGGGCATGAAGCGCTGGTAGGTGTTGGCCGCCACCATCACCGCCTTGTAGCCGGCGATGTTGGCCTGCGACGACAGCACGTCCATCGATTGCGCGCGCGTGATGCGCGGCACGGCTTCCAGCGCGAAGGCTTGCAGCCCGGCCGCCGCCATGGCCGCGTTGTTGTCCGCATCAAAGGGATTCAGCATACCGATCAGCACCGTGCCCGCCGCGATCTGCGCCCGCTCCTCCGCGTTGGGCGCGCGCACCTTGAGGATCACCTCGGCCGCCCAGGCCTCCGCCGCGCTGACGATCTGGGCGCCGGCCGCCGCATAGGCCGCATCGGTCACCGAGGACGCCAGCCCGGCCCCGGCTTGCACCAGCACCTGGTGCTTGGCCGCGAGCTTCTTGACGGTCTCGGGCGTGGCTGCCACCCGGGTTTCTCCCGGCCGCGTCTCGGCCGGTATGCTTATTCTCATGGTGCCTCCATTGATTAATAAACTGACTAGAATCTATCATGATTGTTGGGGCAGAACACGCCCATGTTGGTTCGATGATACTTAATACTTATTTGCCAATAAATAGCGGTTTCATCACTTCAAGTATTACTATTTGTCATTAATTGGCCGCCAAATCTGCTGCGGCGCAAACCAAATGCCCGGAACAGGCTAAAATATCGGCTCTTTCAAGGATGACTCATGCCGCGTATCTGGAAACCCTCTGTGACTGTTGCCGCCATCGTCGAGAAAGATGGCAAATTCCTGCTGATCGAAGAAGTCACCAGCGACGGCATCCGCATCAACCAGCCGGCCGGCCACCTGGACCCGTACGAATCGCTGGAGCAGGCCGTCATCCGCGAAACGCTGGAGGAAACCGCCTACGACTTCACGCCCACCGCGCTGGTCGGCATGTACATGTCGCGCTACACCTCCAACCGCACCGGCGAGGAAGTGACCTATCTGCGCTTCACCTTCTGCGGCCATCCGGGCCAGCAGCACGACCGCCCGCTGGACGAAGGCATTTTGCGCACCATGTGGCTGACGCGCGACGAACTGGCGGCCTGCGCCGACCGTCACCGCAGCCCCACCGTGCTGCAATGCGTCGACGAATACCTGGCCGGCCACCGCGCGCCGCTCGGCCTGATACAAACACACGCTTCCGTTTTTCGGCAAGCCCTTAGCACTGCGAATGGATAAAGAAGTATGAGCAAGAAACGGGTCGTGATCGGCATGTCGGGCGGGGTGGACTCCTCGGTCTCGGCCTGGCTGCTGAAGGAACAGGGCTACGACGTGGTCGGCCTGTTCATGAAGAACTGGGAAGACGACGACGACTCCGAGTACTGCTCCACCCGCCAGGACTGGATCGACGCCGCCTCGGTGGCCGACGTGGTGGGGGTGGACATCGAGGCGGTCAACTTCGCCAGCGAATACAAGGACCGCGTGTTCGCCGACTTCCTGCGCGAGTACCAGGCCGGCCGCACGCCCAACCCGGACGTGCTGTGCAACGCCGAGATCAAGTTCAAGGCCTTCCTCGACCACGCCATGACCCTGGGCGCCGACCTGATCGCCACCGGCCACTACGCGCGCGTGCGCCAGAACGGCAGCAAGTTCGAGCTGCTGAAGGCGGTCGACCACACCAAGGACCAGAGCTACTTCCTGCACCGCCTGAACCAGGCGCAGTTGTCCAAGACCCTGTTCCCGCTGGGCGAGATCCCCAAGACCGAGGTGCGCAAGATCGCCGAGAAGCTCAAGCTGCCCAACGCGGCCAAGAAGGATTCGACCGGCATCTGCTTCATCGGCGAGCGCCCGTTCCGCGAATTCCTCAACCGCTACCTGTCGTACCAGCCGGGGCCGATGAAGACCCCGGACGGCAAGGTGGTGGGCGAGCACGTCGGCCTGTCGTTCTATACCCTGGGCCAGCGCAAGGGCATCGGCGTGGGCGGCATGAAGGACTACAAGAACGCCGACGGCAGCAACGATGCCTGGTACGTGGCCCGCAAGGACGTGGCCAACAACACGCTGTACATCGTGCAAGGCCACGACCATCCGTGGCTGCTGTCGTCCGCGCTGCGCGCCGACCAGGCGAGCTGGATCGCCGGCGAGCCGCCGGCGCCGCGCGCGCTGTCGGCCAAGACGCGCTACCGCCAGGCCGACGTGGCGTGCGCCGTGGCGCCGGACGGCCAGTCCGACTTCGCGCTGACCTTCATGGAAGCCCAGTGGGCGGTCACGCCCGGCCAGTCGGCCGTGCTGTACGACGGCGAAGTGTGCCTGGGCGGCGGCATCATCGACAGCGCCGCCGCGGCGTAACAATAGCCGCCTTGGCTGGCTTAACTGGCTTGGCTGCCTTAGCTGGCGGCCGCCGCGTCGCCGCCCGCGCCGGGCGCAGCCCCCGGCGACTCGCCCGGCGCCTCACCGGACGCATCCGCTGGCGCCCCGTCCGGCGGCAGCTCGGCCCCGGCCGATGCCGCTTCCGCCTTGGCCATGGCCGCGCGCTGGCGCTTGATCATGGCCAGCACCACGTTGCGGATGGTGTTGAGCACCGTGTCAGCCTTGAACGGCTTGACGATAAAGCCGCTCACGCCCATCGCGTGCGCCGACTGGATGGTGGCCGCGTTCATCTCGCTGGAGACCATGAAGATCAAGGTCTTGGGCCAGCGCGCCCTCACCTCGCGCACCATCGCCTCGTCGCTCTCGATCTGCTCCTTGGCGATGCAGACGATGTGCGGATTGTGCTTGATCAGCAGCGCCAGGCCGGCGGCGCAGGTGTGGGCCTGGCCCACCACGTCGTAGCCGCCGTCCAGCAGCACCGTGTTGAGCAGGCCGCGGGCCACCGCGCTGGAATCGATAATCACCGCTTTTAACATCTCGCCTACCCTGTTCTCAGCGCGCCCACGCCAGCATGTTCCAGCTAACGCCGACGCGCACGTCTGTTTTCAACTGCACCAATTGTCGAGAAAGATACAGCATTTCGCGTTCTTTTCGTAGTCTTTCGCCCAGCGTGTCCTTCAGGATGCCGGCGCCGGCCATGATGCCGTCCAGGGTGCCGTAAGTACGCAACAAGCGGGCGGCGGTCTTCACGCCCACCTTGGACACGCCGGGGACGGCGTCGGTGACGTCGCCCATCAGCGCCAGCAGGTCGGGCAACTGCGCCGGCGGCACGCCCCATTTCTGCTCGACCCAGGCGTGGTCGTGCCATTCGCTCTTGAAGTGGTCCCACACGCGCGCGCCCTGCGCGATCAGGCAGTGCAAGTCCTTGTCGGTGGTGGCCACGGTGGCCTCGCCGCGGCCCTCGGCCAGCCAGCGCAGCACCACCGTGCCGATCACGTCGTCCGCCTCCACCGCCGGCAGCGACACCACGTGCAGGCCCAGGCCGCGCAGCTTGTCGTAAAAGCCCGGCAGCGCCTCGCGCAAGCAGGACGGCATGGGCGCGCGGCCGGCGCGGTAGCCGGCGTACAGGTCGTGGCGCCAGGTGGGGCCGCCGTAATCGAAGGCCGGCAGCACGTGCGAGGGATCGTGGTCGTGCACCAGGGTGCGGAACGAGGACAGCGCATGCCGCAGCGCGATCTCGGCTTTCTCGGGGCTGTCGGGGTCGGGGCTGGCTTCGTAGACGCGGCGCACGATATTGAGGCCGTCGATGGCAAGCAGTCTGGCCATATGCATACATCATCCGGGCTGTACAAGCCGCCATTCTACCCGACGGCGGCGCAGCCGCTCAGCGCAGCAGCTCGTACGGCCCGCCCCGTTCCAGCGCGCGCTGGAAGGCCGGACGGCTGTGGATGCGCTTGAGGAAGGCGGTCAGGTTGGGCCGGTGGTCGTCCAGGCCGCCGCGCGCGGCCGCCGCTTCCAGCGGAAAGCTCATCTGGATGTCGGCCGCGGTGAACTCGGTGCCGGCAAACCACGGCGTCTTGTTCAGCTCGGCCTCCAGGTAATCGAGGTGCATATTGATCTGCGGCTGGATGTAATTGCCCTTGACCCGCTGCGCGATGCCGCGCGCGATCGGCTTGACGAAGAACGGCGCCGGGCTCGATTCCACGCGGTCGAAGATCAGTTTCATCAGCAGCGGCGCCATGGCCGAGCCCTCGGCGTAATGCAGGAAGTAGGTCCAGCGGCGCCGTTCCTCGGTGCCGGCCGGCGGCACCAGGCGACCGTCGCCGTAAGTGCCCACCAGGTACTCGACGATGGCGCCCGACTCGGCCACCACCACCGCGCCGTCGGTGATCACGGGCGACTTGCCCAGCGGGTGGATCTTGCGCAGCTCGGGCGGCGCCAGCATGGTCTTGCGGTCGCGCTGGTAGCGCACGATCTCGTACTCCAGGCCCAGCTCTTCCAGCAGCCAGAGCACGCGCTGCGAGCGCGAGTTGTTCAAGTGGTGGACGATGATCATGGCGGGCCCCTGTCTGGACGAATCCCGCTAGCTTAGCACTATTCGCGGTGATGGATTCCATCCAGAAACAGCAGTACACTCTGCGGGTTCCCGCCGTCACGGAGTCTCCATGAGCATGCTGTCCCCGCGTTACCTGGCCTTCACCGCTTCCCTGCTTACCCTGCTGGTCTCGCTGGCGCTGCGCGCGCCGTGGGAGCTGCCCGCCATCGCCGCCGCCCTCACCGCGGTCGGCATCGCCGACCTGCTGCAGACCAAGCGCGCGCTGCGCCGCAACTACCCCATCCTGGCGCACTTCCGCTTCTTCTTCGAATCGATACGGCCGGAAATCCGCCAGTACTTCCTGGAAGACGACACGGTGGCCGAACCGTTCTCGCGCAACCAGCGCAGCATCGTCTACCAGCGCGCCAAGCTGGACACCGACAAGCGCCCCTTCGGCACCCAGCTCGACCTGTACGCCGACGGCTACGAATGGATGAACCACTCGATCGCGCCGGCGCCCGAGCAGCCGCACGACTTCCGCATCGAGATCGGCAACCATCCCGACTGCCCGCGCGCCCAGCCGTATTCGGCCAGCGTGTTCAACATCTCGGCGATGAGCTTTGGCGCGCTGTCGGCCAACGCCATCCTGGCGCTGAACGGCGGCGCCAAACAGGGCGGCTTCATGCACGACACCGGCGAGGGCAGCATCAGCCCCTACCACCGCCAGCACGGCGGCGACCTGGTGTGGGAAATCGGCTCCGGTTACTTCGGCTGCCGCAACGACGACGGCAGCTTCTCGGAAGAGAAATTCGCGGCCAACGCCTGCACGCCGCAGGTCAAGATGATCGAGCTGAAGATGTCGCAGGGCGCCAAGCCGGGCCACGGCGGCGTGCTGCCGGCGGCCAAGATCTCGCCTGAGATCGCGCTCACGCGCGGCGTGCCGACCGGCGTCGATTGCGTCTCGCCGGCGCGCCACTCGGCCTTCGGCACGCCGCTGGAAATGATGGCCTTCATCGACCGCCTGCGCACGCTCTCGGGCGGCAAGCCGACCGGCTTCAAGCTGTCCATCGGCCACCCGTGGGAATTCTTCGGCATCGTCAAGGCCATGCTACAGACCGGCATCGTGCCCGACTTCATCGTGGTCGATGGCGGCGAGGGCGGCACCGGCGCGGCGCCGGTGGAATTCACCGACCACGTCGGCACGCCGCTGCAGGAAGCGCTGCTGCTGGTGCATAACACCCTGGTCGGCGCCAACCTGCGCGACAAGATCAAGATCGGCGCCTCGGGCAAGATCATCACCGCGTTCGACATCGCGCGCACCCTGGCGCTGGGCGCGGACTGGTGCAACTCGGCGCGCGGCTTCATGTTCGCGCTGGGCTGCATCCAGTCGCAGAGCTGCCACACCGACCGCTGCCCGACCGGCGTGGCGACCCAGGACAAGGCGCGCCAGCGCGCGCTGGTGGTGCCGGACAAGATCCAGCGGGTGGCCAACTTCCACGAAAACACCCTGAAGGCGCTGGCCCAATTGATCGCGGCGGCTGGCCTCACGCATCCGTCGCAACTGCGCCCGCGCCACTTGGTGCGGCGCATCTCGCCCAACCAGGTCAAACTGGCCTCGGCGCTGCTGCCCTACCTCGAGCCGGGCCAGTTGCTGGACCCCGGCCAACTGGCCCGCCTGCCGCCCGTGTTCGGCATGTACTGGCCGATGGCTCAGGCGGAATCCTTCGATCCGTACTGCGGCTAACCCCGTCATTCCGGCGCAAGCCGGAATCCATGCTGCGCGTCCTTGCCGCCGGCGCGATTGCTGATGCGTTCTATGGATTCCGGCTTACGCCGGAATGACGGGGCTCAGCGCTGCACGTGCAGCTTGATGACGCGCTTCATTGGCGCGGCGGAGTCGCCGGGGGCGGCCGGCGTGCTGTCGCAGGAGCCGCAACTGGCGCAGCCATCGCCGCAGCTCGATGTTGTGTTAAACAGTTTAGCCAGTTTATTCTGGTCGTAGCCGCGCTTGCCCAGCGCATAGACGATCTGGCGGCGCAGGGCCGCCGGCAGATACTTGGTACAGAAGTGCAGCAGCGCCGCGATCACGATCAGGGCCACGATAATCTCTTGCCACATCTTAGCCTCCCAGCAGCGCCAGCGCGATACGGTAAGTCAGGAACGAGGCCAGGTACGCCAGCGCAAACATATAGCCCGCCATCAGCAGCGAATAGCGCACGCTGCCGGTCTCGCGCCGCACCACCGACAGGGTCGACATGCACTGCGGCGCGAACACGTACCAGGCCAGCAGCGACAGCGCGGTCGGCATGGTCCACGACGAGGCGATGATGGGCGCCAGCGATTGCGCCAGTTCTTCGCCCGTCTGCGACAGCGCGTACACCGTGCCCAGCGCGCCCACCGCCACCTCGCGCGCCGCCAGTCCCGGCACCAGCGCGATGCAGATCTGCCAGTTGAAGCCGATCGGCGCGAACACATATTCCAGGCCCCGCCCCAGGATGCCCGCCAGGCTGTAATAGATGGCCGGATGGGTGGCGCCGGCCGGCGCGCCCGGGAAGGAACTCAGGAACCACAGCAGCACCATCAGGGTCAGGATGATGGTGCCCACGCGGGTCAGGAAGATCTTGCAGCGCTCCCACAGGCCCAGCGCCAGGTTCTGCAGGTGCGGCCAATGGTAGGCCGGCAGTTCCAGCATCAGCGGCTGCTGCTGGTTGGCGCCCAGCGCGCGCTTGAAGAAGTAGGCCACGCCCATGGCCGAGGCGATGCCGGCGAAGTACAGCGCAAACAGCACCAGGCCCTGCAGGCTCATGAAGCCGCCCACCTCGCGCTCGGGGATGAAGGCGGCGATGATCAGCGCATACACCGGCAGCCGCGCCGAGCAGGTCATCAGCGGCGCGATCATGATGGTCACCAGGCGGTCGCGCGGGTTCTGGATGGTGCGCGCGGCCATGATGCCGGGGATGGCGCAGGCAAAGCTGGACAGCAGCGGGATGAAGGCGCGTCCCGACAGGCCGACGCCGCCCATCAGCCGGTCCAGCAGGAAGGCTGCGCGCGGCAGGTAGCCGCAATCCTCCAGCACCAGGATGAAGAAGAACAGGATCAGGATCTGCGGCAGGAACACCAGCACGCTGCCGGCGCCGCCCAGGATGCCTTCCACCAGCAGGCTGCGCAGCAGGCCGTCCGGCATGGCGTGCGTGACCAGCATGCCGAGCGCGTCGACGCCGTTCTTGATCATGTCCATCGGCACCTGCGCCCAACTGAACACGGCCTGGAACACCAGGAACATCAGCACCGCCAGGATCACCGGCCCGGCCAGCGGGTGCAGCACCACGTTGTCGATCTTCTCGGTCAGGCCATCGTTGACATGGGCCGGGTAATGCACGGCCAGCGCCAGGATGCGGCGCACTTCCTGCTGGGTGTCTTCCACGCTGACCGTGTCGATCACGGCCAGCGGCTGCGGGCGGCTCTCGCGCAGCGGCCACATCATGTCCAGCGCGCGCAGCAGCGACTTTTCGCCGCCGGCCTGCACCGCCACGGTTTCCACCACCGGCATGCCCAGCTCGCGCGCCAGCACGTCGGCGTCGATGCGGATGCCGCGCTTCTGCGCCACGTCCACCATGTTCAGCGCCAGTATCATCGGCAGGCCCAGGCGCTGCACTTCCAGCACCAGGCGCAGGTTCAAGCGCAGGTTGGTGGCGTTGACCACGCACACCACCACGTCCGGCGGCGCCTCGCCCTGGCGCAGGCCGGCCACCACGTCGCGCGTGATTTCCTCGTCCGGGGTGTGGGCCGACAGGCTGTAGGCGCCCGGCAGGTCCAGCAGGCGGAAGCCGTTGCCGCCGGTGGTGGTGAACGCGCCTTCCTTGCGCTCGATGGTCACGCCAGCATAGTTGGCCACCTTCTGGCGCGCGCCGGTCAGGCGGTTGAACAGCGCGGTCTTGCCGCAATTCGGATTGCCCAGCAGCGCCACGATCGGCGTCCGGGTCAGCACGGGTGCGTCGGGCACCGGTTGTTCGATGGCGCCCATCATCATTCCGCTTGTATCGAGATCAGCGCGGCTTCGAAGCGGCGCAAGGCAAAGGTGGAGTGACCGACCTTGATCGCCAGCGGCTCGCCGCCCGGCATGCCGCGCTTGAGCAGGCGGATGGTTTCGCCGGGCACAAAGCCCAGCTCCATCAGCCGCCGCGCCAGGCCGACGCCGCCGTCGGCCACGGCGCCGGGCGCCACGCCGGTCACGGTGGCGGATTGGCCGACCTTCAGGGCGTCCAGGGTCATCAGGGGAACTGTCATGGGCAAAATCCGGTCAAAGGCGCCGCACGCCGGCTGGCGCGCAGCGTTCCGGCGAGCTGCTGGCCGGAAACAACATACTAGCATTATAAACGGTAATGCGAATGACTACTATTTAGCTTGCATACCGCTGAATTTTAAGGCAGTATACCTTTAATGATAATGATTCGCATTAAATAATGCTTAATCATGTCGGAAAGACCCTGATCCAGCCTAAAGGTGTAACGATGATTGTTTGTGTCTGCAATAACATTTCTGACCGTGAAATCCGCCAAGCCGTGGAGCTGGGCATCACGTCGATGGAGGAATTGCGCCGCGACCTGGGCGTGGCCACCTGCTGCGGCCAGTGCCTGTCCTGCGCCGAGGGGATCTTGAACGAACACCTGGCCGCGCAAGCCGCCGCGGCCAGTATCCACGAGACCGTGCTCCAGCGTCCCGTCTTCAGCAACTGAACGTCAACGGGCCATCACAGGTCCAGCCGGCCTTCGACCGCGTCGTCCATCGGCTTGCCGATGACGGCGCCGATCAGCATCTTCACCCCGGCCACGGCGCGCCCGTGGCGGGTATCCCAGTAATAGCCATAGGTGGGCGCGAACTTGATCACGGTGATGCGCGGGTCTTCCTCGCCGCCGGTGAACCAGGCCTTCATGGTGAAGCTCCACAACTCCTTGATCTTGAACGCGTCGCGCATCACGGTGGCGATGCCTTCCAGGTGCATGAATTCGCCATGGGCCGCGCTCTGGAAGTACAGGGTGGCCGAGGGGTCGGCCGCCAGTTCCTGGTTCTTCAGGCTGTCGCTGGCGCTGATGAACCACAGGTTGCCCAGGTCGTCGACCTGCAGCGCGGTCATGGGCCGGGCGTCGCCGGGACCGCCGTCGCGGTCATTGGTGCAAAAGAAGCAGCCGGCCGAGCGGCCGACGAATTCGCGGATCTTGCGCACGGCATCCTCGCCGATCAAATCCTGGTGATGGTGCTCTGCGGGGTGGGTGGTGGTGTCCATGGCCGGCGCCTCCTAAGTTGAGTATATATGCTAGCCGCGCGTCCGCCAGCGCTCAGTGGGCTGTCGCACACAGCGCCGGCGAATACTAATAGTTTTCATTTGCCCCATCCGTCTCGGCGCCGGGAAATTGCGACACCCGGCGCGCATTTTCCCGGCCGGACCGCTGCGGCCGCCGCCCTTCGTGGCAGAATGCGCTATTCGCAACCATTTCAGAAAGACACACCATGAAGGGCGATAAAGAAGTCATCCGGCTGCTGAATGCGCAACTGACCAACGAACTGACCGCGATCAACCAGTACTTCCTGCACGCGCGCATGTACCGTCACTGGGGCCTGGAAAAGATCGGCAAGAAGGAATACGAGGAATCGATCGGCGAGATGAAGCACGCCGACAAGCTGATCGACCGCATCCTGATGCTGGACGGCCTGCCCAACCTGCAAGCCCTGCACAAGCTGATGATCGGCGAGCACACCGAAGAGATGCTGAGCTGCGACCTCAAGCTGGAACAGGGCGCGCAAGTGACCGTCAAGGAAGGCATCGCGGCGGCCGAGAAGGCGCACGACTATGTGTCGCGCGACCTGCTGCTGGAGATCCTGGAAGACACCGAAGAACACATCGAGTGGCTGGAGACCCAGTTGGAACTGATCGGCAAGGTCGGCATCCAAAACTACCTGCAAAGCCAGATGCACCCCGGCGACTGAGCGCCAGGGCGGCCCGGCGCGACGGGCTCAGCCGGCCGGGGGCGCGGCGCTCAGGCCGGCACGGTATCCTTGAAGGACTGGCGCTCGGACAGCTTGTCGTACAGGCGGCCCAGGTTGGGGTGCGGCTCGCGCCAGTTAATTTCCGGGAAGCGGAACGACAGCCAGCCCAGCGTGCAGCCCACCGCCACGTCGGCCAGCGAGTAATGGATGCCGGCGCAATACGGCTGGTCGCCCAGGCGGTCCGACAGCGCGCGCAGGCCGAGGTCGACCTTGCGCATCTGGCGCGCCATCCACTCTTCGCTCTGCAATTCCTTGGGCCGCATGGTGCGCTCCAGGCGCACGCTGACGGCCGCGTCCAGCATGCCGTCGGCCAGCGCTTCCCAGCACTTGATGTCGGCGCGCTCGCGGCCGTTGGGCGGCAGCAGCTTGCAGACCGGGGTCAGGGTATCGAGGTATTCGACCATCACGCGCGAATCGATCATCACGGTGCCGTCTTCCATGATCAGGCTGGGCACCTTGCCGAGCGGGTTGAGCTGGGTGATGGTGGTGTCGGGCGACCACACATTTTCCAATTCGAACTGGTAGTCGAGCTTTTTTTCCGCCAGCACGACGCGCACTTTGCGGACATAGGGACTGGCGAGGGAACCGATGAGTTTCATAGACGCTTAGAGTGGAAGAACAAGCCTCAGTATAACATCGGCGGGCGGCGCCCCGGCCAATGGTAAAATCACGGTTTGCGCATCTTTCACTTCCGTATCTTCCATCATGACCAAGACTCCTTACTCCACGCTGTCGGCGCTGTCGCCGCTGGACGGCCGCTACGCCGGTAAAACCGATCTGCTGCGTCCCATCCTGTCCGAATCCGGCTTCATGCACCACCGCGTCAAAGTAGAAATCGCCTGGCTGCAGGCCCTGTCGCAGGCCGGCTTCGCCGAAATCCAGCCCTTCCCGGCCGCCGCCACCGCCCTGCTGGACAAGCTGGCCGCCGACTTCACCGAAGCCGACGCCGCCCGCATCAAGGAAATCGAAGCCGTCACCAACCACGACGTCAAGGCTGTCGAGTACTGGCTGAAGGAAAAAGTGAAGGACGTGCCGGAATTGGTGGCAGCCTCCGAGTTCATCCACTTCGCCTGCACTTCGGAAGACATCAACAACACTTCGCACGGCATGATGCTGAAGGCCGCGCGCGACCAGGTCATGCTGCCCTCGCTGCACCAGGTGATCGCCAAGCTGACCGAGATCGCCCACGCCCAGGCCGAGCAGCCCATGCTGTCGCGCACCCACGGCCAGACCGCCAGCCCGACCACCCTGGGCAAGGAAATCGCCAACGTCGTGGCCCGCCTGCAGCGCGCCGCCAAGCGCATCGAAGGGGTGGAAATCCTGGGCAAGATGAATGGCGCGGTCGGCAACTACAACGCCCACCTGTCGGCCTACCCGGCGTTCGACTGGCCAGCCTTCTCCAAGAACGTGATCGAGCAGCGCCTGGGCCTGGTGTTCAACCCCTACACCATCCAGATCGAGCCGCACGATTACATGGCCGAACTGTTCGACGCCTTCGCCCGCGCCAACACCATCCTGCTGGACCTGAACCGCGACATCTGGAGCTACGTTTCGCTGGGCTACTTCAAGCAAAAGCTGAAGGCCGGCGAAATCGGCTCCTCGACCATGCCGCACAAGGTCAACCCGATCGACTTTGAAAACTCGGAAGGCAACCTGGGCCTGGCCAACGCCGTGCTCAAGCACCTGTCGGAAAAGCTGCCGGTGTCGCGCATGCAGCGCGACCTGACCGATTCCACCGTGCTGCGCAACATCGGCGTCGGCCTGGGCTACGCCCTGCTGGCCTACGATAGCTGCCTGCGCGGCCTGAACAAGCTGGAAGTCAACCCGGCCCGCCTGGACGCCGACCTGGACGCCAACTGGGAAGTGCTGGCCGAGCCGGTGCAGACCGTGATGCGCCGCTACGGCATCGCCAACCCGTACGAGCAACTGAAGGAACTGACCCGCGGCAAAGGCATCTCCAAGGCCGCGCTGCAAGAGTTCATCAACGGCTTGGCCATCCCGCAGGCAGCCAAGGACCAGTTGCTGGCCATGACCCCGGCCAACTACACCGGCATCGCCGCAGCTCTGGCTAAAGCCATCTGATGTAGAAAAGCAATCTGCCTTACACTAGCCCCGGCGACGCAGTCCCGGGGCTTTTTTTTCGTGCCGGCAAGCGCGTCTCCGAATTCTTTGGTATATTTAGTCCTAACACGTACTATTTTTTGGAGCCGCTTATGCAACGCTACACCAAACCCGCCATGTTGCTGCACTGGCTCACCGCCCTGCTCATCATCGCGGCCTTCTTCCTCGGCCTGACCATGGTCGACATCCCCGGCTTCACGCCGACCAAGCTGAAATACTTCTCCTGGCACAAATGGATCGGCGTCACCGTGCTGGGGCTGGCCGTGCTGCGCGTGCTGTGGCGCAAGGCCAACCGCCCGCCGCCGCCGCTGCCCATGCCGGCCTGGCAGCACATGGCGGCCGAAGGCATGCACTACCTGCTGTACGTGCTGATCTTCGCGGTGCCGATCTCGGGCTATCTCTACACCTACGCGGCCGGCGTGCCGGTGGTCTACCTGGGTCTGTGGCAGATGCCGGCCGTGATCGCGCCCAACCCCGAGCTTAAGCCAGTCTTAAAGACCGTTCACTATGTTCTGACCATGACCTTGGCTGCCGCGGTGGTGGCCCACGTCCTGGCCGCGCTCAAGCATCACTTTATCGATCGCGACGCCACGCTGAAACGCATGCTGCCGCTGTAACCTCACCCACTGGAGCCTCACATGAAAACCATGAAAAAAATCGCCCTCGTCTCGCTGATGGGTGTCGCCCTGGCCGCCAGCGCGGCCGCGCTGAAGACTGACCCGGCCAAGAGCACCGTCACCGCCACCTTCAAGCAGATGAACGTGCCGGTCGACGCCAAGTTCAAGAAATTCAGCGCCAACATCGATTACGACGCCGCCAAGCCGGACGCCTCCAAGGCCAGCGTGGAAGTGGACACCGGCAGCATGGACCTGGGCGACCCCGAGTACAACAAGGAAGTGGGCAAGAAGGAATGGTTCAACGCCGCCCAGTTCCCGAAAGCGACCTTCGTCTCGACCGCGATCAAGAGCGCTGGCGCCGGCAAGCTGACCGTGACCGGCAAGCTGACCATCAAGGGCAAGACCGCTGACGTCAGCTTCCCGCTGACCGTCAAGGCCGACGGCAAGAACCAGGTGTTTGACGGCGCCCTGCCGATCAAGCGCCTGACCTACAACATCGGCGAAGGCGAATGGAAAGACACCAGCATGGTCGCGGACGACGTGGTGATCAAGTTCCACGTCGTCGCCGGCCAGTAATTCACCACAGGAGACACACCGCATGAAACTGCAGATGATCATCGCGACGCTGCTGGCCGCCTCGGCCACGTCGGCCATCGCCGCCACCTACAACATCGACCCGACGCACACCTACCCGAGCTTCGAGGCCGACCACATGGGCATGTCCGTCTGGCGCGGCAAGTTCGACAAGACCAGCGGCACCGTGACCATGGACCGCGCGGCCAGGACCGGCGGCCTGGACGTGACCATCGCCGCCGACTCCATCGATTTCGGCTTCGACAAAATGAACACCCACGCCAAGTCGCCGGACATGTTCAACGTCGAGAAATTCCCGACCATCACCTACAAGAGCAACGCCTTCAAGTTCGACGGCGAGCAACTGGTGGGCGTGGACGGCGAGCTGACCATGCTGGGCGTGACCAAGCCGGTGGCGCTGAAGGTGGACAAGTTCAAGTGCATCATGCACCCGCGCTACAAGCGCGAGGTATGCGGCGCCAACGCCACGGCCGAATTCAAGCGCAGCGATTTCGGCCTGAACTACGGCCTGCCCAACTTCTCGCCGGAAGTGAAGCTGGCGATACAGATCGAAGCCATCAAGGCCGACTAACAAGCCAACCCAACCTTCGGGGTCAGTTCCGACATTCGGACACGGGCTCTACCGTAGTGGCTGCTACGGTAGAGCCCGTGTCCGAATGTCGGAACTGACCCCGATTTTTATTGCTATACTCGGCAGCGCTTTCAACCACATAAAGAGAGACATGAAAAAAACTCTGATTGCGCTCGCCATCCTGAGCACTGCCGCCCATGCCGATGAAGGCATGTGGATGCCGCAACAGCTACCACAAGTAGCCAAGGAGCTGAAGGCCGCCGGCCTGAAGCTCGATCCCGCCACCCTGACCAAGCTGACCGAATTCCCGATGGGCGCCATCGTGAGCCTGGGCGGCTGCTCGGCCTCCTTCGTGTCGCCGCAAGGCCTGGTGGCCACCAACCACCACTGCGTCTACGGCAGCGTGGCCCACAACTCCACGCCGGAACGCGACCTGCTGGCCCATGGCTTCCTGGCGCACCACCTGGGCGAGGAACTGCCCGCCGCGCCGGGCACCCGCATCTGGGTGACTAAGGAAGTGACCAACGTCAGCCAGCGCATCGTGACGCCGGAAGTGGCCAAGCTGAGCGGCAAACAGCGCAGCGACGCCATCGAGAAAAACCAGAAGGCCCTGCAATCGGACTGCGAAAAAGATCCCGGCCACCGCTGCACCGTGGCGTCCTACTACGGCGGCCTGGAGTTCTACCTGATCAAGCAACTGGAAATCCGCGACGTGCGCCTGGTGCACGCGCCGCCTGTCGGCGTGGGCAAGTTCGGCGGCGACACCGACAACTGGATGTGGCCGCGCCACACCGGCGACTACGGCTTCTACCGCGCCTACGTCAGCAAGGACGGCAAGGCCGCCGACTACAGCAAGGACAACGTGCCCTATGTGCCCAAGCACTACCTGAAGCTGGCCAAGGAAGGCGTGAAGGAAGGCGATTTCATCATGGTGCTGGGCTATCCCGGCCGCACCAACCGCCACCGCCTGCCGTCCGAGATCGCCTTCACCTTCGACTGGTCCTACCCGGCCTTCGTCAAGCAGTCGGCCGAGAACCTGGCCATCATCGCCGAGGCCACCAAGGACAACAAGGACACCGCGCTGAAGTACGCCTCGCAGGTGGCCGGCATCAACAACTACTACAAGAACCGCCAGGGCATGCTGGATTCTTACGCCGGCAGCGACATGCTGAAGCGTAAAACCGCCGAGCACGAAGCGCTGAAGAAGTGGATCAGCGCCGACGCCAGGCGCAAGGCCGAATACGCCGCCGACATCGAGCAGGTGGAACAGCTGATCGCCCAGCGCGACGCCGAAACCAAGCGCGATTACTACCTGGTGTCGTCCAAGCCGCGCCTGCTGAACACGGCGCGCATGCTGTACCGCCTGGCCAACGAGAACACCAAGCCGGACGCCGAGCGCAAGTCCGGTTACCAGGAACGCGATGTCCCGCGCATCAAGTCGGCGGTCGCCGCGCTGGTGCGCAACTACGATGAAAAGGTCGACAAGGCGCTGGTGCTGAACAGCTTGGCCAAGTACGCCGCCGAACCGGCCGCGCAGCGCAACGCCGCCTTCGACGCCGTGGTCGGCATCAAGGACGGCATGAGCAAGGATGAGCTGCAAGCCGCGCTGGACAAGCTGTACGCCGGCAGCAAGCTGGGCGACGCCAACGAGCGCCAGGCCTGGCTGGGCCGCAAGCCGCAAGACTTCCAGGCCAGCGACGACAGCTTCATCAAGGCCGCCGTGGCGCTGTACGGCCCCGACCTGAAAGCCGAGGCGGACGAAGAGGAACTGGGCGGCAAGCTGCAGCAAGCCTACGCCAGCTACATGAAGGCCAAGATCGCCTACATGGAGAGCAAGGGCCAGGCGGTCTACCCGGACGCCAACAGCACCCTGCGCGTCACCTTCGGCAAGATCGCCGGCCGCGATCCGGGCGCCGACGGCACCACCTGGAAAGCCTTCACCACCGTGCAGGGCGTGGCCGCCAAGGCCACCGGCCAGGGCGAGTTCAACGCGCCGGCCGCGCAACTGAAGGCGATCAAGGACAAGGAATACGGCAAGTACGCCGATCCCATCCTGAAGACCGTGCCGGTGGCTTACCTGGCCACGCTGGACATCACCGGCGGGAATTCCGGCTCGGCCGCGCTGAACGCCAGGGGCGAGTGGATCGGCCTGGCCTTCGACGGCACGCTCGATTCCATCATCTCCGACTGGGACTTCAACAAGGCCATGACGCGCGATATCCAGGTCGACCTGCGCTACATCCTGTGGAACATGAAGCACGTCGACCACGCCGACAACCTGCTGAAGGAAATGGGCGCCGAATAAGCGTCCGGCCTACTCAGCCCGGAACCACGCCCCGGCAACGCGGCGTGGTTTTTTACGCCCCCTGGCCGCACCGCGCTTCCCGTGGCCGCAGTTCAGCGGCGCCGGTTGTACCAGGCCCCGCCTGCGAGGCCGAGCGCGAACGCGGCGTACACCAGCGCCAGCGAGCGGCGCGACAACCGCTCTTCGAAACCGGGACGCAGCCGCCTGGGCGTCAGTTGATAATCGACGAAGCAGGCCACGGCCGATGCGGCCGCCGACGCGGCCAGCGTGGCCGCCGGCGACTTGCGCGCCAACAGCTTGCCGGCAGCCTGCTCGAACAGGCTGCCCCACAGCGTGGCGCTGGCGTGATGGATGCCATAACCAACCAGCGTGTACTTCCACGACGGACCGTCCTGCTGAAAGGCCTTGTCGCCCCACAGCCAATGGCTCACCGCGTTGGTGCCCGCGAACACGCGGCCGTTCTCGCGCTTGGCACCCAGTGCCAGCATCGCCGCCGACGCCAGGCTGGCCAGCGCGCCCGGCGCCAGTCCCTTGACCACTGCAACCTTCCAATTGTCCATAGCGATTTTTCCGTTTCGTGTAAGGTCGGCATTCCACTCCACAGGAGGCCGCATGCGGATACTGCTCACCGGCGCCACCGGTTTTCTCGGCGCACGCCTGCTACCGCTGCTGCTGGCGCAATCGCACAGCGTGGTCTGCGCCGGCCGCCGGCCCCCTCCCGATCCGCGCGCGGATTTCGTGCAGGCCGACTTCGGCCAAGATACCGAAAAATCCGTTTGGATGTCGCGGCTATTCGGCGTGGAAATTGTGATCAACGCGGTCGGCATTTTTCGCGAGTCGGAACGGCAGACTTTCGAGCGACTGCACACGGCCGCGCCGCGCGCGCTGTTTGCCGCCTGCGCCGCGTCAGGCGTGCGGCTGGTGATACAGGTATCGGCGCTGGGCGCGGACGAGCGGGCGCGCACGCCCTACCATCTCAGCAAGAAGGCGGCCGACGATTTCCTCGCCGCCCTGCCGCTGCGCTCGCGCATCGTGCAGCCCTCGCTGATCTATGGCCCGGACGGCGCCAGCTCGCGGCTGTTTCGCATGATGGCAACCCTGCCGTGCGCGCTGCAACTGGGCTCCGCGCCGCAACTGGTGCAGCCCTTGCACATCGACGACGCCTGCGCCGCCATTGTCGCGCTGCTGGGCCGGCAGGCCACAGCGGACGGCAGCGCCGACGCGACCGCGGCTGCGCACAATCCCGTCGCCGGGGCTGCGGGTGCGGACGCCGATGCAGCTACAGTCGCGAACCTTGCTGCGGCTGCGGGCGAGAGCGCCGGCACGGCCATGGCAGCGGCAGCCGGCCAAGGTGCCGGCCTCGCCGCCGAGCCAGCGCGCACGCAGCGCATTCCGCTGGTCGGCCCCGCGCCATTGTCCTTCCTGGCTTACCTGGCCGCGCTGCGCTCCGCGATGCGGCTTGGTCCGCTGCGCGTGCTGCGCCTGCCGAACTGGCTAGCGCATGGCCTCGCCGCGCTGGCCGCGCCCTTCCCCGGCAGTCCACTGACGCCGGACGCGCTGGCCATGCTCGACCGCGGCAACACCGGCGATCCCGCCCCCATCACCCAACTGCTGGGCCATCCCCCGCGCGCCGTGGACAGCTTCATCACCGACTGGCGCAGCGTGCGCACGGCGGCGCAGCTGGACTGGCTGCTGCCGCTGCTGCGCCTCAGCATCGCCCTCGTGTGGCTCTGGACCGCGATGGTCTCCGCCTTCATCTATCCCGCAGACGCCAGCTTCCGCCTGCTGGAACGCAGCGGCATCCCCGCCCCGCTGGCGCCGCTGATGCTGTACGGCGCCAGCGCGCTCGACCTGCTGTTCGGCCTCGGCACGCTGCTGCTGCCGCGCGCGCAGCGCCGCCCGCTGTGGCTGGCGCAAGCCGCGCTGATCCTGTTCTACACGGCGGTCATCGCGCTGCGTCTGCCGGAATACCTGTGGCATCCCTACGGCCCCTTGAGCAAGAACCTGCCCATGCTGGCCGCGCTGGTGCTGCTGCACCAACTGGAGCGCCGCTGATGGAATACCTGATCGTCAAATGGCTGCACGTCCTGTCGTCCACGCTGCTGTTCGGGACCGGCATCGGCTCCGCATGGTATCTGCTGTTCGCCGTCATCAGCCGCAAGGTGGCGGTCATCGCCGTGGTCACGCGCATCGTCGTGATGGCTGACTGGCTGTTCACCGGCACCACCATGATCGCCCAGCCGGCCACCGGCTTCTACCTGATCCACCTGGCCGGCTATCCCATGCACAGCCGCTGGATCACCTGGTCGCTGGCGCTCTACCTGCTCGCCCTCCTGTGCTGGCTGCCGGTGGTGTGGCTGCAAATGCGGCTGCGCGACCTGTCCGCGGCGGCCGCGCACAACAACCAGCCGCTGCCGCCCGCCTTCTGGCGCTATTTCAAGGCCTGGATCGTGCTCGGCATCCCGGCCTTCTTCGCCTTCCTCGGCGTGTTCTACCTGATGGTCGCCAAGCCAGCGTGACGGGCGTTCCGCGGCCGGATCGGTTACATTAATGCTTCCATCTCAACCCGCCGTAAGGAGACGTCATGTCCGCGAAAAAAATCGCCGTAGTGATAGGCAGCCTGCGCAAGGATTCCCTCAACCGCAAATTCGCCCACGAACTGATCGCGCTGGCCCCGCCGTCGCTAAGCTTCGAAATCGTCGAGATCGGCGAACTGCCGCTGTATAACCAGGACCTGGAAGAAAACGGCGCCGTCGCGCCGCAGGCGTGGACCCACTTCCGCCAGCGCATCAAGGACGTGGACGGCGTGCTGTTCTTCACCCCGGAATACAACCGCTCCGTGCCGGCGCCGCTGAAGAACGCCATCGACGTCGGCTCGCGCCCTTACGGCAGCAGCGTCTGGGGCGGCAAGCCGGCCGCCATCATCAGCGTCTCGCCGGGTGCGGTGGGCGGCTTCGGTGCCAACCATCACCTGCGCCAGTCCATGGTCTTCCTCGACATGCCGCTGCTGCAGCAACCGGAAGCCTACATCGGCGGCGCCGCCAACCTGCTCGGCCCGGACGGCAAGCTGGCCAACGACAGCACCAAGCAGTTCCTGAAAAAATTCGCCGACACCTTCGCCGCCTGGGTCGAGACCAACGGCAAAAAATAATCAGCGCCTGATCGCCGTGAAGGCATAGCCGGCCGCCGTCAGCGCGGCCGGTTTGCCGATGGCGCCGGATGCGCGCTTCAGCGGCAGCAGTTCCGGCGCCTGGCGCGCCGGCAGCAACGCCAGGTCGGCGCCCGGCAGGCGCTGCGCCAGTCCCGCCGCCTCGCCCTCCTCCAGCGCCGCGCAACTGACGTACACGCGATACGACGCGTGGCCATTCCCCAGGTCCAGCATGAAGCCGCCCACGCCCGGCCGACCCGGCGCGCCGGCCATGGCCGTCACCCGCAGCCGCGTGGCCTGCTTGCGCAGCTCCAGCGTATTCCAGGTCTGCATGGGATAGAGCTGCGGATGCGCCGGCGGCGCCGCGCCATCGGCCGTCTCGGCGACGATCACCGGCAAATCGGCACGCAGCGCCTGCAGTGGCGCCAGTCCCGCGTAGCGACCGATGCCGGGCGGCGTCACCAGCACCAGGTCGGCCGCCGGCCAGCCGCGCGCCGCTTCGGCGCTGTACGATTCCGCGTCCGCATCGACGGTCAGGATGCGCAAACCCTGGAAGCGGATCAGCGCCAGGCCCTTGCCCGCCAGCCGCACCTGCCCCTGCGACTGCCCGGCCGCAGACACGCCGCCGCCGGGCAGCTCGATCACATAGCGCGGCCCGATCTGCGCCACGCCCCAGCGGCAGGCCAGTGCCAGCACCACCACCACGACCACCGCGCGCCATCCATAATGGTTCCGCATCACCCGCTCCCGGCTGGTATTGAGTCCTCCAGTAGAGCATCGCCCGCCGCATTTTTCCTTGCAGAAACGCAACCGCCACCCTGCGGGCGCTCAAAAAACGGGCACGGATGATACAATTCCGGCCTCGACAAGCCCACCTATCCGGCCCGGCTTCCACCATATTCTTCTGAGATCCAGACGACCATGCACCCAGATATGCCCACGCCTTACGAAAAAGGTAATCAAAACCAAACCACCACCTGGAGCGACTGCATCGCCTTCTACGAAGCGCTGGCGCAGCGCTTCCCCCAGGTCCTGCGTTTTGAGCAGATCGGCACGTCCGACGGCGGCATCCCGGTGCACGCGGGCGTGGTCAGCGCGGACGGCGTGTTCGACCGCGCGCGGATCAAGGCCGAAGGCCGCCCCGTCTTCTTCAACAACAACGGCATCCACCCCGGCGAACCGGAAGGCGTGGACGCCTGCATGGCCATCGTGCGCGACCTGTGCTTCGATCCGGCCAGGCTGGCGGCGCTGAGCAAGACCGTGCTGCTGTTCGTCCCGCTGTACAACGTGGACGGCGCCCTGAACCGCAACAACACTTCGCGCGTGAACCAGGACGGCCCGGAACAATTCGGCTTCCGCGGCAACAGCCGCCACCTGGACCTCAACCGCGACTTCGTGAAGTGCGACACGCTGAACGCGCAGTTGTTCAACCAACTGCTGACCAGTTGGGACCCGGACGTGATGGTCGACACCCACACCTCCAACGGCGCCGACTACCCGTACACCATGACCCTGATCCACACGCAGGCGGACAAGCTGGGCTACGGCCTCGGCCCCTTCCTGCGCGAGACCATGCTGCCGCATATCTACCGCGAGATGGAAGCGAAGGGCTGGCCGACCTGCCCCTACGTCAACCCGGTCAAGGACACGCCGGACGATGGCCTGGCCGAGTTCCTGGAAGTGCCGCGCTTCTCGACCGGCTTCGCCGCCCTGCACCATGTGATCGGCTTCATGCCCGAGACGCACATGCTCAAGCCCTTCAAGGACCGCTACGATTCCATGCGCGCCCTGCTGGACGTGACCATGGCCTTCACCGTCACGCACGGCGAGCAAATCCGCGCGCTGCGCGCCGCCGCGAAAGAACAGGCCGCCAACGCCAGGGAATGGACCGTGGCCTGGAAGATGGACGAACACCATCCATCGACCTTGCGCTTCAAAGGCTACGAAGCCAGGCGCAGCCCCAGCCTGCTGGGCGATTACCAGCGCCTGTCGTACGACCGCAGCAAGCCGTGGGAAAAGGACATCGCCTATTACAACCGCTTCATCCCGGCCGCCACCGTGCGCGCGCCGAAAGGCTACATCGTGCCGCAAGCCTGGCGCGAAGCCATCGAACGCCTGAAGTGGAACGGCGTCGAGATGGCGCAGTTCGACGAAGCCTCCACCGTGGAGGCGCAGTACTACCACATCGTTTCCGTCACCCCGCGCCCCAACGCCTACGAAGGCCATATGTACCACGACGAGGTGCAACTGGAAGCGCGCACCGCCAGCTTCACCGTGCAGCCGGGCGACTGGTTCATCCCGCTCAGGCAGGCCAACGCCCGCTACGCCGTCGAAACGCTGGAACCGCAAGGTCACGACTCCTTCTTCCGCTGGGGCTTCTTCAACAGCGTGCTGGAAAAGAAGGAAGCCTATTCCGACTACGTGTTCGAAGACCTGGCGATGGAAATGCTGGGCACCGAGCCTGAGCTGAAAGCGAAGTTCGACGCATGGAAGGCCGCCAACCCGGCGCTGCTGAAGGACCAGGACGCGGTGCTGGGCTTCATCTTCACCAACGGCAAACGCCACGCCGAGCCGGAATGGCGCCGCTACCCGGTCCTCTCCGTTTTCTAAAGTAGTCTCTCCGCGTCATCCCACATGCGCGCCGCGGCGATCCCGCGGCGCGCATGCAAGCTGCCCACAAGGCCCCAGCCATGCATTACGCACTCAACCTGCGCACCTTCTTCTATAGCCATTACTTTTACCTCGGCCTGCGCTTTGCCGGCGGACTGGTCGGCGTCACCCTGCTGACGCTGCAATTTGCGAACATGGCCGTGGCCATGACAGTCTGCATCGGCGCGCTCTGCACCGCGCTGATGGACATGCCCAGCCCATTGCGCCACAAGTTCAACGAGATGAGCGCCTCGGTGCTGCTGTGCAGCGCCGTCACCTTGCTCATCAGCCTGTGCGCGCCTTTCCATTGGCTGCTGATGGCGATGCTGGTGTTGGTCAGTTTCGCCGCCTGCATGATGGTCGTCTACGGCAAGAAATCCATGCCGCTGCAACTGGCCACGCTGTTCATCATGACCATGTCGATGGAGCACGACCTGACCGTGCGCGAGTCCTTCATCCACACCGGCCTGTTCACGCTGGGCGCGGTGGCTTACCTGGCCTACGCCATGGGCATCTCGTGGATACTGCGTCACCGCATCAAGCAGCAGGTGCTGGCGGAAGCCCTGTTCGAGCTGGCCGCCTACATCGACATCAAGGCCGATTTCTACGACGCGCGCTACAACCTCACCGAGCAGTTCAACAAGCTGATACGCCACCAAAGCCTGCTGGCCGACCGCCAGCAAGCCTCGCGCGACCTGATCCTGCGCTCGCACAACAACGCCAAGGACGCCATCGTGGTGCAGGTCCACGTCTGCATGCTGGACCTGTATGAGCTGATCCTCTCGACCCACACCGACTACACCCAGCTACGCACCCACCTGGCCGATTCGCCCATCCTGAAAACGCTGCACGACATGGCGTACAAGGCTGCGCGCGATATCGAATCGGTCGCCTACGACGTCACCCGCAAGAAGGCGTCCTATCCCGAGATCAGCTACGACGCCGAACTGGCCGCCATCGAAGCGGAACTGGCCGCCATCCAGCGCCGCATCGACGAGGGCAAGCCGCAGCAGGAAGCGCTGGCGGTGCTGCGCGCGCAGCGCAACAAGATCCGCGCCATCGTCAGGATGATCGCCGAGTTGCACCAGGCCAGCCAGAAGGCCTACGACACCACGCCGTTCTGGGCCGATGCCGACATGGGTCCCTTCCTGTCGCAGCAGAAGTATGAATTCCGCATGATCCTGTCGCACCTGCGCTGGGACTCGCCCATCTTCCGCTTCTCGCTGCGGGTGGCGATGGCGATCACGGTCGGCCTGGCGGTGGCGAGCTGGCTGCCGTACGCGGCGCACAGCTACTGGATCGTGCTGACCATCGTGATCATTCTCAAGCCCAGCTTCAGCATCACCAAGCAGCGTCGCAGCGACCGCATCGTCGGCACCATCATCGGCTGCGTGATCACGGCGCTGGTCATCAAGTTCTTCAACTACCCGCCGCTGATCCTGGCCTGCCTGATCCTGGCGACGGTGGCCACGCCGACCTTCATCTACCTGCGCTACCGCTACGCCGCCATCGCGGTCAGCGTGATGATCCTGTTGCAGATGCACCTGATCGCGCCGGGCAACCACGACCTCATCGTCGAACGCCTGGTCGACACCTTCGTCGGCGCGGCGGTGGCCACGGTGTTCAGCTTCGTGCTGGTCAATTGGGAATACCAGTCCCTGCCCAATCTGGTGCGCGACGTCCTGGCCGCCAACCTGCGCTACATGCAGGCCAGCTTCGATCTGCTGCAAGGGAAGGGCAAGGACGATTTCGCCTACCGCATCGAACGCAAGCGCCTGATGGACAGCCTGGCCGGCCTCAGCTCCGCGCTGGTGCGCATGCTGGACGAACCGGCGCGCATGCAGCGCGCGGCCGAGGACATCAACCTGTTCACCGTGCAGAACTACCTGCTGGTGGCCCACGTGGCCGCGCTGCGCGCCATCCTGCGCCGGCATGTGAAGGAACTGCCGGTCGGTCCCGTCAACGCCATGCTGGCCGAGAGCCACGGCCAGGTGGTCGATATCCTGACGCAGGCGCTGGAACCGCAGACGGCGCAGGTGCGCGTGGCGGCGGGCCAGGCCGGCGAAGGCGCGCTGATGTCGGCGGCCACGCTGTCCGAGCAGGAAGCGGCTGCGGCGGCGGCGGCCTCGGTGCCATGGTCCGGCTGGCCGCTGGTCCAGCGCCGCATCCGCCTGCTGCAGGCCGACGCCGTGAAGATCATCGTCCACCGCGAAGCCATCCTGCGCGACCTGGCCTGACCCTGCCGCTCCCGCGCAGGCGGGAGCCCAAACGGCATCAGCGGGAGCCTGCTACCATAGCGGCATGACCTCCCCGACCTCCTCCAGCACCTTCAGCACACGCGACCTGCTCTCCGCCCTCCTGGTCGTCATCATCTGGGGCACCAACTTCGTCGCGATGAAAATCGGCCTGCGCAACCTGACGCCCTTCCAGATGGGCGCCGCGCGCTACGTATTTGCCGTGCTGCCGCTGATCCTGTTCGTGCGCCCGCCCAGGCTGCCGGCCAGGTGGCTGATCGCCTACGGCTTGAGCCAGGGCGTGGGCCAGTTCGGCTTCCTGTTCCTGTCGCTGAAGGTCGGCATGTCGGCCTCGCTGGCGTCGGTGATCCTGCAAACGCAGGTGTTCTTCACCGCGATCTTCGGCTTCCTGCTATTGAAGGAACACGCCAGCCGCGCGCTGCTGACCGGCCTGGCGCTGGCCGCGCTGGGCCTGGGCTGCTTCGCCATCAGCGCACTGCAGTCGGGCCACGCCGGCGACATCACGCCAGCCGGCTTCGCGCTGTGCCTGACCGGCGCCGCGCTGTGGGCCGTGTCGAATATCGTCGTGCGCCGCGCGCAAAAAGCCACCCCGGAATTCGAGGTCATCGGCTTCATCGTCTGGTGCGGGGCGGTGCCCATCCTGCCCTTCATCCTGCTGTCGCTGCTGTTCGACGATCCCGCCACGCGCTGGCATTGGGTAAGCGCGCCGTTCGCCACCTGGGTCGCGGTGGCGTATATCGGCTGGATGTCCACCATCCTCGGCTACGCGATGTGGACGCGGCTGCTGAAGCGCCACCCGGTCAACCGCGTGGCGCCGTTCAGCCTGGGCGTGCCGGTGGTCGGCATCGCCTCCGGCATGCTGGCGCTCGGCGACGTCATCAGCGGCTGGCAATGGGCCGGCATCGCGCTGATCGTGACCTCGCTGGTCTGCACCATGTTCGGCGGCCGCTGGCTGGACCGCCGTCGCTGATCAGCAGGTGAAGCAGACGCGGTTGCGTCCCGTCTCCTTGGCGCGGTACAGCAGGGCGTCGGCCTTTTGCAGCATGGCTTCCGCCGTGCCGGCGGCCAGGTCGGCATACACGCCCATGCTCATGGTGACCTTCAGTTCGGGATGCACCTGGTGCCATGGGAAGGCTTCGATGATGGCGCGCAGCTTGTCGCACAGCGCGGCGGCCTGCGGCAGCTCGGTCTCCGGGAAAGCGATCACGAATTCCTCGCCGCCGTAACGCGCCACCAGGTCGCTCAGGCGCATGTGGCTGCGCAGGATTTCGCCGACCTGGCGCAGCACCGCGTCGCCGGTCGCATGCGAGAACTGGTCGTTGATGCGCTTGAAGTGGTCGATGTCGCCGATCACCATGCTGAGGGGACGCTTGTGGCGCACCGCGTGGCTGAACAGGGAGTGGGCCTGCTCGTCGAAGTGGCGGCGGTTGTGCAGCTTGGTCAGCGCATCGCGCACGCTCAGTTCGCGCATCTGTTCGGCCTGGACCAGGATGGTCTGGTGCGATTCCTTCAGTTCCTCGTGCGTGCGCGCCAGCTTCTCGCTCATGTCGTTGAAGGCGGCCGCCAGCTCCGCCACTTCATCCTTGCCCTGCACCGGCACGCGCTGCAGCAGCGAGCCGTCGTGCATGGCGCGCACCGCGCGGGTCAGTTGATGCAGGGTGCGGCTCAGGCCACGGCTCAGCAGCAAGCCCAGCACCAGCGCCAGCACGGCCGCGCCGGTCACGCCGTATAACAGCGCTTCGCGCATGGCGCCCAGGTATTGCAGTTCCAGCTTGCTGGGCGTGAGCACGCCTTCCGGCGACACGTAGGCTGCGGTGAGGCCGTTGATGACCACTGGGCGCGCGTTCTTGCGCGCGGCCTCCGGCAGCAGCTCGCCATGCTGATAAACGCCCGCACCCAGCAGCACGCGGTAATCCTGATCGGCCAGGATGAAGTGGTATGGCGGTTCGCCGCCGCGCCCCGGCGGCGGGCGGTCATCCTCCGGCCGTGGACCGGCGCCATCTGGCGGCGGCGGACGGCGATCGCCCTGCTGTGGCGGCGGACGGACACCGTCCGGCGGCGGGGGACGGTCATCCTGCTGTAGCGGACGGGCGCGGTCCGGCGGGGGACGATCGTCCTGCCCTGGTGGTGGCCGGGCGGTGTCCGCCAGCGGCCGCTCGTCCAGCCGCGGCACGGGCTGGCGGTCCGCCTCCGGCCGCGCGCGGCCCTCGCCGCCATCCTCCCGCTGCGATGCCCCTTCGGCCTGGCGTTCGGCCTCCATGAACCGGTCGAAAGGTTCAGCGGCCATGGCCGTGCGCCAGTCGCCGTACTTTTGCAGGTAGGCGGTCACCGCGTCATGGAAATGCCCGGCGGCGCGCTCGCGCCGGATGGAGTCCACTTTTTTGGTCATGCCGCCGTACGCCAGGCCGCCAACAACCGCCACGGCAGCCAGGCCGGTCAGGAACAGGGCCAGCATCAGTTTGGTACGCAAAGACATCCGGGGAAACTCCGTCAGAACATTGTCAAATGGACAGGGATCATACCTGAAAACTATAACTGGTTATTTCTTTTCAGAATTTTTGATAACTGGCCGCCGCCCCAAGTTATATAGAAAACTTATGGCGCGCATCACAAATCAAAAGTTTATTTATTACTGAAACCGGCGCATACTGCAACGCAACAGACGAACAAACACCACACGAAACGGAGCCTGCGATGAAAGCAACCACTAACTACCTGAACAACGTTACCGCTGCAGCACGCCAGCTGATCTCGGCAATGTTCGCCGCGCAGCCAGTGGTCAGCCAGCATGACGCCGAGGGCCAAGCCCCGCGCATGTCCGTCGCGCTGTGCTACATCGCATCCCGTGGTTAATTGACCGATACCGAATTCACTTTTAGGAGAACATTATGCTGACCATCATCGAAAACCTGCCTGCCGCTATCGCCCTGTCTGGCCTGGTACTGCGCCTCTACCTGGGCGCCAAGCCAGAAAAGACCGAAGAGTAAGCGACACCCACTCTGAGCAAAACGGCAAAAAGCCCCGGCACGCGCAAGCGGCCGGGGCTTTTTAACCGCTGGCCACTTCAGGCGCGGCTCAGGTGCGAGCTGCGCATGCCATACAGCAGATAGGTCAGGATCGCGGCAGTCATCCAGATCACGAAAATCGTGTAGGTCGTCATCGACAGGCCGAACATCAGGTACAGGCAGGCGGCGATGCTCAGGCCCGGCACCACGTAGGGACCGAGCGGCACGCGAAAGCCCTTCACGTCTTCCGAACCCGGCTTGCGGCGCATGACCGGCACCGCCATCGACACCACGATGAACGCCGTCAGCGTGCCCATGCTGACCATGTCCCACAAGAAGGTGGCGTCGACGAAGCCGGACACCAGGCCAACCACGATGCAGACGATCAGCGTATTCTGCACCGGCGAGCCGGTGCGCGGGCTGACCTTGCGGAATACCGGCGAGATCAGGCCATCCTTGGCGATCGCGTACAGGATGCGGGTCTGGCCGTAGATGGTCACCAAGGTCACGCTGAACACCGAGATCACGGCGCCGGCCGCCAGCACCAACGCGGGCCAGGTCTGCCCGGTGACGTTTTGCAGGATCACGGCCAGGCCGGCTTCCTGGCCGGCGAACTTGGACGCCGGCTGCGCGCCCATCGCGGCCACCGCCACCAGCATGTAGAACAAGGTCACGATGCCCAGCGCGGCCAGGATGCCGATCGGGACGTTGCGGGTCGGGTTGCGCACTTCCTCGCCGGCGGTGGCCACCGTATCCAGTCCGATGAAGGAGAAGAACACCGTCGCCGCCGCCGCCGTCACGCCGGTCATGCCGGTGATGTGCTTGCCGCCGTCAGGGCTGAAGAAAGGGTGGAAATTGTTTATATCGAATCCGGTGAAGGCGATCGCCACGAAGAACACCAGGATCGCCAGCTTGATCATCACCATGATGGCGTTGGTGGTGGCCGATTCCTTCGCGCCCCGCACCAGCAGCACGCAGCACAGGCAGACCAGCAGGATGGGCGGCAGGTTGATATGGCCGCCGTGGATCTCGATGCCGTGATCGGTCGACACGATCATCGGCGTGCGCAGCAGCTCGGGAATGTGCCAGCCGAAGGCGTTGTTGAGGAAGTTGTTCAGGTAATCGGACCAGCCGATGGCGGTGGCGCTGGCGGCCAGGCCGTATTCCAGCAGCAGGCAGGCGGCCATGATGAAGGCCAGGAATTCGCCCACCGTCGCGTAGGCAAACGAGTACGAGGAACCGGAGGCGGGAATGCGGAACGACAGCTCGGCGTAGCACAGCGCGGTCAGGCCGGCGGTCAGCGCGGCGATCAGGAAGGACAGGATCACGGAAGGACCGGCCTTGGGCACCGCCTCGACCATCGTGAAGAAGATACCGGTGCCGATGGTGGCGCCGACGCCTATCATGGTCAGGGGGAACAGGCCGATGGAGCGGTGCAGGCCGTTGCTGCTTATAGCGTGTTCTTCGTTCTTATGGTTGACCGGCTTGGTACGGGTCAGTTTCTGGACCAGCGTTTGGTTCACAGGCGATTCCTTGTGGGAGTGTGTACGGGCAAAAACACAGCGATTATAGGGCTTTCCGGTCAGCAGCCTAAAGGTATTTTGTGCCTCAAAAACAACTCGTTTCCCCTGTGTTGCCGGGGCTCGTTACAAGTGCTTACTTTTGATACAGCGCCATGTGTAGATTGGAAAGGAGCAGCGGGTTACCCTTGAGGCAAGTGTTACTCAAAGCCAAGAAGGAGCCCACCATGCCGATCAAGAAAATCCCGACCGTCTCCCGCCGCGTGCATCCGGCAGCGATTACCGGCGCAGCCGTGGTGCTGGTTGGCCTGGCTGTCAGCCTGACCGCGCTGCTGGTGCGCGCCTAAGCGTACGGTCCCAGATAATCCCGCTTGCCGACCGCGATGCCCTGGTTGCGCAGGATGTCGTGGGCGGTGACGATGTGGAAGTAGAAATTGGGCAGGGCGAAGGTGAGCAGGTAATCGTCGCCTTTGAACTCCGGCGAGAACGACGGAAAATTAAGTTTGATCGCGCGCTGCTCGCTGCCCTCGAAATGTTCCGGGCTTACGCTTTCCAGATAAGCGATCGTGTTCGCGATCCGCTCCTGCAATTGTTCGAACGACGTTTCGTCATCCGCAAACTTCGGCGCCTCGACGCCACTCAATCGCGCCACCGACATCTTGGACGTGTCGCTGGCGCGCTGCACCTGCGCCGACAGCGGCAGCATGTCGTCCGCCAGCCGCGCCGAAATCATCGCATCCGGCACCGCGCCCTTGATCTCGACATGCTGCTCGGCCTTCTTCAACAAGTCCGACAACACCCTCAGCCCGCGCACGAACACGGGCACGGAAACCTGGTACATCGATAGCGGCATGGTGCGCTCCTCAAATAAAGATCAGGCGACCCGCACCACCATCACGCCCGCGCGCAAGCCCACGCGCACGTCGGGATTCGGGAACACCACGTACTCTTCCGGATACTGCACGGTATAGACCGTGTCGCCGTCGCGCGCGATCTCGTCGCCCTGCTTCAGCATGGTGAAGTTATGCGTGTCCTTGCCGAACGCCATTCTGAACTGCTCGCTCAGCTTGATGATCTGGCGCGCGGTGTTGAACACATGCGGCTGCTGCTTCGCTTCGCGTTTAGGAGCGCCGCGCAGCAGGTCGTCCAGCGCCTGCGACGCATCGGCGAACTGCGACAAATCGTTCTGCCCCAGCGTGCCTATGCGTCCCAGCTCCACCGTGGTGCCGGCCGCCGCATGATGCTCGGCCGAGTAGTAGCTGTAGGTGCCGACCGAGGCCGGATTCATGATGATCGCGCCGATGCCGGCCAGACCCAGCCACGCGATCAGCTCGCGGCGCGGCCCGTCCGGTATCAGCTCGGGCACGATGGCGAAGGTCGGATACACGGAAGGACGTATCGCCGTGTGCAAATCCAGGTGCCAGCGCACCGACCCCGCATCGGCAAAGAAGGCGCTGGTGGCTGCGATCATCGCGTCGGCGCGCGCCGCCTCGGCCGTGCCTTCCAGCGAGCCGCGCCCGGTGCGGAACATGCGGTTCAGGTCGGCGTCGATGAAGCGCTTGCCCATGCGGATGGCGGCGATGTTCCCGACGCATAGCATCAGGTTCACCGCCAGCGCGGAAGGCTGCTGCGACAAGGCGTCCAGCAGCCAGGCCACGACTTCGATCGGCCCCGTCTCGTCGCCGTGCACGCCGACCGACACCAGCACGCTGGGACGATCGCCCGCGCGCTTGATCGTAAGGATGCCATCGGCCGGCTGCGTCACTGCAAACCCGGCCCCGCTGAAGCGCGAGGCGACGCTGCTGAAATCCGCTTCAGCCAGCGCACGCACCGCCGGCGGCAGAGTTGACGGCAGACCGCCCATCGCTCAAGCTGCCATCGCCGGCGCGCCGGCATTGGTGATCTCGGACAGCGTCCATACGTCCAGCATGGCCTGTTCGAGGTCGGCCGCGGCAGCGTAGCCCGACAGGCCCAGCGTGTTGGCGACCACTTCCACCGCTTCCGGCGCCGTGTGGCCGCCGGTCGCGTGATGCAGCACCTGCGTCAGCAAACGCTGCTGCGTGCGGCGCAGCGCGTTCTGCGCATAGCTGCGCAACTGCTCCTGCGAACGGTTCAGCGCCGGCAGCTTCAGGCCGCGTTCCAGCGTATCGATGCCGACCTGCTTGCGCAGCGACAGGCCCAGTTGCAGGAAGGCCGGCAAGTCCATGCCCTCCGGCCGCGTGACCGACAGCGCGGCAAACACAAACGCCGCCACCGACTCGATCGCGTCGATCGCCTTCCACGCCTGCACGAATTCGGCGCGCAGGCCGGCCGTGACATCGGCATCCGACTGGCTGTCGCCGTTGGCCAGCTCGGCCAGCGTTTCCGGCTTGGCGAACAAGCGGGTCAGCTCGGCCACGCCGCCGCGCAGTTGATCGCCAGGCACCGACAGCGCGCCTTCGATCACCGCCTTCAGCATCGCACGGCTGCGCGCGTCGACCTTGACCGACACCGTGCGCGGCACCTTGAGCGCGTCCGCGTCCAGCGTGTTGAACACCGGCGCCAGGTTCAGCGCCGACCAGGCTTCGGCCCAGGCCAGGATCACGTCCGCTTCGTCGACGCCATGCTCGCCGGCCAGTTGGCGCAGCATCAGCGGGCCGCAGCGGTTGACCGATTCATTGGCCAGCACGGTGGCCAGGATCGCATTGGCCAGCGGGTGCGCCAGCGCGGGGCGGGTCGCCACTAGCAGGTCGGGGAAGTAAGGCTTCAGCACGGCCTCCGCCCAGCTATTGTCGGTCAGCGGCAGCGCCGACAGGATGCGCTTGTAGCGGTTCTTGACGTTGGCGATGACCACCGCCAGTTCCGGCGTGGTCAGGCCGCGGCCGTCAGCCTTGCGGCGCGCCAGTTCGGCCACCGAAGGCAGTTGCTCCAGTTCGCGCGACAGCGCGCCCTCTTCTTCCAGCGATGCGATCAGCGTGGCATAGCCGTCCTGCACGGCGGCGTCACCCTGCGCCTGCAGCTCGCGCACCAGCAGCTTGGTTTGCAGCGTGTTGTCGCGCAGGACCAGGCGCTCGATATCGTCGGTCATCTCGTTGAGGATGCGGTTGCGGTCCGCCTCGCTCAACTGGCCGGCGTTCATTTCTACGTCCAGCCACATCTTCGCGTTCACCTCGTGGTCCGAGCAATCCACGCCGGCCGAGTTGTCGATCGCATCGGTGAAGATGCGGCCGCCGGCCAGCGCGAATTCGATACGGCCGGCCTGGGTCGCGCCCAGGTTGCCGCCCTCGGTGACGACCTTGCAGCGCAGCTCATTGCCGTTGACGCGGATATTGTCGTTGGCGCGGTCCTTCACCTGCGCATGCGTTTCATGCGAGGCCTTGATGTAGGTGCCGATGCCGCCGTTGTAGAACAGGTCCACCGGGGCCAGCAGGATGCGGTGCATCAGTTCTTCCGGCGCCAGCGCGGTTTCCCCGATATCGAGCACGGCGCGGATCTGCGGCGACAGCTCGATGCTGCGCGCGCTGCGCGGGTACACGCCGCCGCCCGCCGAGATCAGTTCCTTGTTGTAGTCGTCCCACGAGGAGCGCGGCAGCGCGAACATGCGCTGGCGTTCCTTGAACGAGGCTTCCATGTCCGGGTTCGGATCGAGGAAGATGTGGCGGTGATCGAAGGCAGCAACGATCTTCAGCTTGCGCGACAACAGCGCGCCGTTGCCGAACACGTCGCCCGACATGTCGCCCACGCCCACCATGGTCACCGGCTCGGCATGGATGTCGTGATCCATTTCGTAGAAGTGGCGCTTGACCGCCTCGAACGCGCCCTTGGCGGTGATGCCCATCTTCTTGTGGTCGTAGCCGTTGGAGCCGCCCGACGCGAAGGCGTCGCCCAGCCAGAAGCCGCGCTGCACGGCGATGCTGTTGGCGATGTCCGAGAAGGTTGCGGTCCCCTTGTCGGCCGCCACCACCAGGTAAGGGTCGTTGCTGTCGTAGCAGACCGTATCGGCCGGCGACACGATCTTGCCCAGCACGCGGTTGTCGGTCACTTCCAGCAGGCTGGAGATGAACAGGCGGTAGACGGCTTCGCCTTCCGCCGCGATGGTTTCGCGCACGGCGTCTTTCGGCATCTGCTTGCAGACGAAGCCGCCCTTGGCGCCGGCCGGCACGATCACGGCGTTCTTCACCATCTGCGCCTTCACCAGGCCCAGCACCTCGGTGCGGTAGTCTTCCATGCGGTCCGACCAGCGCAGGCCGCCGCGGGCGACCGGGCCGCCGCGCAGGTGCACGCCCTCGAAGCGGCGCGAGAACACGAAGATTTCGCGGAACGGACGCGGCTCCGGCACCAGCGACAGATTGCTGGTGTCGAACTTGAAGATGATCTTGTCGCCCTTCTGCTCGTTCTGGAAGTAGTTGGTGCGCAGCGTGGCCGTGATCAGCGTCGCCATCGCGCCCAGCACCGCTTCGCTGTCGGCGTGGTTGATGGCCGGCAGGCGGCTCTTGATGTCGGCCACCTTGCCCAGCGCGGCGGCGCGGGTGGCTTCGTCGTTGGCGGGATTGAAGCGCTGCAGGAAGGCGTCCACCAGTTCCTTGACCAGCGCAGGCTGGGTGCGCAGCGTCTCCGCCATGTAGCGCACCGAGAAGTTGGTGCCGGTCTGGCGCCAGTAGCTCATGTAGGCGCGCACCAACTGCACTTCGCGCACATTCAGGCCGCCTTCGATCACCAGGCCGTTCAGGCGGCCGTCTTCGGCTTCGTTGTTGAACAGGGCGGCGAACAGTTCCTGCGCCACCGGCACGATTTCCGGCCTGGCCAGCTTGGCCGCGCTGGCGTCGTCCACCGACAGGCTGGTGACGTAGTGGCGCACGCCGTTGACGCGCAGCGAATGGGTCTGCTCGCGGTCGATGGCGACGCCGGCGTTATGCAGCGCCGGCAGGATGTTCGACAGCGACGGCACGCGGTCGACCGAATACAGTCGGATGCTGGCGGTATCGGCCGCCGTCTCCACGCGCACGCTGACGCGCGACGGGTCTTGCGCCGACAGGATGGCGCCCAGGTCGTGGAAAGCGGTGGCGGGCGCGGTGGCGGCGACGTAATCGGTCGGCAGCGTCGCGCACATCTTGCGCAGGCTGGCGCGCAGCGGCACGTTGGGCACGGCGTCGGCCAGTTCGGAGAATTGGTCATGCCAGCCGTCCAGGATGGACAACAGCGGCTGCTGGATGTCGGTGGCCAGGTCCAGCGGGTAGCGCGCGCCGTGCGCGATCAGGTAGACGCGGGCCAGCGGGCCGTCCGCCACCAGCGTCTGCACGCTGACGTGGTGCGCGCCGGAGCTGCCCTGCAGCGCCCGGGCCAGCGCCGAGCCGACACTGGCGCTGTAGCGTTCGCGCGGCAGGTAGACCAGCACGTTCAGGTGGCGCGCATACACGTCGCGACGGGCGAACACCTTGGCGCGCGGCTGCTTGTACAGCGACACCACGGCGCCGCACACTTCGGCCAGCCATTCCGGCTCGGCTTCCAGCGCTTCGGTGCGCGGCAGCGATTCGAGGATCTCGACGAACTTCTCGGCGCGGAAGCCTTCCTGGCGCACGCCGGCGATGCTCAGCACCTTGGCCACGCGGCCGCGCGCGAACGGCAGGCGGTTCAGCGGCGTCGAGGCGGCGGCGCGGGTGAACAGGCCGACGAAGCAGTATTCGCCGAGGATGGCGCCCTGCGCGTCGGTGTGGCGCACGCCGATGAAGTCCAGTTGCTGTTCGCGGTGCAGCGTGCCTTCCACGTCGGCCTTGACGATGGACAGCGTGTGCGCGCGCTTGGACAGCGTATCGAAATCGCCGGGGATGTTGGCCAGGCAGGTGCCGTACACCGGATGCGAGGTGTCCTGCAGCACGCCGATGCGGCTGGGGATGTCGCGCTCCAGTTCGCGCACGCCCGGCTTCACCTGGTAGTAGGCGTAGCCGAACGGTTCGAAGCCTTCGTTCTTCGCCCACTCGAGGAAGGCCGCGACTTCCTGGCCTTCCTCGCCGTGCGTGGCGGCTTCGGCGCCGATGCGGCTGAAGTGTTCGCGCATGGCGGCGGTATCGCGGCGCACCACGGCGGCGTCGCGCGACACCATCTCGATGCGCTCGCACAGCATATTCAGCTCGGCGTCCGGCAAGTCTTCGGACAGCAGGCACAGGACGTAGGATTCCAGCTTGTCGCCGCTGTGGCCTACGCCGGTCACCACGCCTTCGGCGCTGCGCGCCACCGGCAGCACCGCGTTCATCACGCCGTTGGCGATGACGTGCAGCTTGCGCATGGCCATGACGATGGAGTCGACCAGGTAAGGCATGTCGTCGTTCAGGATCAGCAGCGCGGTGGCCATGCCGCCGCGGCCGTCCGCATAGCGCAGGCGGGCGATTTGCGCGCCGCTGCCGACACGTTTGGAAGCTTGCGTGAAACCGTCCCACAGCACCGGCGCCAGGCTGTCGGGCGCGGTGCCCGCCAGGTCTTCCTCGTCCAGGGCGCCCAGCCAGGCGCTGATCAGGGCGGCGACCTGGGAACTATCGCCGGCCGGCTTGCTGGCATTGACTAACTCCAGCGTCTGTTGGCGCAGGTCTTGTGGCATTTGTTTCATCGTGCTTCTCCAATACGTTATGAGTATTTATGCTGCAGCTACGCCGCGCCTGCTTGTGGCTGCGCGGCTTCATCCCGTCGTTCCCGCGCAAGCGGGAATGACGGGGTCAATCCAGATCGTACAAGCCAGGCATCCCGAGGATGCGGCTCAATTCTTCCAAAGCAGTGCGCACCTCGATCGCCAGTTGGGGGTCGGCCAGGTCGGCCGGCTCAAGACGGTCGCGGTAATGCTTCTCCACCCATGCTACCAGTATTTCGTACAGCGCCTCGGTCATCACCACGCCCTGGTGCATGGCGGCCGCTTCGGCATCGGTCAGCGCCACGCGCAGACGCAGGCAGGCAGGGCCGCCGCCGTTGCGCATGGACTGGCGCAGGTCGAAGTGAATCAATTCATCGATCGCATTGCCGCTGGCGACCAGCCCTTCCAGGTAGCTGGCCACGGCGGTGACTTCCTGGCACTCGTGCGGTATCACCAGCGCCATCTTGCCGTTGTCCTTGCTGAGCAACTGGCTGTTGAACAGGTAGCTGGCCACGGCATCGTCCACCGACACGGCGGACGTATCGACGCGGATCGCGTTCAGGTCGGCGCCCACGCCACCGATCGCGCGGCGCAGTTGATCGAGCGCGCCCGCTTCATCGGCGAAAGCCTGCTGGTGGTAGAACAGCACGTTGCCATTGCCGACCGCGATCACGTCGTTGTGGAACACGCCCTGGTCGATCACGTCCGGATTCTGCTGGATGTACACGGCGCGTTCCGCCGACAGGCCGTGCAAGCGGGCCACCGCCTGCGACGCTTCCAGCGTCTGGCGGGCCGGGTACTTCTTCGGCGCAGGAACAGAGGTGTCGAACTCGGAACGGCCGTAGACAAACATCTCGACGCCGGCGCTGCCGTGGTCCTTGCACAAGCGCGTGTGATTGGCCGCGCCCTCGTCGCCGAAAGCGGGCGTGCCGGGCAAGGCGTCGTGCACGGCGAAGTGCTTTTCATCCTTGAAGATGGCGCGCAGCGCGCGGGCCGACTGGGTGTGTTCGAAAGCGCGGTGCAGCTTGTTGTTCAGGTTGGCCGCGGTGAAGTGCGTGCGGCCGTCTGCGCTGTCGGCCGATGGGCTGACGGTGGCGGCATTGGCGGTCCACATCGGCGACGCCGAGTAGGCGCAAGCCAGGATTACCGGCGCTTCCTTCGCGGCCTTGGCCAGCACCTCGGCATCGCTGCCGGTGAAGCCTATGCTGCGCAGCAGGCGGAAGTTGGGACGGTCCTGCGGCGGCAGCAGCGCCTGGCCGAAGCCGCGCGCCGCCAGCGCGCGCATCTTGGCCAGGCCCTGCAACGCGGCCAGCCTGGGATTGGATGCGCTCTTGACGTTGCTGAACGACGCCACGTTGCCGAACGAGAGGCCGGCGTAGTTGTGCGATGGGCCGACCAGGCCGTCGAAGTTGAATTCGCGTGCGGACATTGCGGAGTCCTTTAGAAGTGCATGCCCGGCGACAGCTTCGCAGGCATTTCGAGTGCAGGGTTTTCAATCGAGGCGACCGGATAGGCGCAGTAGTCCGCCGCGTAGTAGGCGCTCGGGCGATGGTTGCCCGATTTGCCGATGCCGCCGAACGGCGCGGTGCTGGCGGCGCCGGTGGTCGGACGGTTCCAGTTGACGATGCCCGCGCGGGCGCGCACCTGGAAAATCTTCCACAGGTTTTCGTCGTTGGAGATCAGCGCCGCGGCCAGGCCGAATTCGGTGGCGTTGGCGGCCTTGATCGCGCTGTCGAAGTCCGCCACGCGTATCACTTGCAGCAGCGGGCCAAACCACTCTTCGTCCGGGATGCCCTTGGCCTCGGTGACGTCGACGATGCCGGCGCTGACAAAGCCGGTATTGGCGTCGAGCTGCTTCATCTCCAGCAGCAGCTTGCCGCCCTTGGCCACCATGTCGTGCTGCGCCTGGACCAGGCGCTTGGCCACGGCAGCCGACACCACCGGTCCCATGAACGGCGCCGGCTCGGCGTTGGACGCGCCGATGGTCAGGCGGCTGGCCACGTCCACCAGGCGCGCGACGACGGCGTCGCCGGCCGCGCCCTGCGGCAGGATCAGGCGGCGCGCGCAGGTGCAGCGCTGGCCGGCCGAGATGAAGGCCGACGACACCGCCATGAACACGGCGGCGTCCACTTCCTTGGCGTCCCAGATCACCAGCGGATTGTTACCGCCCATTTCCAGCGCCAGCATCTTGCCCGGCTGGCCGCCGAACTGCTTGTGCAGCGCGGTGCCGGTCTGGCAGCTACCGGTGAACAGCACGCCGTCGATGTCCTGGCTCTGGCCCAGCGTGATGCCGGTTTCGCGGCCGCCGTTGACCAGGTTGATCACGCCTTGCGGCACGCCGGCCCTTTCCCACAACTGCACGGTTTTCACGGCGGTGCGCGGCGCGTACTCGCTGGGCTTGAAGACCACGGTATTCCCCGCGATCAGCGCCGGCACGATATGGCCGTTCGGCAGGTGGCCAGGGAAGTTGTACGGGCCGAACACGCCGAACACGCCATGCGGGCGGTGGCGCAGCACGGCCTCGCCGTCGGCGACCTTGTTGTGCGTTTCGCCGGTGCGGGCGTCGTAGGCCTGGACCGAGATGTCGATCTTGTTGGCCATGGTGGTGACTTCGGTGCGGGCTTCCCACAGCGGCTTGCCCACTTCTTCGGAGATCAGCAGCGCCAGCTCCTCGGCGTCCTGCTTGAGCAGGTCGCGGAAGCGGGTGCAGACGGCGATGCGCTCGGCCAGCGGGGTCAGCGCCCATGCCTCGAACGCGGCGCGGGCGGCGGCGCAGGCCTGGGCCACGTCCTGCGCGGTGGATTCCTTGCAGCTCCAGGTCTGCTTGCCATTCGACGGATCGGTGGTGACCATTTCCGGGCCGCTGCCGGCCAGCCAGGCGCCGTTGATGAAGTTACTGATGTTAGCCATTGTTCTTCCTCGGATGTAGTGTCAGGGTGCGCACGGTGTCGCCGGTGTGGCAGTGCAGGAGCTTTTGCTCCGCTTCCGGCAGCGCGATGCTGCCGTTGACCGGCACCGCCTGCGACAGGATCATGCGGAAATCGTGCAGCGTGGTGTTGGACACCAGCAGCGGCTCGGCGCCCGACTCCGGCGCGCAGGCCGAATCCCAGTCGGTGGTCGGGCCGATCTGCGCCAGCGTGCTGTCGCGCAGCGCGCGCAGTTCGGACACGCGGGCCTGCAGCACCGGGCCGGCGTCGAAGATGTCGATATAGCCTTCGAAGTACATGCCTTCCTGTTCCAGCAGGCGGCGCGCCGGCGCGGTCGAGTTGTGCACCTTGCCGATCACCTGCTGCGCGTCTTCCGGCAGATAGTCCACGTACAGCGGCTGGCGCGGCATCAGCTCGGCGATGAAGGACTTCTTGCCGACGGCGGTGAGCGCGTCCACATGGTCGAAGTCCATCTTGAAAAAGTGCCGGCCCAGGCCTTCGTAGAACGGCGAGCGGCCGCTCTCCTCCTGGTAGCCGCGCATTTCGGCGATCAGCTTTTCCGTGAACAGGTGCGGGAACTGGGCGATGAACAGGAAGCGGCTCTTGGACAGCAGCTTGCCGTTGTTGCCGGTGCGGTAGTCGGGATGCAGGAACAGCGAGCACAGTTCGGTGCTGCCGGTCAGGTCGTTGGACAGGTACAGCGTGTCCATGCGGGTGAACACGTCCAGCTCGCGGCTGGAATGCACCAGCGTGCCGATGCGGTAGTTGTAGAACGGTTCCGTCAGGCCGACCGCGCCCTTGATGGCGCACACGCCGGCCATGCGGCCGGTCGCGGTGTCTTCCATCACGAACAGGTAGTCGCGTTTTTCGGGCGGGATGGTTTCGGCGAAGGAGGCCACGGCGATCTCCACGCGGTCGCCCATCATTTTCATGTCGGGCTTGAGCGTGGTCATGCCGCTGCCGACCTGCGTGGCCATCACGTACAGGGCGTCCAGGTCTTCTGCTTTGATTGCGCGTACTACTAGCATAGGTGATCCACTCGTTTTTATATTCTGACGCAGATGACGGTGTCGCCTTCGACGACGTGCAGCGCTTCCTGCACCTCGACCGACAGCGCCACGCTGAGTTGCGAGTCCAGCGCCGGGCAGTGCGTGACCACGGCGCGGAAATCGTGCTCCGAGCCGGACGACACGGCGTAGCGCAACTGCGGTTCGCGGCCGCGGTCAGGCGCGTCCACCGAGGTCGCCACGCGGCGCTGCAGCGCACCGGTGAAGGTGCGCAGCGAATTCTTGTGCGCCTGCAGGATGGGGCCGCCGTCGAAGATGTCGATGTAGTCGTCGGCCTCGAAGCCTTCCGCGGTCAGCAGGTTGAACGCCAGTTCGCCCGACGGATGGATCTGGCCCATGGCCGCCTGCGCGTCGCCCGGCAGCAGCGGCACGTACACCGGGTAGTGCGGCATCAGCTCGACGATCAGCGTGCGGTTACGGGCGCCGCCGATGACGCGCTCGGCCTCCAGGAACGCCATCTTGAAGAATTTGCGGCCCAGCGCATCCCAGAACGGCGAGCTGCCGTCTTCCTTGGTGACGCCGGCCAGCGGCACGAAGAAGCGGTCGGCGAAGCGGTGCGGCGCCAGCACCGCGAACATCAGGCGCGCGCGCGACAGCAGCGCCGCTTCCGGCGTGCCGTGCTCGCGCTCGCCCACGTAGAAGCTGGACAGTTGCGAATAGCCGGTCAGCTCCGAGCACAGCGTCAGCGCGTGCACGCTGTGGCTGATGTTCAGGTCGCGCGACACTTGCTGGATCACGTCGTTACGGAAGGAGAAGTAGGTGCCGTTGGAGCCGGCGGCCGCGAACATGGCGGCGGTGCCGACGATTTTTTTCTCCTGCGGCGATTCCAGCACCAGCAGGTAGCCTTCCTCGCTGGGGATGTCGACATGCGCGGCGAACGAGGCGATCGACAGTTCGATCATGGCGCGGATTTTCTCGCGCGTCTTGGGCAGGGTATGCACCCCCGGCATCGGGACTGCGGCCAGCGCTTCCAGGGCTGCCATATCCGCAAGTTCAACCGGACGGACTACATACATGAGAACTCCTTACTATGAATGCATGCGAGCCCGAATGCTAGCTCGGGCGCTAAAACGTCATTCCCGCGCAGGCGGGAATCCATGGAACGCTGGCGTCTGGCTCAGCATGGATTCCCGCTTTCGCGGGAATGACGGGGTAACGCGACGTCTCAGGCTGCTTTCAGCATGCCGTCCAGCGACAGGCGCAGGATGCGGTCGGCTTCGGCGATCTGGGCGTCGGAGACGATCAGCGCGGGCGCCAGGCGCACCACGTCCATGCCGGCGATCAGCACCATCATGCCGTTGGCTTCCACCGCCTTCTGGATATCCTTGGAGCGGCCCTTCCAGGCATCGGTCACCACCAGGCCCAGCAGCAGGCCGGCGCCGCGCACCTGCTGGAACACTTGCGGATAATCCGCCACCAGCTTTTCCATGGCCGCGCGCAGCTTGGCGCCGGCTTCCTTCACGCGGGCCAGGAAGGCCGGCTGGTTGATGGTGTCCAGCACGGTCAGCGCCACGGTGGCGGCCAGCGGGTTGCCGCCGTAGGTGGTGCCGTGCGAGCCCACGCCCAGGGTGGCGGCCAGCTCGTTGGTGGTCAGCATGGCGGCCACCGGGTAGCCGTTGCCCAGCGCCTTGGCCGAGGTCAGGATGTCGGGGGTGATGCCATAGTTCATGTAGTGGAACAGCGCGCCGGTACGGCCCATGCCGGACTGGACTTCGTCGAAGATCAGCAGGGCGCCGGTCTTGGTGCACAGGTCGCGCAGCTCCTGCAGGAACGCCTTGTCGCCGGGGACCACGCCGCCCTCGCCCTGCAGCGGTTCGACGATCACGGCGCAGACGTCGTCACCGATGGCGGCGCGCGCCGAGGCGATGTCGTTGTAGGTGATGTGGTCGATCGACGGCGGCAGCGGCTCGAAGCCCTCGGTGTACTTCGACTGGCCGCCCACCGACACGGTGAACAGGGTACGGCCGTGGAAGGACTGGTAGCACGAAATGATGCGCGACTTGTGCGGGCCGAACTTGGTGTGCGCATACTTGCGCGCCAGCTTCAGCGCCGCTTCGTTGGCTTCGGCGCCGGAATTGCAGAAGAAGGCGCGGTCGGCGAAGGTCGCCTCGGTCAGGGCCAGGGCCAGGCGCAGCACCGGCTCGTTGGTGTAGCCGTTCCCCAGGTGCCACAGGGTGTTGGCCTGGCGGGTCAGCGCTTCCACCAGCACGGGGTGGCAATGGCCCAGGGCGGCCACCGCGATGCCGGAGGTGAAATCGAGGTAGTGCTTGCCGGACTGGTCCCACAGGTCCAGGCCCGAGCCTCGGACCGGCACCATCGCTGCCGGCGCATAGGTCGGCACCAGGACCTCATCGAAAGTCTGACGGGTCACAGGGCGGGTGGTGACGGAGGTATCGAGCTTGGCGTTCATGGCATTCCCTATCAATGGCGAGTCATGCGCGGCACAACGCCGCGTGGACTCATTATAAAAAGCGGGATGCTAAAACTCTTTTCAAATGGCGACAAGAATTTTTAAATTTGGCGCACCAGCAAACTTATCAGAATGATCAGGCCGGCGGCGTCAGCTTGCGCTGGCGCTCTTCGCGCGGGGTATTGCCGAACAGGGTGCCGAAGGCGGTCGAGAAGTGCGAGCCGGACGAAAAACCGCACATCAGGCCGACCTGCACGATGGAATGGTTGGTCTCCAGCAGCAACTGGCGCGCCCGCTGCAAGCGCAGTTCCAGGTAGTAGCGCGACGGCAGGCTGCCCAGGTATTGCTTGAACAGGCGCTCCAGTTGGCGCCGCGACAGGCCGACCAGGTTGGCGATGTCGTCGGTGGACAGCGGTTCCTCGATATTGGTCTCCATCAGCGTCACCGCTTCCGACAGGCGCGGCTGCAGGGCGCCGAAGCGCGCCTGCAGGGCCACCCGCTGGCGCTCTTCCGGGCCGCGCACGCGCTCGATGCACAGGCTTTCCTTGATGGCCGCCTGCACATTGGCGCCGAACAGGTGCTCGATCAGGGTCAGCGCGAAGTCGAGCGACGCGGCGCCGCCGCAGCAGCTCAGGTGGCAGCCGTCCAGCTCGAACAGGTGGGGAGTCAGGATGGCGTGCTCGGCGGCGTGTTCAGCGTCGCCGTACAAGGCCCAGGGCAGGGCCAGCCGCACGCCGGACGCCAGGCCGGCCTGGGCCAGCCACAGCACGCCGGCGCCGACGCCGCCCCAGTACTCGGCGCTGCGGCAGCGCTCCAGCACGGCGCGCGCCTGCCCGGCCGGCAGCGGCGCCTGGCGCTCGTCGGCCACCAGCAGGGCGATGTGCCAGCCCGGCTGGGCCAGCGCCACCTGCGCCGGGCTCATGGTCTCCAACTGGAACACTTCGCGCCCCAGCGCGGCCGCGGCCAGGCGCAGCGGCTGCACCAGGCCGGCCCAGGTGATCGCGTCCGCCTCGCCCGCGTTCACCAGCAGCATGCGCAGAGGATGCTGGCGGGCCAGGACCGCTATGTCGCTGAACGGCATGCCCTACTCCGGCGCCAGCGCCGAGGACGGGCGCTCGGTACTCCACTGGCTGACGATCATGCCCGAGATCAGCAGCGCCGCGCCCAGCAGGGCGTGCCAGCTCATGGTCTCGCCCAGCCAGAAATAGGCAAAGAGGGCCGCGCAGCCCGGTTCGAAGGCATAGATCACGGCCGCCTCGTTGGCGCTGCTGTGGCGCTGGCCCCAGGTCTGCAGCGAGATGATGGCAGCCGTGGCCACCACGCCCAGGTAGACCAGGTTCACGCCGTACAGCCGCAAGCCCCTGGCGATGTAAGCCACGTAATCGGGCAAGTCCTGGCTGCGCTCGGCCCAGCCCAGCGGCACTTCGCGCGCCAGCAGCCACAGGGCCGCGCACACCGCCACGGTGAGGATCTGGGACGCGGTCAGGACCATCAGTTTGTCAACCTTGCGGGTGGTCGATTCCATCAGCTTGACATACACGCCGAACAACAGCGCGCACAGCAGCGCCAGCGTGTCGCCGCGGCCCCAGGCAAAGCCGCCCTCCCAGCACAGCGCGAACAGGCCGGCCACCGCCAGGCCCAGCGCCGCGACGATGCGGCGCTCCAGCTTCGCGCCCAGCAGCAGGCCCAGCAGCGGCGGCACCAGCACGTTGAGGCCGGTGATGAAGGCGTTGCGGTTGGCGCTGGTCAGGGCCAGCCCCTCGATCTGAAACACATAGCAGAGGAACAGGATGAGGCCGGCCAGCACGCCCCAGCGCAGGTCGCGCCAGCGCGCCCGCCACAGGAAGGGCAGCAGCAACAGGCCGGCCAGCGCGAAGCGGCACAGCACGATCCAACTGGCCGACAGGTAGCCGGTCATTTCTTTCATGGCGGGGAAAGTCGTGCCCCACACCAGGGTCACGATCAACAGGGCGAAGACGCCGCGCAAATGCAAGGGCATGGGTTCTTATCAATCTTGTAGTTTGGCATATAGTACCTCGCCGGAGCGCCCCGTGCGAAGCGGCTATAATCTCGCACCATGGGTGAACGCTTCTTGAAAAGTATCCGGCTGCTGGCCGAATGCATGCAGGGCTACGAACGGCTCTCGGGCGAATACGTCCGCCGGAGCGGCTTGACGCACGCGCAGTTCGACATCATCGCCACGCTGGGCAACACGCCCGGCATGTCGTACAAGGAACTGGGCGAGAAGACCCTGATCACCAAGGGCACGCTGACCGGCGTGATCGAGCGGCTGGAGCACAAGGGCCTGGTGGAACGCCAGCGCAGCGATTGCGACAAGCGCTCCTTCTTCGTCAAGCTGAGCGCCGAGGGCGAGCGGGTCTTTGACGAAGTGTTCCCCCAGGTGATCTCGCAAAGCGGCAAGGTGTTCGCGCACTACACGCCGGAAGATTTCACCGCCCTTGAAAAAACCCTGTCCGAACTTAAAAATGTCATCATGGCCGGGCAAACCGACAGCGCCCATCCCGATGACTGCAATTAAAAAAGCCACCCCATGTTAAAAACCTCTCTGCTGGAAGGCGCCAAGCCTGCCAAGTTCGACAAGCACATCACCGCCAACCTGCTGCTGGAAACCACCTCGGTGGACGACGTGCGCAAGGAAAAGCTGGTCATCGGCATCCGCAACGAAGCCGGCGAGCTCTACCGCCTGATCGGCGCGACCAAGCACAACAGCTTCACCAACGCGGTGGAGGAACTGATGGACCTCGACCTGGTCGATGAACTGGAGGACGCCGACCACCCGCAGGACGGCTGCGACGCCATCTTCCGCGCGGAATAAACCGGCCTGTGGCGGAAAAACACGCCATCCCAAGTATTTTCGAAAAAAGTGCCACATGGCAATATTCCGAACTATACTTTCAAGATGGACAGACTAGCCGCCTTCAAGACCATCGCCGACCAGGCGGGCCGGGGTGAACTCGCGTTTCCGGCCAACGTCAACGCCTCGCTGCGCCTGCAGGAGGCGCTGAAGGACCCCAATTGCCATTTCGAGGAGGCGGCCCGGCTGGTCCAGGCCGACCCGCTGCTGTCGGCGCGCAGCGTGGCCATCGCCAACTCGGTGGCCTACAACCGCGCCGGCACGGAAATCTCCAGCGTGCGCGCGGCCGTGCAGCGGCTGGGCGTGCGCACCCTGCAATCGCTGGTGGCGGCGCTGATCGTGCGCCAGATCGGTGCCCAGGTCACGGAGCCGCGGCTGGCGGCCAAGGTCAACCAGTTGTGGGAACACACGGCCCATGTGGCCGCGCTGGCGCAGGTGATCGCCCGCCGCGTGACCCAGGTCGATCCCGACACCGCGCTGTTTGCCGGCATCGTGCACGAAGTGGCCGGCTTCTACATGCTGTCCTGCGCCGGCGACTACCCCGAGGTCATGGAAGGCGAGCCGGAGGATTGGGTGGAGCATGGCGAAATTGCCATCGGGCGCGGCGTGATGGCCAAGCTGGGCGTGCCGGACGGCGTGTTCAAGGCGATCGAATCGATGTGGATAGGCTTGCGCGCGCTGCCGCCGGAAACCCTGGGCGACACCCTGCTGCTGGCCAACGACCTGGCGCCGGTGCACTCGCCGCTGCACCAGCGGCCCGGCGCCACCACCCTGCAGGGCGCCCGCACCATCGACTTCGTGGTCGGCGACGGCACCCTGAACGCCATCATGACCGACTCCGCGCACGAGGTGCAGTCGCTGTACGCGGTCCTGATGCTGTAAAAAAAACGCCCGCTGGGCAGCGGGCAAAGTCCAAAACTAGGGATCTCCTCCAGAGGAGACGGATCCAGAATACTATCGACCCGCTTGCTGCTCTGTGCGCTATTTCACATAAGCAGGATTTTTTTCAATTTCACCATACGGGCTCGGTCTGCTTCCAGGCGGCGAGCTGCTCGATCCGGCCCAGCCAGGCCATCAGGGCCGGGTACTGGCCGACCGGGATGTGGGCCTGCTCGCGGTACATCAGGGTGGGCGCGACGGCGAAGTCGGCCAGGCTGAGCTTGCCGCCGGCCAGCCACTCGCGCGTGGCCAGGTGCTGGTCCAGCACGGCCGCGAACTGGGCCAGTTGGCGGCCGGCGCGTTCCAGTTCGCGCGGATCGGGACCGCCCTGGCCGATCAAGCCTTTCCAGATGTGCTCGTAGGTGTAGATGCCGGTCGCCGGGGCGAAGTGCTGGGTGCACCACAGCAGCCAGCGGTTGATGTCGGCGCGCGCCAGGATGTTGTCCGGGTACAGCGTCTGGCCATGCGTGCGGTCGGCCAGGTACTGCATGATGGCGCCCGATTCCCACAAGACAAAGTCGCTGTCCTGCAGCACCGGAATTTTATTGTTGGGATTGAGCTCGGCGAGGCGGCGGCGGTCGTCCGCGCTCATCAGGTTGACTTCGACCAGTTCCAGCGGCGTGCCCATGTGGATGGCAGCCAGCATCACGCGGCGGGCGCTGGAGGAAGCGGGATGGTAGTAGAGTCGCATGGCAGGTCTCCGAAGAAGGTTGAGGACTTCATGCTAGGCCGCGGCCGCGACAGTTTCTGTCAGTAGTCTTCGCGCAGCCCCTGTTCCTGGCGCCAGGTCTTCAGCAGGTCGTGGCGGCGGGCCGGGTAGCGCTGGCCCAGCGATTCCACCGCGGCGATGCGGTCGATGCGGAAATGGCGGAAGGCCATGCGCATCTCGCACCACGCCGCCAGCAAGCGCTTACCCTCCAGGAAAGCCAGCGCGAACGGCCAGACGATGCGCTCGGACGGCGTGCCGTGCTCGTCGCGGTAAGACATGCGCAGGCGGTGCTGGTAGCGGATGGCTTCGCGCACCGGCCGCACGTGGACATCGCTGGCCCCGTCCTCGCGGCCCAGCGGCACCCACAGGCTGGTCTCGGCCATGTCGTCGCGCAAGTCCTTGGGCGTGGCGGCGGCGATCTTGGCCAGCGCATTGTTGGCGGCGGCGGCCAGCGACTCGTCGCCCTGGCGGCGTACCCAGCGCGCGCCCAGCACCAGCGCTTCCAGCTCGTCGGCGCCGAACATCAGCGGCGGCAGGAAGAAGCCGGCCTTGAGCATGTAGCCGACGCCGGCCTCGCCTTCCAGCGGCGCGCCCAGGCCGGACAGGGTCTGGATGTCGCGGTAAATGGTGCGTTCGGATACGCCCAGTTGCTCGGCCAGGCGCGCGGCCGTGACCGGGCGGCGGTAGCCGCGCATGGCGTCCATCAGCATGAAAAGTCGGCCGGTACGGCTCATAAAAAAAATCCCCCCTGCAGTGCAGGAGGGATTTTCTCATCATCGGCTTTTTTATACTACTGCGCCGTCCGTTTCATCTTTCGGCTTGACCGGCTTGATCAAGTCTTCGCGCTTCACGCCCAGCCACATGGCCACGGCCGCCGCCACGAACACCGACGAGTAAATGCCGAAGCAGATGCCGATGGTCAGCGCCATCGCGAAGTAGTGCAGGGTCGGGCCGCCCAGGAACAGCATCGACAGCACCATCATCTGCGTGCAGCCGTGGGTGATGATGGTGCGCGAGATGGTCGAGGTGATGGCGTTGTCGATCACCTCATGCACCGACGCCTTGCGCTGCTTGCGGAAGTTTTCGCGGATACGGTCGAAGATCACCACCGACTCGTTGACCGAGTAGCCCAGCACCGCCAGCACGCCGGCCAGCACCGTCAGCGAGAATTCCCACTGGAAGAAGGCGAAGAAGCCCAGGATGATGACCACGTCGTGCAGGTTGGCGATGATGGCCGCCACCGCGAACTTCCATTCGAAGCGGATGGCCAGGTAGATCATCACACCGATCACCACCATCACCAGAGCGTTCAGGCCGTTCTGCGCCAGCTCGTCGCCGACCTGCGGGCCGACGAATTCCACCTTCTGCAGGCCCACCAGCTCGGTGCCGGCGGCATCGGCGCAGGATTGCTTGACCACGTGCTCGCCCTTGGCGGACACGGTATCGACCTGCTTCAGCGCGCCGCTTTCAGCCTTGCACAGCGCATCGAACACCAGCGCCGAGGCGTCTTTCGGCGAGATGTTCTTCACCACCGGCAGGCGCAGCATGACGTCGTGCGCGGTGCCGAAGCCGGTCGCCTCAGGCTGCTCGTAGCCGATGCCCTCCAGCGTGCGGCGTATCTTTTCCAGGTTCGCCGGTTGCTGGTAGCGCAGTTCCATCACGGTGCCGCCGGTGAACTCCACCGAGAAGTGCAGGCCCTTGTGGATCAGGAAGAACACGGCCGCGACGAAGGTCAACGCCGAAATGACGTTGAACACCAGCGCGTGGCGCATGAACGGGATGTCTTTTTTAATGCGGAAAAATTCCATGTTTGCAGCCCCTGATTATTTCTGACCCGGCACCCAGACGGTGCCGATGGCGATCGATTGCAGCTTCTTCTTGCGGCCGTACCAGAGGTTGACCACGCCGCGCGAAACGAACACGGCGGAGAACATCGAGGTCAGGATGCCCAGGGTGTGCACCACGGCGAAGCCGCGGATCGGACCGGAGCCGAACACCCACAAGGCGATACCGACGATCAGCGTGGTGACGTTGGAGTCGATGATGGTGGCCCAGGCGCGCTCGAAGCCGGCCGAGATGGCCGCCTGCGGCGACGAGCCGCCGCGCAGCTCTTCGCGGATACGCTCGTTGATCAGCACGTTGGAGTCGATCGCCATGCCCAGCGCCAGCGCGATAGCGGCCATGCCCGGCAGGGTCAGCGTGGCCTGCATCAGCGACAGGATGGCCACCAGCAGCAGCAGGTTGCAGGCCAGCGCCATCACGCTGAAGAAGCCGAAGATCATGTAGTAGGCGATCATGAACAGGGCGATCGCGGCGAAGCCGTACATGGTCGAATGCAGGCCCTTGGCGATGTTCTCGGCGCCCAGCGCGGGACCGATGGTGCGTTCCTCGATGATGTCCATCGGCGCCGACAGCGCGCCGGAGCGCAGCAGCAGCGCCAGTTCGGAGGCGTTCTCGGCGGTGCCCATGCCGGTGATCTGGAAGCTGCTGCCCAGCTCACTCTGGATGGTGGCCACCGACAGCACTTCCGGCTTGCCTTTTTCGATCAGCACGATGGCCATCTTCTTGCCCACGCGGTCGCGGGTGGCTTCGCGCATCTTGCGGCCGCCGTCGCCGTTCAGCGAGATGCTGACGGCCGGCTGGTTGTTCTGGTCCGGACGCGAGTCGGCGCTGGAGATGTAGTCGCCGCTCAGCACCAGGTCCTTGCTCAGCACCACCGGCGTGTTCTTGCCCACGGTGTAGAGCTGCGAGTTGTACGGAATCGCCGCGCTCAACTCGGTGCCCGGAGTGATGGACTCATCGACCATGTGGATTTCCAGGGTCGCGGTACGGCCGATCACGGAACGGGCGCGGGCCACGTCCTGCACGCCCGGCAGTTCCACCACGATGCGGTCCGGGCCTTGCTGCTGGATCACCGGCTCGGCCACGCCCAGCGCGTTCACGCGCTTGGACAGGGTGGTGATATTCTGCTTCACGCCCTCATCGATGGTCTGCTTCAGCGCGGCAGGCTTGAGGCTGACCACGGTTTTCAGGTCGCTGCCCTCGCCTGCGTCGGCGAACACCAGGTCCGACATCTGGCCGGACAGCACGTCCTTGGCCTTCTGGCGGGTGGCGTCGTCGCGGAACTTGATTTCCACGGTGTCGCCCACGCGGTCGATGCCGGCGTGGCGCACTTCCTTGTCGCGCAACAGGGTGCGGGCCGATGCCTGCAAGCCCAGGATGCGCTTGTCCAGCACCGCCTTGGTATCGACTTGCATCAGGAAGTGCACGCCGCCGCGCAGGTCGAGGCCGAGGTACATCGGCAGCGCGTGCAGGCTTTGCATCCATTTCGGCGTATCGGCCTGCAGGTTCAGGGCCACCAGGTAAGTCGGATCTTCAGGGTCGGCGTTCAAGCCTTTTTCCAGCACGGACTTGGCCTTGAACTGGATGTCCGGGGTGGCGAAGCGCGCGCGCACCGACGGGTAGGCGCCGCTGCCGTCGTAGGACACGCCCTCGGCGGCGATGCCGGCCTTGGACAGCACGTCGGCCACCTTGGCCGTCATGTCGGACGTCATCTTGACGGTCGATTTGCCGCTGGTGACCTGGACCGCCGGCGATTCGCCAAAGTAGTTGGGCGCCGTGTAGAACGCGCCCAGCACGATGGCGATGACGATAACGATGTATTTCCAGACTGGATAACGATTCATAGAGTTTTCACGTTCAGAGTAGGGCATCAGATGCGACACGGCCCGCGGTGCGCGGGCCGGGCAGCGGATTAGATCGCCTTGATCGTGCCCTTGGGCAGAACCATGGTCACGGCGCTCTTCTGCACGATCATTTCGGTGCCGCTGGCGATGGCCAGGGTCACGTACTGGTCGCTGACCTTGGTGATCGTGCCCAGCACGCCGCCGACGGTCACGACTTCGCTACCCTTTTCCAGGGCTTCCATCATGGCTTTCTGCTCTTTGGCGCGCTTCTGCTGAGGACGGATCATCAGGAAGTACATGGCCACGAACATCAGGATCAGGAAACCGTACTGGCCCAGGAAGCTGGACGAGCCCAGGGCCTCGGCCGGGTTGGATTGGGCATAAGCATTGGAAATGAAGAACACGGTGACTCCGATACAATAATTATATGGTTTGAAAAAACAGCGCTGTATTCTAGCACTGGCCGCAAGCCGGAAACACTTCCGGCTATGTGGGTGGGGCCGATCTTTTTACAAGACTTGCAACAATTTTTTATATGCCGCGCGCGCGGTCGGCATGGAATTGCTGCACCCAGGCCGGGAAACGGTCCTGGTCCAGGGCGTCGCGCATCTGCTGCATCAGGTCCAGGTAGTAGTGCAGGTTGTGGATGGTGTTCAGGCGCGCGCCCAGGATTTCCTGGGTACGGTTCAGGTGGTGCAGGTAGGCGCGCGAGAAATTGCGGCAGGCATAGCAGCCGCAGGTGCTGTCGTACGGCTCCTTGTCATCCTTGTAACGGGCGTTCTTGATCTTGATGTCGCCGAAGCGGGTGAAGATCCAGCCATTGCGGGCGTTACGGGTCGGCATCACGCAATCGAACATGTCGACGCCGTTGGAGACGCCGGCCACCAGGTCTTCCGGCGTGCCCACGCCCATCAGGTAGTGCGGCTTGTTGGCCGGCAGTTTCGGGCCGACGTGCTGCAGGATGCGCATCATGTCTTCCTTGGGCTCGCCGACCGACAGGCCGCCGATGGCCAGGCCGGGGAAGTCGATCTGTTCCAGGCCGGCCAGCGATTCGTCGCGCAGCATCTCGAACATGCCGCCCTGGACGATGCCGAACAGCGCGTTCGGGTTGCCGCCGCGGTGGAATTCGTCATGCGAGCGCTGGGCCCAGCGCAGCGACATGCGCATGGACTTGGCCGCCTCGTCCAGCGTGGCCGGGCGGTTGTCGATTTCGTAGGGCGTGCATTCGTCGAACTGCATCACGATGTCGGAATTCAGCACGCGCTGGATCTGCATCGACACTTCCGGCGAGAGGAACAGCTTGTCGCCGTTGATGGGCGAATTGAAGTGCACGCCCTCTTCCGTGATCTTGCGCATCGCGCCCAGCGAGAACACCTGGAAGCCGCCGGAGTCGGTCAGGATGGGCTTGTCCCAGCCCATGAAGTCGTGCAGGCCGCCGAACTTGGCCATGATGTCGTTACCGGGGCGCAGCCACAGGTGGAAGGTGTTGCCCAGGATGATCTGGGCGTTGATTTCCTTCAGTTCCAGCGGCGACATGGCCTTGACCGAGCCGTAAGTACCGACCGGCATGAAGATCGGCGTTTGCACGACGCCGTGGTTCAGCTTGACCTCGCCGCGGCGGGCCTTGGTCACGCCGGTGGTGTCGGTCTTGTGCAGTTTAAATTCCAGCATTTTCTATCCTTGTTGTTACCGCGTCATTCCCGCGCAGGCGGGAATCCATACTCAGCATGGGTTCCGCCTGCGCGGGAACGACGGGCGGCTAAGCTCGTTCCTGCGTCGTCAGCAGCATGGCGTCGCCATAGCTGAAGAAGCGGTATTCCTGGGCGATCGCGTGCGCGTAGGCGGCGCGTATCTCTTCAAATCCGGCGAAGGCCGACACCAGCATCAGCAGGGTCGACTTCGGCAGGTGGAAATTGGTGATCAGCCGGGTCACGGTCTTGAACTTGTAGCCCGGCGTGATGAACAGCGCCGTATCGTTGCTGCCGGCCTGCAGTTGGCCGCTTTGCGAGGCCGACTCCAGGGCACGCAGCGAGGTGGTGCCGACCGCCACCACGTCGCGGCCGGCGGCACGGGCCGCGCGCACGGCGTCCACCGTCTCCCGCGGTATCGTGTACCACTCCGTGTGCATCTTGTGCTCGGCCAGGTTCTCGTTGCGCACCGGCTGGAAAGTGCCGGCGCCGACGTGCAGCGTGACGTAGGCGAACTGCACCCCTTTGGCCTTCAGCTTCTCCAGCAGCGGCTCGTCGAAATGCAGGCCGGCGGTGGGCGCCGCCACCGCGCCCGGCACCTTGTTGAACACGGTCTGATAGCGGTTCTCGTCGAACGAATCCGCATCGTGCTCGATGTAGGGCGGCAGCGGCAAACGGCCGTGCGCTTCGATCAGGTCGAACACATCGGCGTCGAAGTGCAGGGTGAAGAATTCGCCGGCGCGCTCGCCCACCGTGACGTCGAAGGCGTCGGCCAGGCGCAGCCTGGTGCCGGCCAGCGGCGAACGCGAGGCGCGCACCTGGGCCAGCACCGTGCGGTTGTCCAGCACGCGCTCGACCAGCGCCTCGACCTTGCCGCCGCTTTCCTTGACGCCGAAGAAGCGCGCCTTGAGCACGCGGGTGTTGTTCATCACCAGCAGATCGCCCGGCTGCAGCAGGTCGAGGATATCGGCAAAGTGGCGGTCGATGATCTGCGCGCCGTCCAGGTGCAGCAGACGGGACGCGCTGCGATCCGGCAGCGGGAATTGCGCAATACGCTCTTGCGGCAAGTTAAAATCGAAATCGGAAAGCGAATACATAACGGACTTCTGGAATCTGTTGACAAAAATACGGTAGGCCCTGAGCCGGTGCTAGCCTTACAATACCGGCGGCCGAACCCTCTATTTTACGCCATATGCCTGTTTCACCGTCGAAAACTGCCAAGAAAACCGTCAACGCGGAAGCCAAGCTGGCCAAACTGGGCCTGCATACGGACATGGACCTGGTGCTGCACCTGCCCATGCGCTACGAGGACGAGACCCAGGTCATCAGCATTGAAGAGGCGCGGCTGCACGGCGGCGAGACTTCCCAGGTGGAGGGCGTGGTCACCAGGAACGAGATCGCCTTCAAGCCGCGCCGGCAACTGCTGGTGCACATCAGCGACGGCACCGGCGAGCTGCAACTGCGTTTCATGAATTTTTACGGCAGCCAGGTCAAGCAACTGGCCGAAGGCACGCGGGTGCGCGCGCGCGGCGAATTGAAGCACGGCTTCTTCGGCGCGGAGATGGTGCACCCGGCCTACAAGGTGGTCAACGAGGGCGCGCCGCTGCCGACTTCATTGACGCCCGTGTATCCATCCGGCGAAGGCCTGTCGCAGCCGGTGCTGCGCCGGGCGATCGGCGAGGCCATGAAGCGCGTCGACTGGACCGACACCATCCCGCCCGAAATCCGCGAGCAGTTGCACTTGTCCGACCTGGAACCGGCCGTCAAGCTGCTGCACTACCCGCCGCAGCAGGTGGACGAGCACGCGCTGGCCGAGCGCTCGCATCCCGCGTGGACGCGGGTGAAGTTCGATGAGCTGCTGGCGCAGCAGTTGTCGCTGAAGCGCGCCCAGCGCGCGCGCCGCGCCAAGGGTTCGCCGGCGCTGCAGGTGGTCGGTTCCTTGTCCGAACGCCTGCAGGCTGTCCTGCCCTTCAAGCTGACCAAGGCCCAGCAGCGCGTGCTGGCCGAAATCCGCGCCGACCTGCGCCAGCCCTATCCCATGCAGCGCCTGCTGCAGGGCGACGTCGGCAGCGGCAAGACCGTGGTGTCGGCGCTGGCCGCCGCGCAGGCGATCGACAGCGGCTACCAGGCCGCGCTGATGGCGCCGACCGAGATCCTGGCCGAGCAGCACTTCCGCAAGATCGCCGCGTGGATGGAACCGCTGGGCGTCCAGGTCGCCTGGCTGACGGGCAGCCTGAAGAAAAAGGAAAAACAGGCCGCCTACGACATGATCGAATCCGGCGAGGCCAAACTGGTGGTCGGCACGCATGCGCTGTTGCAGGACGTGGTGACGTTCGCCAGGCTGGGCCTGGCCATCGTCGACGAGCAGCACCGCTTCGGCGTGGGCCAGCGCCTGTCCCTGCGCAACAAGGGCAGCGAGGGCGCGGTGCCGCATCAACTGATGATGTCGGCCACGCCGATCCCGCGCACGCTGGCCATGACCTATTACGCCGACCTGGAAGTGTCGGTGATCGACGAACTGCCACCGGGCCGCAGCCCCATCGTCACGCGCACCATCGACCAGAACCGCCGCGATGAAGTGATCGGGCGCGTGCACGCGGCGGCGCAGGAAGGCCGGCAAGTGTACTGGGTCTGTCCGCTGATCGAGGAATCGGAAGCGCTGCAACTGCAAACCGCCACCGAGACGCACGCCCTGCTGGCCGAAGCCCTGCCCGACCTGAACGTGGGCCTGGTCCATGGCCGCATGAAGCCGACGGAAAAGCAGGTGGTGATGGATGCCTTCACCGCCAACGAGATGCAGGTGCTGGTCGCCACCACCGTGATCGAGGTCGGCGTGGACGTGCCGAATGCATCGCTGATGGTGATCGAGCACGCGGAGCGCTTTGGCTTGTCGCAACTGCACCAGTTGCGCGGGCGTGTCGGGCGCGGATCGGCGGCGTCGGTGTGCCTGCTGCTGTATCAAAGCCCGCTGGGCCAGGTCGCCAAGCAGCGCCTGATGACCATGCGCGAGACGACCGACGGTTTCGAAATCGCGCGCAAGGACCTGGAGATACGCGGTCCCGGCGAATTCCTGGGCGCGCGCCAGTCGGGCCAGGCCATGCTGCGTTTCGCCGACCTGGAGACGGACGGCTGGCTGGTCGACCAGGCGCGCGATGTCGCCCACGACCTGCTGCACTCCGACAGCCCGGAGAAAGCCGCCACCGTCGAAGCCCACCTGGCCCGCTGGCTGGGCGGCCGCGAGGAATTCCTGAAAGTCTGACCCCCCGTCATTCCCGCGCAGGCGGGAATCCATAGGCCGTATGCAGGATGCTCAGCATGGATTCCCGCCTGCGCGGGAATGACGGCGGTGGGCTAGAGGCAGAGGTAGATGCGGTTGGCCAGGTCCAGCATGAAGTCCGGCCGCAAATAGGCCGCGAACACCAGCGCCAGCACCACGGCGATGGCGGCGCGCAGCAGCCAGGTCTTCATCACGCCGCCTGCACCCGCGCCAGCGGGCGCTCATTGATCGGCAGGTTGATCAGCCCTGACGCCACGCCCAGCGCAATCGCGATCCCCCACACAATGTCATAGCTGCCGGTGGTCGAGTACAGATACCCGCCCAGCCACACGCCGATGAAGCTGCCCAACTGGTGCGAGAAGAACACGATCCCGGCCAGCATCGACATATGCTTCACGCCGAACACGCCGGCAATGATGCCGTTCGTGAGCGGCACCGTGGACAGCCACAGCACGCCCATCGCCGCGGCGAACAGGTACACCGACATCGGCATCAACGGCGCCAGCAGGAACAGCCCGATCACCGCCGAACGCGCAAAATAAATGAAGGACAGCAGGTAGCGCTTGGGATAACGCCCTCCCAGCTTGCCCGCGTAGAAGGAGCCGAAAATATTAAACAGGCCGATCAGCGCCAGGGCCAGCACGGCCACGCTCGGATTGACGATGCCCTTGTCCTTCAAATACGCCGGCAAGTGCACGCCAATGAACACGAGCTGGAAACCGCACACGAAATAGCCGGCCACCAGGAACAGGAAGGAACGGTTGCCCAGCGCTTCGCCGGCCGCCTCGCGTATGCTCTGCTGCGGGCCATGCGCGTGCGCCACCTCCGGCTCGCGCAGGTAGAACGCCATCGGCACCATCAAGGCCACCACCACCGCGCCCAGCACGTAGAACGCGTGCTGCCAGCCGATGGAGCCGATCAGTTGCTGCTCGATCGGCATCATCATGAACTGGCCGAAGGAGCTGCAGGCGCCGGAAATGCCAAAGGCCAGCGAACGCTTCTCCACCGGCGCCACGCGGCCGATGATGCCGCTGACCGCGCCGAAGGCGGTACACGCCAGCCCCAGCCCGATGAATACGCCGGAACCCAGCACGAACAGGGTCGGTTGCGTGATGGTCGCCATCCACACCAGTCCCAGCATGTAGGACACCGCGCCCACCAGCACCACGCGCATGGTGCCGAAACGGTCGGCCGCCATGCCGGCGAAGGGGCCGAAAGCGCCCCACAGCAGGTTCTGCATGGCCTGCGCCAGCGAGTAGGTCTCGCGCGTCCAGCCGTTGGCCTGGGAGATGGGCTGCATCCAGAAGCCAAAGCCATGGCGCACGCCCATCGCCAGCGTCAGCACGACGCCGGTGGCGAGCAATACGGTTTTGAGTGTGGGCGCGCGGTCTGCGACGAACATGGGCATCTCCGGTTATTAATCGCTTATCCGGCGATTGTAACCAGTTCGCGCCGACCGCGCTGGCGGTGGGTTTATCGGTCGGCCGGGTAGCGCAGGCCGATCTGCTGGCGGATCGCGTCCAGCGTGCCCATGATGGACAGCGTCTGCTCGTGGGTCATCACCGGACTTTCGATCAGGCCGGCGCGCAGGCAGCGGCCGACTTCCTGCGCCTCGTGCGTGTAGCCGTTGCCGCTCTTGGGCAGGTGCAGCGTGCGCTCGCTGCGCGAGCTGCCGTCCACCAGCGTGACGGTCAGCGCGTCGGCATTGTGGAAGCGGTCATGCAGGCGGATGAAGCCCTTGGTGCCGGAGATGGTCAGCTCGGTCGGCGTGCGCGAACGCAGGCTGCACGAGCAGGACGACACGGTGCCGCCTTCGTGCTTCAGCGTGAACACGGTCTGCATGTCGACGCCGGTTTCGGTCATTTCCGCCAGCGCCGTCACGCCGCTGACCGGGCCGAGGAAGAAGCTGGCCATCGACAGCGGATAAATGCCCAGGTCCAGCAGCGCGCCGCCGCCCAGTTCGGGCGCGAACAAGCGGCTGCCGGTATCGTAGGGCGCGGTGAAGCCGAAATCGGCGGTGACGTTGGCCGGCTTGCCGATCTCGCCGCTGTCGAGGATGCGCTTGGCTTCCACCACGGCCGGCATGAAGCGCGTCCACAGCGCCTCCATCACGAACAGCTTTTTGGCGCGCGCCAGCGCGATGATCTCCTCGGCCTGGCGGCGGTTCATGGTGAAGGCCTTCTCCACCAGCACGGCCTTGCCGCCGTTCAGGCACATCAGCGCGTTCTCGTAGTGCATGGGGTGCGGGGTGCCGATGTAGATCACATCGACGTTGGGATCGTCGGCCAGCGCCTGGTAGCTGCCGTGGCTGCGCTCGGCGCCAAACTCCTGGCCGAACTTGGTAGCGCTATCTACAGTGCGCGAAGCAACGGCCACCAGTTTTGCATCAGGCGTGTCCCGCAAGGCGGTGGCGAAGGCCTTGGCGATTTTGCCGGTGCCCAGAATACCCCAGCGTATAGGCTGCGTCATGGCGTGCTCTTTCTGCCGCGTGGCGGCGTGTTGGTTGATGTCGGAAGGTCTATTTTACTGCGCTTGCCCGTTTGGGGCGGAACACGGTTGCGTCGGCGTAGAAGGCGGCGTCCTGCTGCGGCCACCAGCCGGGGATGCCCAGCGCCTGCATGGGTGTGAAATCGGCGGTGCTCAGTTCCTGCTGTGCCAGTTCCTGCGCCACTGTGGCGTCCAGCCAGGCGCGGCGGCCTTCGTGGTCCCGCGCGAAAAAATCATCGCCGGCGACCACCACGCGGGTGTGCGCGGTGATGGCCTTGCGCGGCGCGACCAGCTTTTCCATCAGCGCGTGGCCGAACAGCCAGACCTGCGCGTCGGGACCGAAGCTGGCGCGCCGGTCGATAAAAGCTTCCTGCCAGCGATGGCCGCGCAGCGCGTCGACCAGCGCATGGCCGGCCGCACAGTCGCGCACCACCAGCAGCGCGGCGTTCTCGTCGAAGATGGTGGCGGCGTCGCGCGCGGGGCCGCGCGATTTGCCCACGCCGTCCTGGGCGATCTGCGCCGCCTGCAGCGCGTTCAGCCGGACTTTGATGCGCGGGAAGGTCAGCCATACCAGGCCGTTGAAGAAATCGTGCAGGTTGTCGCGCGTGGGCACGCAGCCGGTGGCGCCTATGTGTTCTTCGTAGGCCGCCCCTTCCGGCAGCGCTTCCTGCGGGATGAAGGACACCGGCAGCCCGGCGTGATTGCGCAGGCCCAGCGCGGCGGCCTGCCGGTTGAACTCATCGCGGAAGTGGGCCTGCGGAGACAAGCGCCCGGCCGCGCCGCGTACCGACGCGTACCACGGCTGCGACCAGTCGATGGCAGGCAGCACTGCTTAAACCATTTTCCAGTTGATGGTTTCGCCGGCGTTGAGCGGCACGACCTGCTGGTCGGCCAGCGGCAGGGTTTCCGGCAGCGTCCACTGTTCGCGCTTGAGCGTGATCTTGCCTTCGTTGACCGGCAGGCCGTAGAAGGCCGGGCCGTTCAGGCTGGCGAAGGCTTCCAGCTTGTCCAGCGCGCCGGCGCGCTCGAAGGCTTCGGCATACAGCTCCATCGCGTGCAGGGCCGTGTAGCAGCCGGCGCAGCCGCAGGCCGCTTCCTTGGCGCCCTTGGCGTGCGGCGCGGAGTCGGTGCCGAGGAAGAAGCGCTCGTCGCCGCTGGTGGCCGCGGTGACCAGCGCCAGGCGGTGCTCTTCGCGCTTCAGCACCGGCAGGCAGTAGTAGTGCGGACGGATGCCGCCGCGGAAGATGTCGTTGCGGTTGTACAGCAGGTGATGCGCGGTGATGGTGGCGGCGATCGGGCCTTCGGCTTCCGCCACGTACTGCGCGGCGTGCTTGGTGGTGATGTGTTCGAAGACGATGTTCAGCGCCGGGAAGTCGCGGCGCAGCGGGCGCATCACGCGCTCGATGAACACGGCTTCGCGGTCGAACAGGTCGATCTCGTTGTCGGTGACTTCGCCGTGGACCAGGAAGGGCATGCCCACTTCCTGCATCATCTCCAGCGTCTTGTAGCACTTGGACAGGTCGGTGACGCCGGCGTCCGAATTGGTGGTGGCGCCGGCCGGGTAGAGCTTCACCGCATGCACCACGCCGCTTTCCTGGGCGCGCACGATTTCATCCGGCGGCGTGTTGTCGGTCAGGTACAAGGTCATCAGCGGCTGGAAGTCCAGGCCGGCCGGCAGCGCGGCCAGGATGCGCTCGCGGTAGGCGATGGCGGCGGCGGTGGTGGTGACCGGCGGTTTCAGATTCGGCATCACGATGGCGCGGCCGAACTGGCGGGCGCTGTGCGGCAGCACGCTGGCCAGCGTGGCGCCGTCGCGCAGGTGCAAATGCCAGTCGTCTGGGCGGGTGATGGTGAGGCTGTCGGGAGTCTGGTCGAGGTCGGACATGGCGGCGTGCTTTCAAAATGCGAATAGCCGACATTTTACCTCGTCGCGCCCACTGGTCCTCTACGATGCATGACGATTAATGAATAATGCGTGCCAGGAAGTCGCGCGCGCGCTCCGAGCGCGGGGCGTTGAAGAATTCGTCCTTGGGACTGTCCTCCAGGATGCGGCCCTGGTCCATGAACACCACCCGGTTCGCCACCTTGCGCGCGAAGCCCATTTCGTGGGTCACCACCATCATGGTCATGCCGTCCTGCGCCAGGCCGACCATCACGTCCAGCACCTCGTTGATCATTTCCGGATCCAGCGCCGACGTCGGTTCGTCGAACAGCATGGCGATCGGGTCCATGGCCAGCGCCCGCGCGATGGCCACCCGCTGCTGCTGGCCGCCGGATAGCTGGTGCGGGAACTTGTCCTGCTGCGCCAGCAAGCCCACCCGCTCCAGGTAGTGCAGGCCGCGCGCGGTGGCCTCGTCCGCGCTGCGGCCCAGCACCTTGACCTGCCCCAGCGTCAGGTTGTCGCGCACCGACAAGTGGGGAAACAGCTCGAAATTCTGGAACACCATGCCGATCCGCGCCCGCAGCGCCGGCAGGTCCGTGCCCTTGTCGCCGACCGAAATGCCGTCGACCACGATCCGCCCCCGCTGGAAAGGCTCCAGCCCGTTGACGGTCTTGATCAGGGTCGACTTGCCCGAGCCGGACGGGCCGCAGATCACCATCACGTCGCCCTGCTCCACGCGGGTGCTGCAATCCTTGAGCACCTGGAAATGGCCGTACCACTTACTAATATTCTCGATTGCGATCATAAGTAAACTGTTTATTTTGCCAAGCCCCTGGCGCCGGGCCGTTCGCTTGACAGCGCCCCGGAGCGCAAGGATACTGCGGAAAGTTTCATCAGCCGGACCACCCATGCCGGCAGACCACAAGAACGCAGAGGCGGCCAACCCGCCCGCAGCGCGGCCCAAAGAGACACTACCACAGGAAAACAAAAAACATGAATAAACAAAGCCGTCTGACCACTTACATCCTGATTGGACTGGTGCTAGGCATCATCACGGGCTACTTCGCTCACGATCACTTCAACAACCCCGACGGCTTCGCCGACACCATGACCCTGGTGACCACCCTGTTCCTGCGCCTGATTAAGATGATCATCGCGCCGCTGGTGTTCTCCACCCTGGTGTGCGGCATCGCCAAGATGGGCGACAGTTCGGCCGTCGGCCGTATCGGCATCAAGACCCTGGGCTGGTTCTTCATCGCTTCGGTGATGTCGCTGACCCTGGGCCTGATACTGGTCAACCTGTTCCGCCCCGGCGACGCGCTGCTCGGCCACATGGCCGCCACCGCCGCCAAGGCCGACCTGGCCACGTCCAGCCTGACGCTGAAAGACTTCGTCACCCACCTGGTGCCGGCCTCCATCGTCGACGGCATGGCCAAGAACGAAATCCTGCAGATCGTGATCTTCTCGCTGTTCTTCGGCTCGGCCGCCTCGGCCATCGGCGAAAAGGCCAACCGGCTGATCGAAACGCTGGACGGCGTGGCCCACGTCATGCTGAAGGTCACCGGCTACGTGATGAAGTTCGCGCCGTTCGCCGTGTTTGCGGCCGTGGCGGGCACCATCGCCAAGAGCGGCCTGGGCGTGCTGTCGACCTACGGCGTGTTCATGGCCGAGTTCTACTTCGGTATCGCCCTGCTGTGGACGCTGCTGGTGTTCATCGGCTTCCTGTTCCTCAAGGGCCGCGTGTTCGCGCTGATGAAAGAGATGCGCAGCCCGGCGCTGCTGGCCTTCTCGACCGCGTCGAGCGAAGCGGCGTATCCGAAAACGCTGGAAGGCCTGGAGCGCTTCGGCGTGCGCAACCGCATCGCCGCCTTCGTGCTGCCGATCGGTTACTCGTTCAACCTGGACGGCTCAATGATGTACTGCACCTTCGCCACCGTGTTCATCGCGCAGGCTTACGGCATCGAGATGTCGCTGGGCCAGCAGATGACCATGATGATGGTGCTGATGCTGACCTCGAAAGGCATGGCCGGCGTGCCGCGCGCGTCGCTGGTGGTGATTGCGGCCACGCTTGGCCAGTTCAACATCCCGGATGCGGGCATGCTGCTGTTGCTGGGCATCGACCACTTCCTCGACATGGCGCGCTCGGCAACCAACGTCATCGGCAACGGCATTGCCACCGCGGTGGTCGCCAAGTGGGAAGGCGAAATGGAACCGGCCAAAACCGTCGCACAAGCAGCATAAGGCACCAACGACAAGGCCACCTTCGCGGTGGCCTTTTTTTATCACAACCAGGGGCGCCTGCCCTCCGGCTTGGCGCCCATCGCCCGCAACCTGCGCCGCAAACGGAAGTTATCGGCCACCGCGCCGATCAAGGCGAGCAGGACGATAATATTGAGCGCATCGCTGCCGAACACCCTGAAAAATAAGGCCGAACCGGCAGCGCACGCGATCCCCGTCAACAGCAACATCAACCCATCTTTCATTTGCCCTCCCATTGAAATGGTGTCAGCGAAGGATAGTCGGAACGGAGATGATGCGCCTTGCGGCGGCGCACAGCAAGCAGGCGGGGCCGTTAGGCGGAATTGTTATCCTGCCTGGCGCTTTTCGCAATTGCGATGGCCCGCAGGCTGATGCACCATCTCTGGATATTCATGTTGAGATGGAGACCTTATGACCGCTTCCCGGCGCACTGCGCTCAAGACTTTACTCGCTGGCGCCGCCGTGGCGCCGCAACTCGCCAACGCGGCAACGCCCGAACCGAAATGGGGACGCGGCATCGAAGGCCAGCGCAAGGCTGACCTGGGCAATGGCACCTACCTCAACCCCATCCTGTCCGGCGACCATCCCGACCCGACCATCCTGAAAGACGGCGACGATTACTACATGACGTTCTCGTCCTTCTATTCCTACCCCGGCGCCATCATCTGGCACTCGCGCGACCTGGTGAACTGGGCGCCCGTCGGTCCCGCGCTCACCAAGCCTATCGGCAGCGTCTGGGCCATGGACCTGGTCAAGCACAAGGACCGCTACTACCTCTACATCCCGGCCGATAACAAGATCTACGTGATCTGGGCCGACCACATCGCCGGCCCATGGAGCGATCCCATCGACCTGCAAATCGATGGCGCCATCGATCCCGGCCACGCGGTCGGCGAAGACGGCAAGCGCTACCTGTTCGTCAACGGCGTGCGCCGCATCCGCCTCACCGACGATGGCCTGGCCACCGACGGCGCGCTGGAAAAGGTCTACGATCCGTGGCGCTACCCGTCCGACTGGGTGGTCGAGATGTTCGCGCCCGAAGGCCCCAAGATCCTCAAGCGCGGCGAATGGTTCTACCTGGTGATGGCCGTCGGCGGTACCTCCGGCCCGGCCACCAGCCACATGGTAATCGCGGCCCGCTCGCGCTCCATCCACGGCCCGTGGGAAAACTGCCCGCACAATCCCATCGTGCACACCCGCAGCGCCAGCGAACCGTGGTGGTCGCGCGGCCACGCCACGCCGGTGCAAGGCCCGGCAGGCGACTGGTGGCTGATCTATCACGGCTATGAAAACGGCTTCCGCACGCTGGGCCGCCAGACCCTGCTGGAACCGATCGAATGGACCAAGGACGGCTGGTTCAAGGCCAAGGGCGGCGACCTGTCCAGGCCCCTGCCCGCGCCGAAGAAGGGCAGCGCCGTGCAGCACGGCTTCGCCAAGTCCGACGACTTCAGCGTGACCCGCTTCGGCGTGCAATGGTGCTTCTTCAATCCCGGCCCGGATGAAATGCGGCGCGTGCAGCACACGCCGGGATCGCTGGCCATCAAGGGCAAAGGCAGCTCGCCCGTGGATGCCTCGCCGCTGACCTTCATCACCGGCGACCGCGCCTACGAGGCCACCGTCACGCTCGACATCGGCCCCGATGCGGAAGGCGGCCTGCTACTGCACTACAACGAGCGCGCCTACCTCGGCGTCGGCTTCACGCCCACGCAGATGAAAACCTTCCAGCACTCGCAGGAGCAAAGCTGGATGCGCCAGAAGATGGATGTCTCCACCGTCCACATCCGCGTGAAGAACGACCATCACGACATCACCTTCCACTACTCGCTGGACGGGAAAAACTGGGTGCAGCATCCGTGGCAGATGGAAGTCTCCGGCCTGCACCACAACACCTTCGGCGGCTTCCTCAGCCTGCAGCCCGGCGTCTACAGCGCCGGCGCCGGCACGATACGCATGCGTAACTTCGTCTACCGCGCGCTTACTTGACCGCTTCCACTTCCTCGTCGCGCGGCGGGGCCAGGTCCTCATCGGCCCTGGCCTGCTGCCGCATCCACATCTGCGCGTACAGGCCGTCGGCCGCCAGCAGCGACTGATGCGTGCCGCGCTCGACGATGCGGCCATGATCCAGCACGATGATTTGCTGCGCATCGGCCACCGTCGACAGGCGGTGCGCGATCACCATGGTCGTGCGGGTCTTTGAAATCTCCTTGAGCTGCGCCTGTATCGCCTGTTCGGACTTGGAATCCAGCGCCGACGTCGCCTCGTCGAAGACCAGGATGGCAGGATTCTTCAGCAGCGTGCGGGCGATGGCCACGCGCTGCTTTTCGCCGCCGGACAGTTTCAGGCCGCGCTCGCCGACCATGGTGCTGTAACCGTCCGGCAGCGTCTCGATGAAGTCGTGGATGGAGGCGGCGCGCGCGGCAGCCACGATCTCGTCATGCGTGGCGCCCGGCTTGCCGTAGGCGATGTTGTACTCGATGGTGTCGTTGAACAGCACCGTATCCTGCGGCACGATGCCGATCGCGTGGCGCAGCGTGTCCTGCGTCAGCGTGCGCAGGTCCTGGCCATCGATGCTGATGCCGCCCTGGTTCACCTCGTAGAAGCGGAACAGCAGGCGCGACAAGGTGGACTTGCCCGAACCGCTGTGCCCCACCACCGCCGTGGTCGTGCCCGGCGCGATGGTGAAGTCCACGTCGAACAGGATCTGCCGCTTCGGGTCGTAGCTGAAATCGACGTGATTGAAGCGCACTTCGGCGCCATGCGTGACCAGCGGCCTGGCGTCGGCGGAATCGGCGATCTCGCGGTTCTGGTCCAGCAGCGCGAACAGCTTTTCCATGTCGGCCAGGCTCTGCTTGATTTCGCGGTAGATCACGCCGAGGAAGTTCAGCGGTATGTACAACTGGATCATGAAGGAGTTCACCAGCACCAGGTCGCCCAGGGTCATCTTGCCGTCAATGACGCCCAGCGTCGCGCGCCACAGGATCAGCGTGACCGCGATTGCGATGATCATCGACTGCCCGGTGTTCAGCAGCGACAGCGACGTCTGCGACTTGACGGCCGCGCTTTCGTAGCGCTGCAAGCCTTCGTCGTAGCGCTTGGCCTCGTACTCCTCGTTGCCGAAGTATTTGACGGTCTCGTAATTGATCAGGGAGTCGATGGCCTTGGTGTTGGCCTTGGAGTCCAGCTCGTTCATGGTGCGGCGGAAGTGCGTGCGCCAGTTGGTCACCAGGATGGTGAAGGTGATGTAGGACACCAGCGCCACCGCGGTAATCACCGAGAACCAGATATCGTAGTGCGTGACCAGGTAGCCCAGCACCAGCGTGATTTCCACCAGCGTGGGCAGGATGTTAAACAGCGTGTACGAAATCAGCGAGCCGACCGCGCGCGTGCCGCGCTCGATATCGCGCGTCATGCCGCCGGTCTGGCGGTTCAGGTGGAAACGCAGCGACAATGCATGCAGGTGGCGGAACACCTGCAGCGCAATGGTGCGCACCGCGCGCTGCGTCACGCGGGCAAACAGGAATTCGCGCAGCTCGGTGAACAGGGTAGTCGACACGCGCAGCACGCCGTACGCCACCAGCGCCGCCACCGGCAGTACCAGCAGGGCCTGCGGATGGGATGGCGTGATTGTCAACGAATCGATCAGCCGCTTCATCACCACCGGCACGCCGACGTTGGCCAGCTTGGCGCCGACCAGGCAGCCGAGCGCCAGCAGCACGCGCCATTTGTACACCCACAGGTAGGGCAGCAGGGTCTGGATCGTGGCCAGGTCGCTGCGGCTGGGCGGCGTGGTGCTGGCAGGGGCTGGCGGGGAATTGGGGTAACGTCGCATGGCGGATATCGGCAATTTATGGTTCAATCCCGGTAATTGTAGCCCCCGGAAGAGAATTCAAGATGACCACGCCCGAAAACCCCGCCCCTCTCGCCGTCACCACCGTCAACCGCGGCCTGCCAGCCGGGAAAATCCCGGAATTGCGCATGATGCCCGCGCCTTCCGACGCCAACGTCTACGGCGACGTGTTTGGCGGCTGGATCATGGCCCAGGTCGACATCGCCGGTTCGCTGCCCGCCACCCGCCGCGCCAACGGCCGCGTGGCCACCATCGCGGTGAACTCCTTCCTGTTCAAGAACCCGGTATTCGTCGGTGACCTGCTGTCGTTTTATGCTGATATTGTCAAGGTTGGCAATACGTCCATCACCGTCCAGGTGGAAGTGTACGCCGAGCGCAACCGCCTGCAGGCCGACACGGTGAAGGTGACCGAGGCCACGCTGACCTACGTGGCCACCGACTCGGACCGCAAGCCGCGCAAAGTGCCGCCGATCGAAACCCTGATCCAGCGCTAAACCCGCGCGGCGCATGGACGCATCACGCCGCATCTTCCTCGCCACCGCCAGCCGGCTGACCGCGCTGGCCGCGCTCTCCAGCGCCAGCAGCGTGCGCGCCCAGCGTGGCGACATCCGCAATACCGATTACCCGTTCAGCCTGGGCGTCGCCTCCGGCTCGCCCTTGCCGGACGCCGTCGTCATCTGGACCCGCATCCTGCGCGATCCCCTCGATGCGGCCGCCATGCCGGCCGTGGCCTTCAGCGTGCGCTGGGAGATGGCCGAGGATGAAGGCTTCCGCCGCATCGTCGCCAAGGGCACGGCCAGCGCCGCGCCGGAGCTGGCGCACAGCGTGCACGTCGACGTCACCGGCTTGCAGCCGGGCCGCTGGTACTGGTATCGCTTCATGCTGGGCGGCGCCGTCAGTCCCGCAGGACGCACGCGCACCGCGCCCGCCGTCGCCGCCCTGCCGGATACACTGAAGCTGGCCGTGGCCTCCTGCCAGCACTGGGAATTCGGCAGCTATGCCGCGCACCGCCACATCACGGCCGCCGCGCCGGACCTGGTGGCCTTCGTCGGCGACTACATCTACGAGTGGGGACCGTACCAGCTCCAGCATCCGCAAGGCGCGCTGCGGACCAACGAGAGCTTCACGCTGGCCGAATACCGCGCCCGCTACGCGCAGTACAAGACGGACCGCGACCTGCAGGCCGCGCACCTGGCCGCGCCCTGGATCGTCACCTGGGACGATCACGAAGTCGCCAACGATTACGGCAACGACCGCGACGAACGGCTCGATCCGCGCTTCATCGACCGCCGGGCCGCCGCGTACCAGGCCTTCTACGAACACATGCCGTTGCGATTGCAGTTGCCGAAGGCCGGCGACTTCGCCCACATGCGCATCTACCAGCGCTACGACTGGGGCAGGCTGGCGCGCTTCCATGTGCTGGACGACCGCCAGTACCGCGCCTATCACGCCTGCCAGCCGCAGGGACGCGGCGGTTCCAGTTCGGTGATGCTGCGCGACTGCCCGGCGCTGGGCGACCCGAAACGCAGCATGCTGGGCAGGGAGCAGGAGCAGTGGCTGGCGCAAGGCTTGTCGTCCTCGCAGGCGCGCTGGAACATCCTGACCCAGCAGACGCTGATGGCGCAGAACAGCCAGTTGCCCATCCTGCGCGAAGGCGACGGCAGGTTCTGGACCGATGGCTGGGATGGTTATCCGATGGCGCGCCAGCATTTGTTCGATACGCTGCACACCAGCCGCGCCAGCAATCCCCTGATATTGTCCGGGGACGTGCACAGCTTCTTTGCCGCGGACCTGAACCGCAATCCATCGCGGCCCCTGTCGCCAGCCAATCCGGTGCTGGCGACGGAATTCTGCGGTACCTCGGTCACTTCGCCATCGCGCCCGCAAACGCGCACCGATCAGTATGTGCGCATGAATCCGGGCCTCAAGTACGGCCGCAGCGACAAGCGCGGCTACATGCTGCTGACGGTGACGCCCAGGGACACCACGGCGCAATTCCTCGCGCTGGACGATGTGCACGATCCGCACAGCGCCATTGCCCGCATCGCCGGATTCGCGGTGCGCAGCGGCGAGCCAGGCCTGCACCGCGCCTGACCCGCCGTCATTCCAGCGCAGGCGGGAATCCATGCCGAGCTTGTCCCCCCGGGTAGCGTTCTATGGACTCCCGCCTGCGCGGGAGTGACGGGCGGGATCAGGCAGCGGCTTTTTCCGCCGGCTTTTCGTCGCGCAATTGGCGGCGCAGGATCTTGCCGACATTGGTCTTCGGCAGCTCGTCGCGGAACTCGATGTACTTCGGCTTCTTATACGCAGTCAGCTCATGCTTGCAGAACTCCAGCAACTGCTCGGCCGTCAGGTTCGGATCCTTGCGCACCACGAACAGCTTCACCGCCTCGCCCGAATTCTTGTCCGGCACACCGATGCACGCCACTTCCAGCACGCCCGGATGCGAGGCCACTACCTCCTCCACCTCGTTCGGGTACACGTTGAAACCCGAAACGATGATCATGTCCTTCTTGCGGTCCACGATGCGGGTGAAGCCCTGCTCGTTCATCAAGCCTACGTCGCCGGTCTTGAAGAAGCCGTCGGCCGTCATCGACTTCGCGGTTTCTTCCGGACGGTTCCAATAGCCGGCCATCACCTGCGGGCCGCGGATGGCGATCTCGCCGGTCTGGCCCAGCGGCAGCGGATTGCCATCGTCGTCCAGGATCTGCACCTCCGTCGATGGAATCGGCAGGCCGATGGTGCCGGTGAATTCCTTGATGTCCACCCGGTTGGCCGTCGCCACCGGCGAGGTCTCGGACAAGCCGTAGCCCTCGATGATAGGCGTGCCGGTGACCTTCAGCCAACGCTCGGCCACGCCCTTCTGCACCGCCATGCCGCCGCCGTTGCACAGCTTGTAGGACGAGAAGTCCAGCTTGGCGAATTCGGCATTGTTCAGCAGCGCGTTGTACAGCGTGTTCACCGCCGGCAGCACGGTGACCTTGTACTTGGCCAGCTCCTTCACGAAGCCGGGGATATCGCGCGGATTCGGGATCAGCAGACTCAGGCCGCCGGTGCGCATGCTCATGAAGGCGCTGATGGTCAGCGAATAGATGTGGTACAGCGGCAGCGCGCACACGAACACCATCTGCTCGCCCTCGCCCTTCATCTGCAGCCAGGCTTCGTTCTGCAGCACGTTGGCGATGATGTTACGGTGCAGGAGCATCGCGCCTTTCGACACGCCGGTGGTGCCGCCCGTGTACTGCAGGAAGGCGATGTCTTCCTGGCCCTGCTTGGCCGGCTTCAGCGTCATGCCGCTGCCCTGCGACAGCACCTGCTTGAAGGTCAGCGAGCCGGGCAGAGAAAACGCCGGCACCATCTTCTTCACACTGCGCACGACGAAGTTGACGATCATACCTTTCAGGCCGCCCAGCAGATCGCCCATCGAGGCCACGACCACATGCTTGACCGGCGTTTCCTTCACCACCTGCTGCACCGTGTTGGCGAAGTTTTCCAGCACGAAGATGGCTTCAGCGCCCGAGTCCACCAACTGGTGATGCAGCTCGCGCGGCGTGTACAGCGGATTGACGTTGACCACGGTGTAGCCGGCGCGGATGATCCCCGCCATCACCACCGGATACTGCAGCACGTTCGGCATCATGATGGCCACGCGCGCGCCAGGCTGCAGGCCTTTGCTCTGCAACCAGGCGCCGACTTTCTGCGACAACTGGTCCAGCTCGGCGTAGGTCATGAACTTGTCCATGCAGACGAAGGCGTTGCGGTCCGCGTACTTGCGGAACGCCTCTTCCAGCAGATGCGTGACCGACCGATACTGGGTGTAATCGATCTCCGCAGGTACGCCTTCGGGGTAGGACTTCAGCCAAATCTTATCCATCTTTATGCAGCCTTTTTCGTAGCGCCGGGTTGTTCGTCACGCAGCATGCGCCGCAGGATTTTGCCGACATTGGTTTTGGGTAGCTCCTCGCGGAACTCGATATATTTTGGCTTTTTATAGCCGGTCAATTGTTCCTTGCAGTAGGCCATGAGCGCGGCCTCGGTCAGGCTCGAATCCCTGCGGACCACGAACACTTTCACCGCTTCGCCGGAGTGCTCGTCCGGCACGCCGATGGCGGCGCATTCCAGCACGCCCGGATGCGAGGCGATCACGTCTTCCACTTCGTTCGGGTAGACGTTAAAGCCGGACACCAGGATCATGTCCTTCTTGCGGTCGACGATTTTCACGTAGCCGCGTTCATCCATCACGCCCACGTCGCCGGACTTGAAGTAGCCGTCCGGCGTCATGACCTTGGCCGTTTCGTCCGGGCGGTTCCAGTAGCCGACCATCACCTGCGGGCCGCGTATCGCGATCTCGCCGGCCGTGCCCAGCGGGACTTCCTTGCCGTCGTCGTCCAGGATGGCGATCTCGGTGGATGGCACCGGCAGGCCGATGGTCGCCGTGAACTCGGTGCTGTCCGCGCGGTTGCAGGTGGCCACCGGCGAGGTCTCCGACAAGCCATAACCTTCAATAATAGACACGCCGGTCGCCTTCAGCCAGCGGTCGTTGACGGCGCGCTGCACCGCCATGCCGCCGCCATTGCAGATCTTCAGCGCCGAGAAGTCCAGGTGGGCGAACTGGGGATGGTTCAGCAGCGCGTTGTACAGGGTGTTCACGGCCGGCAGCATGTTGAACTTGTACTTGGCCAGCTCCTTGATGAAGCCGCCGATGTCGCGCGGATTCGGAATCAGGATATTCAGCGCGCCGACCCGCGTGCCCCACATCGCGCAGGCCGTCAGCGCGAAGATGTGGTACAGCGGCAGCGCGCAGACGATGGTCACCTGTTCATCCGAACCGCCCAGCGCCGGCTTCGACCACGCTTCGCTTTGCAGCAGGTTGGCCACGATGTTCTTGTGCGTGAGCGTTGCGCCCTTCGACACGCCGGTGGTGCCGCCCGTGTACTGCAGGAAGGCCGGATCGTTCATCTGCAGCTCGACCGGCGTCAGCTTCATGCCGCCGCCCTGCGACAGCGCATCCTTGAAGCGCACCGCGTTCGGCAGCGAAAACGCCGGCACCATTTTCTTCACGCTGCGCACCACGAAATTCACCAGCATGCCTTTCAGGCCGGCCAACATCTCGCCCATGCTGGCCACTACGATATGCTTGACCGCGGTCCTGCCCAGCACCTGTTCCAGCGTGGTGGCAAAGTTCTCCAGGATGATGATGGCTTCCGCGCCCGAATCGTTCAACTGATGCTCCAATTCGCGCGGCGTGTACAGCGGGTTGATGTTGACCACCGTGTAACCCGCGCGCAGGATGGCCGCGATGGCGATCGGATATTGCAGCACATTCGGCATCATGATCGCCACGCGCGCGCCGTGCTTCAGGCCGCGGCTTTGCAGCCAGGCGCCCAAGCGCCGGGAATAGACATCGACTTCGGCATAGGTGAGGAACTTGTCCATGCAGACGTAGGCGTTGCGGTCGGCGAACTTGTGGAACGACTCTTCCAGCAACTGCACCAGCGAACGGTACTGACTCGTATCGATTTCCGCCGGCATGCCGGGCGGGTACGACTTCAACCAGATCTTTTCCATCCTGTGCCTCTTGTCTCGTATTTATCGTTGTGGGGACCGGCGCACAGTGCCGGTTTCAGGCTTGCGATGCTCGTCTGCGCGAACTTCCGGGATCTTCCGATTACGCGATGCTATCGGGCAGCAAGCACCGGCGCAAGCGCATTTAACCACAATTAGAACAGTGGTTCTAACGGCTTTTGTGTTGCGCCGCAGCATCAATGAACGGCTGCGGCGTCTGGTAGCGCTGACTTCGCGCCTTCCGCGTTCATCATCGGAGGCCGGCCCAGCAGCTCTAGCTGTTGCCGACGTTGAACTGCGTCAAGACTAGCCAATTTTTGCACCGCAGCATAAAAACGCACGAACGTTCGTTCCTGCTTGAGCAAGGCACGGAAGCCGGGCAGATAATCGTGGTAAGTTCCCACCGCACTGAGGTGGGCATTGTTCAGCGGCTCGGCAAACCAGCGGTCGTAGCCGGCGTAGCCGCCCCAGCTTTCCTTGAGTTTCAGGTAGTCCGATTTCAGGTGGGCGAAGATGCGCTGCTTCTCGGCCCGCTTGTGGCGGGTACTGGTGCGGCTGGCGTACAGGTCGGACAACATTTTGCGATGCCTGACCAGCAACGCAAGAAAATCCTGACGCCGCGCATTGTAGCGGGTATAGGCTTCGCGCATGGGATCGGTGCCGTACAGTTCCAACCAGTGCGCCACGCCGGCTTCCTCCACCGCCGTGGCGAAGCCTTCATTGAACTGCGAATCGCCCGGCACATACACCACCTGGTGCGCCAGTTCATGGAACACCATGCGCGCCAGCTCGGCGTCGGAATAGTTGATGAAGGTGGACAGCAAGGGATCGCTGAACCAGCCCAGCGTGGAATACGCGGGCACGCCGCCCACCTGCACGTCGTCGCCCTCCTTGCGCAATTCGTCGGCATAAGCCTGCGCGTCTTCCTTGCTGTAATAGCCACGGTAGCTGACGCAACCGGCGATGGGGAAACACCACTGTATCGGCCGCAAGGATAATTCCGGCGTGGCCACCACGTTCCATAACACGAAGGGACGCGACAGCGCGGCGTAATTCTTGTAGCTGGCGTTATCGGGCAGGCCCAGTTCCTTGACCGCGAACTTGCGGATCAACAGGGCTTTTTCCAGGCGTGCCTTCAGCACGGGATCGGTGGCGGGATCGCCGAGCCAGTCTTCGATCGGACGTGCGTCCGACCACAGCGAATACTGGCCCTGCGCCGCCTGCATGTAGTACTTGAATTGCGCGCAACCGGCCAGCATGGCCGCCACGCACGCCACCGCCAACCAGAACTTGGTGCGGAACACGAGGCGTGCAATATTGCGCATACATCACCTTCAAGGAGCGACTCTTTCGACCTGTACCAGTGTATCGTAAAAAGTCGGCGCGCGGCCCATGTCGGTTAGCTGTTGGCTGGTAACCTCATTGGCGTTTTTGCCATCCCTGCCCAGCTTCTTCCACCATACCGACAAGCCGACCACCAGGCCGGCGCGCGCCTTGTCGGTCACGCGCGCTTTCGCAACAAACGAGCCGCGGTCGTTGAAGATGCGGACCATGTCGCCGTCGGCGATGCCGCGCACCGCGCTGTCGTCCGGATGGATGTCCAGATGCGGCTCGCCTTCCGCCGAGCGCAGGCTCTTGACGTTGACGAAGGTGGAGTTGAGGAAGTTGCGCGCCGGCGGCGAGATCATCGCCAGCGGATAGCGCGCGCCCAGCGCCGGATTGCTGGCCACCGATTCATACGGCGGCAGATAGGTCGGCAGCGGATCGAGGCCGTCGGCCTTCATCTGCTCGGAATAGAACTCGCACTTGCCCGACGGCGTGAGGAAGCCGCCCTGCGCGAATGGCGCCTCCGGCATGTTCAGCTTTTGCCAGCCCTTGCGCTTCAGCGATTCCCAGTCGAAGCCCACCGCGCGCACGTCCTGCGCGTTGAACGCTTGCGCGGCCAGCTCGTCGTCGCTCTCCCGGAAGCAGGGATCGTCGTAGCCCATCTTCGCCGCCAGCAAACGGAATACCTCGGTGTTCGGCTTCGCCTCGCCCATGGGCGCGATGGCGGCGTTATTGGCCATCATGTACAGGTGGCCATAGGCCGTGTGCGCGTCGATGTGTTCCAGTTGCGTGGTGGCGGGCAGCACGATGTCGGCGTAGTCCACGGTGTCGGTCTGGAAGTGTTCCAAGACCACGGTGAACAAGTCCTCGCGCTGGAAGCCTGCCATCACCTTGGACGAATCCGGCGCAATCGCCACCGGGTTGGCGTTGTAGACGATCACCGCCTCCACCGCCGGCCCGAATTCCGGCGACGCCGGCCGCAGCAGGTCGTCGCCGATGGTGGTCATGTTGATGGTGCGCGGCAGCTTCTTCAGCAAATCCGGGCGCTGCAGCTTGGGCTTGTTGGTCGGGAAGGAGCCGCTGGCCGACAACTGCACGCCGCCGGCCGGATGGCGCCAGGCGCCGACCAGCGCCGGCAGACAGGCCAGGTTGCGCACCGCCATGCCGCCGCCGCGCACGCGCTGGATGCCGTAGTTGGTGCGTATCGCCACCGGCTCGCCGGCCTTGGCCATGCCGCCATATTCGCGCGCCAGGTTGACCACTTCGTCGACCGTGATGCCGCAGGTGGCGGCCGTGCGTTCCGGCGTCCACTCCTGCACGCGCTCCTTCAATTGGTCAAAGCCGATGGTGTAGTTGGCGATGTAATCGTGGTCCAGCAAGTCTTCCTTGATCAGCACATGCATCAGGCCCAGCGCCAGCGCGGCATCGGTGCCGGGCAGCAGCGCGATGTGCTGGTGGCACTTCTCCGCCGTCAGCGAGCGGTAGGGATCGATGGCGATCAGCTTGGCGCCATTGCGCTTGGCTTCCTGCGCGCGGGTCCAGAAGTGCAGGTTGGAGGCGATCGGATTGCCGCCCCAGATGATCAGCAGCTTGGTGTTCTGGAACTGCTCCAGGTCGGTGCCGACGGACGCGCCCACCGTGTACTTGTAGCCGGTCGCGCCAGCCGTCGCGCAGATGGTGCGGTCCAGCAGCGAGGCGCCCAGCTGGTTGAAGAAGCGCGAAGACATGGACTCGCCCTGCACCAGTCCCATGGTGCCGCAATAGCTGTACGGCAGGATGGCTTCCGGATCGCGCGCGGCGATCGCTTTCAGCCTGGCGGCGATGGTGTCCAGCGCTTCGTCCCAGGTGATGCGCTCGAACTGGCCCTCGCCTTTCCGGCCGACGCGCTTCAGCGGATACAGCAAACGGTCGGGATGATAGGTGCGCTCGGTGTAGCGCGATACCTTGGTGCACAGCACGCCATTGGTGGTCGGGTGATCGGGATCGCCCTTGACGGCGGTGGCGACGCCGTCCTCCACCGTCACCAGCAGGGCGCAGGTATCGGGGCAGTCATGCGGGCAGGCCGCGCGGACTTGTGTGGTTGTCATGTCAAAATCCAGAATGCAATGCTCAAAGCCGTATCGTAAACGATTGCCGGCACTCTGGCTTAAGTCCTCCCACAAGGGCTACAATGGTTGTTCTCGATGCCTAAAAGGCAAGCGAACAAAATAGTGGAGAAGCAGCATGAAACTCGTAGATCCCATCATTGCATTTCAATCCGAACTGCAGCAGATACGGCGCGACCTGCACGCCCATCCGGAGCTATGTTACGAAGAACACCGCACCTCGGACGTGGTGGCGGACAAGCTCAGCGAATGGGGCATCCCCGTCATTCGCGGCCTGGGCGTGACGGGCGTGGTCGGCATCATCAAGAACGGCTCGTCCAAGCGCGCCATCGGCCTGCGCGCCGACATGGATGCCCTGCCCATGCAGGAAGTGAACACCTTCCCGCACGCGTCCCGCCATCCCGGCAAGATGCACGCCTGCGGCCACGACGGCCACACCGCCATGCTGCTGGGCGCGGCCAAACACCTGGCCGAGCACCGCAATTTCGACGGTACGGTTTATCTCGTTTTCCAGCCGGCTGAAGAAGGCGGCGCCGGCGCCAAGCGCATGATCGCGGACGGCCTGTTCGAGCAGTGCCCCATGGATGCGATCTACGGCATGCACAACTGGCCCGGCATCCCGACCGGCCACATGAGCGTGTGCGCCGGCCCGATGATGGCCTCCAGTAACGAGTTCTTTGTTACGGTCAAGGGCAAGGGCGCGCATGCGGCCCAGCCGCACAAGGGCATCGACCCGGTGATGACGGCGGTGCAGATCGCGCAGGGCTGGCAGACCATCATCAGCCGCCAGAAAAGCCCGCTGGATACGGCCGTGCTGTCGCTGACCCAGATCCACGCCGGCAGCGCCTCCAACGTCATTCCCGACGAGGCGGAAATGGTCGGCACCGTGCGCACCTTCACCACGCCGGTGCTGGACATGATCGAACAGCGCATGGAAGAAATCGCCACACATACTGCGGCGGCCTACGGCGCGCAGGTGGATTTCCGCTTCCGCCGCAACTACCCGCCGCTGGTCAACCACGCCAAGGAAACCCAGTTCGCGGTGGAAGTGATGCAAGCCGTGGTCGGCGCCGACAAGGTGGATGACCAGGTCGAGCCGACCATGGGCGCGGAAGACTTCGCCTACTTCCTGCAGGAGAAGCCGGGCTGCTACATCTTCATCGGCAACGGCGAGGGCGACCACCGCAGCGGCGGCCACGGCCTCGGCCCATGCGTGCTGCACAACGGCAGCTACGACTTCAACGACAACCTGCTGCCTATCGGCGCCAGCTTCTGGGTGAAGCTGGCCGAGACCGCGCTGCCGCTGGCTTAAGCCAGCTTGTCCGGGGCGGTGCCGACGCGGTGCCCCGGATTCAACAACTCCAGCCCGATCAAGCCGGCCGAGTGATCCGCCTGCGGGATCGATTGCGCCAGCGTTTGATAGCGCGCCGTCACCAGTTCCGTCAGCGGCAGCACGATGCCGGCCGCTTCCGCCGCGGCCAGGATGTTGCGCTGATCCTTGAGCTGCGTGCTCACCTTGCCGCCGGCGACAAAGTTCCGGTCCAGCATGCGCTGGCCGTGTACTTCCAGGATTTTCGATTCCGCGAAGCCGCCGCGGATCGCCGCGCGCATCGCGGCCGGATCGGCGCCCGCCGCCTGCGCCAGCAGCAGCGCTTCCGCCACCACGTTGATGGTGGCGCCGACGATCAACTGGTTGCACAGCTTGGCCACCTGGCCGCTGCCGGCCGGCCCAACCAGCGTGGCGCGCCCCATCGCGGCCAGCACCGGCCCGGCCTCGGAGAAATCTCCGGCGCTGCCGCCGGCCATGATGGCCAAGGTGCCGGCCGCCGCGCCAGCCACGCCGCCCGACACCGGCGCGTCGATGAAGCGGCGTCCCTGCGCGCTCAGCAGCGCGTGGAAGGCTTGCGCTTCCGCCTGCCGGGTGGAACTCATGTCTATCCACAGCGCGTTGGGCGCCAGCGACGGCAGCGCAGCTTGCATGACCAACTCGACGGTGGGGCCGGCCTCCAGCATGGAGATCACCAGTTGCGCGTCGCGCACTGCCTCGCCCAGGTCCGCCACCGGCCGCGCCCCGGCGCCGGCCAGCGCCTCAGCCTTGGCAAACGTCCGGTTCCAGACCGTGACCGCGTGGCCGGCTGCCAGCAGGCGGCGTGCCATCGGGTCCCCCATCAAGCCTATGCCCAGAAAGGCGATTCGCGTAGACAATTCCGACTCCCGAATAATCAAAATGGCAGCCCCACCGGAATTATTTCCAGAACACCGGTACAATCTCGGGCAGCCGTATAAATCTTAGATACAGCATCAACATTGCAAGGATACTATGTTCGCTAAAAAAATGATCGCGGCTGCAGCCGCACTGGCTGTGACGCAAATCGCACTGGCCGATGACAAGCTGGTCGACTGGGTCTCGGTCGATTATGGCACCGCAGCCAAGGTCCGCATGGAGCGCTTCAGCGCCGCCAAGGATTGGGACGTGCGCTGGTTCCAGTCCAACGGCACCCACCTGAGCGGCTACTGGGAAGCCAGTGTAGGCTTCTGGCAGGAGAAACAGTATAAAAATATCCCCGATAACGACCATAGCCTGTGGGATATCGGCTTCACCCCCGTGTTCCGCTTCGAGAACGACAACAAGAAGGGCATGTTCTACGAAGGCGGCATCGGCGTGCACCGCCTGTCCAACCTGTACAACAACGACACCTATCGCCTGTCGACCCTGTTCCAGTTCGGCGACCACATCGGCGTAGGCTATGTGTTCGACAACAACTGGGAAGTCGCCGGCAAGATCCAGCACTTCTCGAACGGTGGCTACAAGAAACCGAACACCGGCGTGAACTACCTGGAAGTGCACGCGGCCTACCACTTCTGATCGCGGCCTAAAAAGAAGAAAGCCCCTTGCGGGGCTTTTTTTTATACGTTGGTTTCGGCGACGATCTTCCAGTCCTTGCCTTCCTTGGCCCAGTACTGCTTCTTGCGCACGGCGTGGCGGAACTTGCCGATCACGATCTGCTGCGTGAAGCTGCTGACAATTATCTCTTCATGGCTGGGCTGGCGGAAGTAGCTCGGCTCGCTCACCGTCACCGTGATTTTTTTCGCGCTCGGGATGTAGCGGTTCTTGTCCAGCCAGGTATTGATGTCCTCGTCCGCCGCCGACTTGAAGCGCGGCGAATACAGCGCCTTCAGGCTGGCGTCGTCGCGGTTCTCGACGTCGCGGCGCCAGGTCTCCACCAGCGAGGCGGCCTGCTGCAAATCCTTGTCGCGCTGGTCCTTGCTGACGAACTCCACCTGGTCGCCGATCAGGATGGGCGTCTTGCCGATCTCCACCATGCGGGTCAGGAAATTCAGGTCGTCGTTGCTGACCACCACGCAGCCGTCGGTCGACAGCGGCGGCCGGCTGAAAGTCTCCGGCGGCGTGCCATGCACCCAGATGCCCGAACCGCTGCGGCCATTGATCTTGTCCCAGTCATTCGGATAGTCCAGCGGCAGCGCGCCCTTGCCGTACATGTCCGGCAGCTTCACGCCCGGCAGGCGGCCGACCAGGTAGTACACGCCCACCGGCGTGCGCATGTCGCCTTCCTTCAGCTTGTTGATGCCCAGCTTGCCCTGGCTGACGTAAAAGTCACGCACCAGGTGCGGCCCGTCGTTGCGGTTCTCATACAGGTAGAGGCGGGAATGCTTGGCGTCGACGATCAGCGCGTGGCGCTGGTCCTTGCGCATCTGTAGCAGCGCGCGCGGCAACAGCGTCGGCGCCGGACGCTCTTCCGCCTGCAGGCGCACGGCCGCTTCGCGCCGCAGGTCGGCCAGCTTGGTGTCGAAGCCCGGCGGCACGGCGGCGCCCAGCGTGGCCACCGCGCGGGTATGCATCAGCAGGATGTCGCCGCGGATTAACTGCCCAAGACGAAAATTCGGATATTCCTCGACCAGCGCGTCAGCCTTCTGCTGCGCGCCATTCAGGTTGTGTTCCGACAGATCCTTGTAGATGCTGGCCAACCGCTCTTCGGGGCCGGTCTTGGGCGCAACGGGCGCGCGCTCCGGCTTTCTTTTTGCCGCGTAGCTGAGATCCCCTCCTGCAAAATTCAGAAGGACAGCACACAGCACGCCGCCGGCGACGCGCCATTTTTGCGAAAAACGAAAGTGTGACATCAGCTACCCGAGGATTCCTGCTTGATCTGCCATTTTCCACTATTTTTGACCAACACAAGAGTCTTCCGACTTCTGGCCGTCAAGCGATCCGACTCATAGGTTTGGCGGAAGGTGACACGGGCCGTGTTGCCATCCACAACCACCTCTGGCGCACCGACTTCCACGCGGATGCGGCCCTTGCCTTCAATGCGGGCGCGGCGTTCTTCCGCCCAGGCCTTGTGCGTCATGCCTTTCGGCGGTTCGAACTGCTGGCTGTAATAGCCCAGGTAGGAATCAACATCCTGCGACGACCAGGCCTTGGCCCAGCCATGTACTTGCGCCAGCACGGCGTCGCGTTCGGAGGTGTCCGGTTTGACCGGCTCAGGCTTGGCAGGTTTCGGCGGCTCCACCTTGGCGGGAGCTGGCGCCGGGGTTGGTGCTGCCACGACCTTCGCAGGAGCCGGGACGGGTGCGGGTGCTGCCACGACCTTCGCAGGAGCCGGGGCTGGCGCGGGTGCCGCTGCAATCTTCGCTGGAGCTGGGGCCGGAGCCGGTACAGGGGCTGGCACCGCCTTGGCCACAACAGGAGCCGGAACCGGCGTCGGCACAGGCTTGGCAGCGACCGGCGCTGGCGTCGGCGCTGCCGCAACCTTGGCTGCCGGTGCCGGCGGCGATACCGACAATGCCGGGATCCGCTGCGGCGCATTGGCCTTGGCCTGATCTTGCGGGGGCAGTTGCGAAATCAGCGGCGGCTGCGCGGACGCTGCCGCGTGGGCTGGCGTCGGGGTGGGCGCTGGAGCGGGCGCCTGCGCGACCATCTCCTGGCCGACAATCTTACCGCCCGTGCTGGTCGAGAAATTCCGCAGCAACGTCAGCTTGGACTTGAGCGGGGCGGTATTCGAGCCCAGCGCCAGCGCCTTGTCATACGCCTGGCTGGCCATCTTGCCGTACACATCACCGAGGTTTTCGTAAGCGGTCTGGTAGCTCGGATTGGTACGGATCGCCTTTTCCAGCGCCACGCGCGCCTTGTCGTACTGGCCGTTGGCCGCGTACAGCACCGCCAGGTTGTTGTACGGCTCTGGCAAGTCTTTGTAATCTTCGGTTAACTTGGTGAAGACGGCGATGGCCTCTTCCGACTTGTTCTGTTCAGTCAGCAGCACGCCCTTCATGAAACGCATCTGCGGATCGTTGGGATGCTTGGCCAGGTAATCGTTGGTTTTGGTCAGCGCTTCGGCCACCTTGCCTGCCTTGGCAAGCTTGCTGATATCGGCCGCGTCATCGGCACGAACCAGCGGTGCAACAAAGAGGGAGGCCACCAATCCGGCGGATGCGAGCGTGCGGTGCAGCGTTGTTTGGGCTGACGTAATTTTCATTGGGTGCAAAGCAAGCGCGAAAGGCCACATGGTACACCTTTCATTTCCCCGAATCAAAACAGCCGTGGTTTCTCTTCCAAAAGCAAAAAGGCCCGCTCACTGAGCGGGCCTTTCCGGTATAACTAGCTTGACGATAACCTACTTTCACACTGGTTGCAGCACTATCATCGGCGCAAAGTCGTTTCACGGTCCTGTTCGGGATGGGAAGGGGTGGGACCGACTTGCTATGGTCATCAAGCTTTGAC